>ERZ1643249.174-NODE-174-length-83415-cov-38.081826_pt1 | contig 83415 bp, 74 predicted proteins | sample MGYA00579263_ERZ1643249 | MGnify/ENA primary metagenome ERZ1643249 (study PRJEB29033, sample SAMEA4952264) | chicken gut metagenome | biome: Broiler Chicken; feature: Gastrointestinal Tract; material: Caecum | place: Ireland | collected 2018 | study: Broiler...
CTTTTGCAAAATGGAATTTAGTCTTTCAAAGTGGAATTTACTTTTTCAATCGACCCTTTTTATGATGAAGGACTGCATGTGCAAATCGACGGGCAGGAAGTAAAGACTCTGAATCTGGAAGGAATGCTTGGAGTAAAAGTAGAAAAAGGAGATCATACGGTAAAGATCGGTTATGAGACGCCGGGGCTTAAATCCGGGACCGCAGTGTCGGTTCTGTGCATGGGGATTTTTCTGGCGGGACCGGTAAAGGAATATTTGGGGCAGCACAGGAAAAAGACAGCAGGAAAATCTTTCGGGGAGAGGCGCAAATGAAACGAATCAGCATTATTATTCCATGCCTGAATGAACAGGAAGTGCTTCCGGTTTATTACAGAGAAATGGCAAATATTATGGATGAGATGAAAAATGCAGAGTTTGAACTGCTTTTTGTCGATGACGGATCTACCGACGACACTCTTAAGCTTCTGCGGGAATTCAAAAGAGACGATAAAAGATGTCGTTATCTTTCCTTTTCCAGAAATTTTGGCAAAGAGGCAGCCATGTATGCGGGGCTTCAGTACGCGGCTGGCGACTATGTCGCGGTAATGGATGCGGATCTGCAGGATCCGCCGAAGCTGATTCCGCAGATGTATGAAGAACTGGAACAGGGAGAGTATGACTGTGTCGCGTCGAGACGTGTGGACCGGAAAGGAGAAAAACAGATACGTTCTTTTTTGTCCGCAATGTTTTATAAAGCGGCGAACCGGATCTCAAAAGTACATATGGCAGACGGCGCGAGAGATTTCCGTATGATGACCCGGAAGATGACGGACGCAGTCCTGCAGATGGGAGAGTATAACCGGTTTTCCAAAGGGATATTCGGCTGGGTGGGATTCCGAACAAAATGGCTGGAGTACCACAATGTGGAGCGGGCGGCGGGAGAAAGCAAATGGTCTGTGGGCAGACTTTTAAAATATTCGCTGGACGGGATTCTGGGTTTCTCCACACTGCCGCTGTCCCTGTCCTCTTATGGAGGAATTTTTCTCTGCGCAGCGTCATTTTTGACTGTCTGTTTTCTTGTGATCCGTTATCTGATCTTTCATGACAGGGTACAGGGATGGACGACTCTGATGTGCGCTATCTTTTTTATCGACGGCGTACAGCTTCTGTGCGTGGGAATCCTGGGCCAGTACCTGGCGCGTACTTATATGGAGGTAAAAAAGCGCCCGGTTTATATATTGAAAGAAAATTCGGAGGAGGAACAGCCGGAGGAAGCCGGGAGTGATTTTTGACGGCGATAAAGTCCTTGAAAATAGTGCCGGAATACGCTATCGTTATTTCATAAAACACAGAGCAGCATAAAAGGCAGTCTGGAGGTATTATTTTTATGAAATACGATTTCACATCTATTATGGACCGCCGCGGCAAGGATTCCATAGCGGTGGACGGTCTGGGCCAGAACCCTGGATTTGCCCCGGAGGCGCCGAAGGACGGTTTTTCCATCATTCCCATGTGGGTGGCGGATATGAATTTTCCCACCGTGCCGACCATCCCGGAAGCGCTGGCAAAGAGGGCTGCGCACCCGGCGTATGGCTACTTCAGCCCCACGGAGGAATATTTTGACTCCATCATCCGGTGGCAGGAAAATCGCAACAGAGTGAGCGGACTGAAAGCAGAGCACATCGGATATGAGAATGGCGTGCTCGGTGGCGTGCTCAGCGCGCTGAATGTACTGTGTTCTAAAGGAGACCAGGTGCTGGTCCATTCTCCGACCTATGTGGGATTTTCCATGAGCCTGGAAAATAACGGGTATCATGCGGTTCACAGTCCGCTGAGGCTGGATGAGGAAAATATCTGGCGTATGGATTTTGCCGATATGGAGGAAAAAATCATAAAGAACCGCATCCATGCCGCCATTCTCTGCTCTCCTCATAATCCCTGCGGGCGCGTGTGGGAGCGCCGGGAACTGGAACGTTTTATGGAACTGTGCAGAAAATACGACGTCTATGTGATCTCCGATGAGATCTGGTCGGATCTGACGCTGGAAGGGTATGAGCATATTCCAACCCAGATGGTCAGCGAGGACGCCAGACAGCGCACGGCGGCGTTTTACTCGCCGTCCAAAACATTTAATCTGGCAGGCCTGGTGGGCAGCTATCATATCATCTACAATACGTGGCTGAGAGACCGGATAGAGAAGGAATCTTCCCTGAGCCATTACAATGAGATGAATGTGATGAGCATGCACGCTCTGATCGGCGCATATAAACCGGAAGGATATGAATGGGTAGACGAGCTGAGGCAGATGCTCACCCGGAATGTGGAATATGCCTGTAAACATATCCGGAACCATTATGAAGGCGTACAGGTATCCAGGCCTCAGGGCACATATATGCTTTTCCTGGACTGCAGAGGGTGGTGTTTCGGACATGGAAAGACGATTCAGGATCTTTTGAAATCCGGCTGGGATGTGGGCGTGGCATGGCAGGACGGGGCCATGTTCGGCGGACCCTGCCACATCCGCATGAATCTGGCGCTCCCGTTTTCTCTGGTGCAGGAGGCGTTTGCCCGGCTGGATCAATACGTGTTTTAAAGGAATAGGATTTATGAAGCTGATACCTGTCCGCAAGGATTTATATAAAAGGGAAATATCTGTAAAGAGCTATCGGGAAGTACAGAATTAAAATTTCCTTAATTCTTTTCATCCCTCTTGACAAAGCCGTTTTCAGCCACTAAACTGAAAACCATGGCAAAGGCTGTGAGGAAGAGGAGTACGCAGGTATGGCCGTCAGAGAGGACCGTCCATTGGCTGAAAGGCGGTTTCGGTACAGACAGGCGGAAGGTGGCTTCGGAGCTGAAGCGCAGAAAGAAGAGTAAGCGCTTTCGTCGGATCCGCGTTAAGGAGAATGAGGCATGGGACTTCCCATGTGAACAAAGGTGGTACCGCGAGATATTCGCCCTTTGCACAAACGATGTGCAAAGGGCATTTTTGTACGGCAGAAAATTTCAGAGAGGTGGCATTTGAACAGAAAATATATATTTGCGGCAATGGTGATCCTGATACTGGCAGGCATTTCCACAGCGCTGCTGCGTTATGTGGTGCGTGAGCCGGGAGTCCATTTCTCGGAGACGGAGGCTTTTCAGGAAGAGGCTTTTGATCTGCGGCTGGACAGCGGCCTGTTCGGAGGAAAGATTTATTACACACTGGATGGAAATAATCCGACGCTGGAATCAGAGGTCTATACAGGGCCGATTCATATCGAAGCAGGCCTTCCGGACCGTGTGACGGTGGTGAAAGCGGCGGCCCTGCAGGGAGGAGAACTGGGGCAGGTCTACACGCAGACTTATTTTGTGGGCGAGGGCGTGTCAGATCTGTTTGATGTGATGGTAGTATCCCTGACGGCGGATGAAGAGGATCTGTATGATGAGGAGACCGGAATTTTTACAAATTACAGTGAAAAAAGTGAGAACGGCGAATGGGACCGGCCGGCATATATTGAGTTCTATGAATCGGACGGCAGTCTGATGCTGAAGCAGGGAACAGGCATCGCTGTTTCCGGACACGGATCCAGAGGATTCGATCAGAAGAGCATCAAACTGATCAGTTCCTCGGAATATGATCCCGATCATCCGACGTTCGAGTACGATTTTTTTGAAGCGGATATGGCGGGAAATACGACCGGACAGTCCTACAACCGGCTGGTGTTGAGAAACGGCGGGTCAGACCACGAAGGAACCATGATAAAATGGAACGTGGTAAGCCGTCTTGCAAAAGAGAGCGGCATGATCTGTGCCGGCGCCCGTCCGGGGATTTTGTTTCTGAATGGAGAATACTACGGGATTATCCAGCTTCAGGAAAAATATACGGCATATAATGTGGCGTCTGCCATTGGAGCGCAGAAAGATGACATTGAAAAATACGAGCCCAACGAGGTAAACAGTTCCCGTTTTGGCGGATATTATAATCAGCTCCATCAGGATCTGAACGCCCCGGACCGCCAGGAATCTCTGGAGTCCGCGGTGGATATGGAAAATATGCTGCAGTATTATGCGGTCAGCGTCATCATGGACAACATAGACTGGCCGTCGCATAACTTCCTGTCGTGGAAGTGCGCGGAAAACAGTTCCAGCGTTTATGGGGACGGAAAGGTCCGCTTTTTCCTGTATGACCTGGACGCGGTTTACCAGGACACCAGTGACCGGGAGATCCAGAATGCGTTCGAATATTTGATGGGGGAGCCGATCGCAGACGCGACGGATACGCTCTGGCTTCTGATGCAGTCGGACAAGTACCGGACGCAGTTCGTAAATATGGTGTGCGACCTGACCGGCACGGTCTATGACGCGGATCATGTGATTCAGGTGATCCGGGAGGAGGATCAGAAAGTGGAGCGTTCCATGCAGATGTATTATACGGATGCGGAACTGGAACGGCAGCAGGCGGCAGTGGAGGAAATGATTCAGGCGGCGGCCGCGAGCTGCGACAAGATCCGTGCAGGGATGGAAACCTATCTGGGAACGGAAGATCCTTATACCCTGACCGTCACGGCTCCGGAAGGATCCGGGATCGCGTTCAGCCAGATCCGTCTGTCGGAAGGAGAGAGCTACAGCGGGACCTATTACCACAACTATCCGCTGACTTTGGTGGCGGAACTGGGAGAAGAACAGAGCTTCCGGTGCTGGCTGGTCAACGGGGAAGAAATTTACGAAGAACAGCTTCTGCTGGATGAAAGCTATACAGAAGACACTTTGGAAATACAACTGATAACAGAATGATGACGAAGGAGAGTGCGTTATGAAAGAATTGGCAAAAACCTATGATCCGAAAGCGATCGAAGACCGTACCTATGCAAAATGGATGGGCAGAAAATATTTTCATGCAGAAGTGGACCGGAGCAAAAAACCGTTCACGATCGTGATGCCGCCGCCCAATATTACCGGGAAGCTGCACATGGGACATGCGCTGGACAATACACTGCAGGATATTCTGATCCGCTACAAAAGAATGCAGGGCTACAATGCGCTCTGGATCCCCGGCACGGATCACGCCAGCATTTCCACGGAAGTGAAGGTAATCAACAAACTGAAAGAAGAAGGCATTGATAAAAACGAACTGGGCCGTGAAGGATTTCTGAAACGAACCTGGGAGTGGCGCGAGGAGTACGGACGTACCATTGTGGACCAGTTAAAGAAGATCGGTTCTTCCTGCGACTGGGACAGAGAGCGCTTCACCATGGACGAGGGCTGCTCAGAAGCGGTCCTGGAAGTGTTTGTGCGCCTGTACGAGAAAGGATATATTTACAAAGGTTCCAGGATCATCAACTGGTGTCCGGTGTGCCGGACTTCCATCTCCGACGCGGAAGTGGAACATGAGGAGCAGGCGGGACATTTCTGGCACATCAATTACCCGATCGCAGACGGAAGCGGATACGTGGAGATTGCCACGACCCGTCCGGAAACCATGCTGGGAGATACTGCGGTGGCGGTCAACCCGGAGGATGAACGCTATCAGCATCTGATCGGAAAAACGCTGAAACTGCCGCTGACCGACAGGGAGATCCCGGTGATCGCGGATCCTTATGTGGACCGGGAATTCGGAACAGGATGTGTGAAAATTACCCCGGCACACGACCCGAACGACTTCGAGGTGGGACGCAGACACAACCTGCCGGAGATCAATATTATGAACGATGACGCCACGATCAACTGCCCGGGCAGCAAATACGACGGCATGGACCGTTATGAGGCGCGCAGGGCGATTGTGGCGGATCTGGAAGAACAGGGCCTGCTGGTAAGGGTGGAAGAACACGTGCACAACGTGGGAACCCACGACCGCTGCCATACGACTGTGGAACCGCTGATCAAGCAGCAGTGGTTTGTAAAGATGGAAGAAATGGCAAAACCGGCGATTGAAGCGATTAAAAACGGCGACCTGACCTTTGTGCCGGAGCGTTTTGACAAGATTTACCTGCATTGGCTGGAGAATATCCGCGACTGGTGCATTTCCCGGCAGCTCTGGTGGGGACACCGGATCCCGGCCTGGTATTGCGACGACTGCGGAGAGATTGTGGTGGCGAAGAGCGCCCCGGCAGTGTGCCCGAAATGCGGATGCACACACCTGACTCAGGACCCGGATACGCTGGATACCTGGTTTTCTTCCGCGCTGTGGCCGTTCTCTACATTGGGCTGGCCGAAGCAGACGGAGGATCTGGACTATTTTTATCCGACCGATGTGCTGGTAACCGGATACGATATCATTTTCTTCTGGGTCATCCGTATGGTATTCTCCGGATATGAGCAGACTGGAAAGTGCCCGTTCCACCATGTGCTGATTCATGGACTGGTGAGGGATTCTCAGGGACGCAAGATGAGCAAGTCTCTGGGCAACGGCATCGATCCGCTGGAGATCATCGACCAGTATGGCGCGGACGCGCTCCGTTTGACGCTGGTGACCGGAAATGCGCCGGGCAACGATATGCGGTTCTACATGGAACGTGTGGAGGCCAGCCGCAATTTTGCCAACAAAGTATGGAATGCGTCCCGTTTCATTATGATGAACCTGCCGGAAGATGCAGATCTGGATATGGCGGAGCTGGACCCGGCAAAACTCACAGATGCAGACCGCTGGATTCTGTCCAAGGTGAACGGCCTGGCGAAAGAAGTGACTGTAAATATGGATAACTTTGAACTTGGCATCGCGGTTCAGAAGGTATATGACTTCATCTGGGAAGAGTTCTGCGACTGGTACATTGAGATGGTGAAACCGCGTCTCTACAACAAAGAGGACGAGACCAGAGGGGCGGCGCTTATCACGCTGAAAACGGTGCTGATTCGTGCGCTGAAGATGCTGCACCCGTTCATGCCGTTCATTTCTGAGGAAATCTTCTGCAATCTGTCCGGGGAAGAATCCATCATGATTTCCTCCTGGCCGGAATACCGGGAAGACTGGAATTTTGAGAAAGAGGAACACGCCGTTGAGACGATCAAAGAGGCTGTGCGCGCGATCCGGAATGTCCGCAGCAGCATGAATGTGCCGAACAGCAAAAAAGCGACCGTATATGTGGTGGCTGCAGACACGGGAGTGCGGGAAATCTTTGAGAATGGGAAAGTGTTCTTCGCTACCCTGGGCCATGCGGGCGAAGTGGTCATCCAGGCCGACAAGACCGGTATCGCAGACGATGCGGTATCTGCGCTGACGGCGGCTGCGGCCATCTATATGCCGCTGGCAGAACTGGTGGACGTGGAAAAAGAAATTGAGCGTCTGAAGAAGGAAGAGGAACGCCTGACAAAAGAACTGGCGAGAGTCAACGGCATGCTGGGCAACGAAAAATTCGTGAGCCGCGCGCCGGAGGCGAAGATCCAGGAAGAACGGAAAAAACTGGAGAAATATACGCAGATGATGGACCAGGTCAAAGAGCGTCTGGCACAGCTGGGGGCATAACATGAATTACGAAGAAGCGGTGGCATACATTCTGGATGTGCCAAAGTTTACGAAAAAGAATACGCTGGATAATACAAGGGCGGTGCTGGAGCGGCTGGGCCGCCCCGACCGCCGCATGAAGCTGATCCATGTGGCGGGAACCAATGGGAAAGGCAGCGTTTGCGCGTACCTGGCCTCGATCCTGAAAGCGGCGGGCAAGAAGACCGGACTTTTTACCTCCCCGCATCTGGCGGTGATCAACGAACGGTTTCAGATGGACCAGGAAATGATTTCGGACGAGTTGTTCCTGGAAGGATTCGAGGCCGTGATGGAGGCGGTGCATGCGCTCCTTGAGGAGCGTCCGGATACTTTTTCCCATCCTACCTTTTTTGAACTTTTGTTCCTGATGGGGATGTATTTGTTCGACAAATACGGGATGGAATACGCGGTGCTGGAAACCGGCCTGGGAGGACGGTTCGACGCTACGAATGTGATTGAAAAACCGCTGGTGAGCGTGATCACGTCGATCAGCCTGGACCATACGGAGTATCTGGGAGACACGCACGCGCTGATTGCCGGAGAAAAAGCAGGGATCATCAAGGAAGGCTGTCCGGTGGTCTACGACGGAACCCGCAGGGACGTGGAGGATGTGATTCTGGCAAAAGCCGCGCAAATGCATGCCAAAGCCTATGCGATCCGCCCGGATATGTATAAAATTATGATGAACACCCAGAAAACGATTGATTTTTCAATAGAGACTGGGTATTATGATCCTGTGAACATCTCCATTTCCAGTGTGGCGGAGTATCAGATCATGAACGCCATGGAAGCGGTGACAGCGGCCCATGTGCTGGATATCGGGCTGACGGAAGCACAGATCCATGAAGGGATGGCGAATATGCGCTGGCAGGGACGTATGGAGACGATTCTGCCGGGCGTGATCCTGGACGGCGCGCACAATGACGCGGGTGTGGAAGAGTTTGTCCGCACGGCGAAGAAATTTGAAAAAGACTCAGGAGTCAGTATCCTGTTTTCCTGTGCGAGAGAAAAAGATTATGAAGGAATGATCCGGACCATCTGTGAAAGTCTGGATCTGGATCGAGTGACAGTAACCGAGATCGAGTCGGACCGGAAGGTTCCGGCAGAAGAACTGAAAGAGCTTTTTGAGAAATATACAGATTGTCCGGTAGAGGCGGTTCCTTCCGTAGCGGAGGCGTTTGGCCGGGCACAGAGACAGAAAGGGAAAGGAATCCTGTTCTGTGTGGGTTCCCTGTATCTCGCAGGCAGTCTGAAGAACCTTTTAAGGAGTGAAAAATATGCTTGATTTTGAAGAAGAATTAAAAAAATTCCGGCCAAGTCTGGAGATCGATCAGGTAGAAGACAATGTCTATAATAATAATCTTACGGACGTGACAGATCTGTTGGATGAGATGCTGAAGGAGATTAGAGAGCATCAGTAGAAAAGGTGAAAATATGAAATGTTTTAACTGCGGCGCCACCCTGAAGAACACGGACTACTGCAGTCAGTGCGGGGCGGATGTCAAGCTGTATCGAAAGATGATCCAGCTTTCCAATGCTTACTATAATAAAGGCCTGGAAAAGGCAAAAGTACGTGACCTGTCGGGGGCGGCAGGCGTTCTCAGACAGAGTCTGAAGATCAACAAGAAGAATACAGACGCCAGAAACCTGCTGGGACTGGTTTATTTTGAACTGGGAGAAGTAGTCGAAGCGCTGACCCAGTGGATTATCAGCAGAAGTTTCCAGGGAGAGAAGAATCTGGCAGATTATTACATTGAAGAGATTCAGAATAATCCGGCACGTCTGGAAACCATCAACACGACGATCCGGAAATACAATCAGTCTCTGCTGTACTGTGAACAGGGCAGCTTTGACCTGGCGGTGATCCAGCTGAAGAAGGTTCTGTCCATGAATATGAATCTGATCAAAGCGCACCAGCTGCTGGCATTGCTTTACATGAAAAATGAAAATTACGGCAGGGCGAGGGCTGAACTGAAAAGAGTGCTTGCCATCGACAGGACCAATACCTGCGCGCTGCGGTATATGCAGGAACTGGACGAAGCGACAGGAAAGCACGCGCCGCAGGAGGAGGAAAAGCAGAACAAAGAAGTGATTGCCTACACCAGCGGCAATGAGACAATCATCCAGCCGGTGGGAGTAAAGGATAATTCCGGCCTGTTGTCGGTGATCAATGTGATCATAGGTCTGGCTATCGGAGCGGCAGTTATGTGGTTTCTGGTCATGCCAGCCCAGCAGCAGAGGACCAATGAGGAACTGAACCAGGCGGTCGCGGATTACAGCGAACAGCTGGACTCCCGGACTGCGGCTCTGGAGACTCTTCAGAGTGAGATGAGCAGCCTGGAATCCAGGACCCAGGAGGCGGAGGAGGCGTCCAGCCAGGCGGCTGAGCAGCTTTCGGACTATGAGTCTCTGCTGAACGCCTATGCGCTTTATACGCAGGACGACGCGGCGGGAGCGCTGGAAGCGCTGCAGCAGATCGACCGGGAGAGTCTGGGCGACAATGCGGGGACTCTGTATGACACGATCTTCGCGGACGTAGGCACGCAGGCGGTGGACGATCTGTATGCCACGGGATACGCCGCGTATGAGTCGGGAGACTATGAGACTGCCATTAATGATCTGAGCAGATGCTACGAGCTGGACAATACCAGAGCGAACGCACTGTATTTCCTGGCCAGGGCTTACCACCGGTCCGGAGATACGGAAAACGCCAGAATATATTATCAGAGAGTGATTGACGAACAGCCGGGCACCAGATGGGCGACAGATGCCGCCGGTCTGCTGGCAGGACTGTAAATCATATAAGAACAGAAGAGGAACCCTGAAGGATAAGGGACGTTGCAGAGCGCTGCAGCGTCCTTTTTTGGTGCATACAGCCGGGGAACCCGGTGGAAAGGAGACAATATATGGAACTGTTGGAACAGCGGGGCGTCCGCCTCATTGTCCATCTCCCGGCGGAGCTGGACCATCATTGTACGGAAGAACTGAGGAAAGAGATTGACCGGACACTGGAAAAAGAACCGGTGTCGGAACTGGAATTTGATTTTTCAGAAACGGCGTTTATGGACAGCGCCGGAGTGGGATTGATTCTGGGCCGCTGCAAAATCATGCAGGCTCTGGACGGTTCTATGACGGTCAGTCATATGAGCACGCAGATACGCAGAATATTGGTACTGTCCGGGATACAGCAGCAGATCCCGCTGAAAAAGGAGGAGGCTTTATGAAAAATGAGATGACGCTGGCATTTGACAGCATTTCGCAGAACGAAGGGTTCGCAAGAGTCGCGGTGGCGGCTTTTGTGACCCAGCTTAACCCGACGCTGGAAGAGGTGGCGGATATCAAAACAGCGGTTTCAGAAGCCGTAACCAACGCGATCATACACGGATATCCGGACGGCGTACATACGATTGTCTTGAGAGCCGTATTGCGGGATAAAACCGTGGAATTGTGGATATCCGACGAGGGCGTGGGGATTGAAGACGTGAAGCAGGCGATGGAGCCTCTTTATACCAGCCGGCCGGAGCTGGAAAGATCCGGAATGGGATTCATGTTTATGGAAGCGTTTATGGATCAGGTTCATGTGGAATCCGCGCCGGGAATCGGCACCACTGTCTATATGAAGAAAAGGATCGGAGCATCAGGACAGGAGGGCTGAATATCTTTATGGAAGACACGATGGGATTGATTGAGCGGTCACACCATGGGGATAAACAGGCAAGAGAAAAACTGGTGAAAGAGAATATGGGGCTGGTCTGGAGCATTGTACGGCGGTTTGCCGGACGGGGGACGGACAGCGAAGATCTGTTTCAGATCGGCGCGATGGGACTGATTAAAGCCATCGACAAATTTGATACGTCTTATGAGGTGAAATTTTCCACCTATGCGGTGCCTATGATCGCCGGAGAGATTAAACGTTTTCTGAGGGACGACGGGATCGTGAAAGTGAGCAGGACTCTGAAGGAAAACTGGTGGAAGATCCGCAGGGAGACAGAACAGTTCCGTCAGAAAAAAGGAAGGGATCCCAATATGGAGGAACTGTCGGAACTGACCGGTCTGGACCGGGAGGAGATCGCCATGTCTCTGGAAGCCGGAGTGGAGGTGGACTCTCTTTACCGTCCGATCCACCAGAGCGACGGCAGCGAGACCTGCCTTCTGGACCGGGTGGAAAGTCAGGGGCATATGGGCGGCGGAGAAGACATGGAAAAAGAGCAGCTGCTGAACCGGGTGGTGTTGGAACAGCTTTTGTCGGAACTGGAGGATTCGGAACGCAGACTGATTATGATGAGGTATATGCAGGACAAGACGCAGACAGAGGTGGCGGGAGTTCTGGGAGTTTCCCAGGTGCAGGTAAGCCGGATGGAGAAAAAGATCCTGGCCAGGATGAGAGAGAAGCTTACCGGATAGAACTGGGCAGCGGACGGTATAAAAATACAGAAAGTGCAGATACTGACTCCATATAACGGAGGTGCGCGATGAACGGAATGCTGTATTTGAAGATCGATCAGAACGTGGAAGTGGACCACGCGGATGTGACGCTGGGGGATGTGGCAAAGATGGAATGCGCCGACGAAACGGTAAAAAACCGCCTGAAGACCATGAAGCTTCTGAAGATCCGCGATGAAAAGAGCAGCCGGTATGTATATTCTGTGCTGGAAGTGGTACGCCGCATTCATGAGATCTATCCGGGATTGGAAGTGCAGAACGTAGGAGAGGCAGACTTCATCATAGAATATGAATCTCCGATGCACAATCGGAACCGCTGGAGCATGCTCAAGGTGATACTGGTATGTGTGACGCTTTTTATCGGCTCCGCGTTTTCCATTATGACGTTCAACAACGACGTGGGGATACCGAAAGTCTTCGCGCAGGTGTACCTGCTGATTATGGGAAAAGAGTCGGACGGTTTCACAATTCTGGAGATTATGTATTCCATAGGGATCGCCGTGGGAATTCTGGTTTTCTATAATCATTTCGGAGGAAAGCGCATCACAAAAGATCCCACCCCCATTGAAGTGCAGATGCGGCTTTATGAGGATGATGTAAATTCAACGCTGATTGAAGGCTGCAATCGCAAGGAGACGCACATCGATGTGGATTAGACAGGCTTTTCTGGGACTGACAGGATTCTGCTGCGGGATGGCGGTGGCAGGCGGCCTGTTTGCGCTGCTGATCGCTCTTGGCATTATTTCCCGTATGGCAGGAAAGACGCATACGGCAAAATACATCTGGTATTACGAGGATGCCACGACACTGGGCGGAGTGCTGGGCAATCTGCTCAGTATCTATCAGTTTCCCATCCCTGCCGGGACTGCGGGGCTGATCTTCTGCGGCCTGTTTGCAGGTATCTATACCGGCGCGTGGTCCATGGCGCTCACGGAGATCGTGGATGTGATCCCCATCTTCAGCAGAAGGATCGGGCTGAAAACGGGGATGCCGTGGCTGATCCTGTCCATGGCTCTCGGCAGGATGTTCGGCGGGCTGATCTATTATGGATGCGGATTCTGATCAGCCGAAAACGCCCATGTGTTCCAGCAGGATTTTGAGACCGATCAGAACCAGGATTACGCCGCCGCAGAATTCGGCTTTGGACTTGTAAATGGTTCCGAACACGCTGCCGATCCGCACGCCGGCTGCGGAACAGACAAAAGTAGTGATTCCGATAAAAGAGGCGGCTGCCAGAATGTTGACGTTTAAAAAGGCAAAAGTAATGCCTACGGCCAGAGCGTCAATGCTGGTGGCCACAGCCAGCAGAAACATTTCCCGGGGAGCCATGGAGCCGCTGGAACATTCCTCTTCGTCGCCGAAGGACTCCCGGATCATGTTCCCCCCGATCACAGCCAGCAGGATAAAAGCGACCCAGTGATCCAGAGACTCAATATAACGGGTGAAGTATCTTCCCAGGAAATATCCGATGGTGGGCATCAGCGCCTGGAAACCGCCGAACCAGACACCGGCCAGAGAACATTCCCGCAAAGTGACCCGCTGCACAGCCAGTCCCTTGCAGACAGATACGGCAAAAGCGTCCATAGATAATCCTACGGCGAGGATAAAAAGTTCGATAAAACTCATGACAGTTGTCCTTCTTTCTTATGTGATTTCATTCATTCCTGCGGTTTTCGGCTTTCTTCCGGATGAAATTCCATCCAGGTTTCATACCAGTCCAGACAGGCATCTGTATATCGGGAAAGCAGCAGATCCTCCTCTTCCCTGCGCTTATCCGAATAGGAGGGATCCTCCCAGCAGAGCTGCCAGTCCCATTGTTCGCAGAACGTTTCCAGCTTCGCGCGGAACTGCTCCAAAGGTTCGGCGGCGAGACGGAGGCGCCAGTCCTCATACATGCGCTCGGTAGACGGTTCGCGGAAATGGCGCTCCGCTTTCGGCACATTCTGAAGGCCGCTGATCAGAGCCTGCTCTTCCGCCTGTATTCCGGCAGAAGTGTCCGAGACGGCTTTCCGGCGGCGCTCCATGTAGTGCGTATAGCCAAAAGGATAATACTGTACAGAATCTTTTTCAAAGATCAGCAGCGCGTCGGCTACCTGCTGAATAAAATAGCGGTCATGGGAGACGAACAGCAGCGTTCCCGTGTAGGCCCGGAACGCGGATTCCAGCGTTTCGCGGGCAGGGATATCCATATGGTTGGTGGGCTCGTCCAGAATAAAGAAATTCGGGCGGCTCTGAAACAGCTCTGCCAGCACCAGCCGGGATTTTTCACCGCCGGACAGGGAAGAAACTTTTTTCTGCGCGTCGCGGCCGGGAAAGAGAAACGCTCCCAGGGCGTCCCGGACTTCCTTCTCCGTCATAGACGGAAAATGGCTGTGAAAATGTTCCGCCACGGTCTGCCCGGAGGAAAGAGCCGCCGTCTGCTGATCAAAATATCCGGTCTGCACACGCAGACCCAGACTGCATTTTCCTTTGACGGGAGGAATGATTCCGGCCGCCGTTTTCAGAAATGTAGATTTGCCGATTCCGTTGGGACCGATGACTCCGATCTTCTGCCCGCGGCGGATGCGCAGGGACAGTTCCAGCAGGACTTTGTCATAGCCGATCTGCAGATGTTCGGCTTCCAGCACCCACTTGGCACCGGGTATATCCGGCGTGATCTCGCCCGTAAAAATATGGGCGTCGTCCCGGACCGGTTTTTCCACGCGGGGCATCCGTTCCAGGATTTTCTTCCGCGAACGGGCAAAAGCCGCTTTTTTGGGCTTGTGCCTGAAGCGCTCCACCAGACTTTCCAGGCGTTGAATCTCCTCCTGCTGATTCTGCCAGGCTTTTTCCTGAATCCGGATATTTTTCAGCTTCTGCCGTCGGTATGCCGTATAGTTTCCGGTATAGCGGGTCAGGCGCCCGTCCTGCAGTTCCCAGACGGTATCCGCCGTGCGGTCGAGAAAATACCGGTCATGAGATACGACGACCACCGCCTTTTCATAATCCCTCAGATACTGTTCCAGCCACTCTGCGGTATCGGCGTCCAGATGATTGGTGGGTTCGTCCAGGAGCAGCAGATCCGGTTTCTGGAGCAGCAGGCGGATGAGAGCCAGTTTCGTCTGCTCTCCCCCGGAGAACATGGAGACCGGTTTCTTCTTGTCTTCTTTTGACAGTCCGAAACCGGTAAGGATACGGTCGTATTCCTGCTCCCAGGCAAAACGCTCCCTGTCCCAGTGATCGGAACAGGGACAGGCTTTCAGAAGTTCCTGTTCCACTGTGACGGATGGGTCAGAAAAAGCCTGCTGATGCAGCAGGCCTGTGGTGATACGCCGGGAAGTGGTAAGTCCGCTCTGAACGGAATCGTCCCTGTCCAGATGCAGTTCTCCCGCGAGAAGACGCAGGAAGGTGGTCTTTCCGGATCCATTGCGCCCAACCAGGGCGATTTTTTCTGTCCCTTTGATCTCAAAATGAAAATGCGAGAGGACCGTCTGTCCTCCGACGCTCAAGGTGCCGTCCTGAATCTGTAAAAGCATGATTCCCTCCAAAGGAAATTAGTCGTGAACCTAACTATATCAGAACGGAGAAAAAGATGCAACATACCCTGACAAATTTAGCAATTTTTCAGATTCCCAGCCCCTTGCCCAGCCAGTACAGGAGCCCCACGACCCAGCTTGTGAATACGCCGTAGAGGATCACCGGCCCGGCGATGGTGAAGATCTTGCAGCCGATGCCGAAGACCTGCCCTTCTTTTTTGTATTCGATGGCGGACGACGCGACGCCGTTGGCGAATCCGGTAATAGGAACCAGAGCGCCGGCCCCGCCCCATTTGGCGATAGAAGGGTAGACATTGAAACCGGTGAGCAGGACGCTGAGCAATATCAGGAGGATGGAACACCAGGTCCCGGCAGCTTCCTGTTCGATGCCGGCCTGCATGAGCAGATTGGTGATCAGCTGTCCCAGCGTGCAGATGGCGCCTCCGGTCAGGAACGCGTGGAACATTTCCCGTGGAAGGCTGTGGGTGGGGGTCACCTGTTTTACATATTCGTTATACTGTTGTTTTTGTTCGTCGCTGACACTCATATACTTGACTCCTTTCTGTCCAGTCTGCCCGGTCAGGTGCGTTTATATACATGCATACTTTTTTCCTTTCCTGAAAAACTATGTAGTAAAACGACAGAAGTTTTCGGAAAGGAGCCAGGCCATGACAGAGAAAAAAGGAAGAGCCAGCGTAAGTTTTGGAGAACCGCCCCGGATCATAGGAGCGGCCTCCATCGTGGGAAGCAAGGAAGGAGATGGACCTCTGGGTCATCTCTTCGACGTGATCGAACCGGATCCCAGATTCGGCAAGAATACCTGGGAAGAAGCGGAGAGCGAGCTCCAGCTTCTGACGGCGCGCAAAGCCATGGAGAAGGCCGGTATGAATGAAGAGCAGATCCGCTATCTGTTCGCGGGGGATCTGCTGGCGCAGGGAATCGCCACTTCCTACGGGATCATGGAACTTCAGATCCCTCTTTTCGGACTGTACGGAGCCTGTTCCACCTGCGGAGAGAGTCTGTCGCTGGCGTCCATGGCGGTGAACGCGGGCTGCGCGGAATGTGCCATGGCGCTGACCTCCAGCCATTTTGCCAGCGCGGAAAAGGAGTTCCGATTTCCCCTGGAATACGCGGGACAGCGTCCCCTGTCGACTACCTGGACGGTCACCGGATCCGGAGCCTTTGTACTTGCCGCCGCGGGGAGCTCGTACGCGGAAGGAGCCTCTGTATGTATCACCGGAATCACCACCGGAAAGGTGGTGGACTACGGGGTAAAGGATTCCATGCATATGGGCGCCGCCATGGCGCCGGCCGCGGCGGATACGATCTGCCGCCATCTGATGGACTTCGGAAGAGAAGCGGAAGAATACGACCGGATCATCACCGGGGACCTGGGAAGCATCGGACAGACGATTCTGAAAGATCTGCTTCGTGAGAGAGCCATCGAACTGGACGGGATCCATGAGGACTGCGGCATGCTGATCTACGACCCGGATTCCCAGGACACCCATGCGGGAGGTTCCGGCTGCGGCTGCGCCGCCGTGGTGCTGGCTGCTTATATTCTTCCAAAACTTTCGAGAAAAGAGTGGAAGCGGGTACTCCTGGTACCCACCGGCGCGCTTTTGTCCAAAGTGAGCTTTAACGAAGGAAAATCCATACCGGGGATCGCCCACGGCGTGGTCCTTGAGTGTATTTAAACCAAAATTTATGTAAAAACGGTGAAAAATTTTCCCAGATCGAAAAAAACCTGTTGCATGCTGAAAAAATTATGGTAAACTGGATATGGTCTTGGTGTTTGAGATTGGCATGGAGGGTAAGCCGTTGAGAAAAAAATCACATCTTTGTCTGGCCGGATTTCTGGTCAGAAGTCTGGATCATGAAATATTGCGCCGCAGATGGAGATCGTTTTATATAGGAAGCATTCTTCCTGACTGCCGGCCCGCGTTTGTGACGGTAAGGCATGAATTTGACGTGACCTTCGACCTGGTGGAAGAAAAAATCCGCAGGCTGATAGAGACGGACCTGTACCGCCCGGAGGACTGTATCCGTTATATGGTGGATCTGGGACAGGTTATGCATTATCTGGCAGACTATTTTACATTTCCTCATAACAGCCATTTCCCGGGCAACCTGAAGGACCACTGTAAGTATGAGAATGTGCTGAAGCATGAGCTTCGCAGATATATTAACGAAGATCAGGCGGTATTCCATATGGCTTATCCCGGACGTTTTCTGTCGGCGGACGAGATTCTGGACTATATCCGGAAGACCCATGAAGAATATATGCAGAAGACCAGATCGGTGGAAGAGGACTGCGAGTTCATCACCCGGGTCTGCTCTCATGTGCTGAGCGGAGTCCTGTGTCTGGCAGAGGAGCCGGTACTGGTATTTGCTGCTTAGGAGTATTTATATGGAAGATAGACTGGAACGAAAATACGGCGGGTTGAAGAGCCGGATCGCTTCGGAGGGGAAGGCAGCCATCGCCTTCTCCGGCGGAGTGGATTCGGTTCTTTTGTTATATGCGGCGCGGGAAGCGCTGGGAGAGAACGCGCTGGCGCTGACGGTGTTCCTGCATGCGGTGCCGGAGCGGGAGCTGGCGCTGGCGGTGACATTCTGTGAAAGATTCGGTATCCGCCACCGGGTCGAGACGGTGGATGAATTTTCCATCGAAGGGTTTGCAGCGAATCCCCCGAATCGCTGTTATCTGTGCAAACGTGCATTATTTACGAGGATGCGCGCGGCCGCGGATGAGGAAGGAATCCCTTTCCTGGCGGAAGGCTCCAATGTGGACGACCAGGGGGACTACCGTCCGGGCCTCAGGGCTCTGAAAGAACTGGGGATCGCCAGCCCTCTGAAAGACGCGGGATTTACCAAGGCGGAGATCCGTCAGATGGCGGACCGTCTGGGCCTGTCGGGATGGAACCGCCCGTCTTCCGCGTGTCTGGCGTCCCGTTTCGCGTACGGGGAACAGATCACGCCGGAGAAGATGAAAAGGGTGGAGAAGGCGGAGGACTATCTGCAGGATCTGGGATTCACACAGAAAAGGGTGCGTGTTCATGGAAATCTGGCGAGGATTGAGCTTTTGCCGGAAGAATTTCCCAGGCTGTTTCATGAGAATCTGTCGGAGAAAGTGACGCGGAGGCTGAAAGATCTGGGATTTACCTATGTGACGCTGGATCTGGGCGGATTTCAGAGCGGCAGTATGAATAAGGAGCTGGGGACATGAACGAGACATTTGCCCGGACAGAACTCCTGATCGGAGAGGACGGACTGAAAAAACTGAGAAAGGCCAGGGTGGCGGTCTTCGGCATCGGCGGCGTGGGCGGCTACGCGGTGGAAGCGCTGGCGCGGAGCGGCGTCGGATATTTCCTGCTGGTAGACAACGACGTGGTGGGCGAGAGCAATCTGAACCGGCAGATCATCGCCCTTCGGAGTACGCTGGGCCGGTACAAGACCGCGGTGATGAAGGAGCGGATCGCGGATATCTGCCCGGAGACGGAGGTGGAGACACAGGAATGTTTCTTTCTTCCGGAACATGCGGACCGGTTCGATTTCGGCGCCTTCGACTATGTGGTGGACGCCATCGACACGGTCAGCGGGAAGCTGGAACTGGCCGTAAGCTGTCAGAAAGCGGGGACGCCGCTGATCAGCGCCATGGGCGCGGGCAACAAGCTGGATCCCTCCAGGTTTGAGGTGACGGATATCTACCGGACAAAGGGATGTCCGCTGGCGAAGGTCATGCGGCGTGAACTCCGGAAAAGAGGGATAGAGAGACTGAAAGTAGTGTACTCCACGGAAGAGCCTAAGAAACCTCTCAGACAGATCCTGGGAGGGGACGGACGCAAGGTGACGCCCGGAAGCATGGTGTTCGTGCCGGGGACGGCGGGACTTCTGCTTGCCTCCGAAGTGGTGAAGGATCTGCTGGAACGACAGGGGTGAAAATATGGCATTGCAGCTGATACTGGGAAATCCGGGCGCGGGGAAATCCCATTATTTATTTGAAAAGGTGATCCGGGGGTCCATGCAGTATCCGGAGAAGCAGTTCCTGGTCATTGTGCCGGAACAGTTTACTATGCAGACCCAGAAGGATCTGGTGCGGATGCATCCCAGGCACGGGATCATGAATATCGACGTACTGAGCTTTGAACGTCTGGCGCACCGGGTCTTCGGCGAAGTGGGAGGCGAGCACCGCCGGATCCTGGAGGATACGGGCAAGAATCTGATTCTGCGCCGCATCGCAGAGGAGAAGAAAGACGAACTGGTGCTCCTGGGCGGAAACCTGAAGAAGCTGGGCTACATATCCGAGGTCAAGTCTCTGCTCTCGGAGTTCACGCAGTACCGGATGCAGCCGGAAGAACTCCGGCGCGTCATGGAGCAGAATAAGGAGAATCCCCAGCTGTATTTTAAACTGAAGGATATGCTGGTGATCTATGAGAGTTTCCGGGAATATCTGGAGGGGATGTATCTGACGGTGGAGGAGCTGCTGGACGCGCTGGAGCAGGTGGTAGAGCGGTCGGAGACGGTGCGGGGCAGCGTGATCGCCCTGGATGGCTACAACGGATTTACCCCCGTGCAGATGAAACTTCTGCAGAAGCTGCTGGGGCTGGCGGAAGAGGTGTGCGTGACGCTGACCATGGACGGACGCGAGCAGCCCTTTGTCCGGGAGGCGGAGTACCGGCTGTTCCATCCCACGAAGAAAACGGCGCTGGAGCTTGCGCGTCTGGCAGACCGGGCGAGAGTCGAAGTGAGAAAGCCGGTGATCCTTTCGGACGCGGGAAAATACCGCTTCCGTGAGGCTCCGGCGCTTCATTTTATGGAACAGCATATATTCCGCCATGAAAAAGCGGTCTGGGAGGAAGAGACGCAGGAAGTGCGTCTTTTTTCCGCCGGCAATCCCAGAGCGGAGTCCGAGGAGATCGGAAGAGAGATCCTGCGTCTGGTGCGGGACGAAGGATTCCGCTATCGGGACATCGCTGTGGTGACCGGAGACCAGGAGAGCTATGTGCCGCTCCTGGAACAGTGCTTTTCCAGGCTGGGGATCCCGGGGTTCATGGACCGGAAGCGGGATGTATTGAAAAATTCCTTTGTGGAATTTCTGCGCGCCCTGCTCCTGGCTGTCCAGGAGGATTTCTCCTATGAATCCATGTTCCGTCTGCTGCGGAGCGGTATGGCGGGAACAGACAGCGAAGAGACAGACCGGCTGGAGAATTATGTGATCGCCAGAGGAGTCCGCGGGCTGTCCGGCTGGTGCCGGGAATGGAAGCGCCCCCTGAAACATATGGAAGAGGGAGATCTGGAAACGCTGAACGAGATCCGGGCCCGCCTTGCCGGCTGGCTGGAGACTCTGAAAGAAGGGCTGACCCGGAAAGACGGGAATGTGCGCGGCATGACCGAAGCGCTCTATGACTGTCTGGTGGGCCTGGATATTCAGAAAAAACTGAAGGAACAGGAAGCGTGGTTTGACGGAAAGGGCGACATGGCCACTGCCAGAGAGTACGCACAGATCTACGGGATGGTCATGGATCTGTTTGACAAGCTGGTCATGCTGCTGGGAGACTGCAGGATCCCGTTGGAAGAATATGCCGAGCTGCTGGACGCGGGGCTGTCGGAGATGAAAGTGGGGCTGATCCCCGCAGGAACCGACCAGGTACTGGCGGGGGATATGGAGAGAAGCCGTCTGAAAGACGTGAAAGTCCTGTTTTTCGCGGGAGTTAATGAAGGAAGCGTCCCCCGGGATAAGAGCCGGGGAGGCATCCTCTCGGAGATGGAGAGAGAACTCCTGCATGAGCAGGAAGTAGAGCTGGCGCCCACGGCCAGACAGGAGGCATGCGTCCAGAAATTCTATATCTACCTGAACCTGACGAAGCCTTCCAGGAGGCTGTATCTGTCCTGGAGCCAGGCGGATGCGGACGGAGGGGCGTTAAGGCCGTCCTTTCTGATCTCCCAGATCCGGCAGCTGTTCCCGAAGATCCGGGTGGAAGATCCGGAAAAGAAAGAGCTCCTGGACCGTCTGGTGGCGCCGGAGGGCAATCTGCGGGAACTGACCGGGGCGCTGAAGGCGGAACGGGAAGGCCGCGCCGGAGGCGGAGACAGCGCCCTGATCAGCTGGTACGCGGCCCGGGATCCCTGGAGAGAAAAACTGGAGCGTCTCATGGACGCGGTGTGCCGGACTAGGCAGGAGGACGGCATCGGGAAAACAGTGGCGCGGGCTCTGTACGGAACCCTGCTGGAAGGCAGCGTCACGCGCCTGGAACAGTTCGCGGCCTGCGCCTATGCCCATTTCCTGCAGTACGGCCTGCGCCTGGAAGAACGGGAGACCTGTGAACTGAAGGCCGTGGATATGGGAAATGTGTTCCACGAAGCGCTGAAATATTTTTCGGACGCGGTGGAGCAGGGCGGATACGGATGGTTCCATGTGCCGGACGATCTGCGGGACCGTTGGATGGAGGAAGCCCTGGAGCGGGCCATCCAGGATCACGCCGACCAGATTCTTCCGGACCGGGCGAGAGACCAGTATACCCTGGCGCGCATGAAGCGGATCGGGAAGCGTACCGCCTGGGCCGTGCTGCGGCAGGTGGAAAGGGGAGAATTCCTCCCGGAGGACACGGAAGTATCTTTCCGGAATCTGGAACAGCTTCAGAGCGTGTCCGTGCTTCTGTCCGAGGACGAACGCATGCGCCTGCAGGGCAGGATCGACCGGATCGATGTGTGCCGGAAGGACGGGAAGGTCTATGTGCGCGTGGTGGACTACAAGAGCGGTTCCACGCGGTTCGATCTGACCAGCATCTATTACGGACTGCAGCTGCAGCTGGCGGTGTACCTGAACGCGGCCGTGGAACTGAAACGCCGCCAGCAGGATGGGGATGAGGAAGTGCATCCTGCCGGCATGTTTTATTATCATATCGAAGATCCCATGCTGGACTATGAAGAGGAAGAAGATCCGGCGAAAAAGCTCCTGAAAGAACTGGCGCTGGGCGGCCTGGTCAGCGCGGAGGACGGAGTCGCGGAACTGATGGACCGGGAGATGGAGACCGGATCGGACATCTTGCCCGTGCGCAGAAAGAAGGACGGCGGGTACACGGCGGCTTCGCCGGTGGCGGAGGAAGAACAGTTCGAGCTTCTGATGGGACATGTGAAAAGACGGGTTGCCGAGTATGGAGAACGCATCCTGAACGGGGATATCCGGCTGGATCCCTACGAGATGGGGACGGACGACGCCTGCCGGTACTGCGCCTATCACAGTGTCTGCGGCTTTGACCGGAAGCTGGAAGGGTGCGAGAAACGCCGTCTGCAGCTCATGGACCGGGAAGAGGTCTGGGAGAAGATGAAGGAGGAACAGGGATGAGCGTCGTATGGACAGAGGACCAGAAAAAGGTCATCGACACCAGAGAAAAAAATCTGCTGGTGTCTGCCGCCGCGGGTTCCGGCAAGACGGCGGTGCTGGTGGAGCGGATCCTGTCCCTGATCACGGATCCGGAACATCCGGTGGACGCGGACCGTCTGCTGGTCACCACGTTTACCAAAGCGGCCGCGTCACAAATGCGGGAACGGATCGGGAAGGCTCTGGCGGAGCGGATCCTGGAAGACCCGGGAAACGAATGGCTGCAGAGGCAGGAAGCGCTTCTTACCCGGGCCCAGATCACCACGATCCACGGGTTCTGCCTGTATGTGATCCGCAATTATTTTCATACCATCGGCCTGAATCCCAGCTTCCGGATCGCGGATGAGGGCGAGATGCGGCTTTTAAAACAGGATACGGCGCAGAAGGTAGTAGAGGAAGCGTGCGCGGCGAAGGATCCGGATTTCCTGCAGTTTGCCGAAAGCTACGGCAGCGGGAACCGGGGAAGCGGGCTGGAGGAGCTGATCCTGCAGCTCTATGAATATGCCCAGGCTCATCCGCAGCCTGAAAAATGGCTGAAAGACTGCGCGGCGCTGTATGAACTTCCAAAGGACGCTTCCTGGGAGGATTTCCGCGGAACGAAAGAGATCATGGAAGAACTGAAGAGGACGGTTTCGGACTGCCGGGACAAGATCCTTCTGGCGGAAGAGATGGCCCGGGCGCCGTACGGGCCGCTCCCGTATATAGAAGTATTGCGGTCGGACGCCGCTCTTCTGGAAGAAACGCTCCGGTGCGGGTCCATGGAGTCTTTCGGAGAGCTCCTGGCGGACCTGAAGTTCCAGCGGCTCCCCAGCCGCAGAAGCAAGGCCATGGCAGACGCGGATGAAGGGATCTGCGGCCGGATCATGGAGATCCGCAATGACATGAAAGATATTTTGAAATCCCTGAAAAACCAGTATTTCCAGCTCCCTTCGGAGACGGTGTTCCATCAGATGCGGGAGACGGCGCAGAATGCCCGCTGCCTGGCAGATCTGACGATTCAGTTTACGGAACGGCTGGGAGAAGAGAAGCGGCGGAAAAATATCCTGGATTTCAGCGACCAGGAGCATTTTGCCCTGAAAATCCTGACCAGGGCAGAGGAGGGGAAGCTGGTTCCCAGCGGGACAGCGGATGTGTTTTCCAAATATTTCGCGGAGATCATGGTGGATGAATACCAGGACAGCAACCTGGTCCAGGAGGCGATCCTCGAAAGCATCTCCGGCAGCCGGCAGGGGCGGGATAACCGTTTCATGGTGGGAGATGTGAAGCAGAGTATCTATCGTTTCCGACAGGCGGAACCGGGGCTGTTCCTGGAGAAATACCATGACTATCAGGACGGGAAAACCGGCGTGCGGATCGATCTTCACCAGAATTTCCGAAGCAGGGGAGAGGTACTGGGTCCGGTCAATGAGATTTTCCGTAAAATCATGCGCCGGGAACTGGGGGGCATCGATTACGGGGAGGCGGAAGCCCTCCGGATGGGAGCTTCTTATCCTGACCAGGAAGGATGCAGGGCGGAGCTTCTGCTCCTTTCCCAGGAAGAATGGGAAGAAACCCGCCAGGAAAGCCGGTGGACGAAGCAGGAGGCGGAGGCGCATCTGATCGCGGCCAGGATCCGGGAACTGTTAAAAACCGGAACGGTGACAGAGGACGGAGAACTCCGTCCGGCGCGCTGCGGGGATATCGTGATCCTCCTGCGCACCATGGCCGGCTGGAGCGAGACCTTTGTAAGGGTGCTGCAGGAGGAAGGGATCCCGGCCAGCGCCCAGTCCAGGGAAGGATATTTCCAGACGGTGGAAGTGGAAGGGCTCCTGTCCTACCTGCGGGTGCTGGACAATCCGACCCAGGAGATCCCGCTGGCTGCGGCGCTGCACGGAAGCATAGGGGGATTTTCCTCCGAAGAACTGGCGAAGATCAAGGCGGCATACCCGGAGAAACGGTTCTGCGCGGCCTGCGCGCTCTATGCGTCGGAAGGCCCGGACGCAAACTTAAAGGAACGGCTCGCGGATTTCTTCTCCCGGGTGGAAGAGTACCGGAGAAGGGCGGCGTGCACGTCCATCCATGAACTCCTGTGGCAGATCGTGGAAGAGACCGGATATCTGGACGAGATGCGGGCGCTCCCGGGCGGGGAGCAGCGGATCGCCAATGTGGAGATGCTGCTTCAGAAAGCGCAGGATTACGAGAAGATCAGCTATCACGGGCTGTTTCATTTTATCCGGTATATAGAGAAGATGCAGAAATACCAGGTGGATTTCGGCGAGGCGCCGCTGTCGGGCGCGGACGGAGGATCCGTGCAGATCATGAGTATCCATCACAGCAAAGGACTGGAATTCCCGGTGGTATTTGCCGCGGGCATGGGGAAAAGTTTCAACCGGCAGGAGAGCCGGGACAAGCTGGTCTGCCACAGCCGGTACGGAATCGGGCTGGACTATGTGGACCTGGAACACCGTATGCGCAGGGCCACGCTGGCCAAACAGATGATACGCAGGCAGAACCAGCTGGACAATCTGGGAGAAGAACTGCGGATCCTCTATGTGGCCATGACCCGCGCGAAAGAGAAGCTGATCCTGACCGGCATGGCAGGAGAAAAACTCCTGCAGGCGGAACCGTCGCCGGAAGAGAAGCTGAGCTATCTGGAACTGTCCGGCGCGGACAGTTATCTGGACTGGATCCTGCCGGCGCTGAAGGCAGAGGGAAGCGCGCTGGAGAGAAGACAGGTTTCCCTGAAGGAACTTCTGGCAGGAGAAGTGGGGATCCGGGTGCAGGACGCTCTGAGCAGGGAAGAGATGGAGCGCCGCGTGCTCTTCCCGTCCGGGGATCAGAGACTGGACGCGGAGGTGGACCGGAGGCTCTCCTGGAAATATCCGTGGGCGGACGAGAAAACCTCGCGGCAGAAATACAGCGTGACCGAACTGAAAAAACTCCGGATGGAAGAAGAGTCCGACGCCGTCGAAGAGATGTTCCCGGAATCGGATGTGATCCCGCTGATTCCGCAGTTTATCGAAAAACAGGAAGAGAAGACCGGAGCCGCCCGGGGAACGGCGTACCATGCGGTCATGGAATGTATGGATTTCGGAAAAGACATGGAGACAGAAGAACAGGCGGGACAGGTTCTGGAGGAACTGGCCGGAAGCGGCAGACTGGAACGGCAGGATATCGACGCGGTGAATGTCCGGGATCTTCTGAAGTTTATCCAAAGCCCGCTGGGGAAACGGATGCAGGACGCCGCCCGCCGGGGAAATCTTTACCGGGAGCAGCCGTTTGTCATCGGACTGCCCGGAGACCAGGTGGACGGCTCCGACCCGGAAGAACTGGTACTGATCCAGGGAATCATAGACGCATTCTTTTACGAAGAAGATGAGATCGTGATCGTAGACTATAAGACGGACCGGATCTTCCGCGCGGAAGAACTGGCAGGAAGATACCGCGCGCAGCTTCAGTATTACGGGAAAGCGCTGGAGATGATGACGGGGAAGAAGGTAAGAGAGAAAGTGATTTATTCGTTTACGATGGGGAAAGTAATTGTGTTGTAAAAACAGAAAATTGATTTTATGTTTTGTAAATGATATATTGGATGCAGCAAATACAGGAGAGACAAAGCGATATGGAAGAAAAACATCTGCAGCAGGGCGGCGCGGCGCGGCGGCTGTACTACGAGGACAGCCATCTGAAAGAGTTCCGTGCCGCCGTCCTGTCCTGTGAAAAGTATAAAGACGGATACCGGGTGGAGCTTGACCGGACCGCTTTCTTTCCGGAAGGCGGCGGGCAGTTCGGAGACCGGGGATGGCTGGACGGGGTCCAGGTGACGGACACCCGGGAAGAGGACGGCGTCATCTGGCATATGACGGCGGAGGCTGTCCCGGAAGGGAGCGAGGTGCTGGGACGGTTGGACTATGCGGAAAGGTTTTCACGCATGCAGCAGCACACCGGAGAGCATATCCTGTCCGGCCTGGTGCACAGCCTGTACGGGTATGACAACGTGGGATTCCACCTGGGGCAGGAAGCGACCACGCTGGATTTCAACGGGGAACTGTCCGGGGAGCAGATCCTGGATCTGGAGCGCAGGGCAAACCAGGCAGTTTATGAAGATATTCCGGTACAGGTGCTCTATCCGGACAGCGAGGAGCTGAAAAAGCTGGATTACCGCAGCAAGATCGAGATCGAGGGACAGGTGCGGCTGGTGTCCGTGCCCGGCTACGACATCTGCGCCTGCTGCGCGCCCCATGTGCAGCGGACCGGAGAGATCGGCGTCATCAAGGTGCAAAGCTGTGAACGTCACCGGGGCGGATGCCGGGTGACGATCGTGTGCGGAGACCGGGCGCTTAAGGACTATCAGGAAAAACAGCGGGGCGTGACCGACGTATCAGTGGCGCTGTCGGCCCGCCCGGATCAGATCGGGGAAGCGGTGCTCCGTCTGAAAGAGCAGCAGGAGAAGCTCCGGGAGCATCTGAACCGTATGCAGGCCCTGTATCTGGAAGAGAAACTCGGCCGGATCCGTCCGGATCAGCGGAATGTGTGCATCTTTGAGGAGGATCTGGACAACATCGCCGTGCGGAATTTCATCAACGGAGCCGCAGCGCGCTGTCCGGGCATCTGCGCGGCCTTTGTGGGCACGGACAACGCGGGATACCGCTATATCCTGGGGAGCCGGAACGTGGACCTGCGCGTCTTCGTAAAAGAACTGAATGCCCGCTTCCGGGGAAAAGGCGGCGGAAAGCCGGAGATGGTGCAGGGATCTCTGACAGGAACCAGAGAAGAGATAGAAAAAATGATTATGGAGGGATAAAAAGATGAAGAAACCAGTGCTGGTGATCATGGCGGCAGGGATGGGAAGCCGTTACGGAGGACTCAAGCAGATCGACCCGGTGGACGATCAGGGGCATATTATCATGGATTTTTCCATCTATGACGCTGTGCAGGCGGGATTCGAGAAAGTGATCTTTATCATCAAGAAAGAAAATGAGAAAGATTTCCGGGAGCGGATCGGCAGCCGGCTGGAGGGTAAGGTCCGGACAGAATATGTCTTCCAGGATCTTCACAACCTGCCGGAAGGTTTCCGGGTGCCGGAAGGCCGCGTAAAACCCTGGGGTACCGGACACGCGGTGCTGAGCTGCCTTGCTGTGATCGACGGCCCCTTCGCGGTGATCAACGCGGACGATTTCTACGGAAGGGAAGCGTTCCGCCTGATCTATGACTATCTGACCACTCATGAAGACGGCGATAAATATGAATATACCATGGTGGGATATCTGCTGAAAAACACTCTGACGGAGAACGGATCCGTGGCCCGCGGCGTGTGCAAAGTAGATGAGCAGGATATGCTGACCGATATCCATGAGAGAACGCGCATCGAGAAGCAGAGCGACGGAAGCGCCGCTTACACGGAGGACGACGGCAGGACCTGGATCAGCCTGCCGGACGACGCGGTGGTCTCCATGAACATGTGGGGATTCACCAGGAGCATGATGGAGGAACTTAAGGGCCGCTTCCCGAAAGCGCTGGAAAAGGGTCTGAAGGAAAATCCTCTGAAATGCGAGTATTTCCTGCCTTTTGTGGTGGATGAACTGATCCGGGAAGACAGGGCGGAGGTGAAGGTGCTCACCAGCAGGGACCGCTGGTACGGAGTGACCTACAAAGAGGACAAGCCGACGGTGGTGCAGGCGGTGCGCGACATGAAAGAGCGCGGACTGTATCCGGAAAAGCTGTGGGGTCCGGAAGAGGTGGAGAGATGAGTCTTTCCATCCGGACGGCATGCCCGGAGGACGCGGAGGCCCTGCTGGAGATCTACGCGCCGTATGTGCGGGAGACGGCGGTCACCTTTGAGTATGAAGTTCCGTCTCCGGAAGAATTCCGGGGCAGGATCGAACATGTCCTGAGCAGGTATCCCTATCTGGCGGCGGAAGAAGACGGGAGGATCGTGGGGTACGCCTATCTGTCGGCCTTTCATCCCCGGGCCGCCTACGGCTGGTGCGCGGAGCCCAGCGTCTATGTGGAGATGGGACAGCGGGGCAGAGGGATCGGACGGCGCCTGTATGAGGAGCTGGAGCGGATCGGAGCGTCCCAGAACCTGACGAATCTCAACGCCTGCATCGCCTATACCGGGCATGCGGACGGACGCCTGAACGACGCCAGCGTGCGGTTCCATGAGCGGATGGGATACGTGAAAGCCGCGCATCTGCACCGGTGCGGATACAAGTTCGGGACCTGGTACGATATGATCTATATGGAAAAGATGATCGGAACGCATAAAAAAGTTCCGGAAGCGGTGATCCCGTTCCCGGAACTGAAGGTGTGAGGCGTAAGCGCCTTACAGCCTGCGTTTCAGCATCTCAGGATTGGAGGCGTGCGCAAGCGCCTCCTCTTTTGTGATCAGGCCTTCCCGGACCAGCGAAGCCAGGCTGGCGTCCATAGAGAACATGGTCTCGGAAGAGGCGGAATAGATGGTCCCGTCGATCTGGGGGATCTTGTTCTCCCGGATCATATTCCGGATAGCGGGAGTCGCCGTCATCATCTCGAAGGCGGGTATCATGCCGGAGCCGTCCGCCGCCGGGATCAGCTGCTGGGAGACCACCGCCTGCAGGGCAGTGGACAGCTGCACGGCGATCTGCCGCTGCTGGCTGGGCGGAAATACGTCGATGATCCGGTCTATGGTGCTGGCCGCGCCGGGCGTATGCAGCGTGGAGAATACCAGATGCCCGGTCTCCGCCGCTGTCATAGCGATAGAGATCGTCTCAAAATCACGCATCTCGCCCAGCAGGATCACATCCGGACTCTGCCGCAGAGACGCCCGCAGAGCCACCACGTAACTCTCCGTGTCGGAACTGATCTCGCGCTGGCTCACGATGCTCTTTTTATGCCGGTGAAGGTATTCCAGAGGATCCTCCATGGTGATGATATGTTTCTCCTGCGACTGGTTGATGGCGTCGATGATGCAGGCCAGCGTCGTGGATTTGCCGCTGCCGGCGGGACCGGTCACCAGAACCAGACCTTTTGACAGACTGCCCAGCCGGATCACCTGTTCCGGGATGCCCAGCGCCCGCGGGTCCGGAAGTTCGAACGTGATGACCCGGATCACCGCCGCCATGGAACCGCGCTGCATATAAGCGCTGATGCGGAAACGGGAAAGCCCGGGGACAGCGAAAGAAAAGTCGTCGTCTCCGGTCCGCAGGAAACGTGAAATATCGCGGTCGGCCAGACGGTAGATCTCGCGGATCAGCGCTTCCGTCTGCGAGGGCATAACGCGCTCGTCATCGAACTGAAGTATCTTTCCGCCCTTTTTATAAGAAAGGGGACGCCCGGAGACGATAAACAGGTCGGACGCGCCCATCGAAGTGGTCTGTGTCAGAAAATCCAGAGCATTCATAGATTAATCCTCCGTAAATAAGTCGTTCATAGTGTCTTGATCCAGGAGCGGAAGGCTTAAGTCCGCGTTCCATTCATGCAGGGATACGGTATTCCATGCCTGGACCCGGTAATGGCTGCCGTCCTCATATGGTTCGTAAGAAAGTTCCAGGGAGACAGACAAGACCTGCTCTTCCTCCAGAGGGACTTCATACTGCAGGTGACTGGCGTCGGTAAAGGAGATGCCGTCCTGCCCTTCCAGCTGATCCTGCAGCCGCTGATAGAAGACAGAGGGGTCCGGACTGTCCGCGTATTCTTCCATACAGCCGATGATGGACAGCAGGATATCATTGGCACGGTTTTCCGCGTCATAGTAGGCGGCGGTGCGGTCCGCGCTCCGCTGGCTCAGCCTCATATCCGCCCTGGCGCTGACCAGGGAAAGCACGGAAAAAGTCAGCAGGCACAGCATCACGAAGATCAATATGAGAGAAGAGATACCGATGCTGACCGGAGACCGGTTGTTGTTCTGATTCATCTACAGATCCTCCTTGGACTGCCGGGATGGAGCGGGGTAGCGCAGCGACAGTTCATAGATGGTTTCCCCATCTTCATCTGACATGACAAGATGCGCGTCTGTGCGGATACCCTCCTGCTCTGTATGGATGGACAGGATGTAGGCTGCCTCCTCTTTTGCGCAGGGCTGCTGATCCCGGTCATAGCAGATCTGGTACCCGCCGTCGATTTGCGCGGCGGAAGGAAGATATTTCTGAACCGATTCCAGAGTCCCGTCCGTATACCGGATGACGGATGCCGCCCCTGAGACCCGCGCGGAGGCGAAGCTCAGATCTTCCGCCGCCCGGCTCATCAGGCGCGCCTGGGCAAAAGCCTGGATACATACGGCGCTTCCCACGGAGAAAAACAATATGGATATGATCAACTCTATCAAAAACAGGCTGGAACGTGTATGCCTCGGCCGCCTCATATTTGTCTCATTCCTTTCGTGAATATCCCCCGCTGTTTCTCACATGCAGGAGAAAAGTATCTGTCTGTCCCTGGCCGTCGGACGCGGCCAGTTCCAGAAATCCGTCTCCCAGCTCGGAGATGGAAAAACTGCCCACCTGCAGGACTGTCTGTCCCATGTCCGGGGAGATTTCCGTGCCTTCCCGTACCACCAGTTCACAGACAGCGCCGTCCTTTGGGTAGATGTAAGTCTCATAAACCGTTTTTTCTACCTGGTCTGTCAGCAGAAGCGCGTTCTCTCCGTCTATCTGCGTCAGGAAGATTCTTCCCTCTTCGTCATGCTGCCGGACCTTTTCCGCCACATAGGACAAGGCGGTGCGGGCAGAATAGGTATTCTCCAGACTGGCAGCCGCAGTGCGGTAGGCCTGGATGCCGATCGCGATCAGCAGCAGCGCGCAGACGGTGAAGACGCAGAAAAGGGACAGGGTAAAAAATAGATCTACAGCATGATCCTGTCTTTGCTTTCGGAAATTCATGATCCGGCGCCTCCTTTCCGCAGGGGGATGACAGTCACGTCCGGCATCAGGTTGGAACCGGTCGCTTCATAGGATACCACATATTTTTCTGTATCATAGGTTAGTCCATAGTGTTCTTCCAGATAGGACAGATCCTCCGGATAGAATCCCTCCAGCGCGTAACACTGTACCGCTCCCTGCAGGACAGCGTCGTGGAGCCGGGAAGCCTCCTCCCGGGCAGCCGCGTCAGAGACGGACGACAGTCCGCCCAGCAGCAGGAAAAGCACGATGCAGAACAGAATTACGGGCAGCAGGACGCGCGGAAGATGCAGCAGGCTCCTGCTTTTCTGAAAACGATTCATAGTCTACCCTCCGATATTCACCATGACGCCCAGCAGAGGAAGCATGACAGAGAGCAGGATCATGCCCACTGCCACCGACAGGACGGCTACCAGAGCCGGCTCCAGTCTGCCCAGGGCCGTGTCGATCTGTTCCTCGATCTCATCCTCGTACTGTTCCGAGATCTGTTTCATCACATCATCGAGGGATCCGGCCCTGCAGCCCACCGCCAGCATCCGGGTCTGTGTGCCCGTGAAGACGCCTGCCTGCGCCACTGCTTCGGCAAAATTGATCCCCTCTGCGGCGCGCTGCCGGATCTGCTCGATCTTCCGGCGCATGCCGGGATGCTCCACCAGCCGGATCGTCATCTCCAGACTCTGGTCCACATTAAGCCCGCTGCTCAGAGACAGATACATCCCGTTCGCGAAGCGGGAGGCCGCGATCCTCTCTGCCAGTTTCCGGGTGAACAGAAAACGGCAGAAGAAATCCTGAGCTTTCTTTTGCCCGTTTTCAGTGAAGAAAAGATAGATGCACACAAGGGCGAGTACAGCCGCCAGAACCAGGAAGACCACGCTGTAGCGCCCCAGCAGGTCCCCGGCATTCAGCACGGCCCGGGAGAATCCGCTCAGCCGGGCGTCCAGCTGCTCAAATACCTGCCGGAAGACCGGCATGACCTTTACCAGAAGCACAGTCATGACGACGATCATCATCCCCAGCATGAGCAGCGGATAGGCCACTGCGCTCCGGATATTTTTGGAAAGGGCTTCCTCCCGGCGGTAATGGGCGGTCAGAGAAGTCATCACATCATCCAGCTTTCCGGACTGTTCGCCGATCTCGGCCATACTGCACAGATAAGGAGGAAAGACCTCCGCGTCCTGCAGCGCCTGGGAGAGGCTTCCGGTCTCCTCCATCCCCCGGAGGGTCTTTTCCAGTATCTGTCTGCCTTCTCCTTCCGGCGTATCCTCCAGCATGAGCGACAGTCCCTCCAGGGAAGAGATGCCGGAACGCAGGATCAGCGCCAGCTGTCCGCAGAAGGAAGCCAGTTCCGTATTATTTAAAGCTCTCATAGGACTCCTTTCTCAGCGAATATACTGTGTCGTATAATTAGAGCCATCCCCGATATATTTCAGGACAGCGTCGCTGTTGTCGTTTCCTGAGGACAGCGTGGGATCCATCCGTGTCCATGCGTCCCCCGTAAATTCGATGAGCCGGTCGATCCATCCGGTCTCCTCGGTGTAGACGCTGATCCAGGCGTGATAGACGCTGCCTGCATAGCCGATCTCCAGCCGGGCGGGGATACCCTGGGATCGGAGCATAGCCGCGGTCAGCGACGCATAGTCAAAACAGATCCCTTTGCCGGTCCGCAGCGTCTCATCCACATCCGGCAGATACCCCCTCTCCACGCTTTCCGCCTTCTCCGTGTCGTAGGTCACGTGGCCGATCACATAGTGATAGATATCCGCCACCGCGTCCAGATCCGAGGCGGCCCCCGCCACGCACTCAGCAGCCACGGCCACGGCATCGCTGTCCGCGTCGAAATATACATATTGATTCGGATACAGGAAAGGGAGAAGTTCATTTTCCAGAACGACTTCTGTCGTCTCCCTGAAAAGGGCGGCGTACTGACTGCCTGCGATGTTTTCGAGACCGTCGATCTGATAGGCGCCGCTTCCGCCGGTCAGGGGAAGCGGGGTATAAGACTCTGACGGAGTGAGAAAATACCGGTAGTTGATATTGTCAGGGCCGGTGATCTGGATATTGGCTCTGGCGGCGGTCCCTGTATAGCGGGCCATGACATAGCCCTGGTCCGTATGGGAGATATCCACGATCAGAGAATCGGTTCCCAGGACGGCTGTCTGGGAAGCCTGAGGCTCATATACGGTGGGAGTATTGGGACGCAGACCGGCTTCTTCGCCGGAATCTGTCCCTGGTTTCCGGGTCCCGCCGGAGCAGCCGGAAAGAAAAAATACAATAAAGAAAAACAGAGATCCGGCCAGCAATGATGCGGTAAATCTTCGGCACATGCCTTTCTCTCCTTAGGTTATATGAAATTTATTCTGCAGATGTTTCCGGGCTTTCCGGATGGCGCGCTTGACAGTGCTCAGGCTGCAGCCCAGGATATCCGCGATCTCTTCCAGCTTCAGCTCATTCTCATAACGCAGCAGAAAAGCCTGTCTGGTCTGCGGATGGAGTTCTGAAAGATATTTATATATCTGTTCCCTGAAGCTTTTTTCCCAGACAGGCTGAAAATAATCAGAATTGTCTATAACCGATACCATCTCCTCGTTCCACAGAGAGTCTGGCTTTTCGTGTTCCGCAACGGAAGCGTTTTTTTTCTGAAAATCACAGCAAACATGGTAAGTGATCTGCTTCATCAATGGATAAAGCAGCCGATCTTCTTTAAGCGAAGATATAGAGCGGTATACTATTATGTAAATCTCGTGCAATGCGTCCTGCGCAAGATAGGCATCTTTCAGAAAATAATAAGCATAACGATAAAGGCTGTTGTAAGTCGCGTGATATAATTCAGTAAAGGCATCTTCATCCTGCTTTCGGATGCGTCTTGCCAGGAGCGTATAATATTCAATATCGAACTTATTTTCCATAATATGGAAGGCTCCTGTATAAAGCGCTCACAGGCGGAAGCGCTTTCCGTAATATCTAAATATAGCAAAGCAAGTGCTGCACTTATTTTTATAAGTATACCATTATTGAAAACAAAGGACAAGATAAGAACTCGCAATAATCTGTCAGTAAAAAAATGAAACCGTTCCAATATATGGGATGAACGCGGCTTTTTCAGGGACTTTAACCATTTATTCTTTTGCTTTTTCTTTGCCCTTATTTGTATCTGCAGTACCCGCGGTATCGCTGCGGCGACGTGTCTCTTTTTAAGATAAAAATCATTTTATTTTCAGATTCTTAAGAAAAATTTAAAAATGTGAAAAAAGTGTGACCTCATTTTGCGCTTAATCTCGTCTTAAATATTAGAGAGGGGCAGAGGAGTGGTACCCTATGCTGAAAAGACAGATGGAAAGGAACCATCACTAATAGAAAAGAGAAGTGTGAAAGGAAGGAGACGGCCATGCAAACAGGGAAGACAAAGAAGAAAGTGAAGAGACTTATCGCGTTCCTGCTCTGTGTGATCATGGTGCTGGGAGTCGGCACGCAGGAAATCATTGGAAGGGATGTATTCGTGGTCAACGCGGAAGAACCGGAAGGAGGGTCAGGCGAAACTGCGCCGGAAGAAGAACCACCTGCGGAAGAAGAGCCTCCTTCTGAGCCGGAGCCGCAGGCAGAAGAACCTTCAGAGCCTTTGGAAGAGACGATCCCGGAGGAGACAACGCCAGAGGCACCGCCAGAGACTCCGGAGGAAACGATCCAATCAACCCCGGAAGAGACAACGCCGGAGGGAACAACCACGCCGGAGACGCCGGAAGAGACGGCACCGGAGGGAACGACCCCGTCAGGAACCCCGGGAGAAGAGACAACGCCGGAGGGAACGACCCCGTCGGGAGCCCCGGGAGAAGAGACGACGCCGGAGGGAACAACTCCGTCGGGAACCCCGGGAGAGACAACGCCGGAGGGAACAACCACGCCGGAGACGCCGGAAGAAACGGCACCGGACGGAACAACTTCGCCAGAGACCCCAGAGGAGACGACCCCAGAAGAGTCGACAGAAGAAACAACGCCGGAAGAGTCTGCAGAAGAGGAAACGGATCCTGTCACAGAGTTGGTCTATGAGGGAGAAGGTTTCTGTGTCGTGGTCACTGCCCTGGAAGATGTGGATCTGAGCGGCATCGAGCTGCACGCGGCACCGACAGAGACAGAAAAGGCCGCAGAGCTGATCTATGAAGCAAAACCGGGTATGGACGTGGCTGGCATCCTGGCGTATGAGATCTCCTTTATATATGAAGAAACCGGTGAGGCCGCGGACCTGAGCGGACAGGCGGCGATCACTATTGAATATACTGCGCCGGAACTGGAGGAAGGACTGGCGGAAGAAGCAACACTGGCCATGTTCTCCATGACGGATGAAAGCGTATCTGAACTGACCGAGGCAGAAGGCACTGTGCTGGGCGACGGGACTGCGGAAGTCCTGGCGGACAACTGTGATCTGTATGCGCTGGCATGGCTGACTCAGCAGGAGCAGACGTATGATGGGACGTGGGAAGATGATCAGGTGGTAATCCATGTGACTGCTGGCGCGGGCGTCATTCCTGAGGGCGCTGAACTGTCTGTCATTCCGATCGTAAAGACGGAAGAGGAACAAATGGAGGACCTGAGCCAGGAACAAAAGGCTGAGGCTGAGGCTGTCAATGAGCAGTATGCTCTGACTGAACAGAAATTGATAGAGGACAGTGAAGCCAATGGTGTACTCATGGAAGGTTTCTTGGCATATGATATCAGCTTCCTAGTAAACGGAGAAGAGGTTGAACCCAGCGGTGATGTAAAGGTAGTCATGGACTTCAAGGAAGCCGCAATCCCGGAAGGTGTATCCGAGGATGCCGCTGTAGCAGTAAAACATCTGAAAGAAGATGAGACTGCTGAGGACGGAGTAGTCGTTGAGGACATGGCCGAGAGGGCAGACGTGCAGACGACGGATAAGGCTGCGGTGGAGAAAGTAGAACTGACGTCGGATAGTTTCTCTACATTTTTGATTTATTGGGGCAACAGTAACGATAGATATGTCACGATTCATTATGTGAATACAAGCGGTGCAGAGATAACTGTTGAAGGTACTAAAAATGAAAAGGTTGATAGCGGAGACTGGGTGGATTTAAGTAAATATGCGATAGAAATTGACAACTGTACATATCAGGAAGCCCACCTTAACAGTTATAATGGAAAAAGCGTTGAGGAAATAAAATGTGATAAAGGAAGATGGTATTATAGAAACTCTTCCAGCGGAGATGAACGGCCGTGGGATGCGCGTGGAGCGAGGCATGTTTATCTCGTCTACGAACAGGAAATAAAAGTACATTTTGTTTCCGGCGCTGATGGACACAATTTGCGAGAACCTATGAGCCTGGATGGGTTCTTCTCAGAATATGGAAATGGAGAGACTGCTGATTTAGCTCCTGCGATTGATGGATACAGGTTTGTCAAAACTATGATAGCAGGAGTTTATAATCAGTACGAAGGAACTACCAATGACAATGTTTACTGGGCGTTAAGACTGCAGCGGTCAAACAATCAGTATCAGTACAACAGAGCCAGAACTGATACGGCTGGTGATGACAGATGGATAGAAATCGATAACCAGGTTTACTTTATTTACAAACCGGATACATTCCAGATAACGACAAGAGACAGCAGCAGTGATGGTATTACTTTAAATCTGTTTAATTATGACAACAGTATTAAAACGGCTGGAGAGGCCGCTGGTTTTCCTTTTTATAATGGCAAAACAAATCATGTTGACGGTTCAACAGGAAGCAGTAATACAGGTGGAGATGTAACGGATACACTTGGCGCGGACGGATATCCCGTGGCAACCGCGAATGATGGCTCACTGGCATTCCTTTTTGGCCAGAATGCAATGTCGGCAAATTACTTATTCTCATATGATGCGTCATCCTATTCATACGAGTATGACAGCCAAAGAAATCATGCATATTATGACGAAGATGAGAAAAGGTTTTATGTATATGATTATACATTGAGCCCGGCAGATACCAGTGATAGCCATTATGCAGATTTCGAAGTAGGAAACTTTTTTCCGTTTAACGATACCATTAATCCTCAGAAGGGCAGGCTGAATTATATTCAGTATGGAAGAGAGCAGCGTACTAATGTAGATTACTGGTTCGGAATGTCCATGAATATGAATTTCTATCAGCCGGAAAACGGAGTGCTCTCAAACGGGGACGCAATGCGTTTCGAATTCCGGGGGGATGACGATGTGTTCGTTTACCTGGATGGCGTTTTGATTCTGGATCTTGGTGGTATACATGCTGCAGAGAGTGGAACGATAGATTTTTCTACCGGAACAATAGAAGAGAACGGAAAGACCATATATAATGGAATTTATGAAAGGTATATGGACTCAGGTTTATTTACAACAGAACAGCTTGCTGAAATGTTTACAGAAATAACGGTGAGTGGCCGAACCAGTCATATTTTTGCAGATTACAAAAATGTTGATATGGATTTTTTCTATCTGGAACGTGGAGCAGGTGCTTCTAACTGCCATATTAAATTTAATATGCCGCCAATTCCGGATGACACGATTATTGTAGGAAAACAGATTACCGATGCAAATGCCAGCGTTTACAGTGATGTTGAATTTTCCTTTAAACTGGAAACAAAAGCAGAGGGTGCGTCAGATTATACTACAGTGGAGAATACAAGGGTTGAAGTCTATGACAGCAGCGGGGTATTGGTTGATGACGCGCGCGAGGTTGATGAGAACGGTGTTTTCAAATTAAAGCATGGCGAGCGGGCATATTTTAGAAACTATCCTGTGACAACACAATACCGTGTTTCGGAATTGGGAGTGAGCAGTGCCGAGTACGATAACGTTACTATAGCAGGCGTCATGGTAAGTCAAATAAGTTCAAGTGGTGCAACAACTGAACGTGAGGACTGGAGAACAGAAGAATTAACCGTTGCTCAGACTCCTATGGTGGTATTCCGAAACAGAATTGCATCCCAAAATAAGAGAGAATTGAAGATTACCAAAGAAATTGCGGCCAATGATAATGATGCAACATACCAGGTACAAGTGTATCTGGGTGATGATGCAACCGACGAAACAGGAACTCCTTATGCAGGAAGTTACTGGATAGATAATAAGGAATACACGGCAACGAATGGAATTATTTCACTGCAAAAAGGTCAAACGGCTTCTATAGTTCATATTCCTTCCGGAACTAGTTTTAAGGTTGTAGAAGTAAATCTGAATTCTGATACCTATGTTGACCCCAAATACGCAGTAGAGTATGCAGATACTCCTGGCACAGATGGGGCGGCAACCGGAAAACTTGTTTTAAATAAAGATGCGCTGGTGACAGTAACGAATGCGCTGCAGGGAGTTCCGGATACCCCTTATATTGAAGTTCAGAAGATCTTTGAGGGACTGGATAATAATGAACTTCCAAGCGGCTTTGCTATTAACTTGTATAGAGGCAGCAATGGTACGGACAAAGTCGCAACACTTACGTTAGACGATGGAAATGAAAGTACTGGACCGACAAGTGTAAGTGAAAATGGTCTCACATTTACTTGGAGACTGGACAATCTGGAAGCTGGAATGTACTATTTGCAGGAGACGGGTGAGACTGTAGAGAATCATACGGTGGCTATTAAAGTTAATAATGAACCGGTAGCCAGCGGAAACATTATTGGAGTAACAACGCAGTCGGCAGTCTACAATATTTTTGAAACACCGGAAATTGAAGAGATATCTCCTGGCCAGTCCATATCTGGTTCCACAAATATAATTGCAGGCAGTTTCGAAAGTAATAATTATTTAGTTTGGACAATCGATACATTATCTGCAGGGGAAAGGCAGGCGATTGTAACAGAAATTGGGAAGATGGACGGCTTTGAAAATATTGCTACAAACAATACGGTTTTCTTCAGTACGATGCAGAGGATTAAAGATGGTATAAACTATAGATCTTACGGCACTGTTTCTATAACAGAGGCTGAAGGGGATACTAATCTTAACTTCACGGAACCAAGTAAATGGTTGCAGCTATATTGTGGGCAATATGAAAAAACAGGTACGGTAAATGCGGAAATAGAAGTCATCAACTCCTACACAGAAAAAAAGACACCTATCGATCTTATAAAATATGGAAGTAGTTTTAGTGGGAAGACGCTTGAAGACGCAGTCTTTAGTCTTTATGAGGGAACCCTAAAGGGAAATGATATAGAATGGGGTACTGATCCAGTAGAAGAATTTAAGCAGATTAAGGTTTCATCTAGTGGTGATCCAGAATTAAACCTTCAGTCCGGTTACTATATTCTGAAAGAAATTGCAGCACCAGACAATTATCAGCTGTTAGATGAGAATATTTATTTTAAGGTTGAAAATGGAAATGTTTCTTTGATTAATGGCACTACTGGAGCGGAACTTGATGAAAGTAGTTTGCCTGATATGTGGGAAGTCAGTACAGACAATGGCATTAAAATAAAAATTAAAAATAACATTCTTTATGATCTTCCCTCCGCCGGAGGCCCCGGTATCTACCTGTATATGCTCGGCGGTGCCCTGCTCTTAATGTCAGGCGCGCTGATGGTATATAACGAACGGAAAAAGGAGGTGTCGGGAAGTTAAACTGTAAGAAGTGGCTTGTCGGCATCCCGACCAGCCGGGCAGCTGAGAGATAAAATACTCGCTGTCCCGGCGGTCCGGCAGAAGCAGGACTTGCCGGAACGTTCAAAGAGACAAAAGAAGTCTAAAAAATCGAAACAGAGGGAGTAGGCCCTCGGAAAAGGAGTAAAAGAATGAAAAAGATGAAAAAAGTTTTAGCCCTGATCTTGGCGATGGCTATGGTGCTTGGCATGGGGCTGACAACATTTGCAGAAGGAACTAAACCGACGGCGAATGACAAAACCCTAGCAATAGTCACTAATGTTGAGGCAGGAGCGACTGTAACAGCATATCAGATTGTAAAAGCAGATTATGATACGAATGGTTTTACAGGGTATTCGATAGTAGCTGATGAGAATCAGACAGGGGCTATAAATCTGGCTGATAAACATAAGCCGACATCTACTGAAGTGACAACTATCGCAACTAATATTCAGAATAGAACATTAGTACTTGATCAAAGTCGGATAGAAACGATGGATCAGGGAATTCCAAGTGATGGATATGCAAGTTATACCAAAAAATTAGCTCCGGGTTGGTGGGTAGTACTTGTAACGGGTACAACCAATGTAGAAGTGTATAACCCCATGCTGATTGGTGTGTATTACAGTGAAAACGGTAGTAATAATACAATGACTAGTGATCCGATTGATGCTAATACTAACTGGACACTTGAAACAGTGAACGCTTATGCAAAATCCACAAAGCCTACTATTGAAAAAACCTCTGGAACGCGGGAAGAGGTACAGAATGATGTTGCTATTGGAGATACGGTATATTTTACCATTACAACAGCAATTCCCTCTTATAGCAATCTGTACAAAAACGTTACTGTTAGAATCTCTGACACTTTAAGCGAAGGGCTTACTTTAAATCTGGGAAGCATTGAGATTAAAGTGGGTGATGCTACTTATACACCTGGTTCTGCGTTAACAACCAATACATCCGGATTCACGCTTACGTTTCCGTCTGACTATGCAATTCAAAATGGCGGAGAAGCTGTGGAAATCACGTATAGTGCAACATTAAATGAAAATGCCGGAATTAACTTCGTGCCAAACACAAATACGGCCAAATTGGAATATTCTAATAATCCTCAGAATACGAGTGATCTGGAATCGACTGAGGATAAAACCTATACATATACTTTTGGTATTGATGCAGATCTTTATGCTACTAATCCGTCAGTTAATAAGGAAACCAGTGAGATTATTAAGGTAGATGAAGATGGTAATGTAATCAGTACGGTAATCGAAATCAGTGAAGAGCCTGGTGAGAATATACATGAAGTATTAAAAGGAGCTACTTTTACATTAACTAATAACGCGACAAATAGGACTTATACTGCTACAACGGATGTGAACGGTAAAATGGCATTCGAAGGTCTGGATGCGGGAACTTATACATTGGTAGAGACAGAAGCGCCTTCAGGATTTACCCTTGATCCAACCCCACATACAGTAGTAATTAAGGCTGCGTATAAAACTACAGATCCTAATAAAGGGTTACTGGAATCTTACACTATTACTATAGATGGCGAATATACATCAACCTATACTGCAACGTATGCGGGCGAAAATGTTATAGCAATAGATGATTCTAATAAGGCAACAATTAATATTAAAAATACGACTATTCCTTCCCTTCCCTCCACCGGCGGCATCGGTACCACGATCTTTACCGTAGGCGGATGCATTATCATGATCGCAGCAGCAGCGCTGTTCTTCATGAACAGAAGAAAATCCGAGGAGTAATCGGAGAGAGAACTGAGAACCGTTTCGAAGTCTTCTGACTGAGAGATACATAAGTTTCCAGGGCGGAGTTTCCGCCCTGGATTCCCATAAAATATACAGCATGAAGGAGAGTCCGGATGAAGAAGATTGCATACAGAATATTGGTAGTCGTTATATTTTTAGCCGGATTGTCCTTGCTGCTGTATCCATTCGTGGCAAATGAATGGAATACATACCGGCAGGAACGATTGATCAGCAGCTATGAGGCGACAGTGTCAGAGAGGGACGCTGCCGGAGCGATTGATTACACAGCAGAATGGGAAGAGGCGAAAGCCTACAATAATGCGCTTCTGCCCAGCATCCTTCCCGATTCCTTCGCCATCGCGGAGGCGTCCGAAGAGGACGAGGAGTATATGTCGGCTCTGAATCTGGCGGGGGATGGTATCATGGGAACCGTGGAGATCCCGAAGATCGGCATCACTCTTCCCATCTACCACACAACGGATGAGGAAGTGCTGGAGCGGGCGGCAGGACATCTGGAGGGAAGTTCCCTGCCGGTAGGAGGGGAGAGCACCCATGCCGTGATCTCCGCCCACCGGGGACTGCCCAGCGCGGCATTGTTCACGGATCTGGACCGGCTGGCTATCGGAGATCATTTTCTGATCCATGTGCTGGACGAGACGCTCTGCTATGAGGTGGATCAGATCCTGACGGTAGAGCCGGATGAGACGTCGGCTCTGGCAGTGGAGGACGGGGAAGATCTGGTGACGCTGCTCACCTGTACCCCTTACGGAGTCAATACCCACCGCCTTCTGGTGCGGGGACACCGCACGGCTTATGAAGAAGATGTAGTGGAGGCGGAGGAGACGCCGCTGGCCATGGTAAGCGTACATACCAGTTACTTGCTCTGGGTATGCGTAGGACTGGCGGTGACGCTGGTATTTATCCTGATCCTGTACCTGATGGACCGCAGGAGACGGAAGGCAAGGCAGAAGGAGCATAAGGAGCAGACATGAGGAAAATACTGAATGTGGTGTTCGCGCTGATGTTCCTGGGAGGATTTCTCCTGCTGGCTTATCCGACGATCTCCGACCAGTGGAACACTTACCGCCAGAGCAGGCTGATCAGCAGCTATGAGGAGACCGTCTCCGGGATGGCGCCGGAGGATTTCTCCGCGGAATGGGAGAAGGCGCGAACATTCAATGACACATTGACAGAAAACGATATATACGGCGACGTCTTCGCCGGTGACGGGGAGGATCTGGAGGACACGGAATACTGGTCCGTGCTGAACGCGGCGGGAGACGGAGTGATGGGTTATATCTCCATCCCGAAGATCAATGTCCGGCTCTCTATCTATCACGGCACTTCCGATGAAGTCCTGCAGACCGGCGTCGGTCATCTGGATGGGACGAAACTTCCCATCGGCGGCGAGAGTACCCACAGCGTACTGGCGGCCCACAGAGGCCTGCCCAGTGCCCGGCTGTTTACCGATATCGACCAGCTGGAGAAAGGGGACCGTTTCTATATCCATGTACTGGACGAGGTGCTGGCTTATGAAGTGGACCAGATCCTGGATATGGTGGATAAAGACGACATGGACACTTTGAGCAGTGCCATGGCGATCACGGAGGGAGAAGACCACGTGACATTGTTCACCTGTACCCCCTACGGAGTCAATACCCACCGGCTGTTGGTGCGGGGCGTGCGAGTGCCGTACAACGGCGAGGAAGAAGTTACGGTGACCCCGGCGGAGAGCATGGTGCGGGCAGTGCAGGATTACTATATGCTGTATCTGATCCTGGGGCTGTCGGTAACGCTCCTGATCATATTGATACTGAGATGCCTGATCAGACCGAAGAGACAAAGAAACAGAGACAGACAGGCAGATTCCGGAAAGAAATAGATGCTTCAAGGAGGATGAGAAGTGATGATGAAAAAAAGATGGAAAAGAGGCGGAGCACTGCTTCTGGCGTTGGCACTGGCACTTTCCGGGACGGGGATTCTGAAGACCCGGGCGGCGGTCGCGGTAGATGTGGACCTGAAGACAGAGACGCTGAAGCTGGAGGTCAGTGCGGATGCATTTGATGACAGCGGGTCATTGCTGGTTAAAGGTGATGAGACCAGGGCGCCGGAACGGATGTTGGAGGATCTGGTGGTTAAGCTTTATAAAGTGGCAACGGTCAGTGAATCGGGTACATTTACTGCGACAGATAATTTTTCAAATATGGATGTCAGCAGTGTCGCTCCAGGTTCCGGTTCTGCGGCGACCTGGAATCAGAGGGCGGAGGAGGCGTTTAAGATGCTCTCAGCGGATGACACGGCGGATTACACAGGAACCATAGATCTTGACGGAGGTTCTTACACCGTGACGTTTTCCAGCGAGGACGCTGATAATCCGTTGAAGACGGGACTCTACCTGATCGTTCCGGAGGCGGCAGACAGTAATTACTGCACATACACTTTCGCGCCATCCCTGGTATCTTTGCCGGACAACGATTTCTATGCGACAGGGTCGGACGCATGGATATATGACGTGGAGGTCTCTCTGAAGCCTGAAAAGACTCCGAGATACGGCAGTCTGAAGATTATTAAGGATCTGGTGAACCAGAATACCACCTTCGGAGATGATGCTACATTTATCTTCCGGATAGATATTGATCCTATAATCGGAGAGGATTCTCAGAAGATGGCGGCGTTGAATTTTAATGCGGCGGGGACAGGCCGGGCGGTAGTGGACAGCATCCCGGCGGGAGCGCTGGTGACGGTTACGGAGGTGTACAGCGGAGCAGGATACCAGCTGGCTGCAGGGAGCAGCCCGACACAGCAGGCGCCGGTGATCGAGGCAGACGATGTTGTGTCCGTCAGCTTCCAGAATGAATCATCCGGTTCCGCGACCGGAGGATATGGCGTGATCAACAGTTTTGGTTTAGACGGCAATAATAACTATGAATACAACGTGGGATACGCGGGATCCGCGCAGCCGACAGAATAGGAGGGGAAGTGCCATGAGAGGGAATATAAAGAAAAAACCGATCATCCTGACTGCCGCTGCTGCCGTTCTGATCGCGGGTCTGTCGGTGGGAAGCGCTCTGGCTTATTTTACTTCCTACTGTACAGCGGAAGGCGCGGTAACGATGGATATGGGATTTACCTGGACAGAAATCCATGAAGAGGTGCAGGAAGGAAAACATATCACCGTTGAAAATGTGGGAGATTATGATTGCTTTGTGCGTGTCAGGGCATTCGCGCCCGATTCGGTGACGCTGACATACAGCGCAGAAGAAGGAGGCTGGACAGACGGAGGAGACGGATACTGGTATTATGACGGGATACTTCCGGCGGGAAGCACGACGTCCGAGATTCTGATAAGCTACACACTGCCGGCCGGTCCGGGAGCGGACGCGGAGCTTACGAAGGACGAGTGGAACCAGTGGCTGATCAATATTATCGTGGTGCAGGAATGCACGCCGGTAGTCTACGATGAAAACGGCAACCCATACGGTGATTGGGACTATGTGATCACCGCATCAGATACAGAGCAGGAGGGTGTGGAAGATGAAGAATAATAAGAAGAGATCCTTTCCATTCAGGCCCGCCCTGCTGTTGGGCGCGGCGGCGGTCCTGCTGCTGGGCAGCACGGTGGGCAGCACCCGGGCGGCGCTGACCTATTACAGTGAGAATTACGCGGCGCAGGTCAATATGTCCAGCATCGGCGTGGCGCTGCTGGAGAACGGCGAGGAAGTCAGCAGCCGGGATTATCTGGAGAGCGGCGAATGGGCCGAGACCCGGGGTGAGCTGCTCACCAATATGCTGGCGGAGGGCGAGAAGTTTTCCCCGGGCAAGGCGTATCCGGAAGCGCTCAGTGTGGCGAATACCGGCAATATCGACACTTTTGTCCGCGTGATCATCACAAAGAGCTGGCAGAATAAGAACGGAGTCAAGTCTACGGCGCTGGATCCGGATCTGATCCAGCTGAACCTGACAGGGGACAACGGATGGGTGCTGGACGGCAGCCAGACGTATTCTCCTGAGAGGCTGGTGCTCTATTATACAGAGGTACTGGAGCCGGGGATGATGACGGAAGCCCTGTCCGATACGATCCGGATCGATCCGCAGATCGCCCGGGAAGTGGAGATCGTGCAGGAAGGCAATACGATCCGGTATGAATACCGGTATGACGGTTACAGGTTCTGCCTGGAAGCGGAAGTCAACGCGGTGCAGACCCACAATGCCGGGGACGCCATCAAGAGCGCCTGGGGCGTGGATGTGACGGTGGCCTCTGACGGCAGAAGCATCAGCTTACAGTAGGAGGTGCAGGTATGAGAAAGAAAATATTGTGCCTCGTCATGGGGCTGATGATGGTCATGGGCACGTCTCTGACGGCGTTCGCGGAGGATTATCAGGGCGCGTCAGGATGGCTTGCGGATTTTGACGGAGACAGCATCAACAGTAACTTCGCCACGGCAGATATCGCGGATCAGATGAACGGGATCCTGCCGGGGGACAGTATAGAGTTAAATGTGTCCGTAAGGAATTCCGACGACAGGGCGACGGACTGGTATATGACCAATGAAGTGGTGCAGACTCTGGAGGACGCCAGAGCGTCGGCGTCAGGCGGAGCCTATGAATACCGGCTGACCTATACGGACGGCTCGGGCACACAGACGGTGCTGTTTGACAGTTCTACGGTGGGCGGCGAGGATCTGACCGGAGGCGAAGGTCTTCATCAGGTGGACGGTTCTACTCAGGAGTATTTCTATCTGGACCGTCTCGGCGAGGGAGAGACCGGACGCGTGACTCTCTGGCTGAGGGTGGACGGCGAGACCCAGGGGAACGGCTACCAGCTGACTCTGGCGGAACTGAGGCTGAATTTCGCGGTGGAAGTGGTTCCGAACGCGGCCGTGAGGACGGAGACGAATCATGAAGTACAGGTGGTGAGTCCCGGCAGCGTAGTGCAGACCGTGACGACGGTAAAGACCGGCGACGCGGCGAGACTGCTCCTGTGGAGCGTCCTGGCGCTGGGATGTGGTGCGGTACTGCTGGTATCGGGGATCCTGTTGATCAAGAGACGTGAGAAGAAAGGGGAGTAGTGCAGATGAGAAGATGGAAGAAAGCGCTGGCCTCCCTCCTTGGCGGATGCCTGATGCTGGGCATGGTTTCGACCGGTGTTTCTGCCGCTCAGGCCGGAACTTATACCTATACGATCACGCTCTCGGCGGGCAATATGGGAACCATAAGCGGCCAGGAAAAGACGGTGTATACCGGCGCTGTGTACGGAGAAAGCTGGGCGTCCTTTGATCTGTCCCAGGTACAGGTGACGGATGAGAGATATTATGTGAAAGGCGTCCGGCTGAGCGGACGCGACAACGCGGACGCGCTGGCGGCTCCCGCGTTCCGGGTGACCGGCGACGCGGATTATGTGGTTGCTTACGGAGTCCGGGGCGACCAGGTGGCATACACGGTGCAGTACCAGGACGAGGACGGTGAGACGCTGGCTGCCAGCCAGACATTTTACGGAAACGTGGGCGACAAGCCGGTGGTGGCTTACCGCTATGTGGACGGATATATTCCCCAGAGCCTGGCGCTTACGAAAACGCTGAGCGCCAATGAGGCGGAAAATATTTTTACGTTTGTATATACGCAGGGAGATCCGGATACCATCGTGCGGACTGAGACTGAGACGACGGTCGTGACCGGTGAGCCGTCGGTGATCACCGTGGTGGCCGGAGCGCCGGCAGCGGCAGGAACCGCGGCGGGCGGTACAGCAGCAGGAGCAGCAGGTGGAACCGGGACGGGCGGCGCGGCTGACGCAGGTGACGGCGCGGCGGCCGGAGAGGTTGCGGACGGCGGTACAGAGACTGTGGAAGAGGAACCGGTTCCGGAAGGAACGCAGGATATCGTGGATCTGGACGAGGAAGAGACGCCGTTGGGCGATCTGGAGATCGAGGACAATACGGGCGCCAACGCGGAAGGGTTGTCCATGGTCGGCAGTGTCGCGGTAGCGGCGGCAGCCGGTGTGATCCTGATCTGTCTGATTGTCTACCTGATGAAGAAGAGAAGATCCGGGTCCGATGAGACAGAAGAGTAAAGACGGGAAGGAAGACCGGTTTTGAAGAAACGAAGACTTCATCCGGCGGTATTGTTGTGCAATACCGCCGGTACGGCCATATTAATACTTTTGATCCTGGCATGCCTGCCTCTGACGCTTCCGCGTCTGGCAGGCTATCGTCTGTATACGGTGGTGAGCGGCAGCATGGAGCCGGAGATCCCGGTGGGATCCCTGGTGTTTGTCCATGACGCGGCTCCCGATGATATGGTAGAGGGAGATGTGATTGCTTTCTATGGAGCGGTGGATTCGTCCGCCGTCATCACGCACCGCGTGCTGAGCAACAGTATAACCATGGGACAGTTTATCACCAAGGGCGACGCCAATGAGGAGCAGGATGTAAATCCGGTGCCTTATGACAATTTTATCGGGGAAGTGGAATATACATTTCCCGGTATAGGTACGGCTGCCGAGACACTGGCAGGCCCCGTGGGACGGCGGGCCGCAGGGTGTCTGATCGCGCTGGCCGCGGCATTGCTGCTGGCGGGTTCCTGGCTGGAACGGGCTGTGAGAAAAAAGAAAGATGAGACTCTTTCATGAATGCCGCAGAAATCCCGTCAGCCGGTCAGCTGGCGGGATTTTATAAAGGTATATATTATCAGAGTTCTCTGACTTTGGTCAGTTCCAGGACGGAGCCAGGAGAAGTATGCGGTAGTTGCCATTCCGGTCTGCCACTGTGATCTCGACCGGCTGATCCATACATGGAAAGGCGACACAGCCGGAGGATTCATCGCACCATGTAGGAGCCAATGCTTCATCTGTATCTGTACAGCATGCTGTGATCGTATCAAAGTCCACACCCACACCGTCTCCATCGCTGAGATAGATCAGAATAAGATCGCCGTCTGCCTGATAATTGACGACGACAGGCGCGTCCTCGTCGATGCCGTCGATCTCGATGCCGTGAGAACTGTGCATGCCGGTGGCGGAATAGACATCCAGAAGCAGATAGCCATTTTCTTCCACATTTACTTCATATTCCTGATGTCCGTCCGTTTCTACCGGAAGACTGTGTTCATTAATCTGCGCGGTGACTTCCTGTACGGGGATCAGCGTATCCGCCTGGAAACGGATCTGTACGGAGGAGGAGTCCGATGCTGGCGCGGCGGACACATTCGAAACAGAGGCAGGAACCACAGTACCGGGGGCGAAAAAGAAGAAGGCAAGAGAAACACACACCAAAAGAGCTGCCCGCTTCGTGAGATAGCGAAACAGAGCGATTCGGCGAAAATGCCATTTTTTCCCGGCCCGTGACTTGGCAGATCCAAGACGCAGATCCTTTAGAATGTCGTTCAGCAGCGCTTCAGCCTGTTCTTCGGAAATATTTTTATTTAAGGTTTTATCGTGTGTGCTGGTTGATCTCACATAAGTTCCTCCCATCTGACATTTTTCGGGCGGATTTTTTCTCTTGCTTTTGCTGATACATACGTGCGTCTGCGAGAGAGATGATCTCGGATGTGGATGCGTACTGCAGTTCTTTCCCTGATGCATATCCGATACTGTAATGAATCGGATACTGCGCGGTATTGTTTTTGTGGTCTACGATCCGCCTTAGTTTCCGGCAGAACGTGTCAGCCTGTTCTTCAGCATTTTCTCCGCGAAAAATAGCCAGAAACTCATCACCGCCATTGCGTGCGGCGAATCCGTGAGGAGCTGAGGCTTCTGAGAAGGAGGCTGCAAAATCCTGGATCAGGATGTCTCCGGCCTGATGGCCGTATGCGTCGTTGACCATTTTCAATCCATCCAGGTCAGCTACAACGACGCTGACCAGCTGCGGATCCGTGCATTCGGCGATATACAGGTCAGCGCTCGTACGGCTCGGGATACCCGTGAGACCGTCGAAGTATGCCGTATGGTACAGTCGGTTAAAATCTTTTTTAACCTTCTTTGCCAGACAGAATTCCAACACGATGGATACACCGGCCAGACAAGCAGCGGTTGCGGAAAGACATTTTGCATTGAAAAAAAACGCAAGAACAGATACAATCATTATAAGGACAAAAATGGTGTTTTTCAAGATTTTTAATTCGGTAAATCGAAAATATGTGTTCATCTCAAACTTTTTCTCCATTTCTCTATAATTAAAGACGAAAAAAATGGGGAAAAAGGGTCATAAACAGGGAGATAAAGAATGAAAAGATATAAAGGCATACCCGCATGGATTTTAATATTGCTGTTGCTGCTGCCTGGGACAGTCTTTGCCGAGGAAAGAGCGAAGATTACGGTGGAAAGCCTGGACCGGGGGATGGAGCTGTATATACTGGAGGCAGGGGAGACAACGCTGAAAAGCGTCGGTAAAGATGCTGTGCTTACATTTGAGAATATAGGAGACAGGATCTATTTTTATGCAGGTGCAAAAACAGGGTATCAGATAGACCGCATCTGGGGAGATGGAATCAGTGACAGAGGAATCTCGGAATTGAGTGAAGAAGTGACAGATCCGGGCGCAAAGGAAGCTTATGGACTGGGCTGCACAAAGTACTTTTTTTTCACTCATTCGGAATCTGACCCTCAGCGGACTATTCATATTGAAGGCAGCCCGGTTCAATACCAGGTTGCGTATGAGGCAGGAGACGCAGACGCTCCCGCAGATGAGAAAACTTATACAGTAGAGGAAGGCTCCAATACGATCACGCTGGCATCCTCTCCTTCAAAACAGGGATTCCGATTTGCGGGCTGGCAGTTGGGAGAGAATCTCTATCAGCCCGGAGATCGTGTAACTCTAAACGGAGACCTTATCGTATTGGTAAATGAGTCCAATCAGCTGGTATTCCGTGCCTGCTGGACGCAGACAGTGCCTTATACCGCCGAATATTATCTGGAATCGGAAAAGGGCGTATATCCCCAGCAGCCCGCCATGCAGCTTGAATGTAATACAGAAGCAGGAAGCTCCGTACAGGCAGATCTTGCCCCTGAAGGATTGGATTTGTACGGATATGTGTTTGATGAGAAATACGAAGGAAATATTCTTTCCGGTATCGCGGCAGACGGCGCCGGACTGATCCTGCGGGTATATTTCGCTCTGGATGCCAATGGAAACGGCATCGCAGATCGGTATGAAATACCTTCGGAGGAACCGGAAGAGCCCGTCACACCGGAAGAAGAACCATCTGTACCTGAACCGGGAGATGGCGGGGAAACTGTTCCGTCCGATCCGGAAGAAGGAGGCACCGCGGATCCCATTCCGGGTCCGGAAGACGGCGAAAATGAGAATGAGGGAACCGATCCGGATCCGGGAACGGGAGACAGTAGCACAAGACCTTCGTCGGACTCCGAAACGGAGGGCAGCTCAGAGGCTGACGAAAGAGCTGAAGCGGATGCTCCGATCCTGCCGGTGGCAGCGGGGGATATCACAGAACAGCAGGTGCCTTCGGAGCTGCAGCTGGCTGTCCGGTCAGTATCACAGAGGGAATCCTCCGATACAGATGATGACTCAGCAGAGCAGCCTTCATCCGCAGAGGAAACGCCGCTCATCAGAAGCTACAGCTTACAGGAGATCGGTGTATCCGGAAGGCGCGCAGATAATTCCTTCGAACCAGGCGAGGTACAGACGGTCGAAGATGAAGATACGCCGCTGGCTGACGAGAAGATCCTGGAAAGCCAGAACCGGAGCCGCCGCGGCCCGGCAGTCTATACTATTGTCTGTGTGACAACGGTGGCTGCGTCAGGGGCTCTGGCAAGAGGCATATTTGGATATCGGAGAAAGATTGAAGCGCTGAGAAAAGTATCAGAGATGGCAGATGAAGCAATAAAAAGCAAAAAATAGTTTTACATGAACAGCTGCGCATACAGGAAATAGAATGATATAGCCTGTCTGCGTAGCTGTTTTTGTGAAAATTAAAGATTATATTTTTCATAAAATATATGTCGTATTTTTTCATCCCTGGTCACAGCAGATATATCATTTATCTGCCCATTCCGCAGAAGGATCTGGATCAGCTTACACATTTTTCCACCTTCTTTCTGCAGATAAGGGTTATTATCGTAGATAAACTGAATCAGATCGTCCAGAGCTTTATCCTCAGGATGCTTCTGCTGCTGAGTGGCCATCAGATCGAAATCCTCCGGCGGAACGTTTGAAGACAGGTTTTTCATCCACAGGTACTCCGCGCTGTCCAGACGGGACTGCACGATGATGGCCGCGTCTATGCACCAGAGCCGGAAACGGTAGATTCCGGGATCGCTTTCCTCGATCCTCACCGAGGTACGCTGTAAAAACTGCATCACTTTTCTCGGATACGGGTAACAGACAAACATCAGAAGTATTTCCTTCGGTGGGACTGCAAGTCCAAGTTTTACCGGTTTAGACAGAGAAGCTTCAGAGGAAGCGCTGTATTTTTGCCTCTCAGGGGAAGAGTCCCCCGTTCCCGAAGAAACATATAGGGAAGCTTTAAGTCCCTGTTTCTTGTTCAACTGTTCACCTGGCCGTGTCAGCGGCCTAATCCTTTGGGAAATCAGACCGAGACGGTCAGATAGTTCAGATTTATATACATATAATAACATACAGTATCATAAAATACAACTGAAAATATCAAGTTGTAAATCTTTGTGCACAATCCTGAAAATTGAAAACAAACGGTGAACAAAGTGAGCGGCGCAGGGATCTTTCAGAAACCCTGCGCCGCAATATATGGCAGTTGAAATGATTTATTTTTTTGCTTTCAGCGCCGCCTCTATGAATCCGCGGAACAGCGGATGCGGGCGGTTTGGCCTGGATTTGAGCTCCGGATGGGCCTGGGTGGCCAGGAAGAAAGGATGATCTTTCAGCTCGATCATCTCCACGATCCGGCCGTCGGGAGACAGTCCTGACAGGGTCATGCCTTTTTCGGTCAGGAGCGCGCGGAAGTCGTTGTTGACTTCATAGCGGTGGCGGTGACGTTCGTGGATCAGCTCCTCGCCGTAGAGCTCATACGCCCTGGAATCCTTGTCCAGTACGCAGGGAAAAGAACCCAGGCGAAGGGTTCCTCCGATATCCTCTACGCCGTTCTGATCCGGCATCAGCGCGATGACCGGATAGGGGGTATTGGGATCCAGTTCGATGCTGTGCGCGGTTTCCAGGCCGGCCACGTGGCGAGCGTATTCCACGATGGCCAGCTGCATGCCCAGGCACAGTCCCAGGAACGGGATCCTGTGTTCCCTGGCGTACTGGATCGCGGTGATCTTGCCGTCGATGCCCCGGTCTCCGAATCCGCCCGGCACCAGGATGCCGCTTACGCCGCCCAGGATCTCGTCCGCATTTTCCGCCGTCAATGTTTCAGAATCCACCCACTTGATATGGACTACGGCGCGGTTGGCGATGCCGCCGTGCTTGAGCGCTTCCACCACGGAGATATAGGCGTCGTGAAGCTGGATGTATTTGCCCACCAGAGCTACGGTCACCTCCGTCACCGGATGGCGCAGCTTGCCCACCATTTCGATCCAGTCTGTGAGATCGGGTTCCGGGCAGGGCAGATGCAGACATTCGCAGACTGCCTGGGCCAGATGCTCCTTTTCCATGGCCAGCGGCGCTTCGTACAAATATTCCACATCCAGGTTCTGCAGCACATTTTCCTTCGGTACGTTGCAGAACAGGGAGATCTTGTCTTTGATGCCTTTTTCCAGAGGAAGTTCGGTACGGCACACGATGATATCCGGCTGGATTCCCATGCTCTGCAAAGCTTTGACGGAGGTCTGGGTAGGCTTCGTTTTCATCTCTCCGGAAGCCTTCAGATAGGGGATCAGCGTCACATGGATCAGGATCGCGTTTTCGCGGCCTGCTTCATGCTGGAACTGGCGGATGGCCTCCAGGAAAGGCTGGCTCTCGATATCGCCTACCGTGCCGCCGATCTCGATGATGGCGATATGCATATCCTCGGATGTGTAGTTCCGGTAGAAACGGCTCTTGATCTCGTTGGTAATATGAGGGATGACCTGGACGGTGCCTCCGCCGTAATCTCCGCGCCGCTCTTTCTGCAGGACGCTCCAGTAAACCTTTCCCGTGGTGACGTTGGAGTGTTTATCCAGGTTCTCGTCGATAAAACGCTCGTAGTGTCCCAGATCCAGATCTGTCTCGGTGCCGTCGTCGGTGACGAAGACTTCTCCGTGCTGGACCGGATTCATGGTGCCCGGATCGATGTTGATATAAGGATCGAATTTCTGCATGGTGACCTGATAGCCGCGCGCTTTCAGAAGGCGGCCCAGAGAGGCTGCGGTGATGCCTTTTCCAAGGCCCGATACGACGCCTCCGGTGACAAATACATATTTTACTGGCATGGCAATATCTCCTTTTTGAGCTTATAGTTTATGCAAAAAGAGAGCAAAAGACCCCCGGACGGGAGCGCCTTTGCTCTCTTTCGTTTATCATATTCAGATGGCCGGTACGGCTGCCGCCGTCCTTAACGGTGGTACAGAGCCTGCGACTGATAGGACGGCTCGCAGGTCAGATTGACGCCCAGCTTCCGGAAGATCCCGGTGTCCACCTGGGACAGGATCACGCTGGAGTGTACCTCGGAGCCGCGCAGGTTTTTAAGCTGGTCCATGGCGCGCTTTGCCAGACCGTCGGTGGCGGCGCAGATAGAAAGCGCGATCAGCACCTCGTCCGTGTGGAGACGGGGATTCTTATTGTGCAGGTGGGATACCTTCAGTTCCTGGATCGGCTCAATAATCGTCGGCGAGATCAGTTTTACTTCATCGTCGATGCCGGCCAGGACTTTTAAAGCGTTCAGCAGAAGGGCGGAAGCCGCTCCCAGGAGCGAGCTGGTCTTTCCGGTGATAATACGGCCGTCAGGCAGTTCTATGGCCGCGGCCGGCTCTCCGGTGGTCTCTGCTTTCAGGTTGGCCGCGCTGATCACAGGCCGGTCGGCCGCGCTGACGCCCGCCTGCTTCATCAGAAGCTCGATCTTCATGATCTGCGCGTCTGTGGCGGATCCCTGGCGTTTCAGGCACAGCGTCTGGTAATATCTGCGGATGATCTCCTGGCAGGCGGCTTCCCGCACCGCTTCGTCGTCGCAGATTCCGTATCCGGCCATGTTGACGCCCATGTCTGTGGGAGATTTGTAAGGGCATTCGCCCATGATCGTCTCAAAGATAGCTTTCAGCACCGGGAAAACTTCTACGTCCCGGTTATAGTTGATGGCTGTTTTCCCATATGCTTCCAGGTGGAACGGGTCGATCATATTCACGTCGTCCAGATCCGCCGTAGCCGCCTCATAGGCCAGATTGACCGGGTGCTTCAGCGGAATATTCCAGATGGGGAAAGTCTCGTATTTGGCGTATCCGGCCTGGATGCCCCTCTTGTATTCATGATAAAGCTGGGAAAGACAGGTGGCCATCTTCCCGCTGCCCGGACCCGGGGCAGTGATGACCACCAGAGAACGGGAAGTCTCTATATATTCATTTCGTCCATACCCTTCGTCGCTGACGATGTAGGGGACATTGTACGGATATCCTTCGATGGGATAGTGGCGGTAAACCTTTACTCCCAGAGCCTCCAGCCTGCGCTGATAAGCGGCGGCGCTGGGCTGTCCGGCATACTGGGTCAGACATACGCTGCCCACGTACAGGCCGTAGTCGCGGAAAGTGTCGATCAGCCGGAGCACATCCATATCATAGGTGATTCCCAGGTCGGAGCGCACCTTGCTTTTCTCAATATCCGCCGCATTGATGACGATAATGATCTCCGCCTGATCTTTCAGCTGTACCAGCATGTTGATCTTGCTGTCCGGCTTGAATCCGGGCAGCACCCGGGAGGCGTGATAGTCGTCGAAGAGTTTGCCGCCAAATTCCAGATACAGCTTGCCGCCGAAACTCTGGATGCGCTCTTTGATTTTCTCGGACTGCATTTTCAGGTATTTATCATTGTCAAAACCGGTTTTTTTCATGTGAGCCTCCGTAAAAAGCAAATATCTTTCACTATCATACAAAAAACAGGAAGTAAAATCAATGTATTTCTGATTTAAATTTATATTTATTTTAGAAAATGGACTTCCGAAATTCACAAAGGCGTATTGATTTATATTTGAAGGTTCACTATAATAAAGAGTGCTACGCGCAAGGAGGAAAAAGATGAATAACAACACAACTCCGAATAACGGAGACAAGGATAATCGGGGACCGGGAAACAGGCAGAGTATTCTGATGTTTCTGGTGCTGATGCTTGCCGCTTTTCTGGTATTCGGATTTCTGCAGAGAACGTTTACAGAGGCCACGACCAGAGAGATCAGCTATGATGAGTTCCTGACTATGCTGGAAGAAGGAGAAGTGGCCAAGGTAGAGGATACCTACAATACCTGGAGGATCACGCCCAAGGAGCAGCCTTTCGGAGAAAACGGCATAGAACTCACCTATTATACAGGCAAGATGGACGACCCGGACCTGCTTTCCCTGATGCGGGAGCAGGGGGTGGAGATCGATCCGTATATTCCGGACACTACTTCATCGATGATTTATCAGCTGGCGTCGATTCTTCTCCCGATTCTGCTGATGGTCCTGGCACTCAATTATGTCATGCGCCGCATGGGCGGAGGCGGCATGATGGGAGTAGGAAAGAGCAAGGCAAAGGTCTATATCGAGAAGGAGACGGGAGTCACTTTTAAAGACGTGGCGGGGGAGGAAGAGGCGAAGGAGTCCCTGGTGGAAGTGGTTGATTTCCTTCACAACCCGGACAAATACGTGGAGATCGGTGCCAAGCTGCCCAAGGGCGCGCTGCTGGTGGGCCCGCCCGGAACGGGTAAGACGCTGCTGGCCAAGGCGGTGGCGGGAGAGGCGCACGTTCCGTTCTTTTCCCTGGCCGGATCGGATTTCGTTGAGATGTTCGTAGGCGTGGGCGCGTCCCGCGTCCGCGATCTGTTTGAAGAGGCGAAGAAAAACGCGCCGTGTATCATTTTTATCGATGAGATCGATGCCATCGGAAAGAGCCGTGATTCCCGTCTGGGCGGGAATGATGAGCGGGAGCAGACGCTGAACCAGCTTCTGGCGGAGATGGACGGTTTTGACAGCAATAAAGCCTGCATTGTGCTGGCGGCGACCAACCGTCCGGAGATTCTGGACCAGGCGCTGCTGCGTCCGGGAAGATTTGACCGCCGGATCATTGTGGAGCGCCCGGATCTGAAAGGACGGGTGGAGATCCTGAAGGTTCATTCCAAACATGTCAAGATGGACGAGACAGTGGATCTGGAGGCCCTGGGTCTGGCTACCAGCGGCGCGGTAGGGGCGGACCTGGCGAATATGATCAATGAAGCCGCGATCCTGGCGGTAAAGAACGGCAGGAAGGCGATCTGCCAGAAGGATCTGTTTGAGGCCATGGAAGTGGTTCTTATGGGTAAGGAGAAGAAAGACCGTATCCTGAGCACGGAAGAGAGAAAGATCGTATCCTACCATGAAGTGGGCCACGCGCTGGTGAGCGCTCTGCAGAAGGATGCGGAACCGGTTCAGAAGATCACGATTGTGCCCCGGACCATGGGCGCGCTCGGTTATGTGCTGCAGACGCCCGAGGAGGAAAAATACCTGCTGAGCAAGAAGGAGATCGAAGCGCGGCTGGTGGTATGCCTTGGAGGCAGAGCCGCGGAAGAGATTGTTTTTGATACGGTCACTACGGGGGCTTCCAATGACATCGAACAGGCCACCAGGCTGGCAAGAGCCATGGTGACACAGTACGGCATGTCGGAGAAGTTCGGCCTGATCGGCCTGGAGACCAGAGAAAGCATGTATCTGAACAACGGCACTGTGCTCAACTGCAGCGATCAGACGGCTACGGACGTGGACAGCGAAGTGATGCGGATCCTGAGAGAGTCCTACGACGAAGCGAAACGGCTGCTCCTGGAGAACCGCACATGCCTGGACAAGATCGCGGAATTTCTGATCGAGAAGGAATCTATCACCGGCAAAGAGTTTATGGAGATTTTCCGCAAAGTAAAGGAAGGCCAGGAAGAATATCATCAGGAAGAATTGATATTTGCCGAATAAGAAGAAAACGGGGCTTGCAAAAGGCCCCGTTTTTTAAACGGGAGCGCAGCCCGGCAGGTATGCCGCTTCGGAAAAAGGAGGAAGAAATGGCGTTTGATATAGAGGAGGAACTGAAAAAGCTTCCGGCAAAGCCGGGCGTCTATCTGATGCATGACGAGAAGGACGCGATTATCTATGTGGGAAAAGCTGTTTCCCTGAAAAACCGTGTGCGGCAGTATTTCCAGGCCAGCCGGAACAGGGGCGTCAAGATCGATCAGATGGTGTCCCACATCGCCAGATTTGAATATATCATCACAGATTCGGAACTGGAAGCACTGGTACTGGAGTGCAACCTCATCAAGGAGCACAGACCGAAGTACAATACCATGCTCATGGATGACAAGACCTATCCGTTTATCAAGGTAACGGTGCAGGAGGAATATCCAAGGGTGCTCTTTTCGCGCCGGATGAACAAGGACCATGCAAAATACTTTGGACCGTACACCAGCGCGGGAGCGGTGAAGGATACCATCGAGCTGATCCACAAGCTGTACGGGATCCGTTCCTGCAACCGGGCGCTGCCCAAAATGATCGGAAAGGACCGCCCCTGCCTGAACTACCATATTCATCAGTGCCCGGCGCCCTGCCAGGGATATATTTCCAAAGAAGCCTACGGAGAATCAGTGAAGAAGGCGCTGTCGTTCCTGAACGGAAATTATGCGCCGGTGCTGAGAGAACTGGAAGAAAAGATGAAACGGGCATCGGAAGATCTGGAATTCGAAAAGGCCATCGAGTACCGGGAACTTCTGAACAGCGTAAGCCAGATCGCCCAGAAGCAGAAGATTACCAGCAGCGACATGGGCGACCGGGATATCATTGCCCTGGCAGCGGAGAAGGAAGACGCGGTAGTGCAGATATTCTTCGTCCGGGACGGACGCCTGATCGGGAGGGACCATTTCTGTATCCGGATCATGGGAGACGACAGTCCGGAGGAAGTTCTGGGCGCCTTTTTAAAACAGTTTTACGCAGGGACGCCTTATATTCCGCGGCTGCTGATGCTTCAGTACGAGATCCCGGACCAGGCCCTCATCGAAGAATGGCTGACGGGCCGGAGGGGACAGAAGGTGCATATCCAGGTGCCGCGAAAAGGAGAAAAGGAAAAGCTGGTGGAACTGGCGTATAAGAATGCCCAGATGGTGCTCACCCAGGACCGGGAGCGGATCCGCCGGGAGGAAGGCAGGACCATAGGCGCTATGAAGGAGATCGCGAAGCTTCTGGACCTTCCGGGACTGGAAAGGGTGGAAGCTTACGATATTTCCAATATCAGCGGATTTCAGACGGTGGGATCCATGGTGGTGTATGAAAAGGGAAGGCCCAAGAGATCGGATTACCGGAAGTTCCGTATCCGGGGAGTGCAGGGAGCGGATGATTACGCAAGCATGGAAGAGATGCTGACCAGAAGGCTGTCCCACTATGAAAATTATCCGGACCTGATCATGATGGATGGCGGAAAAGGACAGGTGAATGTGGCGCTGAAAGTGATGGACGCGCTGCATCTGCAGATCCCGGTCTGCGGTATGGTCAAGGACGACCGTCACCGGACCCGCGGAATCTATTTTCAGAATGAGGAGATACCGATCAGCCGGGACAGCGAAGGGTTCCGGCTGGTGACCAGGATCCAGGATGAGGCGCACCGTTTTGCCATCGAGTATCACCGGTCGCTGCGCAGTAAGGAACAGGTGCACTCGGTGCTGGACGACATTCCGGGTATCGGGCCGGCCCGGAGAAAGGCGCTGATGCGGGCATTCCGGACTTTGGAGGATATTCGCAGCGCCAGTGTGGAGCAGCTTAAGGCGGCGGACGGGATGAACGCCCGCGCGGCTGCCCAGGTATATGATTTTTTCCATGCTCAGGAGAAGGAATAGGGCTTTCCGTTTCTTGAAATCATGCTGAAAAAATGATATGATAATCATAAGTGCGGCTGTCCGGAACGTGAGAGGGACAGGCCGGTAAAATTCCAGGTTGGAAGGAGAACAGAGCATGCAGAGTGTAACATTGAATAAAATGATTGATAAGCTGGAACTGAAGAATCTGGTACCGGAAGTGGAAACGGACGGGATCGAGATCAACAGTCCGGATATCAACCGTCCGGCGCTTCAGCTGGCGGGTTATTTTGCCCATTTTGCCAGCGAACGGGTACAGATTATCGGATATGTGGAGTATACTTATCTGAAAAGCCTGCCCAGAGAGGAGAAACTGCACAACTATGAGCGGTTCCTGTCCAGCGAGATTCCCTGCGTGATTTTTTCGTCCAGGACGAAGCCGGACGAAGACATGATTCTGCTGGCGCGCAAATACAAAAAACCGCTTCTGCACAGCAGCCGTCTGACGACTTCTCTCATGGCGGAAGTAATCCGCTGGCTTGGAGTGGAACTGGCGCCCTGTATTTCCATTCACGGCGTTCTGGTGGATGTGTATGGCGAAGGCGTGCTGATCATGGGAGAGAGCGGTATCGGAAAGAGCGAAGCCGCTCTGGAACTGATCAAAAGAGGACACCGTCTGATCACGGACGACGTGGTGGAGATTCACAAAGTCAGCGACGATACTTTAGTGGGAACCGCTCCGGAGATCACCAGGCATTTTATAGAACTGAGGGGCATCGGCATCATCGATGTGAAGACGCTGTACGGCGTTGAGAGCGTGAAAGAAACCCAGGGCATTGATATGGTCATCAAACTGGAAGAGTGGGATAAAGATAAGGACTATGACCGGCTGGGACTGAACGAAGAGTATACGGAGTTCCTGGGCAATAAGGTAGTCTGCCATTCGATCCCGATCCGTCCGGGACGCAATCTGGCGATCATCGTAGAGTCGGCCGCAGTCAATCACAGGCAGAAAAAGATGGGATACAACGCGGCTCAGGAGCTGTACCGCAGAGTGCAGGAGAGCATCGCCAAGAATAAGAAATAAAATTGTGAGATGAGGGATGAGAGCATGAAAGAGTATTGTTTCGGCATCGACGTCGGGGGAACGACAGTAAAGATGGGGCTGTTCCGCACAGACGGAACTCTTCTGGATAAGTGGGAGATACCTACCAGAACAGAGAACGGGGGGGAGGCAATCCTTCCGGATATCGCCGCGTCCGCGCTTGGCAGACTGGAAAAGATGGGACTCACGAAAGAGATGGTGGAAGGCATCGGCATCGATGTGCCGGGTCCCATCAATGAAGAGGGGGTCGTACCTCATACGGCCAATCTGGGCTGGGGATATAAAGAAGTGACCAGAGAACTGGAGGAACTGACAGGGCTGAAATGCCGCGCCGGCAATGACGCCAATGTGGCCGCTCTGGGAGAGATGTGGAAAGGCGCGGCCGCCGGGCACAGAAGCGGCGTTATGGTGACGCTTGGCACCGGCGTGGGCGGCGGCATCATCATCGGCGGAAAGATTGTCACAGGAGCCAACGGAGCGGGCGGCGAGATCGGCCATATTCATGTGGATGACCATATTCCCGGCGTATGCGGCTGCGGCAATCACGGATGTCTGGAGCAGGTAGCTTCCGCCAACGGTATTGTGCGTCTGGCCAGATGGATGATGGAAGAAAAGGGAGAGATCCGCACCTCCATAGATACGGAGAGTATGTCTTCCAAGGATATCTGGGACGCGGTGAAAGCGGGCGATGCATTTGCCATGGAGGTGGCAGAGCGCTTCGGGAAGTATCTGGGGCTCGCGCTGGCCAATATCGCCAGCACTGTGGATCCGGAAGTGTTTGTCATCGGCGGCGGCGTGTCCAAAGCAGGCCAGGTCGTTTTGGACTATATTAAGAAATATTATGTGCAGTACACGTTCAGAAGCTGCCGGGACGCAAGATTCGTGCTGGCTGCCCTGGGCAACGACGCGGGGATCTACGGTTCGGCGAAACTGGTGATCGACGCGGCATAAGAGACGAAAGGCAGGAGACGGTTGTCGGCAGAAATGTCGACGCTGGTTCCTGCCATTTTATTTCTGCGGCAATGAGCCAAGAGGACGCTGCGAGGGGCAAAATACAGGCTTGCATATTGACGGTGAGTATGATACAATCCATTTATAAAAGTCGGAATTCCGGTGAGGTCTCACCACATTTCCCGGTTACAGTTTTAATATGCTGATTTTGCACGGAAAGAATATTTGCGCGCTGTATTCTGCCTGTCGAAGTCTGTCTGCAAGGAGGCGCCTATGAATCAAAATATATGGAATGATTTGCCGGAAACGCGAGAAGTCATTCAGGCAAGAGTGGAAGCAAATCCGACTCTGCGAAATACTTACCGCCATCTGACCTCTCCCTTTCGGGAACGTTTCCTGGATTTCCTCCGGGGAGCAAGAACTCTCCCATTAACTTATGATCCATTTTTTAAAGCAATCTTCGATCCGACACTTCATCCGGAGAGACTGTCCGGGCTGATTTCCAGTCTTTTGGGAATTCCGGTAAAAGTGAAAGAAATAATACCTGTTGAAGATCGGATGCTGGATGGAGAATCTTTGTTGATTATGGATGTGCTGGTAGAACTGGAGGACGGGTCATTGACCAATGTAGAAATCCAGAAGATCCCCTATGCTTTCCCGGCAGAACGGATGGCCTGTTACTCTTCTGATTTGGTGATGCGTCAGTACGCGCGGACAAAATCTTTGCGCGGAGAGAAGTTCTCGTATCAGGACATGAGGAAGGTTTATACGATTGTTATTTTTGAAAAAAGCCCGAAATCCTTTTCCAAGATTCCGGACTGTTATATCCATCGAGGAAGAATCGTCTTTGATTCCGGGTTGGAGATGGATTTTCTGCAAGAATATTGTCTTGTGGCCCTTGACGTGTTCCGAAAGAAACCGTATTCTGAAGATAGAAATGAACAGGCTGCATGGCTTTCTTTCCTGACTACGGAAACACTGGAAGATGCCGAGAGACTGATGAACAAATATCCGTGGCTGGAAGAGATCTATAAAGAGATCGCCATGCTGCGCCAAAAACCTGGGGAGGTGCTGCATATGTTCTCGGAAGCGTTGAAGATCATGGATCGTAATACTGTGAATTATATGATTGAAGAGCAGCAGAAAGAGCTGGAAGAAAAGGATAAGCAGCTGGAACAAAAGAATGAACAGCTGGAACAAAAGGATAAGCAGCTGCAGGAGAAGGACCAGGAGATCCTTGCGCTGAAGAAGCAGCTGGAGGAACTGCAGTCAAAAGGATAAAAATATCCCCGTAAGAACCGGTCAGGAACATTTTTGGTATGCTCCCTTTGACGCCGGATCCTTACGGGGATTTTATATTAATTTTTTCTCATGGCAGCCCGCTTGCGCAGAGTCGGATCCAGGATCTTTTTACGGATGCGCAGACTCTTGGGTGTGACTTCCAGAAGTTCATCTGTGTCGATGAATTCCAGACACTGTTCCAGGCTCAGGACTCTTGGAGGAGTCAGTTTCAGAGCTTCATCGGCGCTGGAAGAACGGGTATTTGTCAGTTTTTTGGTTTTGCAGACATTCAGTTCGATGTCCTCTGATTTGCCGCTCTGTCCCACTACCATTCCGGAGTAGACTTTTTCTCCCGGCCCGATGAAGAGGGTTCCTCTTTCCTGGGCATTGAAAAGGCCGTAGGTGACGGCTTCTCCTGCTTCAAAAGCGATCAGGGAGCCTTGTTTGCGGTACTGAATATCGCCTTTGTAGGGTTCATATCCGTTAAAAATCGTGTTCAGTACGCCGGTTCCTTTCGTATCGGTCATGAATTCTCCGCGGTAACCGATCAGTCCCCGGGACGGGATGGAAAATTCCAGCCGGGTAGATCCGCCGCTGTTGGTATGCATGTTCAGCAGCTCGCCTTTTCTTTCGCCCAGCTTCTGGATCACGCTTCCCGCGTATTCATCGTCCACATCGATATAGGCCAGTTCCATGGGCTCTAACTTTTTCCCGTTTTCATCATAATGATAAAGGACTTCTGCCTTGCTGACGGAGAATTCATATCCTTCTCTGCGCATGTTCTCGATCAGGACAGACAGATGCAGCTCGCCGCGTCCGGAAACTTTGAAACTGTCGGTACTGTCGGTCTCTTCCACCCTCAGACTTACGTCCGTGTTCAGTTCCCGGAACAGACGGTCGCGCAGGTGGCGGGAAGTAATATACTTTCCTTCCGTGCCGGCCAGAGGACTGTCGTTGACGTTGAACTGCATGGCGATCGTCGGTTCGGATATTTTCTGGAACGGGATGGCGTTCGGTGCTTCCGGAGAGCAGATGGTGTCTCCGATATGGAGATCCGAGATGCCGGATATGGCGACGATAGAACCGATCGCGGCCGACGGCACATCCACTTTATTTAAACCGTCAAATTCGTATAATTTGCTGATCTTGACTTTCCGCAGCTTGTCCGGATCATGGTGATTAACGATGACAACCTCCTGATTCACGCTGACGGAACCGTTGTCCACTTTCCCGATACCGATACGGCCAACATATTCGTTGTAGTCGATGGTGCTGATCAGTATCTGGGTCGGCGCGTCCGGGTCTCCTTCCGGAGCCGGGATGTAGTCCAGGATGGTGTTGAACAGGGGGGTCATGTCTTTCCCTTCCTGTTCAGGATCCAGAGACGCGTATCCGCCTTTGGCGGATGCAAATACGAACGGGCAGTCCAGCTGCTCTTCCGAAGCGTCCAGATCGATCAGAAGCTCCAGGACCTCGTCGATGACTTCTTTTGGGCGCGCTTCCGGGCGGTCGATCTTATTGACGCATACGATGACCGGCAGATCCAGGTCCAGCGCTTTGCTCAGCACAAATTTAGTCTGAGGCATGGGCCCTTCAAAAGCGTCTACCACCAAAATGACGCCGTTGACCATTTTCAGGACCCGTTCCACTTCCCCGCCGAAATCGGCATGTCCGGGAGTGTCTATAATATTGATTTTTACACCGTTATAAAATACGGCGGTATTTTTGGACAAAATCGTGATTCCGCGTTCGCGTTCGATGTCATTGGAATCCATGACCCGCTCCGCCACTTCCTGATTGGCGCGGAATACGCCGCTCTGTTTCAGAAGCTCGTCGACCAGCGTTGTCTTGCCGTGGTCTACATGAGCGATAATTGCTATATTTCTTACATCTTCACGTTTCATTCGCATCAACCTCCAAGTTAAATAGTTTAACATAAAATAGCAGGAAAACAAGCCCTTTTGCCCCGTTCCGGCAAAAGCACAAGGCCGTACGGAAAAAAGAGGAATATTTTGGACAAATTTTTGGAATATTTGGAAAAGGCAGAGAATATATTTTATAGACAAAATACGAAAAGAGACACTTCGTCAAAAAGAAGGGAGAACAAAATGATGTCAGATAAGATGATTGAAAACAACCAGGTATCTATTGTAGGAGAAGTAGTGTCCGACTTTTCTTTCAGCCATGAGGTCTTTGGGGAAGGCTTCTATATGCTGGACGTATCGGTGAAACGTCTGAGCGATTCCTGCGATGTGATACCGCTGATGATTTCCGAAAGGCTGGTGAATGTGAACGAAGACTGCCGGGGCGCCTGCATCCGGGCGGCGGGCCAGTTCCGTTCCTACAACCGTCACGAGGAAAAGAAAAACCGGCTGGTGCTGTCGGTATTTGTCCGGGAACTGGAATTTGTGGACGAGGAGTCAGAAAACGCCAATACAAACCAGATTTTCCTGGACGGATATATCTGTAAAGCGCCGGTGTACAGAAAAACTCCCCTGGGAAGGGAAATCGCGGATATTCTGCTGGCGGTTAACCGGCCTTATGGAAAATCCGACTATATTCCCTGTATCTGTTGGGGGAGGAACGCAAGGTTTGCTTCCGGTTTTGAGGTAGGGGGCCATACGCAGATCTGGGGCAGGATCCAGAGCAGGGAGTATGTGAAAAAAATCGATGAAGAAGAGAGCGAACGCAGGGTGGCCTACGAGGTTTCGGTAAGCAAGCTGGAGTATCTGGAATCGTAGAAAGACTTGCATTTCTCCCGCTGCTGGTGTAAGATTAAACAAAAAAATTGGAAGATAGTTCTATTTCATGCGCGGGGGTGTGAGAGTACTACTATGAAGAGGGGAACATTACAGATCTATTTCGGAAGCGGAAAAGGAAAGACGACGGCCGCACTGGGGCAGGCGATCAAAGAGGCGAGCCGGGGACGTTCTGTTTTTATTGTGCAGTTCCTGAAGGGACGTCAGCCGGAAGAGATCCAGTTCATCCAGAGACTGGAGCCGGAGATCAAATTGTTCCGTTTCCAGCGAAGAGAGAAAGCGTTTGTGGATCTTGACCCGCAGGAGCGCGCGGAAGAGACTATGAACATGAAAAACGGTCTGGGTTTTGCGAGGAAGGTGCTGGCTACCGGAGAGTGTGATGTGCTGATCCTGGACGAGATCCTCGGCCTGGTGGAGTATGGCATCGCGTCTGCGGACGATATCCGGGCCCTTCTCGGAGAAGCTTCGGAGGGGACAGAGATTATCTTCACGGGGCAGAATCTGTGCCGGGAGATTATGGAGCTGGCGGATTTTGTCTATCAGATCACGACATTGAAGGAACAGGGATGCTGTGCAAAAGAAGACGCGAAGGAGGAAGGATATGGCAATATTTAAAGGAGCAGGAGTTGCGATTGTAACACCGATGACAGAGACGGGAGAGGTAAATTATCCAAAACTGGCGGAGCTTCTGGATTACCAGATTGAGAACGGGACGGATGCCATTATCATTTGCGGTACGACGGGTGAGTCTTCGACTCTGACTCATGAGGAACATCTGGAGGCGATCCGCTTTACAGTAGAACATGTGGCGGGCCGGGTTCCGGTAGTGGCAGGGACAGGATCCAACTGCACGAGGACCGCTGTCTATCTGTCGCAGGAAGCGGAGAAGAGCGGAGCGGACGGTCTGCTTCTGGTAAGCCCGTATTATAACAAAGCGACTCAGAAAGGCCTGGCGGCACATTTTAAAACGATTGCCGATTCGGTAAAACTTCCGGTAATCCTTTATAATATCCAGGGCCGTACAGGCGTCAACATCGCTCCGGAAACACTGGCCTGGCTGGCAAAAAATGTAGAAAATATTGTAGGCGTCAAAGAGGCCAGCAACAGTATTACCCAGGTGGCGAAGATCGCGCAGCTGACAGACGGCGCGCTGGATATTTATTCCGGAAATGACGATCAGATCGTCCCGATCCTCTCTCTTGGAGGGGTGGGCGTGATCTCTGTGCTGTCCAATATTGCGCCCAGAGAGACGCACGATATTGTGGCGAAGTACCTGGCAGGCGATGTGGAGGGAAGCCGTGATCTGCAGCTTAAGGCGCTTCCTCTGGTAGAGAAACTGTTCTGCGAGGTAAACCCGATACCGGTGAAAGCGGCGCTGAACATGATGGGCTGGGAAGTGGGTCCGGTGCGGATGCCGCTTACCGTTATGGAAGAGGAACACCAGAGACAGCTGAAAGCGGAGATGGATCGTTTCGGGATCAAGGCAAAAGGAGAAAGATAAATGGTAAGAGCGATTATGCACGGCTGCAACGGGCATATGGGCCAGGTGATCACGCAGCTGGTCCGGGAAGACGACGGGATTGAGATCGTGGCAGGAATTGATCTGGCAGACAACCGGGATAACGGGTATCCGGTCTATACGGATATATGGGCCTGTCAGGAAGAGGCGGATGTGATTATCGATTTTGCGGCGGCGAAAGCGACGGACGAACTGCTGAAATACGGCGTAGAACGTCAGATTCCTATGGTGCTGTGTACCACAGGTCTTTCTCCGGAACAGCTGGAGGCAGTGGAGGCGGCCAGTCAGAAAGTTGCGGTTTTAAAATCCGCCAACATGTCTGTGGGCGTCAATATGCTGCTGAAAATCCTGCAGGAGGCGGCGAAAGTACTGGCTCCCGCCGGATTTGATATTGAGATTGTGGAAAAGCATCACAATCAGAAAGTGGACGCTCCCAGCGGTACCGCGCTTGCGCTGGCGGACGCGGTCAACGAAGCGCTGGACGACGCGTATACCTATAAATACGACCGCAGCCAGGATCGTAAAAAGCGCGACCGGTATGAGATCGGTATTTCGGCTGTCCGGGGCGGAACGATCGTGGGGGATCATGATGTGATCTTTGCCGGGACTGACGAGGTGGTGACATTCAGCCACCGGGCTTATTCCAAAGCTGTGTTTGGAAAAGGCGCGGTCCAGGCGGCCAAGTTCCTGGCAGGAAAGCCGGCCGGCCATTATCAGATGAGCGACGTGATCGAGGGGTGAACTGCTTCTTCTTTGTAATTCGTCATGTATAAAAATTTTATAGTTGTCCATATTAGTAACAGCAGGTCATACACTGTTTTACATCTTATTTTCAGAAGGAGAGTTATTTATGAAACAGTTGCGAAAGTATGTGGTTGGTATGCTGTTGCTGGCAGTGATGATGTTCACCGCCGCGTGCGGAAGCACGGACAACAAGACTGATAACGGAAGCACAGGCGTTACGGATGAGAACAGCACTACGCAAGACACAACGGATGAGGATACCGTTCATGTTGACGACATCCTGTTTGATACGGATGGAGATGGAGTTTACGACCATACGGATGTGGACGGAGACGGGCTTCTGGAAGAAATCGGCAGAGACACCAATGACGTGGTGGATGACGTGGTAGACGATCTTACCGGAAATGACATGACGGAAGACGGAACCGTGGATGACACGGTGGTAGAAGAAAATGGAGCTGCCCAGGAAAAAACAGAACCGTAAAATAAGACAGGAGTGCGGCAGAACGCGGCACTCCTTTTTGTCAGGAGGAGCAGATGGAATTTCGTCCCTGTATTGATATACATAATGGAAAAGTGAAACAAATCGTGGGAGGCAGCCTGAAAGACGCGGGAGACAGGGCGCAGGAGAATTTTGTGGCGGAACAGGACGCGGCTTTTTTCGCAGGACTTTACCGGGAACGAGGTCTTGGAGGCGGCCATGTGATCCTTTTGAACCATGAGGGATCAGAATACTATGAGGCGACCAGACGGCAGGCCTTCCGGGCCCTGAAAGCATATCCGGGAGGACTGCAGATAGGGGGAGGCATCTGCGAAAATAATGCGGAGGAATATCTGGAAGCAGGAGCCAGCCATGTGATCGTCACATCCTGGGTTTTCCGGGAAGGGCGCATCGACCGGGAACGATTGAAACGTCTGGAACGGGCGGTGGGGAAAGAACGTCTGGTGCTGGATCTCAGCTGCCGGAAAAAAGGGACGGAATATTATATTGTGACCGACCGCTGGCAGAAGTTCACAGACGTGGCGCTGACTCCGCCGGTACTGGATGAACTGGCGTCCCATTGCGCGGAGTTCCTGATCCATGCCGTAGATGTGGAAGGCAGATCTCAGGGGATTGAAAAAGAACTGGTATGTATGCTGGGAAAATGGAATGGGATTCCGGTCACTTATGCGGGCGGCGTGGGAAGTTATGAAGATCTGGAACTTCTGAAGAAGCTGGGACAGGGCCGGCTGAATGTAACGATCGGCAGCGCTCTGGAGCTGTTCGGAGGGCCGCTGAATTTTGAACAAGTGGTGAAATCCATTGCGCGGGAGTAGCCAAAATGTTATAATGAGACTACCAAAGAGCAAAGGAGTGATTCTATGCGTTATATTATCAGCGGTAAGAATCTGGATGTCACAGACGGACTTCGTTCGGCAGTGACAGAAAAGCTGGGAAAGCTGGAGCGTTATTTTACTCCTGACACGGAAGTGCAGGTGACGCTTAGTGTGGAGAAAGAGCGTCAGAAGATCGAGGTGACGATCCCGGTAAAAGGGAATATTATCCGGTCGGAACAGACCAGCACGGACATGTACGTTTCGATTGATCTGGTGGAAGAAGTCATCGAACGTCAGCTGCGGAAGTATAAAAACAAGCTGATTGCCAAACACCAGGAGGGAGGCAACTTCCAGAAGGAATTCATGGAAAAGGAGACGGAGGATCAGGAGGTGAAGATCATCCGTACGAAAAAATTCGACATTAAACCCATGTATCCGGAAGACGCCTGCGTCCAGATGGAATTGCTTGGACATAACTTTTTCGCATTTGTGAACGCGGAGACCGACGAGATCAATGTGGTGTACAAGAGAAAAGGCGGCACCTATGGAATTCTGGAGCCGGATGTATAAAATATTTACCGATTTAGACGCTGAATGGGATTTGGTATTTGCCAAATCCCATATTTGTGGTAAAATGTACGAACAGGACGTAAGACAGCGGCCTGTTTGTGTATATAGATAGGAGTATGACATGAATATCATTGAAAAAGTATTTGGAACTCACAGCCAGAGAGAACTGAAACTTATCAATCCGACGATTGATAAGATTGAGGCGCTTCGTCCGACCATGCAGGCTTTGAGCGATGAAGAGCTGAGAGACAAGACACGGGAGTATAAGCAGCGGCTGGCTGAAGGGGCCACTTTGGATGATCTGCTGCCGGAGGCTTTCGCCACAGTCCGCGAAGCGGCAAAGCGGGTGCTGGGGATGGAGCATTACCGGGTACAGCTGATCGGTGGTATGATCCTGCACCAGGGACGTATCGCGGAGATGAAGACCGGTGAAGGAAAGACCCTGGTTTCCACCCTCCCGGCGTATCTGAATGCGCTGGAAGGCAAAGGCGTGCATATTGTCACGGTCAATGACTACCTGGCAAAGCGTGACGCGGAGTGGATGGGTAAGGTGCATGAGTTTCTGGGCCTGACGGTGGGCGTAGTATTGAACGGCTCCACCAAAGAAGAGCGCAGAGCGGCTTACAACTGTGATATTACCTATATTACGAACAATGAGCTGGGATTTGACTATCTGCGTGACAATATGGTGATTTATAAGGAACAGCTGGTACAGCGGGATCTGCATTATGCCATCATCGACGAGATTGACTCGATTCTGATCGATGAAGCCCGCACCCCGCTGATTATCTCCGGCCAGAGCGGAAAATCCACAAAACTGTATGAGCTGTGCGATTATGTGGCGCATACGCTGAAGAGGGGAGAGGCCAGCAAAGAGTTCTCCAAGATGGATGCGATTATGGGTGAAGAGATCGAAGAGACCGGAGACTTCATCGTCAATGAAAAAGATAAGATCGTTCATCTGACGGCGGACGGCATCAAGAAAGTGGAGCAGTTCTTCAAGATCGAGAATCTGGCGGATCCGGAGAATCTGGAGATTCAGCATAACATGGAACTGGCGCTGCGGGCGAATAACCTGATGTTCCGAGACCAGGATTATGTGGTGAAAGATGATCAGATCTTTATTGTGGATGAATTTACAGGCCGTATTATGCCGGGCCGCCGGTATTCGGACGGTCTCCATCAGGCCATTGAGGCGAAAGAGCATGTGAAAGTGAAGCGGGAGAGCAAGACGCTCGCCACGATCACATTCCAGAATTTCTTTAACAAATATGAGAAAAAGTGCGGTATGACCGGTACTGCGCTGACGGAAGAACAGGAATTCCGCACGATCTACGGTATGGACGTTATCGAGATTCCTACGAATAAACCGGTACGCCGTGTGGACCTGCAGGATGCGGTATATAAGACCAAGAAGGAGAAACTGTTCGCTGTGTGCAACGCCATCGAAGAGGCGCATGCCAAAGGACAGCCGGTACTGGTGGGTACGATTACCATTGAAGCATCCGAAGAACTGAGCCGGATGCTGACAAAGAGAGGTATCGAACACGAAGTGCTGAACGCGAAGTTCCATGAACGCGAGGCCGAGATCGTAGCGCTGGCAGGCCAGCACGGAGCAGTGACCATCGCCACCAACATGGCGGGCCGCGGTACGGATATCAAGCTGGATGACGCGGCCAGAGAAGCGGGGGGCTTAAAGATCATCGGTACGGAACGTCACGAGTCCCGCCGGATCGACAACCAGCTGCGCGGACGTGCCGGACGTCAGGGCGACCCGGGAGAGTCCCGTTTTTATATTTCTCTGGAAGACGACCTGATGCGTCTGTTTGGTTCTGAACGTCTGATGAACATGTTCAATGCTCTGGGCGTGCCGGAGAATGAGCAGATCGAGCATAAGATGCTCAGCAGCGCCATTGAGAAAGCGCAGGAACGGATCGAGAACAACAACTTCGGTATCCGTAAGAACCTGCTGGAGTATGACCAGGTCATGAACGAGCAGAGAGAGATCATATACGGAGAGCGCCGCCGCGTGCTGGACGGCGAGAGTATGAGGGACTCCATCTATAAGATGATCTCCGACGTGGTGGAGAATACCGTGGACACTTTTGTGGGAGACGATCAGGCTCCTGCGGACTGGGATCTGGTAGGCCTGAATGAGACGCTGCTTCCGATTATCCCGTTCCAGCCGATCACGGTGGAACGTCTGGGATGCAAGAATAAGGCGGAATTAAAGCACGCGCTGAAGCAGGAGGCGACCCATCTCTACGAAGCGAAAGAGGCGGAATTCCCCAATCCGGAGATGATCCGTGAACTGGAACGTGTATTCCTGCTGAAGGTGATCGACCGCAAATGGATGAATCATATCGACGATATGGAGCAGCTGCGTCAGGGCATCGGACTGCAGGCATACGGCCAGAGAGATCCGCTGGTCGAGTATAAGATGAGCGGATACGACATGTTCGAGGCGATGACCGCGGGAATCCAGGAAGATACGGTACGTCTGCTCATGCATGTGAAGATAGAAGAAAAGGCCGAGCGCGAGGAAGTCGCTCAGGTGACCGGTACCAACAAAGACGACTCTGTGGCAAAACAGCCGGTACAGAGAGCAGCGCAGAAGGTTTATCCGAATGATCCGTGTCCGTGCGGAAGCGGCAAGAAGTATAAACAGTGTTGCGGAAGAAAAAAATAAAAAAGAAAGAAGGTGTTGTTGTGGTAGAACTGGATCAGTATAAATATACGTTGAACAGCTATGCACAGCCTATGACAGAACTGAGGGATTCACTTTAACCTGGCTGGCAAATCACTCAGGATTGAAGAGCTGGAAAGAGAGATGGAAGCGCCCGGATACTGGGACGATGTGGAAAAGTCCCAGGAAGGCATGAAGGAGCTGAACCGTCTCAAAGAAGAAAAACAGGCATTTGAAGGTCTGCAGAGGAGTTATGAGGATATCGAGACTCTGCTGGAGATGGGATACGAGGAAAATGACGAGTCCCTGATCCCGGAGATCGAAGAGGAACTGAATCAGTTCGTGGAGACCTTTGAATCCATGCGGATCAGGACGCTGCTTTCCGGAGAGTACGACAAAGAGGACGCTATTGTGACGCTGCATGCGGGCGCCGGGGGGACGGAGTCCTGCGACTGGACCGGCATGCTTTACCGGATGTACAGCCGCTGGGCGGAGTCTCATGGATTTTCCGTGGAGGTGCTGGACTATCTGGAAGGCGATGAAGCAGGTATCAAGTCTGTGACATTTGAAGTGCACGGCGAAAACGCATATGGTTATCTGAAATCCGAGAAGGGCGTTCACCGTCTGGTGAGAATCTCACCGTTCAACGCGGCAGGCAAGAGGCAGACTTCTTTCGCCTCCTGCGACGTGATGCCGGATATTGAAGGGGACATCGATGTGGAGATCAATCCGGACGATCTGAGGATCGATACCTATCGTTCCAGCGGCGCAGGCGGACAGCATATTAATAAAACCTCTTCGGCTATCCGCATTACGCATATCCCCACGGGTATCGTGGTGCAGTGCCAGAATGAGCGTTCCCAGCATCAGAACAAAGACAAAGCCATGCAGATGCTGAAAGCGAAGCTGTATCTGCTGGAACAGCAGAAGCAGGCGGAGAAGCTTTCCGGTATCCGCGGCGAGGTCAGCGATATTGCCTGGGGAAACCAGATACGTTCTTATGTTCTGCAGCCGTATACGATGGTAAAGGATCATCGCACCAACGAGGAGATCAGCAATGTGGATGCAGTATTAGACGGGAAGATTGATCCGTTTATCAACGCATACCTGAAATGGGTGAATCTGTCCCCGGAGGAAAAGGAATGACGGAGAAGAGCAGGTATTTTGTGCTGAAGCAGAAGGCGGTGCCGGAAGTACTGTTGAAAGTGGTGGAAGTGAAGCGCCTTCTGGCTTCCGAGAAAGGGATCACCGTACAGGAAGCCACGGAAGAGGCAGGCATCAGCAGAAGTTCCTACTATAAATACAGGGATGATATATTCCCGTTCCATGATGAAACCAAGGGCAAGACGGTTACGTTTATGCTGCAGATGGAGGACGAACCGGGACTTTTGTCAAAAGTCCTGAATGTGGTGGCGGAATTCCGCGCCAATATACTGACCATCCATCAAAGTATCCCGATCAACGGGATGGCGTCCCTGACGCTCAGCGTGGAGGTACAGTCTTCGACCGGAGACGTATCTGCCATGATTGAGAAGATAGAGGGGCAGCCCAGCGTGCGTGACCTGAAAATACTAGGCAGGGAGTGATACCGATGATAAAAGTAGCTATTATGGGGTATGGTACCGTTGGTTCCGGGGTTTATGAAGTGATCAGGACGAACCAGAAGAGTATCAACAAGAAGGTGGGGCAGGAACTGGAGATCAAATACGTACTGGATCTGCGGGAATTCCCGGGAGATCCGGTGATGGACGTTCTGACCCATGATTTTGAGGACATTATCAATGATGAAGAGGTGCGGATCGTCGCGGAAGTGATGGGCGGACTGCACCCGGCGTATGAATTCACCCGGCGCTGTCTGGAAGCCGGCAAGAGTGTGTGCACCTCCAACAAAGAGCTGGTGGCGGAGCACGGCGCGGAGTTGATCCAGATTGCCAAAGATCATCAGGTGAATTATCTTTTTGAGGCCAGTGTGGGAGGCGGTATCCCGATCATCCGGCCGCTGAATTCCTCTTTGACGGCGGACGTGATTCTGGAGATTTCCGGTATCCTGAACGGCACCACCAACTATATGCTGACCAAGATGGCCGAGGAAAGCCTGGACTATGACGAAGTCCTGAAAGAAGCTCAGGCAAAGGGCTATGCGGAGCTGCATCCGGAAGCGGATGTGGAAGGCTGGGATGCCTGCCGCAAGATCGCGATCCTGACTTCCCTTGCCAGCGGCAATCAGGTGGATTTTCGTGATATTCATACGGAAGGCATCACGAAGATCACGAAAGAAGACTTCCTGTATGCCAGGAAGATGAAGCACGCCATCAAGCTGCTGGCGACCAGCAGGAAAGTGGACGATACTTACTGCATTATGGTGAGCCCGGCGCTGATTTCCAGAGATAACCCGCTGTATATGGTCAACGATGTGTTCAATGCGGTGGAAGTGGTAGGAAACATGCTGGGCGCGTCCATGTTCTATGGAAGCGGCGCCGGAAAGCTTCCTACAGCCAGCGCGGTGGCAGGCGATATGGTGGATGCGGCCAGACATCTGGGCAAGATCATTACCTTATTCTGGTCCCCGGAAAAACTGGAGCTGGCGCCGGTGGAAGAGAGCAGCCGGAAATTCTTTGTGCGTATGAAGAGCGCGGAAGAGGCGCGGAAATATTTCGGCGATGTGGAGATCTGGGATGCGGGCATCCCTGGAGAGATCGGGGCCGTCACGCCGGTGATGACCGAGGCGGAATTCGCCGCGAAAGCAGAAGGCGCAGACCTGATCGGTATGATCCGCGTGGAAGACTGACACGGTACAGGAGGATAGAGAATGGATATCGTATGTTTGGACCTGGAAGGCGTATTGGTGCCGGAGATCTGGATCGCTTTTTCGGAAGCCAGCGGGATCCCGGAACTGAAAAGAACGACCAGGGACGAGCCGGACTATAATAAACTGATGAACTGGAGACTGAGTATTCTGAAAGAACACGGGCTGGGCCTGAAGGAGATTCAGGAGACGATCGCCAGGATCGATCCGCTGCCGGGAGCGAAAGAATTTCTGGACGAGCTTCGCTCCATCACGCAGGTGATCGTCATCAGCGATACCTTTACACAGTTCGCAAAACCACTGATGAAGAAACTTGGATGGCCCACGCTGTTCTGCAACTCTCTGGAGGTGGCTCCCGATGGAGAAATTACCGGATTTAAAATGCGTATCGAAAATTCCAAGCTTTCTACCGTGAAGGCGCTGCAGTCGGTAGGTTTCGAGACCATAGCCGCAGGCGACAGCTACAATGATCTGGATATGATCAGAGCAGGAAAAGCGGGATTCTTGTTCCGCAGCACGGAGCAGATCAAAAAGGACAATCCGGATCTGCCTGCTTTTGAAGAATTTGACGAGTTCCTGTCAGCGATTAAACAGGTCCTTGGTTAGAAAAGATTTGTCAAAACCCCTTTCATGCTTTACAATAGAGACCATGAAAGGGGTTTTTCTATGGATATCATACAGAAATTAACCGAAGAACTGGAAGTCAGGAAATGGCAGGTTGAGGCTGCCGTTAAATTGATCGACGAGGGAAATACGATCCCTTTTATCTCCCGTTACCGGAAAGAGGTCACGGGAGCTTTAAATGATGAGCAGCTCCGGAAACTGGATGAACGCCTGAAATATCTCCGCAATCTGGAGGAGAAAAAGACTCAGGTGCTCTCTGCCATCGAGGAACAGGGAAAGCTGACGGAGGAACTGCGCGCGCAGATTGAAGAAGCGCAGACTCAGGTGGCTGTGGACGACCTGTACCGGCCGTACCGGCCCAAACGCCGTACCCGCGCTACCATGGCGAAGGAAAAAGGACTGGAAGGCCTGGCGGATATTATCCGCCTGCAGATGACCGGACGGAGCCTGGAGGAAGAGGCGCAGGCCTATATATCGGAAGACAAAGGTGTGGCTTCCGCGGAAGAAGCGGTGGCGGGAGCGAAAGATATTCTTGCGGAACTGATCTCTGACCAGGCGGATTACCGTACCCGCATCCGGGAGATGACATGGAACGAGGGGATTGTCACTTCGGAGGCGAAGGATGAGGGTCAGGAGTCTGTTTATGAGACTTATTACCATTTCAGCCAGCCGGTCAGCAGGATGGCCGGGCACCGGACTCTGGCTCTGAACCGGGGCGAAGCGGAGAAAATGCTGACGGTGAAGGTCGAAGCTCCGGAAGAGAAGATCGTGGAATGGCTGGAGAGACAGGTCATTGTCCGGGATAATTCGAATACTTCGCCGGCGCTGAGGGAAGCCGTGGGAGACAGCTATGCCCGTCTGATCCGGCCGGCGATCGAACGGGAGATCAGGAATCAGCTGACCGAGCAGGCTCAGGACGGCGCCATTCAGGTGTTTGGAAAGAATCTGGAGCAGCTTCTGATGCAGCCGCCTGTATCCGGACATGTGGTGCTGGGATGGGACCCGGGCTACCGCAACGGCTGCAAACTGGCGGTAGTGGACGCCACCGGAAAAGTGCTGGACGCGCTGGTGATCTATCCCACAGCCCCGAAAAACCAGATCGAAGAGTCCAAAAAGATATTAAAGAAACTGATTGAAAAATATCAGATCACGCTGATCTCTCTGGGAAACGGCACTGCGTCCAGAGAATCCGAACAGATCATCGCCGACCTTTTGAAGGAGATTCCGGGGAAAGTGCAGTATGTGATTGTCAGCGAGTCCGGCGCGTCGATTTATTCGGCCAGCAAGCTGGCTGCGGAGGAGTTCCCGGGTCTGGATGTGGGACAGAGAAGCGCCGCGTCCATCGCGCGCAGGCTGCAGGATCCTCTGGCGGAGCTGGTGAAAATTGATCCCAAGTCCATCGGCGTAGGCCAGTATCAGTATGATATGGATCAGAAGCGCCTGGGAGAAGCCCTGAGCGGAGTGGTGGAAGACGTGGTGAACCGCGTAGGAGTAGACTTAAATACCGCTTCCGCGCCTCTTCTGGAATATGTGTCCGGAATTACGAAGACACTGGCGAAAAACATTGTAGCTTACCGGGAGGAGAACGGACGCTTCGCAGAACGCAGGCAGCTTCTGAAGGTCCCGAAACTGGGACCAAAAGCATATGAGCAGTGCGCGGGCTTTCTGCGCATCATGGGCGGGAGCAATCCCCTGGATGGGACCGGAGTCCATCCGGAGAGCTATGAGGCGGCGGAAAAGCTGCTGAAATCCCTGGGATATACGTCCGAAGACCTGACACGCGGCGGGATCCGGGGGATCTCCAGGAAAGTGCGTCATCCGGAGAAGACAGCGGAAGAACTGGGCATCGGTGAACTGACGATGAAGGACATTCTGCAGGAACTGGAAAAGCCGGCCAGAGACCCGAGGGACGAGATGCCCCGTCCGGTGCTCCGGAGCGATGTGCTGGATATGGAAGATCTGAAGCCGGGAATGGTGCTGAAAGGAACTGTGCGCAATATTATTGATTTCGGCGCGTTTGTAGACATCGGGGTGCATCAGGACGGTCTGGTGCATATATCCCAGATGTCTGACCGTTTTATCCGGCATCCTCTGGAAGTGGTGAAGATCGGAGACGTGGTGGAAGTGAAGGTGCTTGGCGTAGATGCGGCCAAAAAGAGAATTTCACTGACTATGAAATTATAGAGTAAGAGGCATAGAGATGATAGTTGAGACATTTTGTGCCAGGGAAACCTGGGAGCTGGGGAAAAAAGCGGGAGAACTGGCAAAACCGGGGATGGTTATCGCCCTGGACGGCGACCTTGGAGTGGGAAAGACCGTATTTACCCAGGGATTTGCCGCCGGACTGGGGATCGAAGAGCCGGTCAACAGTCCCACTTTTACCATTGTGCAGGTCTATGAAGGCGGGCGCCTGCCTTTCTATCACTTCGATGTGTACCGGATCGGAGACGTGGAAGAGATGGAAGAGATCGGATACGAGGATTGCTTTTACGGCGAAGGCGTCTGCCTGATCGAGTGGGCGGATCTGATTCGGGAAATCCTCCCGGAAAAGATCTGCAGAGTGACGATTGAGAAAGACCTGGAAAAGGGATTTGATTATCGGAAGATTACACTGGAAGGATTCGAGGAATGGGAGGCATAAGATAATGAAGATTTTGGCGCTGGATAGTTCCGGGCTGGTGGCGTCTGTGGCGATTGTAGAGGAAATTGACGGGAACCAGAATCTGCTGGCAGAATATACGGTGAATTATAAGAAGACACATTCTCAAACGCTGCTTCCTATGCTGGATGAGATCGTCAAAATGATCGAGCTGGATCTGAAATCCATTGACGCGATCGCTCTGGCAGCAGGACCGGGCTCTTTTACCGGGCTTCGGATCGGATCGGCTACGGCAAAAGGATTGGGGTTTGCGCTGGAAAAGCCGTTGATAGAGATCCCGACTGTGGATGGGCTGGCGTATAACCTGTACGGAACGGACAGGGTGATCTGCCCCCTGATGGATGCCAGAAGAAATCAGGTATATACGGGCATCTATGAGTTTTGCGGCGGCAGCCTGCATGTGCTGGAGCCTCAGATGGCGGCGGGTATCGAAGTGATCGCCGGGAAATTGCGGGCGTTGGGACGGGAAGTGATTTTCCTGGGAGACGGAGTCCCGGTATTCCGGAAACGCCTGGAAGAGGAACTGATGGCTGGGGAAACGTTTTCTTTTGCGCCCGCCCATCTGAACAAACAGCGGGCGGGCGCCGTGGGCGCTCTGGCGCTGCAGTACTTAAAAGAAGGAAAGACCGTGTCTGCGGCGGAACACAGGCCGGTTTATCTGCGGCTTTCCCAGGCTGAGCGCGAACGCCTGGAGAAGGAGAAAAATACATGATCCGGCCAATGAGGGAGGAAGACCTGAAACAGGCGGCGGATCTGGAAAAAAGGTATTTTTCTTTGCCCTGGTCGGAAAAAACTTTGCGTGAAAGCCTGGAAAGGCAGGAGTATGTTTTTCTCGTGGCGGAAGAGGAAGGACAGATTGCCGGATATGCGGGACTTCTTCAGGTGATGGAGGAAGGCGACATCACGAATGTTGTGGTGGATGAATCCTGCAGGGGGCGGGGACTGGGCCGAGGTCTGGTGAGCAGGCTGCTGGAAGAAGGAAAGGCGCGGGGAATCCGTGCATTTACACTAGAGGTACGGGTGGGAAATGCAGGCGCTATCCGGTTATATGAAGAACTGGGATTCCGGTCGGAAGGCGTGCGCAAAGGGTTTTATGACCTGCCCAAAGAGGATGCTCTTATCATGTGGAAGAGAGAAGATACATGACAGCAATCTCCTATTTCTCCCTGTCGGGGAGGTTAGTATAATTGAAATATCTAACATCAGATAAGGAGGATAAGAGTATGCGTCAATATATGGACCAGGAAAAACGTGTCCTGGAAAAGATCGTCTGCAACCGGTGCGGACGGGAACTGCAACTGGAAAAAGGACTTGTACAGGAAGGCGTGTTTACAGGAGATGTGCAGTGGGGATATTTCTCCAGGCACGACGGGGAAAGGCACCGCTTTGATCTGTGCGAGGAATGTTATGAGCATCTGATCAGTTCATTCCGGATCCCTGTGGAGAAGGAGGACGAGACGGAGCTCCTGTAGGAGAATATATGCTGGATGTTTGTTTGCTTGGAAGCGGAGGAATGATGCCGCTTCCGTACCGTTGGCTGACTGCTCTTATGGTGCGCTATAATGGGAGCAGTCTGCTGATCGACTGCGGAGAAGGCACGCAGATCGCGATCAAAGAGAAAGGATGGAGTTTCAAACCCATCGATGTCATCTGTTTTACGCATTACCATGGGGATCATATCAGCGGTCTTCCGGGTCTTTTGCTGACCATGGGAAACGCGGAACGTACAGAGCCGCTGACCCTGATCGGCCCCAAAGGCCTGGAGCGGGTGGTGAATGCGCTGCGGGTGATTGCGCCGGAGCTTCCTTTCCCGATTCTTTACCGGGAAATAAATGGAGCGTCGGAAGAATTCAGCCTGAACGGATACCGCCTGAAGGCGTTCCGGGTCAACCATAATGTGCTCTGTTACGGATATACTCTGGAGCTGGACCGCGCGGGCCGGTTTCAGCCCGACCGCGCGCAGGCTCTGGATATTCCCAAATATTACTGGAGCCGTCTGCAAAAGGGAGAGACGATTGCCGACGGAGATAAGGTGTACACTCCGGACATGGTGCTGGGAGCGCCGAGGAAAGGGATCAAGCTGACCTACTGTACGGACACCAGGCCGACCCAGTCTATCGTGGATAACGCCATGCATTCGGATCTGTTTATCTGTGAAGGCATGTACGGCGAAAAAGGCAAGGAAGCCAAAGCGAAAGAATATAAGCACATGACCTTTTATGAAGCGGCTAAACTGGCAAAGGCGGCAGAAGTGAAAGAGATGTGGCTGACGCACTACAGTCCTTCTCTGACCCGCCCGGAAGAATACATGGATGAAGTGCGTAAGATTTTCCCGGCTGCCCAGGCAGGGAAAGACCGCAAATCGGTGGAATTGGATTTTGAAAAGGATGAAGAGTGATGGAAGAGAAAAAAGATGTTTTGATTCTGGCGATAGAGAGCTCCTGTGATGAGACGGCGTCAGCGGTGGTAAAGAACGGCCGGGAAGTGCTTTCCAATGTTATTTCTTCTCAGATAGCCCTTCACACGCTCTATGGCGGCGTGGTGCCGGAGATTGCATCCAGAAAACATATTGAAAAAATCAACGAGGTGATACAGGAGGCGCTGGATCAGGCCGGCGTGAAACTGTCAGAGATCGATGCGATCGGCGTCACTTACGGCCCGGGGTTGGTGGGAGCGCTGCTGGTGGGCGTGGCTGAGGCCAAGGCGATCAGTTATGCGGCGGGGATCCCGCTGGTGGGCGTACACCATATTGAAGGCCATATTTCCGCCAATTATATTGCGTGTAAGGAACTGGAACCGCCTTTTATCTGCCTGGTGGTGTCAGGAGGGCACACGCATCTGGTCGTGGTGCGTGATTATGGGAAATATGAGATTATAGGAAAAACCAGGGACGATGCGGCAGGAGAGGCGTTTGATAAAGTGGCGCGCGCCATCGGACTGGGATATCCGGGCGGACCGAAGATCGACCGCCTGGCAAAGGAAGGAAATCCGGACGCGATTCATTTTCCAAGGGCCAAAGTGGAAGACGCCCCGTATGATTTCAGTTTCAGCGGCGTGAAGTCCGCGGTGCTGAATTATCTGAATGGCTGTCATATGAAAGGCGAGCCGGTGGTGGAAGCGGATGTGGCGGCTTCTTTCCAGAAGGCTGTGTGCGATGTGCTGGTGGAACACGCTGTACAGGCAGTGAAGGATTATGGTATTCCGAAACTGGCGCTGGCCGGCGGTGTGGCGTCGAATTCGGCGCTGCGTGAAGCTATGAAAGCGGCATGTGAGAAAGAAGGAGTCTTTTTCTATTATCCTTCTCCGATCCTCTGTACGGATAATGCGGCAATGATCGGAGCGGCGGCCTACTATGAATATATCAATGGCGTCAGGAGCGGACTGGATCTGAATGCGGTGCCCAATCTGCGCCTGGGAGAACGCTGACAGGAGGAGAAAATGGGTAAAAAACGCTGTGCGGCAGTTGTACTGGCGGGAGGCCAGGGCAGACGGATGGGAACGGCGGTGGCGAAACAGTATCTTCTGATCCGGGAGAAGCCGGTGCTGTATTACTCGCTGGAAGCCTTTGAACAGTCCGGGGTGATCGACGATGTGATTCTGGTGGTTGGGAGTGGACAAATTCCTTATTGCAAAGAAGAGATTGTGGAAAAGTACGGCTTTCAAAAAGTGCGCGCGGTTACGGAAGGCGGCGCGGAGCGCTACCATTCTGTCTGGGCGGGACTTAAGGCGGCAGAGGCTATTTTGCCTGATTACATATTTATCCATGACGGTGCGAGACCTTTTGTGGACGAGAGCATTTTGGAGCGCGCCTTTGAAGAGGTAAAAAGATGCCGTGCATGCGTGGTGGGCATGCCGGTAAAAGACACGATCAAGATCGCGGATGAGCAGGGGTTTATTCATACGACGCCAAAGAGGAGCCTGGTCTGGCAGATTCAGACTCCGCAGGTGTTCGCGGCGGATTTGATCGTATCTTCTTATGGAACAATGATGGAAAAAGAGCAGGAGTACCTGAAACGTGGGATTCAGATCACAGATGATGCCATGGTGGTGGAAACTGTCTGCGGATGCCCGGTAAAATTGGTGGAAGGCTCTTACGAAAACATTAAAATCACTACACCGGAGGACCTGGAAATCGCGGAAATATTTGCATCAAAAAGAACCGAAGAAAAAGATGTAAAAAAATGAAAAAAGATGGTTGACAAAACTGCCCGATACTGCTAGAATATCACATGTCGCTTATGGAGAGATATCGAAGTGGTCATAACGAGGCGGTCTTGAAAACCGTTTGTCCGCAAGGGCGCGTGGGTTCGAATCCCACTCTCTCCGTTTCGGAGAATGAGATTCAAGACCTCCGATATTATAAAAATATATTATTCAGGCTATGGAGAAATACCCAAGAGGCTGAAGGGGCTCCCCTGGAAAGGGAGTAGGTCGTTAGTAGCGGCGCGAGGGTTCAAATCCCTCTTTCTCCGTTTCCTTTTCGCTGAAAAACAGCT
>ERZ1643249.179-NODE-179-length-81896-cov-18.934361_pt1 | contig 81896 bp, 74 predicted proteins | sample MGYA00579263_ERZ1643249 | MGnify/ENA primary metagenome ERZ1643249 (study PRJEB29033, sample SAMEA4952264) | chicken gut metagenome | biome: Broiler Chicken; feature: Gastrointestinal Tract; material: Caecum | place: Ireland | collected 2018 | study: Broiler...
ATCAGTTCATTATAAAAATCTTAGATTTTTGTCTTGACAACTGAGCCACTATATTGTGGATGCCCATGCCTGGAGCCCTCTGGGACTGATGACAAACTTCTTTCCATACAATTCATTTTTTATGCCTATGTTTTGCTTTATTTCCGGATACTTTTTTAAGCCGGAGAAATTAAAGCCTTTTTCTAAATATATTATCCATAAGGTTAAAGCGTTGCTGGTTCCCTTTTTTGTATGGAATATTTTATATGGGCTCTTATCAGCACTTCTGCGTTTAATGGGATTGATTTCCTATGGGGCACCAATAAGCTTTTATACGATATTTATCGAGCCCTTTTTAGACTGTGCCATGTTTCAGTTTAACCTGCCGGCATGGTTTGTTCTGGCATTGTTTCTGGTTATATTTTCTTATTCTTTGATCAGAAAAGTCTTGGGGCGATATTGGAACGAGATCTTTATGGGCTTGCTATTCATCATAATAGGAACAGCCTGCGTCCACTTCTCAAGACAGGGATATAATACAGACCCGCGGCTGCTTCCATTACTAAAAACGGGATTTCTGATGCAGTTTTATCAGATTGGAAGACTGTATCATACACATCTGGAGAAACTATATCACCAGATTCCTTCTAGTTTACTGATTACTGTTCCTATTCTGGTGAATTCGGTTTGTATCTATGTGACAAACGATCAGATTTATTTTAATGATATTGCAACAATGGCAGGTTTCTTGACGGACTACGATTTTCTGCCCCTTTTAACTTCTATAACAGGAATCTGCTTCTGGCTGAAGACTTCAGAAATGATAGCGCCGATTCTGGGTAATAATCGATTTGTTAACTTTGTTTCCAGTAATACATGGACGGTGATGATGCATCATATACTGTTTTTTAATCTATATAATGCAGTCCTTGCAATCCTGGTGAAAGCTTCAATCCTGCAAATTTCTTTTGATTTTGCCGCCTTTCAGAACTCAGCATGGTACAGATTTGAACCTGTAGCTGCCTTCAGAGTGTTTTATGTATTCTTTGGATTTTTTGGACCGCTGGCTGCGAAATATGGGTGGGAGAAAGTAAAAGCCAGATTTGATTCATGCCGGCCTTATCAAATTGGAAGATAAGCTACAGTGCAGGGAAGTATGCTAAATCTGGAGGAAAAATTTCCAATCTTCCTTGTCCCTTCTGTACAGTTATGTTAAGACAGACCTAATCCATAAATTATATAGTTGTTCAAAGGTGACAGGAAATCATGAAAATACAGGAAACTTTACGAAAGCCGATGCTGGAGGCGAAATATCTGAATGTAGACAATACAGACAGATACCGCCCCATCATCCGGCTTTTTTATTTGAATTATGAGAAGCTGAAGTATTGGATGTATCAGGAGGAGGTATACGAAGAATTAAGGGAGGATCCTTATTTTAAGGATTATACTCCGGAGCAGTGCCAGCAGGATCTGGCGGCTCTGACAGCCTGGGAAAGATTTCGGAGATGGAGGGCCAGGAGCGGGAGAAGATTTATGTCTGGTGGAATGACCTGAATAATGATTTTATCCGTCTGAACCAGAATTACCAGGATTATATGCGGGAGCTGAACAGCGTGAAGGCGGAAGAATTAATGAAGACCAGGGAATTTCTGGTGTTTAAGGACCGGCTGATTGAATACCTCCGCAGCTTTGTGAGGAGTCTTCAGACCAATGTAAATGCGATCGAGGAGCGGCTGAAAAGTACAGAGAGGAAGACAATAGAGAGGATCCTGGGAGAGGTCACAGAGTATGAACTTTCTATCCCCAGGATTGATGTAGAAGTGGACCGGGAACTGATTTATGAAAAGATGCAGGGGCGGTGGGACAGTCTGAGAGAGTGGTTTGCCGGAGAAGAGGGGCGGGAGTCAGAGGCTGCCAAGGTTTTTGACACCACCAACGAGATCATCCGGAAGATCACCAGGTATGCGGCCAGGATCAGCGAGATGAGCAACAGCGGGATTTTTGATGAGGAGCCTTATATGGTCACTGTGACGCCCAGGGTGCGCAGCTACAGGGAAAAGGCCCAGAGACGGGGGATCCGGGACCGGTCCAGGGAGAAGGAGGAAGCCCGTCTTGCCACGATACAGAGACTGGAAGAGGAAAGGCGGCTGCTGAAAAGCTATATTAAAGACCAGCGCCTGGATTTTGCAGGGCTTCCCCAGATCGAGCCCCATGTAAGGGATGTGTTTCTTACCTGGCTGTCCAAGGCTCTGGAAAATAAGGAGCTCTAGGGAAAGACCGAAGACGGACAGATCTACTATATTGAAAACAAGGATACGGAAGAACGGTGTGTGGTAAAGGCAGCAGACGGAGAACTGGATGGGGATCCTGGAGTTTCATCATAAGATCGAATATGTATTTTTCTGCATAGTCCTGATGTTTCTGGAAGAGAAGGAGGCGGCAGAGAGTTTACCGCCGCCTCCTTATGACCATGGGGATGTACCGGGATCCGGAGACGGAAGAGGACTTTGCCTATGTGAAAAACTTCAGAAATATGATCCAGGGGGAGTTGTCGGAGTTTCTGGACTGTGAACTTCATGTCCACCGCTCCGGAGCTTTTTTGATCCTGGGAGAGGACTGCCGTATGGGCAGATGCTTTCCTGAGGAAAATACACTTTCCGATATCGTGCTGCTGGTAAACAGCCTGATAGGGGAAAAAATCCAGGAAGGAAAAATAGTCCCGGGAGCTGGAAGCTCTGGAAAAAAGAGAAGAAAAACTGGAAGAAGAATGGTCTGGTTTCTCAAAGGAGCAGGATCTGAAGATCGCCGCCAGAGAATATGAAAGACGGGAGGAACGGCTGAAGGATTTAACCGAGAAAATCCAGGGTCAGAGAGAACATACAGAGGAAGAAAGGAAAGTTTTAGAAGAAATACGGTCCAGAGCCAGGGAAATCTGCCAGAAGTGCTATCTGGCGGCCAGGCTGGAGCTGTTCCAGGAGGAATACCTGGAAGACATTGATCAGGATCTGGATGACATCCGCTACGAACTGGGCGGCATCCAAAGGAACAGAAAGGCTCTGACAGCAAGTCTGGCATCTGTGGCGGAACAGCTGAAGCTGACAGATTATGAAAAAATCCAGGCAAGACTGAATTACTGTCTGGAGCGGCTTTCCAGTCTTCCCGGGGAGAAAGAAGAATCTGTAAGAGAAAAATCAAGATTGGACACAGAGGATGAGAACCTACCTGATGGAGAAAGGAAAAAAGGCCAGGAAAAAGGAGCGTCTCTCCCTGGCTTTTGAAAAAGAGTACAGGCTGGGATATGTGGAGCGGGGCTTCCCGGTGAACGAAGATATGGAAGATTAGGCCAGAAAAGCCGCCGGAGATTCCGGCAATCTTCAGTCCTTCCACGCCATTATGCGGGAGGTGCTGGACTACCGTCAATGGTTTGAGTTTCAGCTGGAATGCCAGAAGACAGGAGAGAAGCGCCGGGAGCTGACAGACCGGGTATTCTTCACCTTCAGCGGAGGGGAAAAAGCCATGGCCATGTATGTGCCCCTGTTTTCCGCAGTGGTGGCCAAATACGCAGGGGCCAGACAGGACGCTCCCAGGCTGATCTCCCTGGATAAAGCCTTTGCAGGAGTAGATGAGATGAACATCCGGGATATGTTCCGCCTGATGGTAGAATTTGATTTTAATTTTATGATCAATTCTCAGATCCTGTGGGGAGATTATGACACAGTGCCGGCTCTGGCTATTTATCAGCTTGTGCGGCCGGAAAACGCCAAGTATGTAACTGTGATCCCATATATATGGAACGGAAAAGTAAAAAGCATGGTGAAAACTGTCCGATAAAGGAGCAGGAAAGGAAACAGATCATGGAGCAGGAAGAGCTGAAGAAAGAATGCCTGGAATATTTCAGGGCATGCCAGGTATACCAAAAGCTTTTTGAAGGAATGAGAAAAAAATACGCCGGCCTGGGACGTCTGGGAGGGACGGTAACCCTGGCCGGCCTGACAGGGGAAGAACGGCAGCAGCTTGGAGGCTTCTTCCAGAAGGATTATACAGAAAACAAAACTGTGACAATCTCAGGGCGGCTTATGGAAAAAGCTCTGTCTTCCAGCCGCTTTGCAGGAATCTCCTGGGAGGAGATCCTGGAGGCGTATTTCGGGCAGCCTCTGGAAGTGACAAAGGAGCAAAAATCCAGGCGGATAAGGAGCGGGAAGCCTTTTTCAGAGACTTTCTGGAAAAAAGACAGGAAGACAGGGGAAAACACTGGCTGGAAAGCACCCTCCGAGAACACGGAAGAGGGTATTCTCTGCTTCTGCAGCAGTACAGAGAAAATCCGGAAGAATTGAAGAAACTTTTGGAAAACGTTCTGGACGCCATTGAAAAACTTCCGGCCTTATCCCAAGAGCAGGGGATTCTCTCGGGGAGGCCGGAACTTCTTCCGGTATTTGCGGCAAAGATCACCGGAGATCCCCATTACTTTGATCAGGGAACAGCCGGCGAGAGGCTTTTGTCGGATTTCCTTGAAAGCAGCCTGGAAAAAGAGAAAAGAGAACCCGGATCAGACCGGCAGAGCCTGTCCGCTGCCGAGTACAAGAAAAAGCTTTTTTATGAAGCCGGGATTTTAAAGGATGAGCTGTCTAATGATGTACTGGTCTATGGGATCCGGGGACGGAGAAAAAACGGAGAACTCCATCAGGGGATCCAGGGATTCTATGAAGCCCGGGAGCCTCTGAAGCTTACTCTCCAGCCCCTCGGATGCCTGGGAGAGATCCGGGGAACAGAAGGAATGCCTGTGTATGTAGTGGAGAATCCGGCAGTGTTTTCCGTTCTTTCCCAAAAATATCCGGAAAATACCTTCATCTGCGGAAACGGCCAGGTGAATCTGGCGGTCCTTGTCCTGATGGACAAACTGGCGGAGCGCCACAGCTTTTACTATGCAGGAGACTTTGACCCGGAGGGACTGCTCATCGCCCAGAGACTGAAGCTCCGGTACAAGGACAGACTCTCCCTTTGGAACTACAGAAAAGATCTGTATGAAAAATATCACTCAACAGTAGAACTGAGCAGCGAAAGACTGAAAAAACTGGAAAACATTAAAGCAGAAGAACTTCAGGAGATAAAAGAAATTCTGAAAAGAAAAAAGCAGGCAGCTTATCAGGAGACAATGCTGGAGGAATTTCGGCTGCCTGAAAAACGGGGCGATCATTGACATCTCTGCCTTGCATTTCGGTTATTTCCTGCTGAAGCATCTGCATAGCGTAAACAGCAGAATTGACAATGCGGACAGTGTTTCCCTCCACGATGAAAGTGACCCGATCACCGCTTGATACACCAAGAACATCGCGGACATCCTTTGGAATTGTGATCTGCCCTTTTGCCATGACTTTGGCGCTGTCTACAAAAGTATTTGATAACATGACTTTGCACCACCTCTCTGAAATATGGAAAGTAGAGAATTCCCTACTTTTATTATACGCAAAAGGTACTGAAAAACCAATGGGGGAACGGAAACTTTTCTTGTGGATTAAGAAGGACAGCGTTTGTAGCCTTTTTGTGAATTATTATCTGTTAGGCAAATATGGGGCAATACCATCCTTGGAGACTATTTATTTTTGAAGTAGGGATAACGGACGTGTATAAGAGACTTTGGGAATACAAGGATGCAGATAAGGCGCTTTAGAATGCTGCTTAAAATATGCCCAGTGCCTAAGGAAAGACATAACAATCCCATCACAAATGTGCCTGGCTACAACGGTGTACGAATTAGTAAAGGAAAGCAGAAGAAAGATGCAATGAAATAGGAGATTTTTTGCTGTGCCCATGGCAGTTTTTAGATAACAGACAGGACTTTTGCCTTAAAAAATGAAAGGTACTTAACTTCATAATAACATTACAAAACAATAACGAAAAACAAGCCTCTGATATATGAAATGAAACAAAATTCCCAAAATGTGCATATATCAGAGGCATATTTATAGTGCTTGTTAAATAAATGGAGATTATGAGAGATTTCCGTTTTTGTCGCAGGAAAGATAAACTTTTACGGTCAAGTCATCTACATATAGTCCTCCTACATATATTCCAGCAGAGACTGTTGCGGAAGCAACATTTCCAGTTCTGCTAGAAGACTTACTTAATATTTTCCAACCATTTACATAGGTACCTGCTGAAGCAGAAGATGATTTACAAAAAGAAGTATTCCCATCATAATAGAAACTAGCATTGACCGTTGCATACCACAATGCTTCTCCGTCAGCATTTTTATAAGTAAGCGTTTTACTACCACTTTTGGAGGAGCGTTGCCTGTCATTTGACTCTATAGTGGTTTCAAAGTAACTTCCATCTTCTAAATACTCTTTTGTTACGACTAATGTATTAGTAGAATCAGCCATGACTAAAGTTGGTTGAAAAATAAAAATACTTGCCAAAATACTTGCCAATAATACTTGCTTAATCTTTTTCATCAATAACGCTTCCTCCCTCTTTTATGGTACTTTCTGATATCGCTGGAATAATTTCTCTAAATGAAGCATAACTTTTATGCCAATAATAAAAAGTTATTACCCATATGATGAGAATAAAAATCATAATCATATACATGGTACGTCTAATACATCTTTTGACATGGAATCTATTGTAAACTTCTTCTTTTCCTTGGATATTTATATAATCCAAATACACATCTTCCGGATTTCCGAAGAATTTTACAACGTCCTCATATTCGGCATTTGGATTTTCAATGGAATAGTCCCGCAACTGCATTTTGATATCTCTGAGGAACTTTCCTTCTGCGAATCCGATGCTTGGAAATAGAGTTCTTAATCTTTTGTAAAATAGTTGACAGTTTTTATTCATTTACTTTACCTATAGAATCATCTCCTTTAATTCTTCCTTGCGAAAGTTCAATATCGCATTGGTGGCATTGATAACACGTTCGTAGTCTTCCAGCATTTCCTGGAGTTCATTCCTGCCCTCGTCTGTAAGGTGGTAGTATACCCGCTTCATTCGTTTGCCTACGGTTTTTTCGTAGCTGCGGATATACCCTTTCTCTTCCAGCTTATAAAGTGTAGGATACATGTTTCCTGCGGAAAGCGTGATCACATTATCAGACAGGTGGTTAAAAAGTTTTGCAAGTTCGTAGCCGTAGAAATCTCCTTCGGATAATAATTTTAAAAAGAGCATTTCCAGGCTGCCTTTTTTGTACTTTTCACAATATTTTGGCATCTGAATCTCCTTTCTTTAAATAGGATACTTTAATTATATCTGATTTTAACCACCCTATCAATATCTAATAATCTAAAAATTTACAAATTTTGACCAGAAAGAGACATATAACCTACAATAATAGATAATAACTGACTGGCTGTGGGCTGTTTTGTCAGTTGATATCCGGTGATTTCATTAAGCAGAGACTGATTCCGCTGCCAGATGACCTTGATAACAGTACGGATATCCCTCTCTATGGCAGAAGGAGAGACAGAAAAATGCCGTGCGGTTTCCGGATATATAGTTTTCGTAACGGACAAAAGTTTTGATTCTTCTTCAATGCACAGAAGGACCGCTTTCACAAGATAATGAAAACCGGCATAGTTTGGAGCCGCCCCAAGTTTCAGCAGCAATTCTTTGATTTTTTCTTCTTTAGGCGACTTCATTGTCTTCCTCCATGTCTTTGACCAGTGCTTTGAAACCATTGAGGAAGATCAGAACCTCGCCCTCCGGGATGATCAACAGGAAAAATACAAAACACAGAGCAGAAAAGCCATAGACCCCATGCTCCTGGTCTATATACGCTCTGGGTGAAATGTGGAGCAGTTCTGCCATTTGCTCCTGGGTGTACTGTTTTTCATCACGGAAACTACAAATCTTTTCTCTTAGATAGGTCTGAAACAAATTTTTATACATGTTCATTTACCTTAACCCTCCCGATTCGACAAATTATAAGAAAATATTACCTGTGTCTGAGTATCTTAACCATGAAGTATACTACAGTATTTCCTAATGATAACTTACAATATATCCGGTGAGTTTTATATAATAATTTGATATATAATTTGAAAAAAATGAGAAATTTTGTGAATATCCGTGAATTACCAGGCAAATGGCATCTTTGTAGATACTATAGGTGTATAATGGGAGCATACCGGAGAATCTTCTCTACGGTATATTTAGCGAAACCTATTAATAAAGAAATAACCTATTAAATATAGAAGTAAAAATACTGAATTCAATATAGAAAAGCATCACACAGTTGGAAAAATTTCTTTAATAGTCTTGAATATAAGCGTAATTGATTCATTTTTTCTCGTAAACAAAGAGAAATATATAAAAAATATCATGTGATTTCAATATAATAAAGAAGTTTGTGATTCCATTTGCAAAAAAAGATATAAGATACAGAAAAAACAATAGTAGTTTTGTTAGAAAGAACAGGCAAAAACCCCGCAGAACAGAGGTTGTAAAACTGTTTTGTGGGGCTTTTGTCATTAAAAATGGCGATGAAAAGTTTCTCAAAGCAAATAACTATGAGAATGGAGAAAAAAATTCCTCCAACTGAGTACAATATAGCATAGAAATGGAAGCATGTCAAACTTTACTATAAAAATGTGAATTTATTGAGGAAATGTGAAAGAATAGAAAACCGGTTGACATAGGTAAGGTTTAGGTATATATTAAAGTTTGCAACTAGTAGAAGTCTATCTAATAGTATATTCTATCATAATTTTACATATTACCTATAAGCTACAATACAGATAGACACATTTATAAAGGAAGAAAAAGATTTGGAAAGATATTATGCTAGTACCAAGTACATGTTCAGGAAAATAGCAGGAGAAGGTGTACTTGTATCTGTAGGGGAAGGTGTAGCTGATTTTTGCGGAATTGTAAAGCTCAATGCATCTGCGCAGCAGTTATGGATAACTTTGCAGAATGGAGCAACAAAAGAGGAACTGATCCAAAGTTTGATGGAAACCTTTTCTATATCGGAAGATAAAGCTAAAGAAGATGTGGAAAAATCTCTGCAGCTTTTAGAAGAAAAGGGGATGGTAACACATGCCTGATATATCTAAGCGTTGTCCGGTAAACGGGACTTTTGAACTTACAGGACGCTGTAATTTGAGTTGCAAAATGTGCCTTGTTCGTGTAGATAAAAAACGGATTGAAGAACTCGGACTGCGAGAACGTACTGCAGAGGAATGGATTGATATGGCAAGGCAGGCTGCTGAAGCAGGAACCTTAGGGCTTCTTCTGACTGGCGGAGAAGTAATGCTTAGGCCGGATTTTTGCGAAATTTATGAAGCTATTGCAAAAATGGGCTTTTTGCTAACTTTATATACCAATGCTACTATGGTTACAAACGAAATCATGGATGTCCTGAAGCGATATCCACCTCATAAAATCGGTGTAACTATGTATGGTGCTTCGAATGAGACTTACGAAAGATTATGCGCTTGCAAGAATGGATATGACAAATTTGTAGAAGGTATCTATCGGTTGTCAGAGCTTCCGTCTTTATTTGAAATGCGTACAACGATTGTAAAGGACAATGTTACCGATATAAACGCTATGAAGGAATTTGCAAGGCGTAAATTTGGCAAAGATAAAGCCTTAATAATTAGCAGATTTGTTACAAAGAGTATTCGAGGAGGTATTGCCTGCGCTGAGAAGTGCAGACTTACACCAGTAGAAAATATAAAACTTATACACAATGACTTGACAGAGTTGTATGAAAAAGTGAAAGCAAACGAAATTAAACTGCCTAAGCCGGAAGAAAAACTAAAAACACATTATAGAAATAATATTTCAGAAGGCGACTATCTTTTTGAAAACTGTGGTGCAGGATTAAATCAATATACTATCACATGGGATGGGGCAATGTATGCATGCGAGTTATTGCCAACAGGCTGTACATTTCCCTTTGACACAAACTTTCGGCAGGCCTGGGAAGAACTGCCGGAAAAATATCCACGGAGCCGGATAAATAAAAGATGTATGGATTGTAAATATGCTGCATTTTGTGAAGCATGCCCAGCAATTCGAATGGCAGAGACAGGGGATTATTTTGATGCACCAGAATATTTCTGTGAAGAAGCTCAATATTTCTACAATATATTATCAGAATTAGAAGTAGTATAAAGTCTTAAATATCGAGGAGGAAATTATAATGGAAATAAAAAAAGAACAAAAAATATACGAAAGTCCTAAATTTGAATTTGAAGAATTAAGACTATCTGAGAGAGTTGCTGCTGTATGTTGGGGATATGCCTATGCATGGTATGATGCAGATAAAGATGGTTCCATTGATGGAAAAGAATTAGTAAAACTGTCAGATTTAGGGTTAAAAGAGAATGGATGTCAAGGAAATGCGGCAAGAGAAGCATTACAGAAATATTTCTTTGATACTTTTGAAATACGACTTTCTGAAAAAGACGTTTCAACTAATACAGACAGTAATGTAGTGATTGGCTCTAACAGCTGAATATGGAAGATAATAGGATTTTAAGATTGCCTAAATATTTTGAAATCGGGGACTGTAAGATTTCTTTTTGCAAAAAGAAATCAGAAATTCGTATGAAGATTCCATATGCTGGCATGGCTTTCTATCAGCCAAGCGGGAAACATGCAGATTTTCGCTTCTTAATTGATGATCGAGCTAAGGATAATAGTGGAAAGCTGGTATGGGGTTCTGGGGAATTTGCTGTTCCAACATTTTTGTATCAAAGAGATTCAGGAGAGTTTGACTGGAAAACAGAAAAGAAAGACAGAAACCCGGTACTTTCTTTTAGAATATCACAGGATTGGACAGAGTTTGTATTGTATGAAGATTTTACTGGAACAAATGGAGAGCGGGCTTTTCATGAGTTTGGCTCTCTATTTTCCTATGCCGTTTTGAATCACCATGCCTGTGTTCTGCATGGAGTAGTTATGGAGTATGAAGGAAAAGGTATTTTAGTGACTGCGCCGTCTGGAACAGGAAAAACCACTCATACTCGTATGTGGCGGGATCATAAAAATGCGTTGATTATTAATGGTGATCGTTGCCTTTGCCGTAAAATGGGTGGCAGGTGGTATGCTTATGGTATGCCGTGGTCAGGATCTTCGGGAGAATACATTAATCGAAAAGTGCCAATATCCTGTATTGTTAGTTTGAAAAGAGGAGATACAAACCATGCGGAGCCAATGTCTGTTTTTGATGGGACGATATATTTAATGCAGCGTATATTTGCTCCGGTATGGCAGGGAGATCTGCAGACGAAAGGTTTTGACCTTTGTGAAGAACTGGCATCAGAAATCCCTATGCTGGAGTTTTTCTGCAGGCCAGAATTAGAATCGGTGGAAGTGCTGGAAAGGGCAGTAATGCAGTATGGCCTCTAAACAGTATAAGATAAATAAAGAAAAGTTATTTCTCTGTCTGTAAATTACGGAAGAAAAGCTTGCTGAGTGGTATCGGCAGGCTTTTTTGTTTGACAAACTTAAAAGAATGCAATACGCTTATATTACAAGGGGCTGAGTTATGAAGAAAAAAGAAAGATGGTTCAGGACTTTCGCCCGATAGATGATACGTTTTTTGAAGTTTTTGCTAATGACTGCGATGTGTGCCAAGAGATCCTTCGTGTGATTTTAAATGATTGTTATTTAGTAGTTGAATCTGTAGAAGTACAGAAAAATTATAAAAATCTAGTGGGACGTTTTTATAGAATCCAAAAACGTATACAGTATTTGAAAAAGGATGAGGAAGGTGTCAGCATTATGTGTGAAGTAATGGAAAAATACGCCATTGAATATGCAGAGAATGAAAAGAACAGAGGTATTCTCGCAGCTTTAAAGAAAGGGATTGTCCCCGGAACAATCTGTGAGGTTATGGGAGTGACTCCAGAGCGGGTAGAAAAAATCAGGAAAACCATGGAAGACAATCTTCAGAGCTGAATACCAAGGATACCCAGGGGGAGCAAATAAAATGCTCCCCCTTGCTTTTTCCCGCAGAACTTATTATGATATGCCCAGAGGGGAACACGATGATTAAGGGGGCTTGATGATGAGCAGAAAGAAGAAAAGAATCTTGATCCTATTGTTTGTTCTTGCGGCGGCTCTTGTGATCTATGTCGGGGCCAGCCTGTGGATCTCTTATAACCTTTTGACGGTGGAGGATTATACGGTGACTCTGGGCCGGGAAGGGAAGGAGCTGAAGGTGGTGGTGATCGGAGATCTTCATGACCATGAGTTTGGCGAGGAGAACCAGGAGCTGGCGGAGAAAATTTCAGAGATAGAGCCGGATCTGATCCTTATGGACGGGGATATGCTGAACAGTGATTCCGAGTCTGCCAGGGTGCCGGTGACGTTGATCCAGAAGCTGAAGGATGTGGCGCCTGTATATTATGCTCTGGGAAATCATGAGGAAGATTATATAGCCCGGGGTAATGAGGGGTTGATCCAGGAACTGACGGACGCAGGGGCTGTGGTGCTGGATCAGGAATATGCGGACCTGGAGGCCGGAGGCGTGGAGATCAGGCTGGGAGGCCTGTATGCCTATGCCTTTGGCACGGATCCTAAGAGCGGATATAATGAGGCTGATGACGCTCCGGCAGATGTCCGGGAGTTTCTGGAGGAGTTTCAGGATACGGACCGTGTGAAGATCATGATGTCCCACAGGCCGGACAGTTTTATTTTTGGGGATACCAGTCAGGTATGGGATGTGGATCTGGTGGTCAGCGCCCATGACCACGGCGGCCAGGTTGTAGTGCCTTTCCTGGGAGGTCTTTATGGGGGAGATCAGGGATGGTTTCCTGATTATGTCCATGGACTGTACCAGAAGGACAAGATACAGCTTTTTGTTACCAGCGGTCTGGGAACTAATAAAAAGGCGCTGCCAAGATTTAACAATCCGCCGGAGATCGCGGTTCTGCATATTACAGTGTAAAAAAGAGAAAATAACGGTGAGGACGCAGTCATGAATTTGCCGGAGGAGTTTTTCTCCGGCCCAGGAGGAACGAAGGATATGAACCTTGAGAAAGACTTTATCCTGAGAGAAATGGCAGGAGAATATGTGATCATCCCCATCGGAAAAAGGGCCCCCCTCCAGGAAGGGCTCCTTACAGTCAATGAAGTAGGGGCGGCGCTGTGGAAGGAACTGGAGACGGGGGCGGACTTTCAGGAACTCCTTGTTTCTGTGCTGGCCCAGTATGAGGTGGAAGAAGAGAGGGCGGTAAGGGAGATCCGGGAATTTCTGGATCTTCTGAGGAGGAACGGTATATTGACAATGGAGGAAGATGAGTATAGAGACAGAGATCATAATTGATAAAACAGGACCAGTGGAAGAACTTTTGAAGAGAAAGTCTGTGATCTGCCTGTGCGGGATGCCGGGCATAGGGAAAAAGACCATGGTGAGGACACTTTTGAAGAATCATCCGGAGGCGGAGGGAAAGATCTGCTCTGCTGAAGAACTGGAGCCGTCTGTGCCCGGCGAGGGAAAAAGCTGCACCTGGTATCTGGTGCGGAAGCTGGAGGTCAGGGAATATCCGGGACTTACAGAGAAGCTCTGGGATTTTTTTCGGAGGATGCCCAAAGGGGACAAGGTGATTTTTGCCGCTGACGGGATCGTGCCGGAGGCCTTGCTGGAATTTCTCTGGAACGGAGCTATGGAAATGGTCTATCCGGAGAGCTTCTGGTTTACAGAGGCAGAGACTTACCGTTATCTGAAGGCCGTTGGAAGCGTCCTGGACAGAGGCGAGACTTACCGGCTTACCAGAGGCTGGGCAGGGTGTATCGCCCTGATGGCCCGGATCCAGAGACAGCTTCCGCAGAAGTGGAGTCCTGAAGAGCTGTGCAGCCGGTACGAGATACGGAAATATGTGGAGGACAGGATTTTGGGGATCCTGTCTGAGAAGGAACAGAAATTTCTCATGGAAAGGGCTTTCTGCCCCAGGCTGGAAAGAAAACTGGAAGAGCTTCTCTGGAAGGACCATGACGAGGAGACTGAGGAGCGCCTTTTTGCCAGCGGGATCATGAGCTATGTGCCTTGGCGGAATTTCTGGAGGGCTCATCCGGCGATCCGCCGGGTGCTGAAGAAAAGCCAGGACCAGGAAACAGGAAGGAAGGCGGTAAGGTGGTATGAAGAGCATGGCTATATCAGCGAGGCTTTGGAATGCTGCCGGAACATTTCCAGCGAGGCAGAGTATCAGGAGTTCCTGGTGAGGAATTATGACCGGCTGTCCTTTCTGCCTGCAGGGCTGAACCTTTCTTTGGATCAGAAAGAAGAGGAGCGGCCGGAGCTTTTTTTCCTGAAATGGATGGAGATCTATTTCAGCCAGAAATGGGGAAGGATGGAGAAGTATTACCGGAAAGCCCGGCAGCTGTGGCAGGAGGCGGAGAGGACTGGAAAAGACCTGGAAAAGTGGAGAGAGATTTTCCTGAATATTTCTTATGTGAATCCTTTCGTAGAGACCAGAGAGTGGATGGAGCTGGCGGAGGAACTGACAGAGCCTGGCAGAAGGCTGAGGCTGTATTACATACTGGGGGAATCCTTTTCCTATCTCAGCGGGATCCGGGATCTGACGCCTTTGTTTGCCGGGACCAGGGAAGAAGTCAGAGCCTGGGAAAAACTGTGGCAGGAAAGGCTGGCTCCGGAGACTTATCTGGCCTACCGTCTTGCAAAGCTGGAGTATGATTTCCAGACTGACCGGATCCAGCCCCGGGAGCTGGAGGAAGTGCTCCGGGAGATCGGGCCGGAAAGCCTCTGGCAGCTGCGGCTGGGAAAATTGTTTCTTCTCTACCTCTTTGCAGAGGGAGAGGAAGGGAAGAATCAGGTTCAGAGGGCTCTGGAGGATACGGTGGAGGATCTAAAAAAAGAAGAGTCAGAGGTATGCCGGTATAATACCACCGCCCTTTATTATCTTTCCGAGGCCAAGTGGGGGGAAAAGGAGGATATGCTCCGCTGGCTGAGAGATACAGGGGGAGATATTGAAAACAAGTGGGGAAAGACCTGTTTTCACATGGCGGCCCAGGTAAAGATCCACCTGTATCTGGAGAATTATACCCAGGCGGAAAAGGCACTGAAGATCCTGATCCCTTTCTTCCAGGGGAATCACATCTGGAAATACCGGGCAGAATCTCTTTTCCAGATGGCCATGGTGGAAAAGGCCAGGGGAAGGGAAGCAGAGTCTCTCAGATGGACGGCAGAAGCCATTCAGGCAGCAGAGCCCTGGCGATATGTAAGGATTTTTACCGGATACGGCCCCAAAGGCCGGGAGCTTCTGGAGGATTACATCCGGTTCCTGGAGAAAAGCCGCCAGGAGCCGGTGCGGATCAAGAAAAAATATAAATACGGCAATGTAAAAAACATGCCCTATAAGGACTGGCTGGACTATATCCTGCGGAAAGCCAAGAAAAGCCAGGCCCGTTACCCCGGAACGAAGAAAGAAGAGAAAGAAGCTTACCCGGCGGAAAATCTTACTCTGACCGAACAGATGGTCCTTCAGTATCTGAAGCAGGGATGCACCAACGGAGAGATCAGCAGGGAGATGAACATAAAGCTTCCTACTGTGAAAAGCCATATCTATAACATCTATAAGAAACTAGGGGTCTCTACCAGACTCCAGGCTGTAGAAAAAGGCCGGGAGAAAGGATTCCTATAAAACTCTGAAAAATCGGAGGGATATCTCATACCTGAGTATGAGGTGTTCCTCTTTTTTTCATGCTAAAATTTAATCAGACACCGGAAAATTTTTAAAAAAGAGATGTTTCCGGGCTGTATTTTTTTCGCCATATGGAATGGAAAATTTTGGAAATCAAGAACAACATAGTAAAAAAATTTTAACAGGAAAGAGAAGATACTTATGAACGAAAATATAAAAAAACGATTATTAGAAGCTCTGAAAAGCTTTCTGGAAGGAGAAAAAGTCCAGTGGGAATCGGGAGTTTCCCCGGAAGAATGGGGAACTCTTTTTGATCTGGCCATCCAGCATCAGATCCTCCCTATGATCTACGAGACAGTCTACGCCTGCCCGGCCTTCCAGTCTATGCCCCAGACCCAGAAAGACTACATGAAGCACAGAATGATCCAGCAGGTCATGGTCCAGGGGAGAAAAACAGCGGAATTCCTCTCCCTTTATTCTAAGCTTCTGGAAAAAGACCTTACTCCCATTGTGGTAAAAGGAATCATCTGCCGGGAAATGTACCGGGAGCCGGATTACCGGGCTTCAGGAGATGAAGACGTACTGATCCCTCCGGAACAATTCCCTCTCTGCGATCAGGTGTTCAGAGAAAACGCCATGGATTATCTGGAACCTGAGAAAGATCCGGAAAAGGAAGGGGAGGTTCCCTATTATAAAAAAGGAGGACTCCTTCACATAGAGCTCCATAAAGAACTGTTTCCCTCCCAGTCAGAGGCTTACGGAGAACTGAACGAAATGTTCCAGGATGTTTTCCAGAGAAAGATCCAGACCGAGATCCAGGGAGTTCCTGTTTATACCATGGGCTATACAGATCACCTTCTGTACCTGATCCTCCACGCCTTTAAGCATTTCCTCCACAGCGGATTCGGCATCCGCCAGGTGTGCGACATTGTGATCTATGCCAATACATACGGATCTGAGATTGACTGGGAATACCTGTACCAGGCATGCCAGAAGATCCACGGGGAGAACTTCACCGCAGCCCTTTTCCACATCGGAGAAAAATACCTGAACTTTGATAAAGAACAGGCCTGCTATCCTGCCCTGTGGCAGCAGGAAGAGGCAAACGGAGAAGCCCTTCTGGACGATCTTCTCCAGGGCGGGGTCTTCGGAGACTCCAGCCTGAGCCGGAAACACAGCAGCAACATGACCCTTGCGGCGGTAACCGATGAGAAAAAAGGGAAAAAAGCCAAAGGTTCCCTGGCCAGCTCCCTGTTCCCGGATAAAGAGTATATGGCAGGAAAATATACCTATCTGGAAAAATATCCTTTCCTCCTCCCTGCCGCCTGGGGAAGCAGGATCCTGAACTACATGAAAGAAACCCAGGGAACAAAAAATAACGACGCCAAAGAAAGCATCGCTATCGGAAATCAGCGGATCGAACTGCTGAAAAAATATAAGATCATACGGTAGAAAAAATGTGTTCATAAAAGAAAATCCTTCTGTATTATACGCCGGCGCTTGCCTGCCAGGCGCCGGAAGCCCTAAACCTATGCCGGATTGATTCCCGGGAGCAGCAAGCCAAGGGTTAATAAATACAGAAGGATTTCTTTGGCCTCTAAATGCAGCAGATCAGGAGACTGCGCCGGAATACACCTATTATATAGAAGTAACAGATCATCTTCCCCAGCCTGAAGGCAAGGTCCTGGCCAGGCGGCCGGATCTTCTGGTTTTTCAGAGCGAGACGGGGGAGAGCCGTCTTATTGGAGTGAAGGGGACGGAAGGATATTATGCCTGTTATCAGGAGGTGGCTTCTGACAAGGCCCGGGTCCTTCTGGCCCGGGACCGGATACAGGGGCTGCATATTGACCCGGTGTTTACTTCTCTTCTTGCACTGGAGAGGCGGCTTATTGCCAGGGACAGTCTGATCCTCCACTGTGCCTATATGGTATATCAGGGAGAGGATATTTTGTTTTCCGCTCCTTCTGAGACAGGAAAGACGACCCAGGCCAATCTGTGGGAAAAGTACCGGGGCAGCCGGACCGTGAACGGAGACCGGGCTTTGCTTGGGAAAAGGAAGGGAAGGTGGACTGCCCAGGGGTGGCCGGTATGCGGCACCTCAGAGGTCTGCCACAATGAAGAATTTCCCATCCGGGCTGTGGTGATGCTCAGCCAGGCCAAGGAAAACCAGGCACAGCAGCTTCCTCCCGGCAGGTCCTTTCCCTTGCTGTACAGTCAGATCACAGTAAATAAATGGAATATGAAGGATCATCTCCACGCCATTGATCTGATCCAGGAGCTGGCGGAAGGGGTTCCTGTGTTTCATCTGGGCTGTACTATATCGGAGGAAGCAGTGGACTGTCTGGAGGAAGCCTTGAAAAAACTGGATGGTTGACGTTTTGAAACCTGGACTGTTATACTGTTGTACTAGAAGAAAGAGGCGGCAGAGTATAAGGATGCGGCCCTAGATGGGAGAGGTTTCATGGACGAAGAAAATCGGAATCAAAATAAGAATCCGGCCTTTGAATCTCTGGATATCCTGATATCCAGGTGGAGGGACGGAACCTTCGGTGAGATCATAGAGGACTGGAAGTGGATCTTCAGCTACAGCGCCAGGTATAAGGGAGCCATTGTGTTCTATGTGATCCTGGGTGTTTTCAGTACTTCTATGGGACTGGTCAGCAGTGTAGCCGGCAAGTACCTAATTGATATTATCACAGGATTTGAGACCAGCAAGCTTTGGGTGATGCTTATGATCATGATCGGCAGTACAGTATTCAGTCTGGCTTTCAGCAGTATCATCAGCAGGATCACGGCCAAGCTGAGCATTGATATTAACAATGATATCCAGGCGGATATTTTTGACAAGATCGTAGACGCGGACTGGCTGGCTTTGAATAAGTATTCCAACGGAGATATCCTTAACCGTTTCAACGGAGATATCGGAACAGTGAGCAGCAATGCCATCAGCTGGCTTCCTACTATTATCATTGCGATTTACAATTTTATCGCTACTTTTTTTGTGATCCTTCATTATGACTGGATCATGGCGGTCATCGCTCTGGCCAGCGCTCCTTTCATGCTTCTGATGTCCAGGTTTATGATCAAGAAGCAGAGGGATTACAGCAAGAAAGTCCGGGAGATGAGCTCGGAGCTGATGACCTTTGAGGTAGAGGCTATCTATAACTTTGATACCATTAAATCCTTTGGAGTGGCGCCCCATTACAGCAAGAAGATGCGGTGGTGGCAGTCCAAGTTCCGGGACATCAGCCTGAAGTACAACCTGTTTTCCATTAAGACGAACATTCTCATGTCTGTTATGGGAACTCTGGTGCAGTTTGCGGCTTTCGGCTACTGTCTGTTCCGGCTGTGGACCGGGGATATTACATATGGAACCATGACCCTGTTCCTTCAGCAGAGGAGCAATCTTTCCTCAGCTTTCAGCAATGTGGTTTCTATTATTCCTTCTTTCCTGAACAGTTCTGTGTCTGCTCACCGGATCCGGGAGCTGGTGGAGCTGCCCAGGGAGGTGCATATTCCTGAGAGCGGGGAGATGGACAAGTATGCGGAGCAGGGATTTCAGGTCCGGATGCAGGATGTGAATTTCTCTTATGTCCAGGGAACCCGTGTGATCACAGATTCTGCTTTTGAGGCAAATCCGGGAGAAATCGTGGCTCTGGTGGGTCCTTCCGGCGAAGGAAAGACTACCATGATCCGGCTGATCCTGGGACTGGTGCGGCCGGAGAAGGGAAAGGTGAAGCTGAGGGCTTCCAATGGCAGGGAGATTCCTATGAATGCAGAGACCAGACATCTTTTTGCCTATGTTCCCCAGGGAAATACCATTTTGTCAGGGACCATTGCGGAAAATATGCGGATGGTAAAGGAAGACGCCACAGATGAGGAGATCATTGAGGCCCTGAAGGTGGCATGCGCCTGGGATTTTGTGGAGAAGCTGCCGGATACCATTAACAGCAGCGTAGGAGAGAGGGGCCGGGGACTTTCCGAGGGCCAGGCCCAGCGTGTGGCCATTGCCAGGGCGGTGCTGAGAGATTCTCCTATCCTTCTGCTGGATGAGGCCACCTCTGCCCTGGATGTGACCACAGAGCGGACGGTGCTGAAGAATATCGTGCAGCAGCATCCCAACAAGACCTGTATCGTCACTACTCACCGCCCCAGTGTGCTGAACCTCTGTCAGAGAGTGTACCGGGTCATGGAGACAAAGGTGACGGAGCTCAGCGAGGAAGAATCCAGCCGTATGGCCATGGATTTCTAGGAGGGATCAGATGACCAGACTTGTGGATACCAGAGAATATGTATCGGCTCTTCGGGAGCTGACAGAAGAGGGACGGGAGGTCTCTCTTCTTATATCCGGCAGCAGTATGTCTCCTTTTTTAATACATGCCAGGGATTATATTTACTTCCGCAAACCGGACCGGGAGCTGCGCCGGGGTGATATGGTGTTTTTTCAGCGGGATTCGGGGCAGTTTGTCATGCACAGGATCCTGAAAGTAAAGAAAGACGGATTTTATCTGGTGGGAGACGGCCAGACCCAGGTGGAAGGGCCTATAAGGAGAGATCAGATCTTCGGTCTGGTGTTCTGTGTGCAGAGAAAGGGAAAAAAGATAAGGCCAGGGGATTTCTGGTGGGAATTTTTTGCCCATGCCTGGCTGGACCTTTTGCCCATCCGGCCATTTTTGTCGAAATTTTATGGAAAACTGTCAGGAGCAGGAAAAAGAGGAAATAAGAATTCCATATCAAAATAGTGATTTTTATAGGAGAATATGCTATACTACTGGCGTATCACGGGATTTTAAGCACAAAGGGAGAAGTCATGAGAGATATACATACCCATATTTTACCGGGGATCGATGACGGCTCCAGGGATCTGTATGATTCTATGGAGATGGTGGCTATGGCTGCGGAAAGCGGCACTACAGTGATGATAGCTACCCCCCACTGTAATATCCCGGGGGTGTATGATAATTATTTCGGAAAAGAGTACATAGAGCTTTTTCGGAAGACGGTCCGGGAACTGGAGCGGAACCATATCCCTGTAAAGCTTTTGCCGGGAATGGAGGTTTATGCTACTTTTAAGCTTCCCAGGCTGCTGGCTGAGGGAAAGATCATGACCCTGAATAAAACCAGATATCTGCTGATAGAGTTTGATTTTCGGGAGGATCCGGATTTTGCGGACAGGATCCTGGACAGGATGAGGGAGGCAAGAGCCATCCCGGTGATCGCCCATGCAGAGCGGTATGAGTTTGTCCAGGAAGATCCGGAGATCGTATACCGGTGGCAGGGAAAAGGCTATGCAGTGCAGATCAATAAAGGAAGTTTTATGGGAAGGTTCGGAAGAGCCGCCCAGCGGACTGCTTTTGAGCTGCTGGACCACAATCTGGTCACAGCAGTGGCCAGCGACGCCCACAGTCCTTATCAGCGGACCCCCTGGATGCAGGATGTCTATCAGTCTCTTTTAGAGGAATACCCCAGGGATTATCTGGAGGCTCTGTTTACGGAGAATCCGGGACGGATCTGCAGGGGACAGGAAGTGATCCGGTTCCGCAGGATTTCCTTTCAGGATACATACCAGATTTAAGGAGCAGGAAGAAGGATATGAGAAAATTAAGAATTGCGGTAATTATTATTTTTATCGGGGCGGCGGCGCTTTTTGCCGCCTATCAGGTGAGGACCAGGATAGAGGCGGATACAGAGCCTCCGGTGATCACCAGCGACAGCGACAGTGTCTCTGTCAGCGTGGAGGGCGAGGAATCCGATGTGTTCCAGGGCCTTAGCGCAGAAGATAATGTAGACGGAGACATTACAGACGACATCCGTGTGGCTTCTATGTCCAACTTTACAGATACAGGAACAAGAAATATTACTTATGTGGTCTTTGACAGTTCCAATCAGGCTGCGACCCTGACCAGGGAGCTGGTCTATTCAGACTACACTCCCCCAAGGATCACTCTTACAAAGCCTCTGCGGTTTGAAGAGAATGATACAGAGGAATGGGATACCTCAGATTTCCTCCAGTATTTCAAAGCTACAGACTGTCTGGACGGGGATATCACCAGCCAGATCCGGATGAACATTGAAGGAAACGGCTATATTGACGGTGCGGGAACTTACCCTATCACCCTTCAGGTGAACAACAGCGCGGGAGATGTGACTTCAGTGCCGGTGGAGATGACTATTGTAGATCCGGAGGACGAGCAGGAGAGCGAGAAGTATTATCCTGTGCTGTCCCAGTACATTGTATATACAAAGGCGGGACAGAGTCTTTCTCTGGGAGACTATGTCACAGGCCTCCAGAGAGGCAGCATGGTCTATGAGTTTGACAGCCCGGATATGCCGGAGGATCTGGCAGGGACTGAAGTGACGATCACAGACGGGACAGACTACAATACACCGGGAACCTATACGGCAGAATTCAGCTATACGCCTCCGGAAGGCGTGACTGCCACAACGAAAATGACAGTAGTGGTGGAGGAGTAAGAGATGAGCAAGGAAAATGAATATACAGATTTATTGGAAAACAAGAAAATAGAGCCCTACATTCTGATCCATGACATTCTTGTAAACTGGTGGGTCCTCCTTCTGGGAGCTCTGGCGGCGGCTATGCTGGCCTATATAGTGGTGAGCGTCCGCTATGTTCCTTCTTATACCACATCGGCTACTTTTGCCGTGTCCTCCCGTTCTTCTTCCAGCAGCTACGCAAGCCTCAGTTCTGCCAATACTATGGCTACTACTTTACAGAAGATCATTGAGAGCAACGCCATGCAGAGTATTCTCTGCGACCAGCTGGGCGTGGAGGAGATCGACGCGGACATCAGCACCAGGGTGATCGAGAACACCAACCTTCTGGAGCTGACAGTGGCTTCTGATTCTCCAAGAGAAGCTTTTGATATTATGAACGGCATTATTGAAAATTATTCCAGTATTGCTTACTATTCTGTGGGAGACGCGGTGATGGATGTTCTCCAGGAGCCTCAGATCCCCTTTTCTCCATCGAATCCTCTGAATACCAGAGATACGGCGGAGAAAGCTTTTCTCATTGCCCTTCTGGGCCTGGGAGCTTTAACAGCTCTGATCTCTATTATGAGAGACACCATAAAGGGAGAGCAGGAGATCGAGGAAAAACTGGACGCCAGAAGCCTGGGAAGTATTTCTTTTGAACGTAAATATAAGGTAGCGAAAGACGTTCTCCGGAAGAAAAAGAATAATGCAGCTCTTCTGATCACCAATCCTCTGTCCAGCTTTTCTTTTGTAGAGAATTATAAGAAGCTGGCGGCCAGAGTCGAGTACAAGATGGAAGAGCATGGAAGCAAGATGCTGGTTGTGACCAGTGTTTCGGAAAATGAGGGAAAATCTACAGTGGCGGCCAATCTGGCTATCAGCTTTGCCCAGAAGGGAAAAAGAGTGATCCTCATTGACGGCGATTTAAAAAGACCTTCTCAGTTTCTGATCTTCGGACTGGAGATGGAAGATAAAAGCGAGCTGGGAGAATTTCTGAAAGAGAATGCGGATTTTAAGGATGTATTGAAAAAGATCAAAAATCCCAATATGCTGTTTATCGGCGGAAGAAACTGTTACTCTTCCTCTACGGAGATCCTTCAGGGGCCCCAGCTTGGCCGCCTGATGAATGCCTGCAGAAAATATGCGGATTATGTGATCATCGATACGCCTCCTGCGGGAATCCTGGGAGACGCAGAGATTTTTGCCAGGTATGCGGATGAGGTCCTGCTGGTAGTGCGTCAGAATTATATTTTTTCCGCGGATATCAACGACACTCTGGATGGATTCCGGGGAGAGGATGGAAATGTCCTGGGAGTGGTGCTCAACGGCGTAAAGACCTTCGGCAACAGTACTTCTCTGGGCAGATATGGCTACGGCAGGTACGGCAAATATGGCAAATACGGCAAATACGGCAATTATACCAGGAAGCAGAGGGATTGATATGAGTGATAGAATGGAATCCACAGAAAAAGAAAGAATTGAAGAAACGGAAAAGATTGATATCATAAGTCTTGCCGGCGACTTTTTGTATGGACTGAAAAAACTCTGGCTGCTGATCCTGGCGCTGATCCTGGCAGGGGCGGGGCTCTCTTATTTCAGGACCAGCTATACCTATACTCCTCAGTATGTGGCTTCTGCCACTATGTCGGTAACTGCTCCGGGAGGCCAGTATATCGGCGCCCAGACAGCGTCTCAGATGGCGGAAGTTTTCCCCTACATTCTCACCAGCGGAGTTCTGGAGGACGTGGTAGCCCGGGAGATGGGAATGGATTCTGTGCCGGGGACCATCTCTGCCACGGCAGAAGACGGGACCAACCTTCTTACCATGTCGGTGACTTCTGATGATCCCCAGATGGCCTATGACACCCTTCATACAGTGATCGACTGTTATCCGGAGGTGGCGGAGTTTGTTCTGGGAGATACCAGCCTGACGATCTTAGATGAGACTGGAGTTCCATCAGATACCCAGAAGGCAGTTGTAGTAAGAGGATCTTACAAAAGAGGAGCCGTTATGGGAGCGGGGGCAGGACTGGTGATCCTTTGTCTTTATGTCCTCCTTAAGAAGACCGTGAAGTCTAAGGATAAGCTGAAAAGTCAGATCAATCTTCCGGATATGGGAAGTCTTCCCTATATAAGAAATAAGAAAAGAAAGAAAAAACCGGAACAGAATAAGGTGTCTCTTATCAATGAAAGGACGCCGGCTTCCTACCAGGAGGCTATGCGGAGACTCCGGATCCGGGTGCTTAAGGAAGTGGAAGAAAATCAGACCAAGACCATCATGGTCACCAGTTCTATCCCGGGAGAGGGAAAAACCACAGTGGCTGTAAACCTGGCCATATCCCTTGCAAGACAGGGGAAAAAGGTAGTACTGGTAGACTGTGACCTGAGAAATCCTTCTATAGGAGAGTTTCTGGGGATCACAGAGCAGCACCAGGGCATTGATTCTGTTCTTCATAAGAAAGCAGCGGTTGCCGATGTGCTGACTGAGATTGATGTAGACGGTGAAAACAAACTGACCCTCCTTCTGGGAGAGGATGAAGAAAAAACAGATATTTCACTGCTGGGAAGCAAGAGAATGGAAGGGCTGATCATGGATCTGAAGAATATGGCAGATGTGGTGATCCTGGATACGGCTCCGGCTCAGCTTCTGGCAGATGCGTCTTTGATGGCCAGATTTGTAGACGCGGCTCTTTATGTGATCCGTTATGACTATACCAAGATGTACAAGATCCGGGAAGGGATCCAGGCTCTGTCCATGAGCAAGATCAAAATGCTGGGCTATGTGTTTAACTGCGACAGAAATTCCGGAGACGGCAAATATGGCTATGGCTACGGATATGGATACCGGCGCTATGGCAGCTACGGCAGCTATGGCCATTACGGAAGATACCGGGATACAGGAAAGCGGGATAAGAAGGAAGATCTGTCCGGCCGTGTGATCAAAGATTAGGGGGCGGTGTGATGAGAAACCCCGGGAAAAAGAGAAAAAAGAAAAAGAATAAACTGAAGATCCTTGTCGTGATCCTGGCGGTGCTGATCCTGGGCGTCATAGGACTGTTCCTCTTTATTGATCATCAGATCACGGGAAACAGCGTGGATATTGTAGATCAGGATAAGGTGGATCCCACAGCAGAGGAAGTCCTGATCGGAAAAGAAGAACCGAAGGATGACCAGGTCTATAATGTACTGCTGGTAGGATCTGACTCCAGGGATCCGGATGCAGATATGGGAAGATCGGACAGTATGATGCTGATCTCTTTTAACAAGGCAAAAGGAAAAGCGACCATTGTTTCTTTTCTGAGAGATTGTCTGGTGGATATTGACGGTCATGGAAAGAGCAGACTGGGACATACTTATGCTTATGGAGGCGTGGGTCTTACTATCAACACTTTAAATAAAGTATTTGACCTGGATATCCAGAAGTATATCACCATTAACTTTGACAGTCTGGTAAATGTGATCGATGAACTGGGAGGCATACAGGTGACTCTCACAGAAGAGGAAGCAGAGTATTACCGTTCCGCGGGAATGCCGGATATTCAGGCGGGAACTGTCACCCTTACCGGTTCGCAGGCTCTGATCCATGCCAGAAACCGTTCTCTGGACAGCGACTTCGGAAGGACCCGGCGTCAGAGGAGCGTTATGTACGGGATTTATCAGAAGGTGCTGGAGAACAGGGATCCGGCGGCTCTCATGTCTCTGATCAATTACTGTATAACCCAGGTGAGCACGAATATGAGTGTGACGGAGATCTATGATCTTGCCACCTCTGCCCTGGCGGTGGATAACCTCCAGACCCAGCAGGCGGTGGTTCCTATGGATGGTTCCTACAGCTCCATTAACTATGAGGGCATGGCGGTCCTGGATCTGGATATTGACGCAAATAAGCAGCATATTCACGAACTGCTGTATTAATACAAAAAGAATCACTAAGGCAGAAAACAACAGGTTTTGAATCTGTGTTTTCTGCCTTTTTCTATTGTTGTGTCAATTTCTGCAAGAAAAATGTCTTATTTTGTATCTCCAGGCTAAAAAATTTGTGATAAAATAAAAAGAAACATTTTTTAAGGATTTCAGGATGAAGAAGGGAAGGGAAATATCATGAAGATTATTGAATATGGAAATCCGGAAGGAAAAAGAATCTTGTGTATTCCAGGAGTGTTTATGGCGGCGGAATGTTTTCGCAGATTGTCCCAGGAACTTCCGGAATACCGGCTGGTCTGTGTGACCCTGGACGGCTTTCATCCTGGATCAGAGGAGTTTGGAGGACTGGAGCAGCAGACGGAAAAATTAGTCCGTATGCTCCGGGACAGAGGGACAACCAGCTTTGAAATGGTCCTGGGACTATCTATGGGAACCATCTTTTCTGTAAGACTTGCCAAGAATCCGGCTTTGAAGATCCGGAAACTTTTTCTGGACGGAGCAGTGAATTTTTACCGTTCTAAGGTAAAATATGTGGTCCAGGCGGCTATTTATCTGATCTTCAGGCATTTTATGATCACTGCGAAAAAAGATAAACAGAAATCCTCCAATGACTTGAAAAAAGTTTATGAAGGAGACTGGGGGGAGATCATACAGGTGTGCAGAGCCTCTCTTACAGAGCCTTCTCTGAGAGTAATGGCCAGACTCCTTGCGGATTATACTCTGGAACCGGGGGTGGAGCAGCCTATGTATCTTATCTTTGGCGGCAAGGAAGATAATATTAAGGTAAACAGCAGAGTGGTCAGGGCTTTGTATCCGGATGCCAGGATCATGGTCAAGGAAGGCTATAATCATCTGGAGTATCTGAACCGGCAGCCGGAAGAATATGGGAAATTGGTGAGAAAAGTCCTTGAAAAATGAAAAATCATATCGGGAGAATGGAAAATATAGAAAAGAAAAAGAGAAAAATGCATATTTCTGGAATTTTATGTGAATCTTGCGATTGAGAAAATGAAAAAATGAGAGTAAAATAGAAGAAAAGGAATATATGAAGTGATTTTTCCGCCAGGGAGAGCGCAAAAGAAAAAGTAGTTTAGGAGAAGAAGGAATGGCAGAAAAGAACAGATTCAGTAAGCTGCTGAAACATTTAATGTCAGTTGCGGAAGTGAAGAATTATACGCTTGCCCAGGAACTTCAGTATGATGTGTCTTACATCAGCAAATGGACCAGCGGGCAGATGATACCGTCAGAGAAATATGAAAAGAAAATTTTGAAAGGGATCAGCGAGTGCATTGTGAATGGCTGCAGCCAGGAAGCGGCGGATAAATTAATGCAGGACTACCAGGTGGATAACCTCCAGGACCTGAAACTGGCGGTCCTGGACAATCTGGAGGCCGAGTATTTCTATGTAAGAGAGCTTCAGAACAATGCGGGAGTAGATGTGGCGCCAAAGACCTTTTTTTATCCGGAGATGAAACTGGCCCAGTATATAGCTAAGATGCGTCATCCGGTCCTGAGAAGGGTAAACGCTCTGGATGTGGTGGCGGCTCTGGATATTTTTTTCATGGAGCGGGAATATCAGCTCCAGATCGCGGAAGAAAAGAATAAGCATGTGCCGAAGGGAAAATGGTATCAGGATGTCCACTATGCCATGGTGGTGGATATACAGGAAGACAAGCTGGACTGCAGGTATGACATGGTCTTTCTGGTAGATCTGCTGGAGAGGAACAACTGTATTGACTTCCAGCTGTACGGAAGCCCTCAGGCTGCGGGAAGGGCTGTGTTTGTGGTGCAGGACGACTACGCCATCTCCGGCATGCTGGTCAGCAGAGACCAGTGCATGTCGGTGGTGATCACCGAAGATCAGGAGAACTGCAGCGTGATGTACCGGAACCTGAAAGAGCTTTGCAACAGGGACCGGCTCCTTTTCCGCAAGACTTCTATGCGGGAGATGCTGGTAAAGCATGAGTATGTTCATGCACTGCTGGCTCTGAAGCAGCAGTGGTTTATCGGCCATCTTACAGAGCATTTCCTTCCCGACGATCTTTTTGACGAGATCGCGGAGATGCTGGACGAGGGAGAAGAAGGGACGCCTAATAAGGAGCAGCTGCGGAATATCCATCGGATGTCCAAAAACATTATAGAGGAGTCCCGTATCCGGATTCTGATCTACAGAACAGCCTTTTATAATCTGGTGGTGGATCATGAACTTGACTTTTTCAACTGCCGGGTGCGTCTGACGCCGGAACAGATCGTCCGGTATCTGAAACATTTTCTGGATCTGTGCAGGAAACATCCGGAACTGGAGATCAAAATGATCTCAGGAAGGCTGATCCCTAATATAGAGTACAGTACCAGACAGTGTATTTTCCTCAGCGATACCATATCTTATCTCAGGCTGAACGGGGACTTTAATAACATGTTTATCATTAACCGTATGGATATACGGGAAGCTTTCGGAAAAATGTTCCGGGAGTTCTGGGAAACCCAGGATGACAATGTGCTGATCTCAGACAAAGATACGATCATTGCCAATATCGAGCATGTTCTCAGCGGGGTCCTGGAGGAAGGTTAAAAATGGAATAAAGAGAAATTCAAAAAAAGCCGGTTTTGAAAAAGCTAAATTCATTTTTTTTCATATTTATTCTGTAGGTATTCCATTTGAAGTCGTGTTATACTGACCGAGTCCATTATGAAGATGGTAAGTATTGTTAATGCAATAAGGAGAAAAAGATTATGAGTGATGTTAATAACATGACAGGAAAACCGAGTATAGACCGTCCTTGGATGAAATATTATCCCGAAGTACTGCAGAAGATGATCCAGATTCCGGAGTGTACTGTAAAAGAGTATCTGAAGAAGTACTGCCCGGGAGAAGATGTTGCAGCTATGGATTTTTACGGTACTCAGATCACCTGGAAAACCGTTTTTGAACAGTCCGAAGCAGCAGCCCGTTCTCTGAAGGCTGTAGGATTTAAAGAGGGGGATGAGATCCCTGTATTCTTTGCTCTGGTGCCAGAGTTCTTTTACCTCCTTCTGGCGGCAGAACAGATCGGCGCATCTGTGCTGTGCAGGGACAACACATTAAAAGAAAATGTGGAAGCTGTTGAAAAGTCAGGAGCTAAGGTTATCTTTGCTCAGGATTATCTGTCTCAGCAGGAACTGGGAAGATATTTATCAGATTCTTACACAGAGAAAGTCATCCTTCTGGATGCATGCAATTCCTGCAACCGGGAGGATATGCCGGATTATGTACAGAAGAATCTGGACAGCAAGTATCCTTCAGAGAAAGCTCATGGTCCCAAGACTATGGACTGGAATGCATTCCTTGAACTTGGAAAATCCTATACAGGCCAGGTGGATGCTCCTGTAGATATCAACCGTCCTCTGTTCCGTGCTTACACCAGCGGTTCTACCGGTCCTTCCAAACAGGTTATTCACTCTGCCTATACAATGCTGGCAGTTATTGCCCAGATGAACTTCTACGCAGGAAATGAAGAACAGCGTCCTACCTGGATGGTGACCTGCTTCCCTCCGGCTCTGGTAGCTGTAGTAGTGGCGATGACACTTATGCCTCTGGCATCTAATAAACTTCTGATCCTGGATCCATATGTTGCAGTAGAAGACGTGGATCTGGAACTGATGCGCTGCCGTCCGAACTCATGGCCGCTGATCCCGCTGTTCATTGAAACAGTTATGCGCAACGGCCGTATCCCGGATGACTACGATCTGTCCCATCTGACAGCTGCAGGGGCAGGTTCCGAGTCCTATAACAACAACCAGCTGAAGAGAGCTCAGCAGTTTGTGCTGGATCACAACTGCAATATCCGTTTCACCACAGGATATGGAAACAGCGAGGCAGGTTCCAATGTGTCACTGCCTATGGCTCCTCATCCTCTTGGCAACGGAAATGTAGGAGTTCCTCTTCTGTATAATATCATCAGTGTATTTGAGCCAGGCACACAGAATGAGCTTACATATAACGAGATGGGCGAGATCTGCATCAGCGGCCCTGGAATCATGCTGGGATATGACAATCCGGAGGCAACAGCCAAGACTCTTCAGGTACATGCAGACGGCAGAACCTGGCTGCACACTGGAGACATCGGATATATGAACGAAGACGGCGTTATCTATGTCCAGACCAGAGGAAAATCCCCACGCTACGGCGGCGGCGACCTGGCTACTCTGCCTATGGAAAATATTGTTGCCGATGCAGATATTGAAGGCATTGATGATGAATTCTTTGTACTGGTTCCTGATAAAGATCATGCGGGATGCTTCCTGCCATATCTCTTTGTAGTACTGAAAGACGGATACACAGTAAAAGATATTGAAGACGGCGTAAGAGGATGTCTGGAAGACTATATGCAGCCTGTTGACATTATCCAGCTGAAAGAACGTCCGTTCTTCCACTTCAAGACAAACCGTATCGGACTTACTCAGGCTATACTGGCAGATAATCTTTCTGATCTGTACTAAGAATCTAAGAGTCGGCCGGGAAAGAGATTTTCGAAGAAGACTTTATAGTAAAGAAAACGAATAGTAAAGCGGAGGCGCGATGAAAATTGTGCCTCCCTTTTTTACGCGGTATTGCGCTTGGCTGGAAGTTGCTTTATAATGGTTATCATGCAAAAGGAAGGTAGTTCAAAATTGAGGATCGCAATGATCGGGCAAAAAGAGGTTCCCTCCAGATCCGGGGGAATTGAGGTAGCGGTTGAAGCTCTAGCCGTAAGGATGGCAGAGAAAGGGCATCAGGTAACATTATATAATTGCTATCGTTATAATTCCAGAAAAAAAATGAAAAAAGAAAAGATGAAATTTTATAAAGGGGTCCATATTTGCGAAGTACCTGTTCCTGACATTAAAGGAATCGCTACAGTATTAGCCTCTTTGATCGCTACAGTGTTAGCTTTGAGAGGTCAATATGATTGTATACATTATCATGCTGAAGGACCTGCGGCAATGTCCTTTATGCCAAGGTTTTTTGGCATCAGAACAGTAGTGACTATTCATGGATTGGACTGGAAAAGAACAAAATGGGGGAGCTTTGCTTCTTGGTATTTGAAGAAAGGAGAAAAGACAGCTGTTTCATGGGCAGATGAGATTATTGTTCTTAACCAGGCTACAAAAGGGTATTTTTTGGAAACTTATGGCAGAAAAACAGTTATGATTCCCAACGGCATTGAAAGAACGGAAAAACGGAAAGCAAATGTGATTACTCAAAACTGGGGATTAAAGAAAGATGGGTATATTCTTTATCTGGGCAGGATTGTGCCGGAAAAGGGAATAGAAAATCTGATACGGGCATTTTTTAATGTAGTGACAGACAAAAAGCTGGTAATTGCCGGCGGATTGTCAGACACAAAGGCATTTTATAAAAAGATAAAAGAAATTGCAGGGCAGGATTCCCGAGTTATATTTACAGGCTTTGTTCAGGGAAAAGAACTTGAGGAACTGTATTCTAACAGTTATATTTACTGCCTGCCTTCAGAACTAGAAGGAATGCCTATTAGTCTTTTGGAAGCAATCAGCTATGGAAACTGCTGTCTATGCTCTGATATTCCGGAATGCAGAGAATTGTTGGAAAACGGTGGATTTCTCTTTAAAATGGGTGACATAGAAGACTTATGCCGTGTTCTTCAGATACTCTGTCAGCATCCGGAAATGGTAGAAAAAAGCCGGAAAGAAATCAAGAATTTTATGTTTGAAAAATATGACTGGGATAAAATTACAGAAAAAACCCTTGCTTTATACGAGAGACCAGAGAGCAGCAGTAAAAAGAAACAGAAGAGGAATTCAGTTTGAAAGTTCTGATGGTAAACAAATTTTTGTATCCCGCAGGCGGGGCAGAAACTTATGTATTTAAATTAGGAAAATACCTGGAAGAGCATGGGTGCCAGGTGGAATATTTCGGAATGTACCACCCGGAGAATGCAGCAGGAAATTCACTGGGACTGTATGGGAAAGCTGTGGATTTTCATAGAAAGGGAATTTTATCGAATATGATAAACCCGCTGAAAGTTATTTATTCGCCAGACGCTAGGAAAAAGATCAGCTGGATTTTGGAAAAGTTTCGGCCGGATGTTATGCATGTTAATAATTTTAATTACCAGCTGACCCCTTCTATTTTAGAAGCTGCAGACATGTATAGAAAGAAAACCCAGAGAAAACTGAAGATTATTTATACAGCTCACGATCCTCAGCTGGTCTGTCCCAATCATTACCTGTATCATCCAGGTACTTTTGAAATTTGCGAAAGATGTCTTGGAGGACGATATATCAATTGTGTTCTTAGCCGATGTATACATGGATCTGCGATCAGAAGCTGCCTGGGTGCTGCGGAGGCCTTGTACTGGAAGATAAGAAACGTATATGATGTATTTGATACGATACTCTGTCCATCTGTCTTCATGAAAGAAAAGCTGGATACAGATCCGGTTTTGGCTCAAAAGACTGTGTTTCTCCGCAACTTTGTACGCCCTGTTAAACAGGAAAAGAAGAAAAAAGGCAGGTATGTTTTATATTTCGGCCGATATTCTGAAGAAAAGGGAGTACGGATGCTGCTGGATGTCTGTAAAGAGCTGAGAGAAATTCCGTTTATATTTGCCGGGGCAGGACCTCTTGAAAATTTGTTTTTAGAAACAGACAATGTCCGAAACGTAGGTTTTTTAAAGGACGAGGAACTAGACCAGATGATCAGAGGAGCCAGGTTCACTGTTGTTCCTTCTGTATGCAGTGAAAATTGTCCGTTTTCTGTGATGGAAAGTATAATGGATTATACGCCGGTTCTAGGCGCTGAACGGGGCGGCATACCGGAACTGATCGAAGAGGAAAAAACAGGATGGCTGTTTCAGACAGGAAATTCGAATATGCTCAGAAAGAAGATAGAGGAAATCTGGTATAGCGATGAACCGGAGATTCTTTCTGGATTTTGTCGGAATATACATTTTGATTCCATAGATGAATATGGGAAAAAAATAATGAAAATATACGAAACTCATTGAAGAGGTGAGATGAGTGACAGAAAAGATTGATTTTGTGATTTTATGGGTAGATGGAAATGACAAAGACTGGAAGAGACAGCGCAGCCTTTTCCTGCCTGAGGAAGCAGATAACGGATGGGGAGAAAACAGGTTCAGAGACTGGGGCCTGATGCGGTACTGGTTCAGAGGAGTGGAACGTTTTGCGCCATGGGTCAATCGGATTTTTTTTGTGACAAACGGCCAGATTCCCAGATGGCTGAACTCTTCACATCCAAAACTCAGACTGATTAAACATGAAGATTATATTCCTAAAAAATATCTGCCTACTTTTAACTCAAATGTGATTGAATTATGGCTCCATAACATTCAGGAACTGGAAGAGAAATTTGTACTGTTTAATGATGACATGTTTTTGACGGCTCCTGTAGAGCCGGAAGATTTTTTTAGAGAGGGACTTCCCTGCGACTCTGCTTTAATGGATATAGCTGCGGCGCCCGGACCGGAGGACTGCCTGCCTCACATGCAGATCAATAATTTTGCATTGATCAACGCACATTTTAATAAGAAGAAAGTCATTCAAAGGAATATGAGAAAATTTTTTTCTTTCCGATACAGAGCGGATATTATAAGAAACCTGCTGCTTTTTCCATTTCAGCAGTTTTCCTGCTTCCGGGATTCACATTTGCCTTCTTCTCATCTAAAAAGCACTTTTATTCAGGTGTGGGAAAAAGAGGGGACATTGCTGAAGCAATGCGGCAGCCATCGTTATCGTTCAAAGGCCGATCTGACCCATTGGCTGATGAAGGCCTGGCAGATATGCGAAGGCAAATTTGCTGTGCGGGGAACCAAATGGGGCCATCATTTTGAACTGTGGGAGGATGACATAGACCTTATATGCCGAAGTATTGAACGACAGAAATACCATGCAGTATGTTTAAACGACAGTAAGACGGATGTTGAGTTTGAAAAGCTCAGCAGTCGGCTCAAAGCAAGCTTTGAGTCGATACTTCCGGAGCCTTCGGCCTTTGAAAAATATTCAGAAGGAAGCGAGAGATAAACAGTGAATCTGCAGAAAAAATACAGGGAACTGCCAGTTGCTGTTAAAACCTCTGTCTGGTTTACAGTCTGTCAGTTTTTGCAAAGAGGGATATCTTTTATTACAGTTCCTGTTTTTACCAGACTTTTGTCTGCGGAAGAATATGGGGTCTGCAATATTTATTTTGCCTGGTTTGAAGTGTTTCTTCTTTTTACATCTCTTAAGATCCCTTATGAGGGACTAAATAATGGATTGATACGATATGAAAAGGACAAAGATGGCTATACTTCTTCTGTCATGGGGCTGATCATGTCAATGACGCTTCTTTTTATGGGAATCTATCTGCTGTTCCATAAGTGGGTTGATAAGGTGACAGGATTGAGCACCTTTATTATGGTACTTATGTTTATACAGTTGATGTTTAATCCACCTTTGATGCTGTGGACAAACAGAGAGCGTTTTGACTTTCGGTATAGGAAGCCGGTAGCGGTGACGGGGATCAGTACAATATTGAACCTGTTAGTTACCGTGCTGGCTGTACTGAACACGGAGTATAAGGCAGAGGCCAGGATTATCGGATCTGTATTTGTACAGACCTTATTCGGAAGTTTTTTCGCTATACTCCTTTTAAAAAAAGGGATAACCTTTTTTAGAAAAGATTATTGGAGCTTTGCTCTGAAGTTTAATCTGCCATTGCTCTTTTACTACATATCCCAGATGATCCTGAATCAGTCAGATCGTATTCTGATCAATTACTTTCAAGGAAGCGGAAAGGCTGCTGTATATAGCGTGGCGTATTCTGCGGCAACCATTATGCTTCTGTTATTGTCAGCAATCAATGGCTCTTTTAACCCATGGATGTATAAGAAACTGAAAAAGAAAAGGTACAGTGAGACAGGCCGCACAGCATCTGCCTTGTGCCTGATGGTGGGAGCAGGGACTTTTGCGGTGAGTGCCCTGGCCCCTGACCTGGTACGGATACTGGCCACAGAAGAATATATGGAAGCTATATGGATTATTGCTCCGGTTTCTGCCAGTGTTTTCTTTATTTTTTTATATATGGTATTTGCAAATGTGGAGATGTATTATGGAGAAAATAAAGGCATTTCTCTGATTTCTATTATTTGCTCGGTATTGAATATTGTCCTGAATATTCTTTTTATTCCAAGGTTCGGGTACTTTGCAGCTGGATGGACTACATTATTCTCCTATATGCTGCTGACTCTGCTTCATTATATATTAATGAAAAGGGCCTGCAGGAAGAACGGAATCGAGGAGGGAATTTTTCAGAACAAATTACTGCTGGGAATTTCTGCGGGAGTGACGGCATCTGCTTTTGCAGCTATGGGAATGTACAGACTGTCTTTCCTCCGCTATGTGTCTCTTGCTCTGGTACTCCTTATGATCCTGGCGTTCCGGAAAAATGTACTTTCTGTAGTGTGGGAAATGGAAAAAGAAAGGAAAACTCATGAAGAATGATTCAAATAAAACAATGGGCCTGGGATACTTTAACCTGGCCAGAGGTCTTGGAATGGTTCTGATCCTGCTGGGACATTCTATGAATTTATATCTGCCTCCGGAGGGGTACAGAAATCCGGGATTAGGAACAGGCACTGTGATCGGAGGCGGTATTATGGCTGCCTTTTTCATGATCAGCGGCTTTGGGTTTTATAAAAGAAGCCCTAAAAAATGTTTTTCAATTCAGAAAAAACTCTTTCTGTATCCCTATATCTTTGTAGCGGGAGTTGTTCTTCTGACAAAAGCAGGACTTGCAGTGCTGGAAAAACGGTCTTTTTTGAAACATGGAGGGGAACTGGTACTGACATACCTATTCGGACTGAACGCAGAAGGGGGAGGAAAGTTTTTTGGAATCCCCATAGAATCGGTCAGTATTTTTTGGTTCATTCTTGCTCTTTTCGGAGGGTGGCTCTTATATAATGGAATACTTCAGCTGCATTCTCAAAAAATCCAGAATTGCTGTATAGTCGGATGTGTGATTTTGAGCTATATTCTGACTTTGATCTCAAAGGTATGGCCATACTGTTTCCCAATGGCGCTGCTGGCTGTCGGGTACCTGGCGGCAGGAGAATTTGTGAAAAAACATAATCTGCTGGAACGAAGGATTTCGCTTAAATGGTGGATCCTTATAATAGGATCCACAGTGGTTTCAGCGATCTTTGGGGATGTGAATATTGTGGCTTGCCAATGGAGACTGGGATTGGCGGATGTGTGGGGAACCTTTTGCGCCGGATTTTTGATCCTTCGTTTGTATGCTTTGTTTATGAATAAAGAGAGAACAGGAAAAATAATCGGAGTTCTGGAAGAAATCGGATTTAATTCTATTTCTGTTGTATGCATCCATGCTTATGAAAAAATTATTTTTCCCTGGTACAGGGTAGCCGGTCTTTTTCCAGCACAGCCCTGGATAGGCGTAGGGCTTTGTTTTCTGGGAAGATGTATTGTGATATATCTGATCTATAAGATGTTCTTTTACGTCAAAGGAAAAATAAACAGAAAGAAAAAACAAAAAATTACCTTAACTTAGCAGGAGGGAAAATTATGGATGAAAAAGGAAAAGAGCAGGAAACTATGCGCCAGGTCCTGGAAATGTTGGAAACTGAACTGGCAGGCCGCAGGGTTTTCCGCTATATGGAAGGCGAAGAGATAAGGGAAATTTACGGTGAGCAGTTTTTCAGAAATATCCGAGAGACGGCGTGCCTGATCCGCCAAAAACAGCTTGAGGGGAAGAAGATTGGTATTATAGGGAAAAACAGTTACGAGTGGATAGTAAACCTGTGTGGAATATTCTGGACCGGGTCTGTAGCAGTGCTTCTGGACAGAGAGATAAGCGCGGAAGACCTCCGGGAATATATCTTGCGAGTGGACCTGAAGGGGATATTCTTTGATGATAGTGCAGAAAAAACGGTAAAAGAAGCTGACATAGATGAACGGCTCATTAAAATATCATCAGCGGACTTTTATAAGTCAGACGGAAAATGGACAGAGAATGAAACAGAACACAAAAAGAAGGGAGAGGATCTGGCATGTATCTTTTTTACTTCCGGAACAACGGGAAAAAGCAAAGCGGTAATGATGTCAGAGAATGGAGTAAGAGCAGGAATCTGTAACAGGATCCTCAACAGTAAGTTTGAAGCTATGCTGGCGGTTCTTCCCTTTCATCATTTATCGGGATTTTCCCCTCTTTTGAATGCTCTGTATCTGGGAGCGGAAGTATGCATAGCAGGAGATTTGAAATATTTTTATCAGTATCTTGAAGTGATGAAGCCGGATTATGTTTTTGTAGTACCCTCTATGCTTCGGATGCTTGCCAGAAAGCTGAAACAGGGAGGACCCAATGGCAGAGACTTGGGATGGAATCTGCAGATCATCAACTGTGGAGGCGCTTCTTTCTGCGGAGAGTTTCTTAAGATGCTGCTGGATCATAATATAAAGGTTTATCAGGGATATGGAGCTTCAGAAGCCGGGGCCATAGGATTTTTTTGGGAGATGACTCTGGAACATCCGGATACAATAGGAAAACCGCCTGAGGAACTGGAGATTAAGATCCAGGATGGAGAATTGTATTTGAAAAGCAAGTCTCTGATGATGGGATATTATGGAGAAAAAGAAGAGACAGAGAAAGTGCTTCGGGAAGGCTGGTATGCAACTGGCGACCTGTGCCGAATGGATGAAGAAGGTTATGTGTATCTTACAGGCCGGAAAAAGAATCTGATTATTCTTTCTAATGGAGAAAATGTCAGTCCTGAGGAGATAGAAAGGAAGCTTTATAAATATGAGGATATCTGTGAAGCGACAGTAGGTGAAGAGGATAATCTTATCGCTGCATTTATATTTCCGAGATATCCTGAAATTATTTCCGAAGGAGAGAAAGAGGAAATCAAGGCGCGCATAAGAAGAAATGTTGAAGAATACAACCAGTCTGTGCCTATATACAGACAGATTCAGAAGATCCATTTCCTTGAGGAGCCTGGGGAGAAAACATCAAGCGGAAAAATAAAACGCCAGAACTTTGGAGGAAAAGAAGATGACCATTGAGGAAGCAAAACAAAAAATTATAGAAGTGATCGTTGAATCTACAGAGACAGAAATGGAGATTGGAGAGGATACTGCATTATATGAAGATATGGGACTGGCTTCTGTGGAGGTATATGTGATGCTCTGTGATCTGGAAGAGGTTTTCGGGATAAGTATTCCTGCATCCGCCTTGAGGCGGATCCGGAAAGTAGGAGATCTGTGTGAGTTAGTGATTGACAGGTTAAGCAAAAATTAGAACAAAATGGGAATGAATGCTTGATATTTTTAGAGTTTGGTGCTATTCTAACGTTAGTATGCCTCCTTAGATTATGCAATAGAGTTTACTGCTAGTTTTTATCAGCTTGTATAGGGATAAGCAGGTTTACTAATTTGATATTTCATATGGAAGGAGTTTGAGAGATGAAAAGAAACTCAAAGCGATTTCTGAGTCTGTTTCTGTCAATTCCCATGGCGATGAGTCTTGTAGCTACTCCAGTTTCTGCTACCGTGCCAGACGGTGATTCTGAAACTACTGTAGTCACAGATCCGGGAACGCAGGAAAATACAGAAGAAACAGCTCCGGAAACAGTGGAGGAACCTCAGGAAGAGGCTGCTGAAACCACAACAGAAGAATCCCAGGAAGGGGCTGACGAAACAGCTTCGCAGGGAAATACTGTGTTTACAGTTCAGGACAGTCTTTCTACCTTTACTGTTGATACATCCAAAATCGAGGCGCCGGAGATCAACGTCAATGAGATGCAGCTGACTGAAGAGGAACTGGATTCTGTTGACGAGAGTGATCCGGAGATTGCTACGATCAAAGAAGAACTGCAGAATATCAAGGTTCTCAATGCGGATGGAGAATCTGTTGCACTGACCGATGAGCAGATTGAGACAGTTCTGGGAATGTACAGCCAGTACCAGAAACAGTGGCAGGATAATGCCGATGTGCTTGGCGTACAGAGTCCGTTCTATCTCCAGTTTAATGACAATGGGGAAGATGGTCTGGGCGTACTCGGCGAGATGCTTACTCTGGCAGGTGTTTCCGTTGATGATGTAAGAAGCGGAAATTATTCCTATGACGACCTGACAGGTATGATCATGAACTTCCTGTACGGAGATCAGTTCGGAATTGAATATTATGGGGATACAATCCGCACAAAGAGAAATGAAGCTTTGCAGGCGGTAGAAGATTCCGGAGCACAGACGGATGTGCAGAAGATTTTAGTGCTGAACACCTGGCTGTCTCAGAATAACACGTTTGATATGTCTTATATCATGAACCAGATGGGCGATGAGCCGGTCATGACTGCACCAGAGCCTCAGCAGAATGAGCATTATGATGAGATTTATGCTGCAATGGAAGAGGTGTATCGTCCGCAGATCGAGGCGCAGTTTCAGAGTCAGTTCCGTACAGTGGCGGAACAGCAGGTGGGACTTGCCATATGGCAGAATGCGATCAAAAGCGCTGTAGCACAGCAGTATCAGGCAGAGAATCCTGATGCAACAGAAGAAGACGTCAACACTTATGCGGAACAGTATATGACAGAGAATGCCGATGCGATTGCAACGGATCCCCGCGCATATGTTGTAGAACATCTGGGAGGGGAAGAGGTTGCCGCACAGATGGAGACACAGGTAAATGGCTATCTCGCATCTGAAGAAGGACAGGCAGCGGTAGAAAGTGCTTATACGCAGATCATGGATACACAGATCCCGGATCTCGGCAACATGACTCCTAATCAGGCGATTGAGGAATATACCAAGCAAGCAGCTGCCGGACTGACCGACGGTATCCTCGGATACTGGGAAGGAAATCACATCGGCGCTCTGGCAGAAGGAGCATCTGTATGTATGGGATATGCAAAGGCTTTTGCATACCTGATGCAGTGCATGTATCCGGAAATCTACCTGAAAGACGGTGCCACAGATATCGATGTTGCTTCCAACTGGAAGACAGCGGCGGACCTTTACTATGACGAGAACGGAAATCTGGACATCAGCCAGAATTACAATGTGGATCTTGTAAGGATTACCTTCAACGCCAGCGTAAGCATGTATGGCGAACCGCAGCCGGATTTCAGCTCTGATCATTTCTGGAACGCAGTAAAGGTTGACGGCAAGTGGTACTATGTGGATCCTTGCTACACAGATGTATTCTCAGAGGTTATGAACCGTGACCGTGTGGAGACAAACGGTTACATGAACCATACATACTTCATGATCAGCCATTCTTCTCTCGCAGAGATGTTTGATGGAAATTATTCCGAGATCAAGACGCTGTATGCAGACTGCGACGGCACTGTAGTGAATGAGGATTACACAAGCAGCGATTACGAGGGCAGCTGGGTGACCCGTGTTGTCAGCAACGTATATTCTGACGGCGAATACATTTATTACATGTATGATTCCACCGATCTGCTGGAGATGCTGAGAGAGTATAACAACAGCCAGGGAAATTACCAGGATATGGAGTTTGAAGACGCGGTCTATAAGATTGTGCGTCATAAAATAACAGACACGGATCTCGGCGACGGCGATACCGATTATGAGACATTGATCGACTTCAATTCCGGTGATTCTGTAACGGTTTATAATCCGGAAACAGGCGAAATGGAAGCAAACGAGATGCTGACGGAACTGTATGCAAACTTTGTGGAAGAACAGTCCGTATATCCGGCAATCCATACCACTCCGGTCCTGTATGGAGAAAAGCTGTATTTCAATGTTTCCAACAGTATTCTGAGTTATGATCTTGCTACCGGTGCAGTTGCCGAAGTAAAAGAATATAACACAGTCAATGTTGTAAGAGACAAAACAGAAGTGTTCGGCGCTATGGGATTCGATGTGGACAACAGCGCAGAAGAGCCAGATTTCACTTTTGAGAATCATCCGATCGCAGGAATGACGCTTAAAGACGATGAACAACTGTATGTAGATATCGCTACGAACCTGTCCTATATTGCAGGAAGAGATCCCCATGACTACACGGATTCTTCAAGTTACGGATACGAATTCGAAGAGAGCAACTATAATCCGGATTACAATGAGTTTGCCAATCAGATGATGGATGATCAGGGAATTTCCGATGATATGCTGGAACAGATGGGGTATAAACGGGAAATCAATGACAACGCTGAGTTCATGTGGGTTGCAAACGCGACAGAGACTCTGGATATGGCTCATTTTGCCGGTGACACGCATGAGTACAGCACAGTAACGGTTGATCCTTACTGCGGACGCGACGGTTTCACGGAAGACCGTTGTACTACCTGTGGAGCGATCGAAGCGGATAGCCGTGTTGCAGATGAAGATTCCGCATACGACGGACATCATTACATTCTGTTCTCAGAAGAGTATTATACGAAAGATGAGAATGAAAACTGGAATACAGGAGATACTTACGTATGTACCGTTTGCGGATTCCATATCGCAGAGCCCACAGAACCAACGAAAAACTCCAACATGACTGATGAAGAATATGAAGAACAGCTGGCTCAGTATGAAGAGGAAAAAGCAATTTATGATGAGGCAGTAGCGACGGCAGGTCATACCTATACAGCTGCAGAGCCTCAGTGGAGCGAAGATTTCACATCTGTGACATTCTCAGGACTTCAGTGTTCTTCTGCATGCACAGAGAGAAAGAATTCTCTGGATTGTCTCCTTAATGATGACACAGTTACAGTAACTCTGACAGAAGCGGTTACCGCACCTGCAGAGCTTACAGCAGCAGAAGGTAGCTGCGCAGAAGGCGTTACCTCCACCTATACAGCAACAGGCGAGGCCGAAGGTTATGCCTATACAGTAACTACTACAAATACCTGGGAAGCAGGCGATCATGTATTTGTAAATGGTAAGTGCATTAAATGCGGTGAGGCAGATCCTGACTCTATTGCAGCACCTACAATCGAATCTGTTTACAGCAGGGTACAGACAACAGCTAAGGTAACATGGGATGCTGTAGACAACGCTGTAGGCTATCAGCTGTGGCGTTCCACAGATCCTAATGCTGCTGATGAGGACTGGACACTGACCAAGACAATTAATAGCAGCAATATGGATCAGTATGCAAAAGAAGATGGAACTATTCAGTATACAAATGTAGAACTGGAAGTTGGAGTAACCTATTATTATAAAGTACGCTCCTTTGCTTTACAGTCTGGTGCAACAGATGAATCTGATGAGGCGTCCAGAATCTATTCAGAATTTTCAGATGTAGCTTATATGCCTGCAGCAGTTGTTATGGGCGATGTTTACAGTGCAGCAACAAATAAAGTACGCCTTAACTGGAATGAAGTAGGCGGAGCTGATGGATATCAGATCTGGAGGCAGAATGAGGATGGATCCTACAGTATTGTTAAGACCCTGGGAGATAAAGACAATACTCTTACAGATGATCAGGGTGCTACAACCGCTTATTCAAATGTAGGATTGGAGGCCGGAAAGACTTATACATATAAGATGCGTGCATTCTCAATCCCTACAGATGGAACAAAAGTATTTGGCGCTTACTCTGATGAGATTACAGTAGCTGTAATGCCTGAGTCAACAACAGTGTCTGCAGAAAGCATTAATGCTAATTCTGTAAATATCAGCTGGGAGAGCGTCAGCGGAGCAGCCGGTTATCAGATTTGGATGTCTACCAGCAGTGACGGCGAATATCAGATTGCGAAAGGGATTAATGACGGAAGCACTATTTTCTATACAAAATATGAGCTGGAAAGTGGTTCTACTTATTATTTCAAAGTCCGTGCCTTTACTGATGTAGACGGCAAAAAAACCTTTGGCGCATATTCAAATGTTGTCAGCGTACAGGTTAAATAATAAAAAGTATTGTTGATACTTTAATTAATACTGCCCCTCAAAATTGAGGGGCAGTTGGTGTAAAAGGAAAGATATTTTGATATGATTGAGAATGCAAAATACCCTCTTATCAGTATTATTGTACCAACATTCCAACGCAGCGGTCTTCTTCCAAGAGCAATAGACTCCATTTTGTCACAGACATGGGAGAATATTGAAATTGTAGTGGTAGATGACAATCTTCCTGGCAGTGAAGAACAAAAAGAAACTTATCAGGTGTTAGAGAGATATAAGGATAAAAAAAATTTTTTGTATCTGACAACACCAGGGAAAATCGGAGGGGGCGCTGCAAGAAATCTGGCACTCCGGCAATGCCATGGAGAATATGTGGCTTTTCTGGATGATGATGACAAGTATCTGCCGGATAAACTGGAAAAACAGATTTCCTTTATTCAGAAATTCCAGCTGGATGGCTGCTACCATGATGTGAAATGGTTCAATGAGAAAGAAAAACAGGTAGAATACAGAACTATGGATTATACTCAGGACTATAGTCCTGAGGGATTGTTGAAAGCACATATTTTACATTCAATCGCGCCGACTTCCATTTATATGTTTCGGAAAGATAAACTGCTTACTACAGAAGGCTTTGGGGAAGTGGCTTCAGGACAGGATTTTATCCTGATGCTGCGCTGCATTGAAAAAGGAATGAAACTGCGCTATATGGAAGGCGCCTATGTGATTCAGTATCTGCACAGCGGAAGGAGGATTTCTCTGGGTGATAATAAGATTAAAGGAGAGAACATGCTTTATAGATTAAAGCATCAATATTTTTATCTTCTTACAGAGGAAGAACAGGCCTATGTAAAATTCCGGCATTATGCAGTGCTGGCTTTTTCTTCTATGAGAAGCAAAAGATGGAGAATGGCAGCGAAATATGCTGTAAAAACTGTAAAAACTTCTCCTTGGTTTTGCGGAAAAGAAACTATTCGTTATCTCAGATCTAAATACAGGAGAAAGTAGATGAAAATGAAGAAAATTGGAATTATAGGGCGTGTGGCTGATGGGACGGAGCTTTTGGACGGACAAACAGTTAAAACAAAAATATTGTGTGAAGAACTTAAAAAAATTTTCCCGGACAGAGAAGTAATCTGTGTAGATACATATCAATACAAAAGAAGAGTTCTTCCGATCTTATTTGATACGTTAAAAGTATTTAAAAGCTGTGAAGACATTTTTATTTTACTTTCAAAGAACGGACGAAGATTTTTCTTCCCTATCTTGAATGGAATAAATTTTTTCTGTCACAGAAGATTATACCATGACGCGGTGGGCGGAGCTTTGGCTGAAGAAGCTGCAGAAAGACTTGCATTAAGAAAGCAGCTCAGACGTTTTGAGATAAACTGGGTTGAGTTTTCTGCTATGAAAGAGAGGCTGGAAGAATTGAAGATATATAATGTCGAAGTACTTCCAAACTTTAAACGATTAAATGTACTGGCGCCGGATCAGATTTCAGAGATAAAGACAGAGCCTTTTGTTTTTACAATGTTCAGCCGTATTATAAAAGAAAAAGGGATAGAGACAGCAGCAAAAGCAATCAGAGAAGTAAACAGCCGGTTTGGACGAAAACGGGCTGTTTTGCATATATATGGCCCTGTAGACAATACATATCGGAAAGAGTTTGAGATGCTTCTGAAAGAATATCAAAACTGCGTATCTTATGGCGGCTGTATTCCTTATCAAGACAGTGTAAAAGCTTTAAGCAGTAGCTATATGTTACTTTTTCCTTCTGTTTATCGGGGAGAAGGAATGCCCGGGACGATCATTGATGCTTTTTCGGCAGGTCTGCCTGTCATAGCCTCAGACTGGCATTTTAATCAGGAGCTGGTCAGAGAAGGAGAGACAGGATACTGCTATAAATGGCAGAATCCGGAAATGCTTGTGGATAAAATTATTTATGCAGTGGACCATCCGGAAAAAATTAATCAAATGAGGAAAGTCTGCCTGGAAGAGGCTTTAAAATATACTCCCGAAAAGGCTATGGAGCAGATTCGGGGAAGAATAGAAAGAAAAAAGGGGAAATGTTCATGAAGTCAGGAGTGAGTCCTCTTGTGAGCGTTATAATTACAACTTATCATAATGAAAAACTTCTTAATCGGGCAGTGGAAAGCGTCCTTCATCAGACATATGAGAGGATCGAGCTGATTGTTGTAGATGATAATCCGCCGGAAAGTAATGCCCGTAAGGCTACAGAAGCAGTTATGGAAAAGTACCCTCAGGCGGTTTATCTGAAACATTCAGAAAACAGGAATGGCGCAGCGGCCAGAAATACTGGTATTAGAGCGGCAAAAGGAGAATATATCGCATTTTTGGATAATGATGATGTATATTTTAGCGGGCATGTTGCCGACTGTGTGAATATTTTAGAGGAACACCCGGAATACGGCGCTGTTCTCTGTGGAGTTGTAAAGGTTGGAGGCGGGATTTGCTGGGATCTTATTCCTGCAGTGACAGGAGACGCAGTTAAAGAATTATTTTTAAGAGAAACTGCTCTTGGAACGGGAAGCAATATATTTGTAAGAACATTCCTGGTTAAAGACATCAAAGGGTTTGATGAAAGCTTTCAACGGCATCAAGATGTAGAATTTTGTATACGGCTTTTTTCAAAATGCCGGACTTTCGGTCTCCCTGAAGTTCAGATTGTAAAAGGAATGGATGGATTTTCAAATATCCCGGATTTTGAAAGATTTTTACAGACGAAAAAGCATTTTATTGCTAAATTCAGAGGGGAGATAGAGGCGCTGAATGAGCAGGAGCAGAAACGATATTTTTCAGGGCAGTATAGTTCACTTTTGTATACGGCATGCAGAGAAGGGAATAGGAAGCAGATTCAATGGTCAGTGTCAGAATTGCAGAAGTATCGGAATTTATCGGGCAAGGAGTATTTGCTGGTTGGACTGAGCAAGATCCATGCTTTTTTTGTTTACGAAAAAATTAAAAGGTTTATTAAGTGGGGAAAGTCTGGTAATATATATAGAAAAGTGACAAAAAATCTGGGGGAATACGATAGTCTGGTATTTTCTGATATACTGAAAGGATGAAAATGGGCAAATTGCTTAGAAACTCGAAAATTTTAGATTCATATTATGCCATTGTGGAAAGATTGAAACCCGGAAGAATATTCTGGGTTTGCTTTGTACTGCTTTTGAGCATTCACTGTATTGAAAATACTTCTGTTATATACTTAGATACAGAGTGGCTTAAAGGGATGTATTTATTCCGAAACCTGCTGTATCTTGTGTTGCTGGCCAAGATTGGATTTTTGTCTGTTTATACGAAAAGAGAACTGATCTGTGTGGCTGCATTTTTGACTATCGGCCTTCTTAGCTTCTTAGGAAGCGGCGATTATGGACTTTTAGAATTTTTTATTCTTATGTTTGCCGCTAAAGAAGAGTCCTCTGTAAAATTAACGGTGGTATTTTTCCTGATAAAGGGGGCTGCTCTTATCATTACAATTTTCCTTTGGCGGATTGGAATTCTGGCGGCTCTATATTATCAGGATGATAAAGTAGGTTATTATAATACATATGGATTCTGCCACAGAAATGTATTGGCGGCAAATGTAGCAGTAGTTTGTCTTGCCTGGCTGTATCTTCGATACCGCAGACTGAAAATCTGGGATGTTGCGGTATGGGGGATTGTTGCTCTGGCAACGTACAGATTTGCAGTCAGCCGTACAGGGCTGATCATCATTTTGCTGAGTATCTTCGGGATATATTTTTTTCGTAAAAAAAATATATCTATTTTAAATTTTCCTTATTTGAGAAAAGTTTTTTGCTGGGGATTTTTGGGACTTATTCTTATCAGTGTGATCGGAACTGTATTTTATTCCGGAGACTCTCCTTTGTGGAGTCTTATTGACAGTATATTTACAAAACGGTTTCAGTTTGCTCATTATTGTTTTGAAGAGTACGGGTTGTCATTATTTGGACAGCATATTCCTCTTGTAAGTTCTATAGCGGCTCAGAATGATCAGGGTACGAGGCTGATCCTGGATAATGCGTATATGCGTGGGATTTTGTACTATGGTGTTATACCGGGAACACTTTTTTTGACTGCTTATTTCAAAGCTTTGGATATGGCTTTGAGAAAAAGAAGCGGAAAGCTGATTTTTTGCCTGGGGATATTTGCTATATATGGTCTTTCAGAGAGATATATGCTGGATGTATATTATCAGTTTCCTTTGCTTGTGGCATGGTGCAAGTATTTTTTTAAAGACAGGCGTAGTATGAAAGAGGAAAGAAAGCTTCCTTTGGGACATATGAGTGATTTTGCGGGAAAGTTATCCGGGGCTACAGAATGAATTCAATTAAAGAAAATTTTATCTATAATTTAATCTATCAGATTTTGCTAATTATACTTCCGTTGATCACAACACCGTATATTTCCAGAGTGCTGGGCTCTGAAGGCGTAGGAACTTATACCTATACTTATACAGTGGCGAATTATTTTATGCTGGCGGCTATGCTGGGTGTAAAAAATTATGGAAACAGAAGTGTTGCGGCAATACGAGATGACAAGCAATCTTTAAGTAAAACATTCTGGGAGATATATGGCCTCCAATTTTTATGTTCTGCGATTGCTTTAGGAGCATATTTTTTCTATGTTTTGCTTTTTGAAAGAGAATATCGGGTAATTGCATTGATCCAAGGGATTTATGTGTTTTCCGGTCTGCTGGATGTCAGCTGGCTTTTCTTTGGAACAGAGAGGTTTAAGACAACAGTTATGAGGAACATTGCAATTCGGCTGATTAATCTTGTGTGTGTTTTTGTTTTTGTACGAACAAGAGCGGATCTGTGGAAGTATACTTTGATCATGACTATAGGGACTGCCTGCTCTCAGGGCTATCTTTGGTTCTATGTGAAGAAGATCGTAGGCTGGTATCTTCCAAAGATAGAAGACTTAAAAAAGCATCTGATTCCGGAGCTTGTTCTTTTTATTCCGATTATAGCGGTCAGCCTTTATACAATGATGGACAAGGTAATGCTGGGGCAGATGAGTACAATGACCCAGGTAGGATATTATGAAGGGGCAGGAAAGATTCTGAATATTCCTATGGGGGTGATAACGGCTCTGGGAACAGTAATGCTGCCTCGCATGTCCAATCTGGCGGCAAAGGGAAAAACGAGAGAAAGCGGGCAGTATATTTATAATTCTATGATCTTTGCTATGTTCCTCGCCTCAGGAATGATGTTTGGAATTGCCGGTATAGCCGAAGATTTTGTCCCGTTGTTTTTAGGCAGGGAATACAGTTCCTGTATTTTACTGATCAGGACTATGGCTCCTACGGTACCCTTTATTGCATGGGCCAATGTAATACGCACTCAGTATCTGATCCCAAATCATGAGGATAAAAGTTATATTATATCCGTTACTTTAGGCGCTGCTGTGAATTTGGCTGTCAATACACTGTTGATTCCTCATATCCATGCTTTGGGAGCTGTGATCGGAACTGTTTTTGCAGAAGGCAGTGTATGTATCAGTCAGACCATAATGGTGAGAAAAAAAATAGAAGTATGCCGATATATTAAGGATACGGCAATGTATTTTATTTTTGGAGGAATTATGCTCCTTTTGATCCATATGATCCACAATTATTTCTCCAATTTATTTATTGCCCTTGTGATTGAAATTTTTATAGGGGGAACTGTATACACAGCAATGTCAGCCATATACTTTGGACTGTCCCATTGGGAAACAGTGAAAATGGTGACTAAAAAGTTAAGAAAAAAATAATTATAAAAGAACTAAGGAGGTATCTAAAGAAATGAAAAAGAAAGGTAAAAGGCTGGGCGCCATAACTATGGCGGCTATGACGTTTTTTTTTCAATGCGTCAATGTTCAGGCGGCAGGAAATGCATACCAGGAACAGTCGGAAGGCACGGGGATTGCTGAAGAAAAAAACGGGAATTATATAGTTGAGGACAGCTATGTCAATCCTTTGTATGAAGGCATTGTCCAGAAGTCAGATCTTAATAAACTGCCTGACGATATAAATTCGGGAATCAGTACTTACAGTGAAATCGAATATGCAGATACTGTAGAAGAAGCCGGGGAGCAGATCCGGGAGGGAATGAAACAGAGAGAAGAGGTTATACAAGTCTATTATCAGGCCCCGGAGTATGTGGACGGGATTATGAGAGAAATCGCTCAAGAAGCCCTCATACATACAGGAGAGCCTACGGAGGGAGACTATCTGAAATGGCAGTATGGCGGCTGGAATGCAGAAGGAAAAATTGAGCAGTCTGCCGAAGATAACATGTGCTATATGACCTTTACCTATACTTACACCTACTACACTACCTATGAACAGGAAACAATAGTAGATGAGCGGATAAGCGAGGTTCTGAATCAACTGGATGTGTATGACGGAAGTGCTTATGACAAGATTCATGCAGTCTACGATTTTATATGCCAGAATACAGTTTATGACTATGACAATCTGAATGATGATGATTATAAATTGAAGTATACAGCCTATGCCGCGCTGATAGATGGAAAATCTGTGTGCCAGGGGTATGCCCTTTTGTTTTATCGAATGGCCCTTGAGTTGGGTGTAGACAGCCGGGTAATTTCCGGGACAGGAAACGGAGGAGCTCACGGCTGGAATATAGCGGAGATAAATAATCTGTATTATAATGCGGATACAACCTGGGATGCCGGAAGCAGTGAATATGAGTACTTCTTAAAAGCGGATAAAAATTTTACGGATCATGTGAGAGATGGAGAGTATACCTCAGATGAATTTTATGCAGAATATCCTATGGCAGAGGAAGATTACGATCCTACGGATGCTCCGTCTGACACTGTAATTGACGCCCCTGAGATTACTTCTGTATATAGCCGGGTACAGACATGGGCAAAAGTAACATGGACAGCTGTAGAAGGCGCTGAAGGTTATGAACTCTACCGTGCAGATACACCGGATGCTTCTGACGGAGGCTGGAAGCTGACAAAAACAATTTTAGATGGAAAGACGGTTCAATATACGAATACAGGGCTTACACCGGGACAGACGTATTATTATAAGGTTCGCGCGTTTTATTCAGATGGAGAGGGAGCAAAAACTTATACAGAGTTTTCAAATGTAAGTTATATGCCTGCAGCAGTAATTTTTAATGGTCCTTACAGTAACTCAGTCAGTGGAATCAGAATTTTGTGGAATCAGGTTCAGGGAGCTCATGGATATCAGATTTGGCGCCAGAATGAGGATGGTTCCTTCAGTATTGTTAAGACTATCGGAGATAAAGGAAATACTTTGACGGATGATCAGGGCGCTACTATTGCATATAGTAATACCGGACTGGAAACAGGGGAAACATATACTTATAAAATGCGAGCTTTTGCCATTCTGAATGGAAATAAAGTTTTTGGAACTTACTCAGATGAGGTTACTGTAGCAGTTATGCCTGAAAAGCCAGATCTTAGTGTAAATAGTAATGTATCAGCTAGGGCAGTTATAACCTGGAGTCAGGTAAATGGAGCTGCTGGATATCAGATATGGAGAGCAGAGAGAAAAAATGGAAGTTACTCTATAGCAAAGAGTATTACGGACGGAGATACAATCTCTTATACGAATACAGGCCTAACCAGCGGAAAAACTTATTACTATAAAGTACGGGCGTATACGGAATTGGATGGTAAAAAGACATTTGGAGAATATTCAGATACAAAAACTGTAACTGTTAAGTAAAAGAAGCAAAAAGGGAGCTGTACGCTCCCTTTTTGCTATCAGAAGGAAAAGTATTTACCGGAACATTTCTCCCAGAGTCCTTACCATAACGCCGGTGGCTCCTTTGGCCATGTAGGGCTTTCCATCGGAAAAATCGCTGCTACCGGCGATGTCTAAGTGGATCCACTGTACCCCTTCTTCTATAAATTCTTCCAGGAAGGCGGCTGCCAGGGAGCTGCCTGCTCCTATTCCGGAAACGCAGTTGTTCATATCCGCCACTGTGCTTTTTTGCACCTGTTCATGGAAGTACTCATCCAGGGGAAGCTGCCACAGCTTTTCGCCTGTCTTCTGACCGGCTTTTTCCAGGGCATCCAGAAATTCCGGGGCATTGGTGAAGGCTCCTGTGTAATTTTTCCCAAGGGCGGCCACACAGGCTCCTGTAAGGGTGGCCAGATCGATGATCTTTTTGGCTCCCTGTTGCTGGGCGTAGGTGATGGCGTCACAGAGGACCAGACGGCCTTCCGCGTCGGTATTGGTGATCTCGATAGTCTTGCCGCTTAAGGATACCAGGACCTCGTTGCAGGTGTAGGCGTCGGGGCCGATCTTATTTTCTGTGGCGCCAAGAACTGCCATAACATTTGCTTTTCCTTTCTGCCGGGCAATAAGCTCCAGGGCGCAGAGGGCGTTGGCGGCTCCGCACATATCAAATTTCATTCCGTCCATTCCTGAAGAAGACTTCAGGTTGTATCCTCCGGCGTCAAAGGTCAGGCCTTTGCCTACCAGGGCAGTCCAGGGGGCGCCTGGATCGCCTTCATAGCGGAGGGTGATCAGCCTTGCGCCGTGGGAAGAGCCCCGGTTGACTCCCAGAAGGGCTCCCGCTCCTATTTCTTCCAGCTCTTTATTGGTCAGGATCTCGCAGTCCAGATTTAATTCTTGGGACAGTCTGGATGCTTCTTCCGCCAGGTCTTCGGGAGTCATGAAATTGTTAGGCATATTTCCAAGATCCCTTGCGTGGTTTACGCAGGAAGCGGTGAGACGGGCCTGCTCACAGAGAGAAGAAATATCCTGAGAAGAGATAAAGGAAATTTCAGGAACTGTTTCTTTTTCCCGGCGGATTTTTGTAAAGTCGTAAAGGGCATATTCTGCATAATAGGAAGCCTCCCGGGCGGCGTCCTGGACAGAGATATGGTCACAGGCCAGGGTATCAATGAAGATACACAGGTCTTCTTTCTCCCGGCGGACACATTCTCCGATGGTCTCCCCTGCTTTCTGGGGAGTCATGGACTCTTTGTCTCCCAGGCCAAGGATCAGAATATGCTTTGGATAACGGGAATCTGTCTGGAGAATACGGAAGCTTTTTCCTTTTTCCAGGGAGAGGTCTTCCAGATACTCCTTTAAAAATTCAAGTTCAGAAGGAAGGGTGGCTCCTTTATAGATAGGAACTGCCAGCCAGGAGGCGACAGCAGATAAATCTGATAAACGATAGATTTTCATATGATATACACTGTCCTTTCTTTTAGAATATGGCTCCCGGAAACGGCGGGATAAGAAAACTGCGCAGGGGAGCCTTTTGTACAATGAGGGTAGCATAAACGTCTCATAAAGTCAAATATCCAGGTCCGGAACCTGTTGAATATCCTGTTTTTTTCCAGAATAATTGAAATAATACTTTTTCATACAGTATTTTTATGATATGATTAACACTGATAAATTAAAGAAAAGTTTGTTGGTAATATCAGATTTACAGAAAGGATAGAGGAATTTGCTATGTGTGGAATCGTAGGATATGTTGGAGAAGAACAGGCAGCTCCTATTCTTTTAGGCGGACTGTCTAAGCTGGAGTACAGAGGTTATGACTCTGCGGGAATCGCAGTGCGCAATGATGAAACAGGGAAGACAGAGATCGTAAAGGCAAAAGGACGTCTGAAGATCCTGGTTGAGAAAACCGACGGGGGAACCGCGGTGCCGGGTACCTGCGGTATCGGACATACACGCTGGGCCACTCATGGGGAACCCTCTGAGAATAATGCTCACCCTCACTGCTCAGATGACAGATCGGTAATCCTGGTGCACAATGGAATCATTGAGAACTATCAGGAACTGAAAGAAAAGCTGACCAAATCCGGATATACGTTTTATTCCCAGACAGATACAGAGATCGCGGTGAAGCTTATTGATTATTATTATAAGAAGACGGGAACTCCTTTGGAGGCTATGACCCGTACTATGCTGCGTATCCGGGGCTCTTATGCTTTCGGAGTGATGTTCCGGGACTATCCGGGGAAAATTTTTGCGGCAAGAAAAGACAGTCCTCTGATCGTAGGCCGGAGCACTGCAGGCTCTTTGATCGCTTCAGATGTGCCTGCCATCCTGGACCGGACCAGAAATGTATACTACATTGGAAATATGGAGATCGCAGAACTCTCCAAAGAAGAAATCCATTTTTACAATATCGACAGAGAAGAGATCCAGAAGGATATGGTCTCTATTGAGTGGGACGCAGAGGCGGCGGAAAAAGGCGGATATGAGCACTTTATGCTGAAGGAGATCCATGAGCAGCCTAAAGCTGTACAGGATACTATCGGAGCTTATGTAAAAGACGGAAAGATCGATCTCTCCCAGACAGGTATGGAGGAAGAGACTCTGAAGAAAATTAAAAGAATCTATATCGTAGCCTGCGGTTCTGCCTATCATGTGGGAGTGGTAGGAAAATATGTGATCGAGGGTCTGGCTAAGATCCCGGTAGAAGTAGATCTGGCTTCGGAATTCCGTTACAGAGATCCTATTCTGGAGGAGGATTCTATTGTTATCATAGTTTCCCAGTCCGGAGAAACAGCGGACAGTCTGGCAGCTCTCCGTCTGGCAAAGGAAAGAGGCGTGCCGGTAATGGGAATCGTGAATGTGGTAGGTTCCAGCATTGCCAGAGAAAGCGACTATATCCTGTATACCTATGCAGGCCCTGAAATTTCTGTGGCTACCACAAAAGCCTACAGTACCCAGCTTATCGCCATGTATCTGCTGGCGGCAGAATCTGCTCTGGCCAAAGGGGTGATCGATGAAGAACGCTACAAAGCCCTCCTGAATGAGATGGGAACCCTTCCGGAAAAGATCCAGAGGACTCTGGACGATAAGGAGCGGATCCAGTGGTTTGCCAGCAAATATGCCAATGCAAAGGATATCTTCTTCATTGGAAGAGGAATTGACTATGCCATCAGCCTGGAAGGCAGCCTGAAGATGAAGGAGATCAGCTATATCCATTCTGAGGCCTATGCTGCCGGAGAACTGAAGCATGGAACTATCAGTCTTATCGAAGACGGAACTCTGGTGGTAGGAGTTGCCACCCAGAAGGGACTTTTTGAGAAGACTGTAAGCAATATGGTAGAGGTAAAGAGCCGGGGCGCTTATCTGATGGGGCTGACTCTTTATGGCAACTATAATATTGAAGACACTGCTGACTTTTCCGTATATGTCCCTAAGACGGACCAGTATTTTACTACCAGTCTGGCTATTGTACCTCTGCAGCTTATGGGATACTATGTCAGTGTGGCAAAAGGTCTGGATGTGGATAAGCCGAGAAATCTGGCTAAGTCTGTGACTGTAGAGTAAAACAAAAAAGGATCTGTACAGGGAGAGGTCTTTCAGAGACCGTTTCGAAGAGGAAATTTTAGACAAAATCCTGCTTCGGAACGGTCTCATTTTTTACATAAAAACTTGTATTTTCTATCTTGATTTTTATAGAAAAAAGCATAGAATAGGTACGGTAAAATTTGAAATCTACAGGGAAGGACAAAGGCCTGCAAAAGGCCGGAAGGGACATGTATTATGACAAACGATATGACAACTGGAAGCCCGGTGAAATTAATTTTGAAATTTATGATACCTATGTGCCTGGGGAATATTTTCCAGCAGTTTTATAATATTGCAGACTCCATTGTAGCGGGCCAGTTTTTAGGAGTCAACGCATTGGCTGCTATCGGAAGCACTGGCTCTCTGATATTCTTCGTTACCGGATGGCTGAACGGTCTTACTAGCGGATTCTCTATCTGGGTGGCTCAGTGGTTTGGAGCGAAAAGGCTGGACAGGATGCGGCATTTCATCGCCATGTCTATCTATGTCTGCCTGTTTTTTGTGGTAGTGATGACCGCCGGGCTTCTGGTCCTGAACGAGCCTATCCTACGGCTGATGAATGCTCCCCAGGAACTGATGGGCGATATCAGCAAATATATGGCGATCATCTATGCAGGCTTACTTGTTACCTGCGCTTATAACGCTTTTTCTGCGGTGCTGAGAGCTCTGGGAGACAGCCGGTCTCCTCTGTATTTTCTTATTGTATCCGCTGTTTTGAATGTGGTCCTGGATATAGGATTTATTGTGCTCTTCCATATGGGAGTGGAGGGCTGTGCCTACGCCACAGTGATCGCTCAGGGTGTATCGGCGGTGCTGTGTTTGATTTACATAATCAAGAAATTTGATGTGCTGAGACTGCGGAAAAGAGACTTTAAGTTTTCTTTCTTTATCATCCGGAAGCTGCTGGCTTTGGGCGTTCCCATGGGGCTGCAGTTTTCCATCACAGCCATCGGCACTATTATCGTCCAGGGCGCCATTAATGTGTACGGGCCGGTGTTTATGGCGGGATTTTCGGCAGCCAGCAAGATCCAGAATATAATCTGCACTGTATTTGTTTCCTTTGGAGCTACTGTGGCTACTTTTGTAGGGCAGAACCGGGGCGCCGGAAAAATGGACCGGGTGCGCAAAGGCGTCTACATGACTCAGGCAATGATCCTGGTCTGCAGTTTTGTGATCATGGGAGTGATCTACTCCCTGGGAAGATATATGGTGCTGATCTTTGTAGATCCCGGAGAGACGGATGTGATCCAGGCTGCCCAGATCTATTTCCAGACAGTGGCCTGGTGTTATCCCTTCCTGGGAAGCATTTATCTGTACCGGAACGCCCTTCAGGGAATGGGCTACGGCTTGGTCCCTATGCTGGGGGGAGTCTTTGAATTGATCGCCAGATGGGGGATCGTGGCGCTGGTGGCAGGAAACGCAGGCTTCGGAGCTGTGTGTATGTCTGACCCTGCCGCATGGATCGCGGCTTTGATCCCTCTGATCCCTTATTATTTCTGGACTATGAGAAAGGAGCGGAAAAAGGAACTTTCCCAGGACGATTCCATAGTCCAGAAGGGAGCGGTTTAAGAAGGATTCTGATGGCGCTGCTCCCGATAAGCAGAGGGGGAGATTCCCAGCTTTTTCTTAAAACTGTTGCTGAAATAGTATTGGTTGGCATAGCCGCATTTGTTGCTGATTTCTTTCAGAGACAGATTGGTCTCTTTTAAATAGCGGCAGGCGCTGTCGATCCGCAAAGAGGCAATGGTATCGCTGATGCTCTGGCCGGAGACTTTCTTGTACAGGGAGCTGAGATAGGCGGGAGAGATATTGGCATGGCGGGCGATATCGTTGAGACAGAGACTGCTGTGCTCAAAGTTTTCTTTGATATAGCCCAGCGCCATGTTATACACCTGATGGTGGTAGCTTTCCATAGAAGAATCCAGCTTCTGAAAGGCAGAGACACAAAGGCTGGTGATCCATTTGACAAACTGCTCATAGGTTTTAAAAGAATCAAATTGTTTATATACTTCCAGGATCTCTTGCTCCAGGTCAGAAGTGTCCAGATTCATCTCATACAGGAATTTCAGGATCCGGCCCAGGAGAGAGTAAATGCGGATGAAGATAAGGTTCTTGTCCTGGATCTTTTCTGTAAGATCCTGAAAAAAAGAGGTAAGCCATTTCTCAATGGCCTTTTCGTCTTTGGCACAGATCAGCTTGATCAGTTCCTCTTCTGTGTTTTCCATAAAGGAAAAAAGGCTGAATTCTTTTCCAAGAGCATCTCTGGCGTCGAAAATATTTTTATGGGGAAAGAAGAAGCGGTATCGCAGGGCATGGGAGGCGCTGGCATAGGAAGCGGGAAGCTCCCAGAGACTCTCTGTGATCCTGCCGATCCCCATATTCAGAGAGTACTGGTAGTTTTTGTAACCCTCTGTAACCTCTGACACAGCATTGTGAACTGCCTGGAAAAAGCGGCGGTCTGAGCTGCTGTTTTCCCCTATTATGGCTATGATGCTCTCAAATTCCTTCAGGTAATAGACATTGCTGAATGTCTGAAAATGTTCTTTCATCAGATCCAGGATATTCAGCAGTTCCAGCTGGAACTGGGCAAAGTCCGGCTTTTCCTTTTCCTCCCCGGTATACTCCGGCTCCAGGATCAGCACTGTATAATAATCATACTGGAAATCCAGATCCAGATATTCCAGGAGGCGGCCAAGATGAGAGCTGGCGTCTTCACCCGGATAACGGAGAAGATCACTGAAAAATTTTTCCGTCATCAGAGGACGGCTGGCCTGGACAAGCTCCATATTTTTTCTGGTTTTGTCCAGCTGGATGAAGGCATTTTTTATTTTTTCCGTAAGATAGCCGTAGTCCAGAGGCTTTTCAATATAGTCGAATACGCCCAGACGGATGGCCCGCTTGGCGTATTCAAATTTATCATAGGCGCTTACCAGAATGATTTTTACCTGGGGATTGATGGAGAGAGCGAGTTTGCTCATAGAGATCCCATCCAGATCCGGCATTTCAATATCAGAGATGATCAGATCCACAGGGATTTCCTTCATGGCTTCCAGGGCGGAACGGCTGTTGTACTGGATGATGGATACCTGGGCGTCTAGCTCTTTCCATTGGATATTCTTTTCGATCCCCTCTGCTGCCAGAGCGTTATCGTCAACAATCATTACTTTCTTCATTTTCCTCCTCCATTTGATTAAATTCTATAGTGATCTTTGTGCCGTGATAGAGACGGCTGTCAATAGAAATATGTCCGTTTCCAAAGTAAGGATTTGAGATCCTTTTATTTACATTTCCAATACCAAAATGTTTTTCATAATCTACGATCTTGCTGTCCAGAGTGTGGCGGATCTCTGCTAGCTGTTTTTCACCGATTCCTACCCCGTTGTCGGCAATGGTGATGATGACGGTATCGTCCCCGTAAACAGCGGTTATCACAATATGGATCTGGGGCGTTCTCTGAGAAAGTCCATGGAGTATGGAATTTTCCAAGAAGGGCTGCAGAGTAAACTTGCAGATCAGAAAATTTTCAACCCCGTCTTCCAGATCGATCTCCCAGGAAAGATTGCCATTGTGGCAGAGCTTTTCAATTTTCAGATACAGTCTGGCGATTTCCAGCTCATCCCGGATGGTGATCAGATCTCCGGATTTCCGCAAAGTCATCCGGTAAAAACGGGTGAGGTTTGTGATCATTTCATTGGCAATATCCAGCTTTCCCAAAGACTGGCAGGTCTGTATGGACCCCAGAATGTTATACAGAAAATGGGGATTGATCTGAGACTGGAGAAGCTGGTATTTCAGCCGCTCTTCTGTCAGAGACAGGTCCAGGATAGACTGCATATTGGAACTGAGGGAAGCCTGCATTTTCTGGAAGGTCAGACCAAGTTTGTCAATTTCATCATAGGTTTCAGGGTCTTTGGCAGGAGAGATCAGCTCCTGGATATCTTTTCCCGGAGCATCCAGCTTGAATTCTTTCATGGCTGTGGACAGAATCCGGATCTTCCTTGTAAGACTTCTGGAAATAGCGATGATCACAAGGATCGTCAGAGGAAGAGAACAAAGGAGGGTGATCAGGATGGTCTTGACCAGGACATATACATTGTTCCGGATATAAGAATCCGGGATTTCTGTTATATGGTACCAGCCGTTCTGAAGCCGTACGGTGTGGTAGCTGACCTGATCTTTCTGATATAAGGTGTTTTCTGCCTGAGCCAGATCAGAAAGCTTTTCCTGATTTATGTCCACAGACTGATCGGGAGAATTATGGGCGATCAGCTGACCCTGATCTGTGACAATATAGCTGGAAATATTTTTATCGCTGAAGGATTCCTCCAGATATTCGGAAAAATCAGAGACATCCAGGAAGATAATGTAGGCGTATTCGATGACCTGAGTTTCTGTATCCTTCAGGATCCGGCAGCAGGCGGCGCAGCTGCGGCTGTTCTGCACGCTGGATATCATCACCGGCACGGTGACGTCTTCCTGATAGAACCAAATGGAAGAAGTGCCGGGATTTTCCAGGCTTTCCTTGGGGATCTGGTACTTCTCCAGATTTGTAAGAGGAAAGAAATAGAGCCCTTCACCGGCCCCCAGATGATCCTGGGGAAGAAAGACACTGGTGTAAAACAGACGAAAGGTGGTCTTAAAGAGGGAAACGTCATTTCGGGTGTCTGTTAAAGAGGCAAGACTGTCCATGGGAGTGTCTGCCTGCATCAGGGCATACATGTCGTACTGAAGAGAGTCTGCCACATTTTCCACCTGCTCCAGCCGTTCATTGATCTGCATATTCAGCTGTTCGTCAGAAGACATAGATGCGTTCAGGATCCGGTCCCTGGCAATACTATAAGAGACCGAATAAGAGATCCCTCCGATGATACCCAGTGGGATCAGGGTGCACAGGAGAAAGGCAGCCAGCAGCTTTGCCTGAAAGTGAGAAAAGCCTCTCTTTATAGTTTTAAGAATTTTTTTCATAAGACACCTCGCGCTTTATCTGTACATGTTTGCATATCTTCGCAATTTTCATTATAAAAGAGAGAAAATTCGGATTCAACAGGAATAAAAATAATATAAACGAATTGAAAAATATTGTATTTTGTAAAAAAATGAATTTTGTTATTCTTGTCTCATCAAAAAATAAGGGCACAGGAGGAGATGCCCGGTAAGGAGGATAAGAATGAGAAAGAAGTTTGTCAGTTTATTAGTGGCAGGAGCCCTTACGGCAGGAATGCTTGCAGGCTGCAGCCCGGGCGGGGGCAGCGGTTCCGGATCTGAAGGAGAGAGCGCCAGCTCTGACGGGGACTATGATCTCACCTTGTATAGTATTAACACCACAGACCCGGAGTTTGACGACTGGCTTGCAAATGTGGAAGAGGCTACGGGATTAAATATCAATGTGATCGCCGCGCCTACAGATTCGGATACCCGTCAGCAGAAGATCACCACCATTTTGTCTACAGGTGATTCATCGGTGGATATTATTGAGATCAATGACGAGATGAGCTCAGCCTTTAAAAATTCCGGATGGCTGGAAGGGCTGAACGATACAGTCATGACAGATGATATCATTGACTATTTTGCCAAGGGATATGTGGAAAACATGATAACAGATAATGAAGGAAATATCATCGGCGTCCCGGGCTATACCGGCTATCTGGCATTCTGGGTAAATCAGGAAATCATGGATGAGGCGGGCATCACCTCTATTGACACAAAAGAAGACTTTATGAAATACATGGAGGCAGTTTCCGGGGATGGAAGATACGGATACGGCGGTTCCTGGGAAAAGACCTATGTGTTTAATGAGATCGCCCAGTTTGTGAATATGTTCGGCGGGGATTATTTTGACTGGACTCTGGAGGAGAACAAAGAAGCGATCCAGTTCCTCTATGATATGGTTCAGAATGGACAGACTCCTATTGACCAGATCGCAGACAAGTACGAGCAGATGAATCCGAAGGCCATTGACGGAAAGTATGGATGCTGGTTCTACTGGGGACTTGGACCGGAGTATGAGACTGCAGACATGCTGGGAGAGGACAAGATCCATATGGCCATGGTTCCGGATTTCAGCGGAAACGGGGAGAGATATATCTTCACGGACTCCTGGAATTACGTGCTGAATTCTGCTTCAGAAAACAAGGAAGCGGCTGTTAAGTTCCTTCAGTATATGGCAGATGAAGGGGGAATGGAAGCCTCTTATCAGTACTTTGACCGTTATCCGGCCAGAACAGATGTGGCGGAGAAAATTGTGCCGGATACAGATCCAGCAAAAGAAATGTACAGCAGATATGCTACAGAATGTACCGTTTCCGGACGTCCTATGCTTCCTCAGACAATGGAGTTTATTACGGATATGGGAACCATCTTCCAGTCCTGTATGCAGGGAAATATTTCTGTTGACGAATTCTGTACCAGCGCCCAGGAGCTGGTAGAAAAGTACAGCGCATAAGAAATCAAGGGACTGCCGCATTAGACTGGCATATGTTTAATGGGGCAGCCCATGCTGTTTTCCTATAAAAGGGAAAGTGAGGAGGAAATCTATGGCAGTGAGTAAAAAATCAATGAAATGGATTCCCTGGATCCTGATACTTCCAGTAGTGATCATCCGGGGATTTACAACATTGTATCCTATTCTGGTAACAATAAAGAACAGCTTCTATGATATTAAAATCCTGGCAGGAGTAGATGAATTTGTGGGGCTGGCCAATTATATCAATGTGTTTAAAGATGCAAAGGTGCAGACTTCTGTGGTCTTTACGGCTATTTTCGTAGTGGTATCTATGTTTTTCCATATCCTTCTGGGAGTGGCTCTGGCTATGATCCTGAATATGAAGTTCAAGGGACGCCGTTTTTTGAGGACTATTGTGCTGATCCCCTGGGCCATGCCCACAGTCGTGGCCGGCATGGCGGCAAAATGGGCTTTTAACAATGACTATGGACTGATCAACGATTTTATCCGAAGATTTTTTTCGGACTTTCAGTTCAGCTGGCTGATCAATACAGGTTCTGCCCGGGCAGCGGTGATCGCAGTAGATTTGTGGAAAGACCTTCCCTTTTTTGCTATTTTGGTCCTTTCAGGACTGCAGTTTATCTCAGAGGATATTTATGAAGCCGCAAAGGTTGACGGAGCCAACGGGATCCAGTCCTTTTTCCGGATCACTCTTCCCCTTATCGCCAAAAATGTGATCACCCTCTGTATCCCCTTTACCCTGTGGCGGCTTACCAGCTTTGACCTGGTGTACGCTATGACCTCCGGCGGTCCCGGAGAGGATACGGCTCTTATCGCATACCGGATCACTACAGAAGCCTTTACTAATCTGAACATCGGCTATGCGGCGACACTGGCAGTCATGCTGTTTTTGGTGATGGCCCTATTTAGCTTTATCAATATGCGCTTTATCAGCAAAATTTCAGATTAGGAGGAAGAAAATGAGGGAAAATACCAAATATAAAGTATACCGGGGGCTGATCGGAGCAGGAAGATGGGTGCTTTTCGGGATCGTGGCCTTTTTGATCCTGTTCCCGGTATATTGGATCTTTATTTCATCCATAACCCCGTCAGGAGAACTGTTTAAGACGCCTATCGATTACCTTCCGGATCATCCTACCTTGGAGAGCTATGCCTTTCTTATTGAAAATGTAGGACTGCTGGAAAAGATCGGGAATACCATTCTGATCGTAGGCGTAACTTTGATCGTGGGAACGATCCTGTGCTCTATGGCAGCTTATGGATTTGCACGGTTTAAATCCAAAGGAATTTCGATTGCCTTCGCGTTTGTGATCGCAACTATGCTGATCCCGGAAGTGGTAACTGCCAGACCTTTATATGAGTTTATGAGGACTGTGGGGCTGTATGACACCTATCTTGGACTGATCATCTTGTATATCAGCGCGGTGATCCCTTTTACAGTATTGATACTAAAGAACTTTGCTTCAGAGATCCCTGTTTCCCTTGAAGAAGCGGCGGCTATTGACGGGGCAAATTTTATCCAGAGACTGTTTAAGATCGTCCTTCCTCTTATGAGGCCGGCTATTGCCACAGTCTGCATTATCAATTTTATCACCTGCCTGAACAACTTTTTTACCCCTTTGTATTATTCCAATGACATTCAGGTTCTGTCTGTAGCCATCGTCCAGCTCCCTCTTAGGGACAATATGTACGGAGTGCCCTGGGATCTGGTAAGTTCAATGGGATGGATCATTCTGCTGCCTATCATCATTTTTGTTGCTGTCTTTGAGAAACAGATCATGGATGGTATAATGGCAGGAGGAGTAAAAGCATGAGAAAACGGAGGATATGAGGATGAATCAAATATTCGGAGGAAGTTTAAACACCCTTTTTATGGCAAGACACGAAAAAAGCAGAGCCATAAACGCAGAAAATCCCACCGGAGAAAAAGGCAGGGGAGGAATGGAGGCCAGCCATCTGGGACCTTCCAGAAAGGGCAGCCCCTGTCTTAGGGACATAAAGAGCGGAGAAACAGTGACTCTGGCGGAGATCCAAGGACCGGGGATGATCCACCATATCTGGATCACAGTGGCGGATAAGACCACGGAGGCAGACTGCTTTGTTCTCAGAGACCTGGTGCTGCGGATGTACTGGGACGATGAGGCGGAGCCTTCTGTGGAAACTCCTTTGGGAGATTTTTTCTGCTGCGGATTCGGCCAGGAGTGTATTGTAAATTCTATTCCTATTGCGGCAGTGCCAAGCCGGGGACTGAATTGCTATTTCCAGATGCCGTTCCAGAAAAAGGCGAGGATCACTCTGGAAAACCAGCATGCCAATGAGATCCCTGCTTTCTTTTACCAGATTGATTACGGCCTGTATGAGGAACCCTTCCCGGAAGATATTGCTTATTTCCACGCCCAGTGGAGGAGACAGAGGATCACGGAACTTGGCAAGGATTATGTGATCCTGGATCAGGTAAAAGGGAAAGGCCATTATGTAGGAACTTATATGGCGCTTACCACCCTGGAACGTTATTGGTGGGGAGAGGGAGAAATCAAATTTTATATAGACGGAGATGAGGAGTATCCTACCATCTGCGGCACAGGAACGGAAGATTATTTCGGAGGTTCCTGGAGCTTTGCAAAACAGATAGACGGAAAAACAGTGGAACAGAACTACTGTACCCCTTATATGGGATATCCTTTTTACTCCAGTCATGATGAAAGGATACATAATCCTTATCATAATGACGACTGTATGCCTATGCGGGGCTTTTACCGCTGGCATATCCAGGATCCGGTATGCTTTGACCAGGATCTGAAGGTGACCATACAGCAGATAGGGGTAGGCTATAGAGGGCTGTTTGAAAGACAGGATGATGTGGCCAGTGTGGCTTACTGGTATCAGGCCGAGCCTCATCATCCATTTCCTCCTCTTATGAAAAAAGAGGAGCGGTGGCCCAGATAAGGAGCAAAATTTGAAAAAATGTATTTTGGGGATTATGATCTGTATTTCTTTCCTGGCCATAGGCTGCAGTGGAGAGACAGAAGAGGCAGAAACAGAAGAGATCACAGAGGAAGAAAAGGACGAAATTACGATCATGCATGTGGATGCAGAATATCCGGAGTTTCAGAAGTTTATAGAAGAAGCAGAAGAAGCTCTGGATATGGAGATCCATGTAACAGCCTGCCCGGAAAACGCAGACAACCGGCAGGCCAAGATCTCCACCATACTTTCGGCAGGGGAAACCTCTGTGGACATATTTTCTGTGAATGATGAGATGGTAAGTGAATTTAAGTATAAAGGCTATCTGGAACCTTTAAACGACCGGGTTATGACAGAAGACATTATTTCATGCTATCCGGAAAGCTATATTAAAAATATTGCTATGCTGGACGGGGAGATCTATTCAGTGCCTTACTATATGGATATTATGGTGTTTTGGGTGAATAAAAGTATGACAGGAGATCTGGAGATCCGAACAGAAAAGGACTTTCTGCAGTTATTGAATACAGACTTTGGAGAAGGAAAATATGGGTACGGAAGCGCCTGGGACAGCGCCTATGTATACAATGAACTCTCTCAGTTTATTAATTTCTTCGGGGGAAGCTATTATGACTGGCGGGATCCCAACACAAAGGAAGCCCTTTCTTTTTTGTATAACATGGCGGCAAATCAGCAAACGCCGGTGGAGCAGGTGACAGACCAGTATGAGCAACTGGAACAGAAATTCCTGGAAGGCACCTATGCTAGCATTTTTGTATACAGCGGGACTATGGATACTTTTGTCAGAGCCGGGGCCTACAGAGAGGATTTTATCCAAGTGGCGCCTCTCCCGGAATTTGCGGAGAACACTACAAATATAGCTACCTGGCAGTATGTGCTGAACAAAGCTTCCGTCCACAAAGAAGCGGCGCTCCGCTTCCTGGAATACGCTGCCAGCCGGGAAGGAAGTATTGCTTATTCAGAATATATGAACCGTCTTCCTGCAAGACTGGATATCATCCGGGAAGAAGACCTGGATATTCCAGGCTTTGACCAGCTGCGGGATTATGTAGAAAACACCCAGCTGAAAGAACGGCCCTTCTCCAGAAACACCATGGAAGATATTACATCCATGGGGACTTTGTTTCAGAGATACGTCCTGGGAGAGATCACCCAGGAAGAATTCTGCCAAAAAGCCCAGAACATAACAGATAACTTTTAAACAGAAAAAGAAACTGCTGCATTACAATATAAATCAGGAATATTTATCCATTTTCTTGATATCAGTTTAATGCGGCAGTTTCTTTTTATTAATTTGGAATGTCAGAATTTGAAGGTGTCTTTAAATCCTGCCCATTTCTGGTCTTTTTCGCTTAGGTTCAGCGGGGTGCCGTCTTTCAGGCAGTAGCCTTCGGCGGAGGGGGTTCCTTTGTATTCTCCTGTTACTTCCGGCCATTCTACGCCGATCTCCGGATCGTTCCAGGCCATTCCGCCTTCGTCTCCAGGATGGTAAAAGTCTGTGCATTTGTAGCAGAATTCTGCTACGTCGCTGAGTACCAGGAAGCCGTGGGCAAAACCTTCGGGAATGTAGAACTGCTTTTTGTTTTCTTCAGAAAGCTCTACGCCATACCATTTCCCGTAAGTTTCGCTGTGGGTACGGAGATCTACCGCCACATCGAAAACCTTTCCTCTGATAACACGGACCAGTTTTCCCTGGGGGAACTGTTTCTGGTAATGAAGTCCTCTTAACACGCCCTTTGTGGAGCAGGACTGGTTGTCCTGGACAAAGTTCATGGTCAGGCCGGCTTCTTCCATATCTTTCTGATTATAAGTTTCCATAAAGTAGCCTCTGTTGTCTCCATGGACAGCAGGCTCTATGATATATAACCCTTCGATCGGGCATTTGGTTACTTTGATCTGTCCCATATGATCCTCCTTAAAATTAAAACTCAATTTCTGCCAGGTAGCGTTTTACAGCGTCCTGCCAGGTTGGAAGGAGACGGAATCCGCTGGCAGTAAGCTTACTTTTGTCCAGGCGGCTGTTAAATGGTCTTTTGGCCTTGGAAACTCCGTATTCTTCCGTGGTGACAGGAGTGACTGTGACCTTTTCATATTCTTTGTGTCCGGCTTCAATGGCCTGGCGGAAGATTTCCTTCGTGAAGTCATACCAGCTGATATATCCGCCTTCATTGGTGGCATGATAATAGCCGTATTTTTCTGTTTCAATCATATCCACCAGGAGCACTGCCAGATCCAGAGTATAAGTAGGCGTACCGATCTGGTCGCTGACTACCCGGAGCTGATCATGGGTCTTTCCAAGATTCAGCATGGTTTTGATAAAGTTCTTTCCGTTCTTGCCGAATACCCAGGCAATGCGGACAATAAAGTATTTTTCCAGATTTTCAGAGACCGCCAGTTCTCCTTCCAGCTTGGTCTCTCCGTAAACATTTAATGGCTTATAGTCTTTACAGTCCGGATCCCAGGGCTCTGTGCCCTGGCCGTCAAAGACATAGTCTGTGCTGATGTATACCATCTTGCAGTCCAGTTCTTTGCAGACCAGAGCAATGTTTCTGGTACCTTCGGCGTTTACCTTCCGGACAGTTTCTTTTTTATCTTCATCCTCCGCCAGGTCTACGGCAGTCCAGGCGGCGCAGTGTACCACTACGTCGGGAGCTGCTTCTTTTAAAACCTTTTCTACAGAGGCACGGTCTGTGATGTCCATGGGAACATAGGGCATAGTGGTTACAGGAGTTCCATCGGCTACTCCGCTGTATACTTCCTTTACGTCAGAGCCTATGCCTTCATATCCCCGTTTTGCCAGTTCATTCATTACGTCATGGCCCAGCTGGCCGGCAACACCGGTAACGAATACTTTCATGTGCATGTCCTCCTATCTGTTTCCATACATCTTTTCATAATAATTCTGATATTCTCCGGAAATGATGGTTTCCCACCATTCTCTGTTATCCAGGTACCACTGGATGGTTTTCTTAATGCCGTCTGCGAATTTTGTCTCAGGCAGCCAGCCCAGTTCGTTGTGGATCTTTGTTGGGTCGATAGCGTAGCGCATGTCATGGCCTTTTCTGTCTGTTACATAGGTGATCAGGCTTTCCGGTTTGCCAAGTTCCTTGCAGATCAGCTTGACGATATCAATGTTCCTCATTTCATTATGACCGCCGATGTTGTAGACTTCTCCTACCCGGCCTTTATGGATGATCAGATCGATGGCCTTGCAGTGGTCTTCCACATACAGCCAGTCTCTTACATTTTCACCTTTACCGTATACAGGAAGAGGTTTGTCGTTTAAAGCGTTGGCGATCATCAGAGGGATCAGCTTCTCCGGGAAATGGTATGGACCATAGTTGTTGGAGCAGCGGCTGATGGTCACAGGCAGTCCGTAGGTTCTGTGGTAAGCCAGTACCAGAAGATCAGCGCTGGCTTTAGATGCGCTGTAAGGGCTGCTGGTATGGATAGGAGTTTCCTCTGTGAAAAACAGGTCCGGACGGTCTAAAGGCAGATCTCCGTATACTTCATCTGTGGATACCTGATGATAGCGCTGGATGCCGTATTTTCTGCAGGCGTCCATAAGAACCGCGGTACCTTTGATATTTGTATCCAGGAATACTTCGGGATTTTCGATGGAACGGTCCACATGGCTTTCTGCGGCAAAGTTTACCACCATATCCGGATGCTCTTCCTCAAATAATTTATATACAGCTTCTCTGTCTGTGATGCTTTCTTTTACAAAACGGAAATTCGGATTATCCATGACAGGAGCCAGGGTAGAGAGATTTCCCGCATAGGTCAGGCAGTCCAGGCATACGATCCTGTAGTCGGGATATTTGTCCAGCATATGAAAAATAAAGTTGCTTCCAATGAATCCGGCTCCGCCGGTAACGATAATAGTCATAATCTTTCTCCTTATTCTTTAATAATATTTAGTGAAGGCTGTCCAGATATTTTCCGTCCAGAACATCTTTTAAGTACTGGCCGTACTGATTTTTCTTCAGCACTTCATAGACTTTCATAACATCGTCTTTGGTGATCCAGCCGTTTAAATAGGCGATCTCTTCCAGGCAGGCGATCTTTCTGTGCTGGTGGTCTTCCATGGTCTTTACAAAGTTGGTTGCCTCCACCAGGCTTTCATGGGTTCCTGTATCCAGCCAGGTAAAGCCCTGTCCCAGCAGTTCTACATTCAGACGGCCGGCTTCCAGATAGATCCGGTTCAGGTCTGTGATCTCCAGTTCTCCTCTGGCGCTGGGCTTCAGATTTTTTGCATAATCTACTACCTGATTGTCATAGAAATACAGGCCGGTGACACAGTAGTTGCTCTTTGGATGTTCCGGTTTTTCTTCGATAGAGACGGCTTTTCCGTTTTTGTCGAATTCAACAATGCCGAAACGCTCCGGATCATCTACATAGTAGCCGAATACAGTGGCACCTTTGCCGCCTTCTGCGTTTTCTACGGCGGCTTTCAGTCTTTTTTTCAGACCGTGTCCTGCAAAGATATTGTCTCCCAGTACCATGGCAACACAGTCGTCTCCGATAAAGTCGGCGCCGATGATAAAGGCCTGAGCCAGTCCGTCAGGACTTGGCTGTACGGCATAGGAAAGGCTGACGCCGAACTGATGGCCGTCTCCCAGAAGAGCCTCAAACCGGGGAGTATCCTGAGGGGTAGAGATGATCAGGATGTCCCGGATCCCTGCGTTCATGAGAACAGACAGAGGATAGTAGATCATAGGCTTGTCGTAAATGGGAAGAAGCTGTTTGGATGTTACCATGGTCAAAGGGTAAAGGCGGGTTCCCGAACCGCCGGCAAGAATAATACCTTTCATAAAGAAATCTCCTTTGTATTGTGATAAATTTTATTGTTTTTAGTTTTTCCAACGGGTGTCAGATTATCAAGTCTTATGATAAACCTATTATATAAGGTGACGTAACGTCACTTTCAACCCCTTTTTTCCATTTTTAAGAAACTTTTTATAGAAAATCAATTTTTACAGGAAAAAAAGCCTGCGTCCTTAGTGATATAAAAGCCTTCTGCTGTTTTTTTCGATACAAAAGAACGGAATTCCTTGTATCTGTCCAGAATGTACTGGTTCTGATTGCCGTGGCAGGAAAGAATATAGGCAATCAGAGGCTCTGCCTGAGTGACCAGAAGGCTGTCTTCATAACTGTGCCATTCTATTTTGGAAAAATAGGGACCGAGTATAGAAGGACCGTTTTCTTTTCCGAATTTTTCATAGAGTTTATCAGCAGACAGGATGATCCGGCTGTCAAAGTCCTGGACAAGACGGCTGATCTCCTCCATATGCCGGGCTCCATAAGCGCTGCAGAAGAAAACTCCTTCCGGTTTGAGAACTCTTTTTATCTCCTGCAATGCTTTATCCAGATCCCTGCAGTAAAACAGAACATGATCGGCAATGATCATGTCAAAGGTTTCTGAAGAAAACGGGATGTTCTGGCAGTCAAAGGCCTGAAAGTCAAACCGGGGATCCTCTCCGCCCAGGTTTCTCTTTGCGTCCCGGAGCATTCCCTGGGAAATGTCGGACAGAGTCAGGGAGAGATTCCCGGGAAGCTTTTCTCTGTTCTGGGACCAGAGGGAGCCGTCGCCGCATCCAAGCTCCAGGATCTTCATGCCTTCCCCGGGCCGGTACATCCGGAACAGCCAGGGAAACCATCCTTCTTTGTTCCGGGAGTAAAGGCTGTGAAGGCGGATACGGTCAGAAATATTTCTGGAATTCAGATACTGGCCTTTCAGGCTTTTTTCCATGCCGGTGAGATGGATCAGATCCAGCATATGGCTCCAGTTAACACTGTGATTTTTCCGGATTTCTCTGGTAGTGTCTTCAATGGCTGTTTCCACCAGCTTCAGCTGTTCGATCCGGTCCCGGACCAGCTTCTGCTGAAGAGACAGGGAATTCAGGGTAAAGCGATAGTCTGTGTCGTCAATGGTCATTTCTTTAATATCTTCCAGAGAAAAACCAAGATATTTCAGCAGCAGGATCTGCTGGAGCCGGGCAAAATCCTGATCTGTATAAAAACGTGATCCGGCAGGGGACACGTAAGAAGGCTTTAAAATATCCTGTTTATCATAAAAGCGGACAGTGCGCACAGAAATATGAGCCATTTTGGCAAACTGTCCGGAAGTGTAATATCCGGCTGGCTTCATAGGCGCCTCCTTCATGTGATTTCTTATATTATAAGCAGAGAAAAAGAGGAAAGACAAGTTCTTTTTTCTGAATCTTTCTTAAATATCTGGTACTTCTTTCCCCGGTCTGCTAAAATAGTAAGGAAGTTATTTGCAGAGGAGGAAAAGAGAATGAAAATCGCGTTATTAGAGCCCATCGGAGTCTCAAAAGAAATGATAGATGCCTTTGGCGCAAAGCTGGGAGAAATGGGACATGAGTTTGTCTATTACGACACAGTGCCCACAGATCCGGAAGAACTGAAGGCGCGTTCAAAAGACTGCGGGATCGTGATGGTGGCAAATCATCCCTATCCCGATGAAGTGGTAGAGGCGTCAGAAAAACTTCAGATGATCTCTGTGGCTTTTACGGGAATTGACCATATCGGAACAAAAGCCTGCAAAGAAAAAGGCGTTATGGTATGCAATGCAGCAGGATATTCCAATGAGACAGTGGCAGAGCTGATCCTGGGCTTTGCAGTAGACGCTCTGAGAAATGTGGCAAAAGGCGACCAGGCGGTAAGAAACGGGGGAACCAGCGCCGGCATCGGAGGAAGAGAAATCTGCGGCAGGACAGTAGGGATCATCGGCCTTGGACAGATCGGAACCAGGACAGCAGAACTTTTCCGGGCTTTCGGAGCAAAAGTCATTGCCTTTAACAGAAGCCAGTCCCAGAAGGCATTGGATATGGGAATCGAATACCGGAGCCTGGACGAGGTGCTGGCAGAGAGCGACATTATTTCCCTTAACCTTCCTTTAAATGAGGAGACAAGGGGCTTTATCGACAGAGAAAAGATCGGAAAAATGAAAAAAGATGCTGTGTTTATCAACTGTGCGAGAGGTCCTATTGTGGATAACCAGGCCCTGGCAGACGCCTTAAATGAGGATAAACTGGGCTTTGCCTGCGTGGATGTGTATGATATGGAGCCGCCCCTTCCGGAAGACTATCCTCTGCTCCATGCAAAAAATACATTGCTTACTCCCCACCAGGCCTTTATTTCTCAGGAGTCCATGGAGAGAAGAGCAGAGATCGTGTTCAGAAATGTGCTGGGATATCTGGAAGGAAAGCCGGAGAATACCTGCAGGCTGTAAAACCAGCCATTCACAACATTATATAGATAAAGATATAAAAGCTGCTGGAATGTTTTGTTCAATTTCCAGCAGCTTTTGTTAAAAGATCTGTTTAATAAGGTCAAAAAGTCTAGAGGTTATTATGCCGGCCAGACAACTGTGGAAACAGCCACCAGCACTGCCTGGGTCAGAAGAAGGAGGAGGAAAAGAGGAACAAACCATTTCCACCACTTTTCGATTTTGATCCCTGCAATACCGCATATAATAGGAGCGGAGGCTGTGGGCCAGAGAACATTAGAAAGGCCGTCGCCAAACTGGAAAGCAAGGATAGAGGTCTGGCGGGAAATTCCTACCAGATCTGCCAGCGGTGCCATAATGGGCATACTTGTCACGGCCTGTCCGGAGCCGGAAGGGATCAGAAAGTTGATCAGAGTTTGGACAATCAGCATAGCAATGGAAGAGAGCCATCCGGGCAGATTCGTTAAAGGTATAGAAAGTCCATATACTACTGTGTCAATAATATGGCCGGATTGGAGGATGACAAGAATACCTCTGGCAATACCGATCATGAGACAGGCAACAGCAATATCTTTAAATCCATTGGCCATTTTTTCTGCAATGGTATTTGGTCCCCATCCCATAATAAAGGAACTGACAACGCCCATGATCAGGAAGGTAGTGGCGATATCTCCAAATCCCCATCCCTGAGCTTTTACCCCCCAGACAATTACTACGATTCCGGCAACCAGAACTGCCAGTACACCTTTCTCACGAATACCAAAAGGATGCTTATGTACGTCGTCTTCCGACATTGCCAGCCGGCTGAAATCGTCACCGTAAACAAGACTTTTTGTGGGGTCTTTTTGAATTTTTAAAGCATAACGGATAACGAAAACAGAAGCTACGGCAATCATTACCAGATGACAGATAAGGCGATATCCAGAACCGGAAAGCTGAGGTACACCTGCTATTTCCTGGGCCATACCTACGGTAAAGGGATTCATAATGGAACCGCTGTATCCAAGTCCGGTTCCCAGAGCGACTATAGACAGTCCTACAATGGCGTCATATCCCATAGCGATAGCAATTCCTACAAAAATAGGAATAAAGGGAAACATTTCTTCGAATACGGCAATACTGGAAGAGGCAGCCCCGATCAGAGTGATAAAAATCGGAATTATGATCACACGGGCATTTCCTTTCAGTATTTTCAGCATCCATGCTACCAGACCGTTAAATGCTCCAGAGGCAATGATTAGTCCGATAGAGGCATAAGCTACAAACACAAAGAAGACTACATCGGCCCCTGCTACCATGCCTTCATAAATAGATTTTACAGTTTCGAAGGGGCCTACAGGAGACTGTTCTACTTCATGATAAGTGCCGGGGACTACCAGTTCTGTTCCAGATGCATTGGCTTCCCGGTCAAATTCTCCGGCAGGCAGCACCCAGGTAGCTACGGCGCATACGATGATAAAAGTAACCAACAGCACATATATATGCGGAAGATGAAATTTCTTTTTTTCTGTTTTTTCCATGTTGTACTCCAATCTGTATCTTATTCTTTTTTCTTACGAAGGGACTCCTCCCAGGAAGACTGTACCTGGCTGCGAAATTCCGGATCGTTATAAACCTTCAGAAATAGTTCTGTAAGGACTGCGGCGCCTTTGAGCATAGATTCATGAGCAAAGTCTGTCCGGCATGCATTGCGGAATTCTGTGGTATGAAGCGCCATAGTTTCATTGGTAACAGAAATCTGGGGCTGTATAGCCGGGCAATGATAACTGACATTTCCCACATCGGAAGAGCCGGAAGGAGTATTTACAGAAGCTGTTTTTTTCCCATAATCCTCCAAAAGTTCTGTGACTGCTGTCTCTAAGGGCTGGGTGCGGACCATATCATAAAAATCAGATAATCCGGGTTCTAATGTTACGGTACATTCCAGCGCCAAAGCAGCGGCATCGGCACATTTGCGGATAGCCTCATCCATTTTTTCAAGCTTTTTCAGGGAATCTGTACGAAATTCCATTCGGATCCGACAGAAATCCGGTATGATGTTAGGGGCCTTTCCGCCATCCAGAATAACAGAATTTACATGGATATCGGGGGTGAAACATTCCCGCCGGGCATCAATCAGATCCAAAAACTTACGGCCGGCAGCCAGAGCGCTTCTTCCTTCCCAGGGAGATGAGACGGAATGGGCAGTTTTTCCGTGAAAGTCTACCACATAACATCGAAGACTTAGCACATCCATATCCGGAATAGAAAATTCTCCGGAAGCACTGTGCATCATGGCGGCCAAAGACATATGATCAAAAATACCCTGCTGAGCCATTCCGATTTTTGCTCCGTTTTCTTCTTCTGCAGGAGTGCCGATGACATATAATCTGCCTTTAAAAGAATCTTTCAATTCCATAAGTCCTAAACCGGCCAGGACAGATAAAGCGCCGTGCAGATTATGTCCGCACCCATGACCGATTTCAGGAAGTGCGTCATATTCCACTAAAAGAGCGGCGCTGGGGCCGGTTCCGTTGTCCAGTTCAGCGCAAAAAGCTGTATGGTATCCGGCATAAGGATAAGTTACTTTGAAACCAGATTCAGACAGAATCTTTACGATTTTTTTGCTGGATTCAAACTCTTCATAGGGAAGTTCAGGATGATCTGATAGATCCAGACTCAGGGCGACTGCTTTATCATAGTGTTTCTGCAGAGCCTGAAGGATTTTTTGTTTGTTGATATTCATAACAATCCCCCTTTGTGCTTACTTTAGTAGATTATCAAATTATAACATTAATAAAATAAAGATACAAGTTTTAAAACAGGAACATTACATGTCAGAGATAATTATGAAAAATAAAAGAGATATAGATACAGGAAAACATCCGTAATATCTATATCTCTATTGAAAAACATTGTTAAGTTCTGCTACAGATCTGCTCCGTCCTCCGATGGGGCATCTGTTGTCTGGCCATCTTGGGAGGTTCCGTTGTCTGTCTGGGAATCCTGGGTCTGCGCTTCTTCAGAATCGCTGCTGTCTGTCTGGGAATTTTCAGCCTGCGCGTCTTGGGAGGTTCCGCTGTCCGTCTGGCCATCCTCCTGGTTCTGGAGATCCTCTGCCAGGGACTGGCCGGAGTCTTCTTCAGCGGAAGGTTCCAGCACATCAGCCAGGGAGGTATCGGTCATAAAAGTATCGACATTGTAGAGGAACAGGATATCAGTGATATTGTTGTCTGTGATAAGACTGTCTACGTCGTCATAGTAATAACGGGGGTCTATCACAATGATGCTGCGGAAATAAGGCTGGAGAAAAGGAATCAGGCAGTTGGCATAGGAGTCTTTAAATATGAGAAGATTCTTATTCTCTTCCAGAGGAGTGCTAATATCGATCCTGCTGTGATTTCCTCCGAAAAAGACCTCATACTGATCCTTCTGATCCAGGGCGCTGCTTTCATACATAGAAGCAGTTTTTTCCCCTTCTTCCACATAGTTTACCACACATTCTGTATTTACATCCTGAGGCACATAGATGTCGATAGTATCCTGGGAACGGTTATAGCCGCTTTTGGAAGCCAGGGTACCGGAGAAGGTGTGGGTTACCGGATAAACGGTATAATCCTGAGCCGGATCCTGGATACCCAGGGCGCTGTAGAGAGTATCGAAGGCATAGCGGGCCCCCAGGCTGGTCCAGTGGTGGTCAGTTTTGTAATAGATTGCCTCATCTTTATGTGAAGACATAGTATCCGTCAGATCTACAAAGGTGAGAAAACTGCCTACCGTATCTTCGGCCAGAGAGATGTCCTGAGACTGGTCACGTACAGGAGCGTTGGCCGGTATAAGCTGGGTGCTGATGTAGGCCGCGTTGGGAACCAGACTCATAACTGTATTGATATCTTTATTGCGCTGGGCAAAATCCCGGATGCTCTCTAATGTGTTTTGAACAGCATCCATATCCGGATTATTTTCAGGAATCTGCATCAGATACCCTTTTTTTCCAATATATACTCCATTAGATTCCCTTTTGCCCAGAGTCATGTCTTCCAGGACCTTCAGGCTGATCCACTGATCCCGGAAAAAGAACTGGTCTGTGACATAGTCTTCCATATCTGTCATGAATTTGCCGCTGGCCAGGCTTGTCAGAGAAAATTCCGGTTTTTGCGCAAGCATGCGGTTTTCGGATTCCGAGTATTCTCTATCCGGCTGAAAAATCAAAAAGCCGCAGGCAACAGCCATGAAAAGAAGGAAGATCAGAGTAATCTTAAAGTAAATTTTGGCACTTCTTTCCCGGAGTATCCTTCTTCTTCGCTTTAATTCTTCTTCACGAGTTAATTGCTTTTTTTTCATAATGTCCGCTTTCTTTCTTCTATAATAAAGAGTTTCCTTTTCTTTTTCCTAAAAACGGAAATACAGGAATGGATTATAAGTTGCGTTTACCAGATAGGCGATTGAAAAAATAAATATAGCAGCGTATATTACCGTTGCTGTTACAGAAGGATAGGTTCCCGCTTTCAGAGAAAACTTTCTGAACTTTTTCCATACCACAGGAGTGGCGCAGAAGAAACATATCACCAGCAGGATCAGATTTCCTGCCAGATAATACAGACCTGTGGAATCAATAAATCCATGACCTCCTATGCCAAACATATTTCCCAGATATCTTGCGGCATCCGGCAGCGTGGGGGAGAAAAAAAGCACCCATCCAAACAGCACCAGAATGAAAGAATAAATCTGCTGGACAATATCAGGAAGCTTTTCCAGCTTAGGAGCCAGGAAATATTTTTCTAACAGGAGAATCAGTCCGTAATACAATCCCCAGAGCATAAAGTTCCAGGCGGCGCCGTGCCAGAAACCGGTAAGCATCCATACCACTAAAATATTCCGTACATGCTTTAAAGTAGATACCCGGTTTCCTCCCAGAGGAATATAGACATATTCCCGGAACCAGGTGCCAAGGGAGATATGCCATCTCCGCCAGAAATCTGTGATGCTTTTGGAAATATAAGGATAATTAAAGTTCCTTACAAATTCAAAGCCAAACATTTTTCCAAGTCCTACCGCCATGTCTGAATAACCGCTGAAGTCGAAATAAATCTGCATCGCGTAGGCCAGACAGCCGATCCAGGCCGTAAGAACAGAACGTTCATCAGGAGCAATGGCCGCGATGGCATCAAAAGTCATTCCGATATTATTGGCTAAAAGTACCTTTTTTCCAAGACCTCTTAAAAACCATGCCACACCATGTCCGAACTTATACAGGCTCAGGTTTCTTCTGGCCAGCTGGGCGTCGATATCCGCATAACGGACAATGGGGCCGGCGATCAGCTGAGGAAACATAGTTACATAGGTTCCGAAGTTGATAAAATTTTTCTGTACCGGGACCTCTCCTTTATAAACATCTATAATATAGGAAAGAGTCTGGAAGGTATAGAAAGAAATACCTACGGGAAGCGCCAGCTCCTTGTATGGAATATCTACAGGAAGAATGGCGTTCAGGTTTGTTATCAGGAATCCGTAATATTTAAAGAATCCCAGGATCGCCAGGTTTACTGCTACTGTAAACCAAAAACTGAAACGGAGGAGGGACTGCTTGTTGTCCTCCCGGTAACGATGGATCTCAATACCGCTGATATAGTTAAACACAATGCTGAAAAGCATAAGAAATACATACACCGGTTCTCCCCATGCGTAGAAGATAAGGCTTACGATAAGGAGAAGAGTGTTCTTCAGCTTCCAGGGCAGGATGAAGTAAAGCACCAAGGTGATGGGCAGGAAGACAAAGAGAAAGAAAATACTGCTGAATATCATAATTTTTTATCCTTTCTGATTTTTATTGATCATAAGCTGCTGCGGAAGGCCTGGTCAGCCTTCTCTGCGTCAGGATGTACGATGTAGAGAATAAAATTTCCCTGCACATCCAGAACATGATTTTCCAGCATGTTATATTGTTCTACCCCATATCCTTCAAAGCTGTTCATCTGAGTCTCCAGACGGGAGTTGATGGCCTGGGTGACAGCCTCAGCCTGGGAGCTGTCCTGTAATTTGATGATCAGGAGCTCTTCGGCATTCATATTGCTGGCAGGAGCATATAAGGTCACACCTTCGTAGTCTCCTGCATTCAGTCCGTAAAATTTCCGGAACATCTGGTTGTTGCTTTCTTCCATTCCCTCCAGGTCAATAGCATCCACAACGTTTTTTGTAACGTCTTCCAAAGAGGCGTTGCTGGTTTTGTCTCTTGCCTGGAGAAGGATCACAAAGATAAGAAGAGCCGCAACCATAACGATACGAAGGATCGTCAGCACAGAAACAGATTGTTTATTCATTTTCCGTCACCTCCGTGATCATATCAATTGCCCAGTATTCATAGAAGGCTTTCTGCATATGGATGCCGTCTATGTCATAGAGATCGCTGTGTTCTTCTACGGTTTCTGTAATATCGATATAAGGAATTCCTTTTTCCTCGCAATGTTCCCGGATAGAATCGTTCCAGTCAGGGATTTCTTTCCATTTAGAAGAACGTTCAAAGGCCGGATCTGTAGCCGGGATGATAGAATTTACATAGATCACCGTATTGGGCAGAGCTTCCTGAAGATCTTCAATGATCTGATCCTGTTCTGTGATATAATCATCAACATTGCTCCAAAGCCCGATACTGATATCGTTCAGGCCGTAACAGAAGATGATATTGGACGGATTCAGGTTGACCAGCTGATCTTTATACTCTTCGATATTCCGGATAGTAGCTCCTGCCGAGGCCAGAACCCGGTTTTCGTCTATGAATCCGTAGTAGGAAAATCCGACTGCCCGGGAATCTCCCATGATGACTGTATCTGTAAACAGGGACCATACGTCCAGATCCCCGCTCTCTAAAGCCTTTTTCCGTTCTTCTTTTCGAAGATCTTTTACTTCCTCTTCAATAGGAGCTGTATCCTGAGCTTCCAGACCTTTTATGTAGTCGATGCCGTCTTTTACGTCATCAGTGGCAATATCCTGCTTGGACAAGGCCATAAAAATAACAATTCCAATGATCACCACTACGGCAGTCAATTCTATAGCCAGCCGTTTGCCGGGGTTTCGGAATTGTCGTTTAAGAAATCTGAGTATCCGCCTTGGAAGCGGACGGTTTCTTTTTTTCTGCATTATTGTATCCCCTTATTTTTTCTTGATTTTATCAATTATGCTGCAATATTATGTAGAAACTTCCGGCAGATAAAATTCATTTACTATCATAAAGCTTTTTTGGGAATAAGGCAATATCTGACAGGGGCCGACAAGAAAAAAAATGAAAAAAATCAGTCTCTGAAACAGGGAAATGCCGGGAGAAAGAAACAAGGAAAAGAAAAGTGCATAAAAAAACAGACAGAATACCCTCAGAAAGAGAAAATATGATTTTGAGCAAGATATCGCGATAAAGTGAAAAAGTGCAAAAAGGAGAATCTTAAGGAGGCCTATTGAAGAGAAGGAAATTTGGTGCTAATATGCAGTTGAAAAAGAAATAAGACTTATATAAGGAAAAGAGGAGTGCTTTATGAGAGGAAAGACAGAAGAAAAGAATGAGAAAAAAAGCTTAAGGGAGAGATTTCATGACTATATGATGGATCTGTCCAGGATTTCTCCTTCAGGACTTACAGATCATCATGATGAGTATTACTTCCATATTAATAGATATTATAATTTTGATTAAAGGATGGGACAGAGATCCCAAGGAGCCTTTGGTAAAAACTGTTTATGTTAAATAATGAAAGAGGATATTTTTACATTCCATTCCGGGAAAGGAAAACCGGAGCAAAATGTAAGAATATCCTCTTTTTTTGGAAAAGGCCGGGGTTTTACGTGGATTTAACGTAATTTTTCTACAAACGTGATAGTTGATGTGAAGCTTTGTGCTTAAAATATCAACTGTTCGAGTGAAAAACGTATGTAGAAAACTTACAAGAAGGAAGGAGAAAACGCCGTGTCAGAGATTACATTAAGAAATGTATGTAAAGAGTATGACAAAGGGCATTTTGCTGTGAAGGACTTTAACCTGGATATCCAGGACAAGGAATTCATCATCTTTGTAGGTCCCTCCGGCTGCGGCAAGTCCACTACACTGCGCATGATCGCGGGACTGGAGGATATCAGCGACGGAGAACTATGGATCGACGGAGAACTGTGTAACTATTATGAGCCAAAGGATAGAGGGCTGTCTATGGTATTTCAGAACTATGCCCTGTATCCCAATATGACGGTATATGGAAACCTGGCTTACGCCCTGAAGATCAGAAAGGTTCCGAAAAAAGAAATTGATGAGAGAGTACATAAGGTGGCCAAGACCCTGGAGATCGAACATCTCCTGGACAGAAAACCTGCGGCCCTGTCAGGAGGACAGAAGCAGAGGGTGGCTATCGGAAGCGCCATTATCCGTAAGCCTAAGGCTTTCCTGATGGATGAGCCTCTGTCAAACCTGGATGCTAAGCTGAGAGCCCAGATGCGAGTGGAACTGGCGAAGCTTCACGAGGAACTGGAAACTACTATTATATATGTAACCCATGACCAGACCGAGGCCATGACTCTGGGAACCAGGATCGTAGTTATGAAAGACGGCGTAGTACAGCAGGTGGAAGCGCCTATCCAGCTTTACAATAATCCGGCAAACCTTTTTGTGGCCGGTTTTATCGGATCTCCTTCCATGAATTTCTTCGATGCCTATGTAGGCGAAGAAGAGGGAAAAGTTGTAGTTTATCTTGGGGGCAGCGAGCTTGGAAAGAAAGTTTATTTAAGAGGCGAGAAAGCGGAAGTGGCAAGACAGAGAGAGATGGGTAAAAAGGTAGTCCTGGGAATCCGTCCTGAAGATATCTATGATTATGAAGAGGCAAAAGAAAGAGGCATTCATATGGATACCCAGGGACTTGAGGAAACTGTCTCCGCCAGAGAAATGCTGGGAGCCGAGGTGATCCTGTATTTTGACGCCCAAGGTAAAACCAATGCAGTAAGGTTAAGCCCTGAAAACCAGACCAAGACCGGAGAGAAGATTGATTTTTACTTTGATACAGACAGGATCCATATCTTTGATAAAGAAACGGAAGAAAATATTTATTACAGAGAGGAGATTCGGTAATGAACACAGGGAAAAAGAAAAAATTAAACTGGACCCCATACTGCTATCTGATCCCATGTATGCTGGTGTTCGCTATCTTTTTGTTCTATCCCTTTTTCAAGACGATCTATCTGAGCCTTTTCCTGACAGACAGAATGGGACAGGCAAAGATTTTTGTGGGAATGCAGAACTATATAGACCTTCTTACTTCTGAATCCTTCAGACAAAGTTTGAAAGTAACCCTGATCTTTGTGGTGATCGTTGTTATCGGAGGCATGCTCCTGGGGCTTATCGCCGCAGTGCTGTGCAATAAGGCATTTCCGGGAATCCGGGCTTTCAGTACCGCATATGCGCTGCCCATGGCTATCGCTTCTACTTCAGCAGCTATGATCTTCCAGATCATGCTCCATCCTACGGTCGGTATCGTAAACAAACTTACGGGGCTGGACATTAACTGGCTCAACGATCCCGATACGGCGCTGATCTGCGTAGCGGTTCTTACAGCCTGGCTGAACAGCGGCATTAACTTCCTGTATTTCTCAGCAGGTCTGGGAAATATTGACGAGACCATCTATGAGAGAGCTTCCGTAGACGGAGCCAGCAGCGTGCAGCAGTTCTTCAGCCTGACTCTGCCGGGACTTTCTCCCATCATGTTCTATACACTGGTTGTAAATATTATCCAGGCATTCCAGTCCTTTGGCCAGATCAATATCCTGACCCAGGGAGGACCGGACGGAGCTACCAATGTTATCGTGTATTCCATTTACCGTGACGCTTTCTTTAACTACCGTTTCGGAAGCGCCGCAGCTCAGTCTGTAATCCTGTTTATTATTATCATGCTGGTTACACTGGTAATGTTCCGACTTGAGAAGAAAGGAGTAAGCTATTGATGAGTCAGTCAAGCAATATGGCCTTAAGGGGCCAGAAAACTATCAGTAAAGAACAGCTTCTGGCGCTGAAGCAGGAAATGAATGCAAAGGCGCTGACCAAAAGGCGGATCCGCACAGGTGGCCGTCTGGTTGTTAATATTGTGTTTGCAATCCTGATTCTGCTGCCTCTGCTGTACGCTGTCAGCATTGCGTTTATGCCTTCCGGGGAACTGTTTACAACAGAGTTGAACCTGTTTCCAAAGAACCCCACTTTACAGAACTTTATTGATGCTTTCACCACCATTCCGCTGTTTCGCTTTGTATTGAACTCTTTTATTATGGCAGGCAGTATTACCATAGCCCAGATCATTACCTGCTCTCTGGCAGCGTTTGCATTTTCCTTCCTGGAGTTTAAAGGAAGAAATGTGCTGTTCATGATCGTTCTGGCAACTATGATGGTTCCCGGAGAGGCAACCATAGTTTCCAACTATTTAACAGTAGGTAATCTGGGAATGCTGGATACTTATCCGGTGTTGATCGTACCTTACCTGACATCCGCAATGGGAATTTTCCTGTTCCGTCAGTTTTATATGTCCTTCCCCATTTCTCTGTATGAATCAGCGAAGCTGGACGGATGCAGCAATCTGAGATTTATTGCAAAGATCCTGATCCCTCTGACAAAGTCTGCCATCGGAGCCATGGCTGTATATACTTTCATTAATTCCTGGAATATGTACATGTGGCCTCTGCTGGTAACCGGTTCCAACAACATGAGAACCGTTCAGATCGGTATCAGTATGCTGAACAGTGTGGATTCCCAGTCCATCACTATGATGATCGCAGGTGTGGTAATGGTTATCATTCCCTCAATCGCAATCTTTATTGTGGGACAGAAACAGCTGATCCGGGGTATGTTCTCCGGTGCGGTAAAAGGTTAAGTGATAAAAGGAAAAGGAGAGTAAGAATGAAGAAAAAAATCGTTTCATTATTATTGACAGGCGTTATGGCAGTAGGTGCCCTTGCCGGCTGCGGCGG
>ERZ1643249.186-NODE-186-length-79352-cov-32.969646_pt1 | contig 79352 bp, 84 predicted proteins | sample MGYA00579263_ERZ1643249 | MGnify/ENA primary metagenome ERZ1643249 (study PRJEB29033, sample SAMEA4952264) | chicken gut metagenome | biome: Broiler Chicken; feature: Gastrointestinal Tract; material: Caecum | place: Ireland | collected 2018 | study: Broiler...
GTATATTCAATACAACAGATTTAGAGTCTTGTGGATATAACTGCGGAAACTCAAGTGGATTCCCTCTTGCATCTTTCATCAGTTAGTGGTACTATATTTAGCGCAAGATGTTTAAAACAAATACCAGATATAGACACGGAGGGAAGGTTATGAGGGAAACTGCCATCGTGTGCCCGGAAATGATAAAAAAAAGAAATGGAATTCCGGTGCCGTTCGATGTGAAAAAGATCAGGGATGCGATCCGGAAAGCCAATGACGCGGCACGGGTGGAAGCGATCGCCCCGTATCAGTTTGAAAAGCTGGTAGATGAAGTTGTAGAAGCGATTCCGGAAGGAGAGACTCCCAATGTGGAGCAGGTACAGGACCTGGTGGAGGAGAAGCTGATCCAGAATGGATTTGCCAAAACGGCCAAGGCATATATCCTTTACCGGGAAGAACATACAAAGCTGCGCAAGACAGAAGCGGACCTGGTCAAGATCTACCGGGAGCTGACATTTACCAGCGCGGCGGATGCGGATATCAAACGCGAAAATGCCAATATAGACGCCGACACGGCCATGGGTACGATGTTGAAATACGGGTCCGAAGGGGCCAATTATTTTGTGGACAATTATATTCTGCCCAAAGATATTGCGGCTGCCCACATTAACGGAGACATCCACATCCATGATAAAGATTTCTATATGCTGACGGAGACCTGCTGCCAGATTGATCTTTTGAAGCTGTTTCACGGCGGCTTTTCCACCGGGCACGGATATATCCGGCAGCCGAAGTCTATCCAGAGCTACGCGGCGCTGGCCTGCATCGCCATCCAGGCAAACCAGAATGAGATGCACGGCGGTCAGTCTGTGCCGAACTTCGACTATGCCATGGCAGAGGGGGTAGCGTGTACCTACCGTAAAGAATATTATGATGCGGTACAGCGCTACTTCTGGCTGGAGTACAACTGTGAACAGGCATTGGACGAGTCCTTCCGCCAGGCGCTCAAAGACGCCATGCCGGAACGGATTCATATGGGAAATGTGGACCAATATGAGGAAGACCTGGTAGTCTGGATGAGCGGCGAGGGCGGAAAGATGCTGGGAATCCGGCCGGACGAAGCGGATATCCGCAGATGCCACAAAACGTCTGTGAGGATCGCCACCCATAAAACAGATCTGGCGACCTATCAGGCGATGGAATCATTGGTCCATAACCTGAATACCATGAATTCCCGCGCGGGAGCGCAGGTGCCTTTCAGCTCCATCAATTATGGAACCTGCACCACGCCGGAAGCGCGCATGGCAATCAAGAATCTGCTGAAAGCGACGGATGCCGGTCTCGGAAACGGAGAAACGGCTATTTTCCCGGTACAGATTTTCAAGGTAAAGGAAGGCATCAACTATAATCCCGGCGATCCCAATTATGATCTGTTCCGGATGGCGATCAAAGTGTCCGCCAAGAGACTGTTTCCGAATTTCAGTTTTCTGGATGCTCCTTTTAATCTGCAGTATTACAAAGAAGGGGATTATAACACGGAAGTGGCGTATATGGGATGCCGGACCCGTGTGATGGGCAACCATTATGATCCGACCAAGGAAGTGACCTGCGGGAGAGGCAACCTGAGTTTTACTTCCATCAATCTTCCCCGTCTGGGAATCCAGGCAAAGGGAGATCTGGATGCCTTTTATAAGAATTTGGACAAAAGGCTTGCTCTTTGCTGCCGGCAGCTGCTGCACCGGTTTGAGATCCAGAGGAAAAAGACCGTAAAGAACTATCCGTTCTTGATGGGCCAGGGTATCTGGATCGATTCCGATCATCTGGCCATGGGGGATCAGGTGGGCGAGATCCTGAAAAACGGAACATTGAGCGTGGGATTTATCGGTCTGGCGGAGACACTGGTGGCACTGACGGGACACCACCACGGAGAGAACGAAGAAAGCCGCAGACTGGGATACGAGATTGTCTCTCACATGAGAAAATATCTTGACAACAAATCTGAGGAAACAGGACTCAATTTTACGCTACTGGCGACACCTGCGGAAGGCCTGTCCGGCCGTTTTGTGCGGATGGACCAGAAGCGCTACGGAAAGATTCCGGGAGTTACGGATCGTGAGTACTATACTAATTCTTTCCATGTACCGGTATATTATCCGATAAGCGCCTTTGAAAAGATCCGGATCGAAGGTCCTTATCATGCGCTGACCAATGCGGGCCATATCAGTTATGTGGAACTGGACGGAGATACGGCGAAGAACCCGGAGGCTTTCGAAGCGGTGATCCGCTGTATGAAGGAAAACGGCGTGGGATACGGCTCCGTAAACCATCCGGTAGACCGGGATCCGGTCTGCGGTTATACCGGCGTCATCGATGATGTGTGCCCGCGCTGCGGAAGGCGGGAAGGAGAAGCGGTGCCTCTGGAGAAGCTGAACGAACTGCGTAAAAAATATCCGGACGTGCCGGTTTATCTGGACGCCAATCATTGACAGAAGCCGCCATGCGGCGGAATCTATAGATAAAACTTATTACAGGAGGTAATACATATGGCAGGAAGAGTGATTGCAGAAAACGGAATGGCGGGAGAAAATGTGAAATTTGACCGAATCCGCAGGATTACCGGTTATCTGGTGGGGACCACAGACCGATTTAACAACGCAAAACGCGCGGAGGAAAGAGACCGTGTTAAACACACCTTGTCCTAAACCGCTTCGAATCGCCGGGACCGTCCAGGATTCTATTGTGGACGGTCCCGGTCTTCGATATGTGATCTTTACCCAGGGATGTCCCCACCACTGCCCGGGCTGCCACAATCCGCAGACCCACGATTTTCAGGGAGGAAAAGACGCAGATACAGATCAGATACTGGAACAGATCTTTGATAATCCGCTTACTTCCGGAGTCACTTTTTCCGGAGGAGAGCCGTTTGTACAGGCCGACGCGCTGGTACCTCTGGCCGAGGTCATCAAAGCCCGGGGAAAACATCTGATGATTTATACAGGATATCTTCTGGAAGAACTGCAGGCCATGGACCGCCCGTGCGTGAAGCGGCTGCTGGAACTGGCAGACATTCTGGTGGACGGCCCCTATATCGAGGAACAGCGGGACCTGACCCTTCAGTACCGGGGAAGCGCCAACCAGCGGGTCATCGATCTTAACAAGAGCCGGGAGTGCGGAGAGATCATCCTTTATCGGAGCGAGTATGAAGACCTGTGGTGATTCAGTAAAAATTAAGATGTCAAAATACTGAAGGAATGATATAATGCATATGACAAACTTTTCTTCAGGAGGGAGAAAATAAATATGATGTACGCAAGAGACTACCGAAGGATCGGCCGGGAGAGCCTGAGCGGAATGTGGCCCACAGCGATCCTGGCAAGCTTTGTATCAGGGCTTCTGGGCTGTACTATGTACGGCTCCAGCTGGATCAATTTAAACAATGTGGTCCAGGGAAACGCCAGTGTATCAGACATGTCTGATACATATGCTGTGGCGGAGATCAGCGACAGCGCGATCCAGAATTTTGTAGAAAGCGACTTTTTCATGCCGATGATGGCATTCCTGGGAACGCTGCTGACCGTGCTGCTGATCTATGCGCTGGTCTGTGTCATTATAGGCGGAGCCATCACTCTGGGATACGCCCGGTTTAACTTGAACCTGGTGGATGGAAACCAGGCCCGGGCGGGAGATGTATTTTCAAACATAGGACGCGTGGGCGCAGGTATCTGCATGTGGTTCTGGCGCGGACTGTATATCACCTTATGGAGTCTTCTTCTGGTGATCCCGGGTATTGTCGCCACCTACAGTTACGCCATGGTGCCTTACATTATGGCGGAGCATCCGGAACTGAGAGCCAGAGATGCCATCCGGGAATCCAAAAACATGATGAAAGGGAACCGCTGGCGCCTGTTCTGCCTGGAACTGTCCTTTATTGGATGGAGTCTGCTTGCCGTGCTGGTATTTACAGTTCTGTTTGTGGCGGGAGTCTTAGTCGGAAGCGTAGGGATTGCAATGATCGGCCTGCTGATATTTTTCGTGGGACTTCTTTTCCTGTCTCCTTATATTGAAGCGTCCAGAGCGGCGTTTTACAGGGAACTGACCGAGCAGCGCTACAGCAACCCGCAGCCGGAAGCCCAGTGGCGCGAGGTTCCGCAGGATGAGATGAAGGAGGAGACTTATGATTACAACAACGACCCCTTCCATTGAGGGCAAAAGAATCCAGGAATATAAAGGAATTGTGTTTGGCGAGGTGGTCGCCGGCGTGGATGTGATCAAGGATTTCACCGCCGGGATCAGCAATTTCTTTGGAGGACGCTCCAGTACCTATGAGGGCGAGCTGATTCAGGCGCGTCAGAATGCGCTCCGGGAGATGGAAGAGCGTGCCCGGGAAATCGGTGCTAACGCAGTCGTGGGAGTGGATATCGACTACGAAGTGCTGGGCAGCAACAATGGTATGCTGATGGTGACTGCCAGCGGCACAGCGGTTGTTACAGATTAATTCAGAATATACGGCAGGATCGGGAAAATGGTCCTGCTGTATTTTTGCCTCGAAACAAACAGTACATAACAGTTGACAACAGCCGCAAACTGTTATATACTGTTTGCAACGAAGGAGGAGAGATATGAAGCTGATCATCAACCATTCTTCCATGCAGCCAATCTACGAACAGATCTCGGGACAGATCAAGGAGCTGATCCTGCATGGAGAATTAAATGAAGAGGAGATGCTTCCTTCGGTACGTTCTCTGGCAAAGGAGCTTCGGGTCAGTGCACTGACTGTGAAGAAATCCTACGATACCCTGGAACAGGAAGGGTTTATCGTTACTGTGCACGGAAAAGGGAGTTTTGTAGCCTGTGCCGGGCAGGAAATCCTGCTGGAGGAGAAGAGAAGAGAAGTGGAGACTGATCTGGAACTGGCCATCCGGAAAGGACGAAGCTGCGGAATGAGCAATCAGGAGATTGCAGATTTATTTCACATAATTCTGGAGGAGTAGAGATGTTGGTTCGATTGCATGAAGCGGAAAAGCGTTATGATTCATTCTGTCTGCAATGTTCCCTGGAAGTCAGGGAGGGATATGTCACCGGATTAATCGGCCCCAACGGGGCTGGAAAAAGTACCGCGTTTAAAATGATCCTGGGGTTGGTCTACCCGGATGCGGGAGAGGCGTCTGTGCTGGGAAAACCGGCCCGCAGCCTTACGGCTTTCGACAAAGAAGCTGTCGGCGCCGTCCTTCCCGGGACCGGATTCAGCGGATATCTGTCTGTCCGTGATATTCTGCCCGTATTAAAGAGTATGTACCGGGATTTTCAGGAGGAAGAGTTTGTAAAAAGGTGTGAACAGTTCGGCCTGCCTTTAGACAAGAAAATCAAAGAATTTTCCACAGGCATGAAGGCGAAGCTGAAGGTGCTGACTGCCATTAGCCATAAGGCAAAGCTTCTTGTATTGGACGAACCTACCGCCGGCCTGGACGTGATTGCCCGGGACCAGATCCTGGATCTGCTGCGGGAATACATGATGCCCGGAGACCGGTCCATCCTGGTCAGTTCGCATATTTCCAGTGATCTGGAAGGGCTGTGCGATGATTTTTACCTGATCGACGGCGGAAAGATCCTCCTGCATGAGGAGACAGACGTGCTGCTGGAAAGCTACGGGGTTTTGAAGATGACGGAAGAGCAGTACCGAACGCTGGACAGGGAATGGATTTTGAAAGTAAAAAAGGAGCCGTACGGATACAGCGCCCTGACCGGACAACGGCAGTATTACATGGAAAATTATCCGGAGATTACCATGGAAAAGGGCAGTATGGACGATGTGATCATGATGATGGTACAGGGAGGGCAGGCATGAAAGGTTTAATGATTAAAGACTGGAAGCTTTTGAAAAATCAGGGAAGATTTTACGCTGTGATTGTAATTTTCGCGCTGATCATTATGATTGCCAACGAAAGCGGATATACGTTTGCCGGATATTATCTGACGTTCCTGGCCTCTTTATTTACTCTGAGTACGTTCAGCTATGATGAAGAAAACGGAGGCACCGGCTTTCTTATGACGCTCCCTGCAGACCGAAAGACCTATGTGAAAGAAAAATTTTTATTCGGGATTCTGCTGACGGGAGGAAGCTGGCTGGTATCCTGCCTGCTGTCGGCTGTGTTCCTGATGATCCGGAAACCGGGTGAAAGCCCGCTGTCGCTTATGCCGCCCATGCTCGGCTTTCTGGCAGTTTTTTCTCTTCTGCTGTTCGCAGCGATTCCGATGATTCTGAGATTCGGCCCCGAGAAGGGACGTCTGGGCCTGGTGGGAGTGATCGGAATAGCTACCCTGCTGTTGATTGCGGTATCACGGACTGCAGGCGGTGCGGCAGAAGCATTAGGGTCGGTTCTGACACGTTATACAGCCGTATTCGCAGTTATAGCCGTGGTTCTGTATCTGGCGGTTATACTGGCCTGCTACCGGATATCCGTGCGTGTCATGGAGAAAAGGGAGTTTTAAAGAGTCTCTTCTCGTTGACAAGCGCCCCTCCGGGAGACTATAATACAGATTGTTTGAAGAGATTCTGTAACTACGGAGGGAGAAAATGAAACGAGAGACTTTTGGGTCCAGGCTGGGCTTCATCCTGGTATCGGCAGGATGCGCCATCGGCCTGGGCAACGTATGGAAATTTCCGTACATATGCGGTGAATACGGCGGCGCCGCGTTCATCCTGATCTACTTGCTGTTCCTGGTAATCCTGGGAATTCCGGTGCTGGTCTGCGAGTTTTCCGTGGGCCGCAGCAGCCGCAAAAGTGTGGCCATGTGTTTTGAAGAGCTGGAGCCCCGCGGCACCGTATGGCACCGGCTGAAATACATCGGAATCGCAGGCTGTTATCTTCTGATGATGTTTTACACCACTGTGGCGGGCTGGATGCTGTATTATTGTTTCCGCAGCCTGAGAGGCGATTTTGTAGGCGCTTCTGCGGAAGCAGTGGAGGCGGCGTTTAGCGGCATGCTGGCGGACGCGCCGCTGATGACGTTCTGGACGGTACTGGTCTGCATCCTGGGATTTGTGGTATGTATTTTCGGACTGAACGGCGGCGTCGAGAAAGTAAGCAAGTTCATGATGGCGGCGCTGCTGCTGATCATGGTAGTGCTGGCAGTACATTCTGTGACGCTGGAAGGCGCGGGAGAGGGCGTGAAGTTTTATCTGATCCCGGATTTCCAGAGAATCCTGGAAAACGGCATCGGCACGGCCGTGTTCGCGGCGCTGAGCCAGTCCTTCTTTACCCTGTCGCTGGGTGTCGGCGCCATGCTGATCTTCGGAAGTTATCTGGACCGTTCCAGAAGTCTTACCGGCGAAGCGATCAGCATCACTGCGCTGGATACGTTTGTGGCGCTGACCGCCGGATTTATTGTGATCCCGGCCTGTTTCGCCTTCGGCATCGAGCCCGGATCCGGACCCAGCCTGGTATTTGTGACTCTGCCCAATATCTTTGCCCAGATTCCCGGCGGAGCTGTCTGGAGCGCTTTGTTCTTCCTGTTTCTGGCTTTTGCGGCGCTGACCACGGTAATCGCCGTATTTGAGAACATCATCGCGTTTTACATGGACGGACTGGGCTGGTCCCGCAAAAAAGGCGTCGTGGTGAACGCGGTGCTGATGATTATCCTGAGTATGCCGTGCGTGCTTGGATACAACCTGCTTTCCGGCATCCAGCCTCTTGGAGCAGGCACCACGATCATGGATCTGGAGGACTTCATCGTCTCCAACAACTTGCTGCCCCTGGGAAGTCTGGGGTATGTGCTGTTCTGTACCAGCAAAAACGGCTGGGGATGGAATTCGTTTATGGATGAGGTTAACGCCGGCGAAGGCCTGAAATTCCCGAAAGGCCTGAAGGCGTATGTATCTTACGGCATTCCGCTCATCATTGCGGTGATCTATCTGAAAGGATATTATGATTATTTCAGCGCGAAAGGACCGGTTATGCTGTGGGGATGGATGGCAGCGGCGGTCATCTTCCTGGTATTTATTTTCTACTGCGCGCTGAAGGGCGGCAAGAAAGCGGCAAAAAGATAGAGTAAAAGGTCACGACAAAGATCGTGACCTTTTTAATACATCATAAGATTAACATAATATTTTTATGTAAATTATCGTTCCTCTTTGACCAGTGACAGGAATATGATTCCGGCTGAAGAAAATCGAAGCTTACATAGATGTGGAGCAGGGACCGCCGGAGACTGTGCATTTTATTCTTTTCTCTATTTATCTTTTGAGAACAGCGCTGGATAACTCTCAGTAAAAAATCAGCTTGACAAATGCTCTCAGATTCTATAATATTTTGAATGTCAAAATATTTGAATTTCAAAGTTTTAAGAAGAATTTTTAATTGGAAAAGGGATAAGGAGAGTATGATGAAATTTGAAAATCTGATCACACTGATCAATACGGTATCTTCTTCGAAGCTTACTCAGTTTTCCATCGAGTATGAAGGGTGTAAAATTACTATGAAAGCGGACCGCGGTATGAAAATTACTGCAGTTGCGGCTCCGGAAGCGGCAGTGCCGGAAGAGACACTATCTGTGCGGGAAACAGTTCCGCAGGAGAGCCCGGAAGCGGAAGGAAATGTAGTGAAATCCCCTCTGGTGGGAACCTTCTATAATGCGCAGTCGCCGGATGCGGAGCCGTATGTGCGTATCGGCGATAAAGTTTCTAAAGGGCAGATCCTGGGTATCGTCGAGGCTATGAAACTGATGAACGAGATTACCTCCGAATATGACGGTACGGTTAAAGAAATCCTTGTGGAAAATGAACAGATGGTGGAATACGGGCAGCCGCTGTTTGTGATCGGTTAAGCCAGAAGAGTCAGGAGATGACAGATATGTTTGATAAAGTTTTAATCGCAAACAGAGGAGAAATAGCGGTCAGGATCATCCGTGCCTGCCGGGAGCTGGGAATCCGGACTGTAGCCGTATACTCTGAAGCAGACAGGGAGGCCCTGCATACACAGCTGGCAGACGAAGCCATCTGTATCGGACCGGCTCCGGCGGGCAGAAGTTATCTGAATATGGAACAGATTTTAAGCGCCACAATTGCCAGCGGAGCCCAGGCCATTCACCCCGGCTTTGGTTTTCTGTCTGAAAACAGCAAATTTGTGGATATGTGTGAAAAATGTCATGTAACTTTCATCGGGCCTTCTGCGGATCTGATCCGTCGTATGGGTGATAAGGCGGAAGCTAGAAATACCATGATAGCTGCCGGAGTCCCGGTGGTTCCGGGAACGAAGGAACCGGTGCTGGATGCGGCCAGGGGAAAAGAACTGGCAGAGGGAATCGGTTATCCGGTGATTATCAAAGCGGCTCTCGGGGGCGGCGGAAAAGGCATGCGTATCGCTGAAAATTCGGACGAATTTGAGATTCAGTTCAATGTGGCTCAGCAGGAGTCGGAAAAAGCCTTCGGAGACGGCACCATGTATATTGAGAAATATATTGTGGAGCCCCGGCATATTGAATTTCAGATCCTGGCTGATAGTTATGGCAATGTGGTGCAGCTGGGAGAGCGTGACTGTTCGATCCAGCGGCGACATCAGAAAATGATCGAAGAAAGTCCGTCCAGCGCCATTTCGGATGAGCTCCGGAAAAAAATGGGCGAGACGGCAGTTCGCGCGGCGAAAGCAGTGGGATATGTCAATGCGGGTACTATAGAATTTCTTCTGGATAAAAACGGACAGTATTATTTCATGGAAATGAATACCCGTATTCAGGTAGAACATCCGGTGACAGAGATGGTGACAGGCGTTGACCTGATCAAAGAACAGATACTGATCGCAGCCGGTCTGCCCCTGAGCATGACGCAGGATGAAATTCACATCCAGGGTCATGCCATTGAATGCCGTATTAATGCAGAAGATCCGGAACGCGGCTTCATGCCCTGCCCGGGAACGATTGAGAATATGCATCTGCCGGGCGGAAACGGCGTACGTGTGGAGACCGCCCTGTATCAGGGCTATACGATCCCGCCCATGTATGATTCAATGGTCGCGAAACTGATTGTGCATGACAGGAACCGCCGCAACGCGATTCGCAAGATGCAGAGCGCCCTGGGCGAGATGGTGATCGAAGGAGTTACCACAAATATTGATTTTCAGTTTGAGATCCTGAATGATCCGGATTTTCAGAACGGAAATGTAAATACGCATTTTATTCAGGAACATTACGGGGAGTAGGATAGAAGATGTTAAAAGAAATGTTTAAAAAGACAGGCCATATCCACCTGCCGGGCAAACTCGCGGAGCCGTCCGTTCCGGAGGGGCTCTGGATCAAATGCCCGAAATGCGGAGAAACCCTTTATAAAGACGATGTCGTAGGAAATCATTATGTCTGCTACCGCTGCGGAGGATATTTCCGCGTAAGGGCCCGCAACCGGATCCGTATGGTGGCTGATCCCAAATCCTTTGAAGAATGGGATAGGGGACTGGAGACTCCGAATCCGCTGCACTATGAAGGATACCAGGAAAAGATCGCAGGGCTGAAAGAAAAGACCAAGCTGGACGAAGCCGTTGTCACGGGAAAGATCCGCATCAATGGAGAAGAAGCGGTGATCGGCATCTGTGACGTCCGCTTCTTAATGGGCAGTATGGGGTATGTGGTAGGAGAAAAGCTGACCAGAGCGATCGAGAAAGCGACGGAGCTTCGCCTTCCCCTGATCCTGTTTACTGCTTCAGGAGGGGCCAGAATGCAGGAGGGAATCGTTTCCCTGATGCAGATGGCAAAGACCAGCGCCGCACTGAGGCGCCATTCTGACGCAGGCCTTCTTTATATCACGATATTGACCGACCCGACTACCGGAGGCGTAACAGCGAGCTTCGCAATGTTGGGAGATATTATTCTGGCAGAGCCGGGAGCTCTGGTCGGTTTTGCGGGTCCCCGCGTGATCGAACAGACGATCGGCCAGAAGCTGCCAAAAGGTTTTCAGAGTTCGGAATTTCTGCTGGAACATGGCATTATCGACGGCATCGTAGAACGTATGGAGCTGAAAGACACCCTGTACCATCTGATCTGTCTGCACAAGGAAGCCGTTCCGGGACACCCGGAGCAGTCTTTGGATGCATCAGAGGGGCTTTACGATAAAAAATCCGGGGACAAGAAGAAACGTCCTGCAAACGCCTGGGAGAGGGTCCAGGCGGCCAGAAGCGCAGAGCGTCCCACCAGTCTGGACTATATAGAACATTTGTTTGACGGCTTCATGGAACTGCACGGTGACCGGGCTTTCCGTGACGACGGATCGATCGTGGGAGGAATCGCATCTTTCCATGGGCTTCCGGTGACGGTCATCGGCCAGCAGAAGGGAAAAAATACGAAAGAAAATATCAGCCGCAATTTCGGCATGCCGTATCCGGAAGGATACCGCAAGGCACAGCGCCTGATGAAACAGGCGGAGAAATTCGGACGCCCCATTATCTGTTTTGTGGATACCCCGGGAGCTTTCTGCGGTATGGAGGCGGAAGAGCGAGGGCAGGGAGAAGCGATTGCCCGTTCTCTTCTGGAAATGTCAGGACTGAAAGTGCCGATACTTTCTATTGTGATCGGAGAAGGCGGCAGCGGAGGAGCGCTGGCGCTGGCTGTGGGCAATGAAGTATGGATGTTGGAAAACTCTACTTATTCTATTTTGTCTCCGGAAGGATTCGCGTCTATCCTCTGGAAAGACAGCAGCCGCGCGGAAGAGGCTGCCGGCAAGATGCGGCTGACGGCGGATGACCTGAAAGACCTGGGCATCATCGAGCAGGTGATTGGAGAAGAAGAGCCTGTCACTGCCGAGTCACTTCCTGAGGTTGCAAGGCGTATGGATGTAAGAATCGAAGAATTCATGGAAAAATACGGGAAAATGACCGGGGAAGAGCTGGTGCGGCAGCGCTACGACCGGTTCCGCAATATGTGACGATAAAAGATCGACAGAATCCTTTCGGGACAGGGATATAGCTTCCTGGTTATCCGGAAGGATTTTTTATATTCCCTGATAACAAATATAAAATCGAACAAACTTTCGATTTTAATATTGACAAACACACGTTCGATTATTATAATAAAGTCATGCAAGAGAACAAATGTTTGGTTTTTGTTTGAAGGGAGTGTGTCAGAATGTACGCAGCAGATCGTTTGGCAAGGGAAGAGTTCCGGAAAAATCGGAGAGCGGAGACTGTCAGGCTGCAGAGAGCGCGCAGGACTTTTTTCTTTTTCCTGGCGCTGACTTTAATTGTTGTATTTGGGATCGGTTTTGGATTTGGAACTCTGATGACAAGAGCGGAAGAACCGGAGAAAGCGCCTGCTTATAAATATTATTCCAATATAGAGATTAAATCCGGGGACACTCTCTGGGATATTGCGGACACATATATGGACGGAGAGTATTATAAAACCAGATCCGATTACATCAGTGAAGTGATGGAAATTAACGGTCTTTCATCAGACACATTAATATCGGGGGAGAGCCTGATTGTCCCGTATTATTCAATGATTCAGCAATAGATTTTACAGATGCTGTCGTCCTGAAGGAGGCAGCATCTGCGATTTATAAAACGGTAACCGTCTGTATTAAGATTTCATGAAGATTCCTTTAAGATTTCCCCTCTTGGATTGTAGGTCAATATAAAATGTGTTACATTAGATGCAGTAGAGCAGCAATATCATTTTCAGATATTAAACTGCAGACAAAAGAGGAGGTTATTCATGAAAAACAGACTTTACTATTTACTGGCTGTTCTGTATGTACTGATGTTCGCCATCATTCTGTACATAAACGGAGCTTTTTCCGGGGAGTCCATATCTGTCAGCAATCTGGCGATTAATGTCGCTTTCCTGATTGTGATCGGGATTCTGTTCATTATTTCTTTTGTAAGCTTTTCCAGGTTGAACCGCGTGACGGATTCCCTTGTGGATACGGCAGAAGAGATGTCTGCGAAATATGAATCCGTACAGAAAAGCCTGTGGGACGAATACCGCACGAAAAAAGACACATTTTCCAGCCCTGTGCTGAACCGTCAGTTTGATCGGTATCAGAAAAGAATCGCCGCGTCTACAAACGCAAAAGGCACCATATCCCGGGTATGCTCCCTGGAAGAATATATCAATGAAGATTTGCTGGACAACGTGGTCAGCGCTCATTTTAATTCCGCAGTCGGCGGAACGTTGACCGGCCTTGGTATTCTGGGAACCTTTATCGGATTGTCCATGGGCATGATCTCATTTACCGGAAGCGACGTATTTACTATTTCCGATAATATTGCCCCGCTTCTGGATGGCATGAAAGTGGCTTTCCACACATCCGTGTACGGTATTTTCTTTTCTATAGTATTTAACTTTGTTTATCGGAGCCTGATGGCGGACGCCTATGGAAAATTATCCCGTTTTTTGATGACTTTCCAGGAATGTGCGGCTCCTGTGCCGGCGTCAGTGGACGAGAATACCAGCGCCATGCTGATCTACCAGGCGAATACGGCTAATGCTCTGAAACGGATTCTGGAGCTTCTGAAAGGGAATGCGGAAGAGCAGAGCAAAGGGCTGGACCGGGTTGTTCAGCAGTTTGTAAATCAGATGTCGGATGTACTTGGAGCTGATTTCGAACAGTTGGGAAAAACTCTGCATGAATCCTGTGAAGCGCAGGGAACCTATGCCAGAAATTTCCAGAGGCTGGAAGAGAGCACCAGGCTTTTACTGGAATCCAGCCGCACTATGAATGAGACGCTGACCATGACGCTGGAACGACAGAAAGAGCTGGAAGAGAAGCTCTCCAGCACCTGTGACGATTTGAGCAATGAGCTTTATACCTTTCATCAGATGAGGGATTTATATGAGAAATAAGAGAAAGAACAGAGCGGTATTCGAGGCTCCCAGTTACTGGCAGTCATATTCTGATATGATGGCCGCGTTGCTTCTGATCTTTATCCTGATGATAGCCATCACACTTGGAATCTACCGGCAGAAGCAGACCGATCTGGAAAATACCCAGATCAGTCTGAATGCCACCAGATCAGAGTTAGAGACATCCCGGGAAGACCTGCAGGCATCCATGGATGCGCTGGAAAAAGCATACGCTCAGGCGAGCAGCACAGAAGCAGAACTTGCTGCGGCATACCGGGAGATTGATGAAGCGCAAGCTGAGCTTCGATCCACCAAGAGTGAATTGGAAGATATCGTGGGTATCCGGACAGATATTATCAGGGCGCTTCAGGAGCGTTTCAGCAATTCCTCCATGCAGGTGGACTCCCAGACAGGATCCATCGCCTTTTCTTCGGACGTGCTGTTCCGGTATAACAGCTCCGTCCTGACAGAGAACAGCAAGGAGACCCTTCAGGAGATCATTCCCATGTACCTGGGGGTACTGCTGCAGGATAATTTCCGCCCATATATTGCGGAGATTATTATAGAAGGACATACGGATACAGACGGAGGATACCAGAGCAATATGACTTTGTCCTTCAACCGGGCAAATGCGGTTGCGAACTTTTGTCTGGATTCCGATAACGGCCTGACGGACACACAGATTCAGCAGCTCCAGGAACTTATGACGGTCAATGGCCGTTCCTACAGTGAGCCCATCTATCAGATGAATTCCACTGAGGTCGATATGGCTGCTTCCCGCCGCGTAGAGATCAAATTCCGCCTGAAAGAGGATGAAATGATTGAAAAGATCACGGAAGTATTGAATCAGGGAGCCGCGGCCGAGGAAACAAGTAACTGATAATCTTGTTATATTAAGAAATAGCATCCAAACTGTGGCGGTAGGGATGCTGTTTCTTTTTGTTGTCTATGTATGTCAGAACAGCAAAAATCACGAGCACTAAATCATGAAGAATAAAAAACCTCCTTGAAAATAGATAAAAACAGTAGTACACTAACAGATATAGAACGCGTCGCAAAATCGCAGTTTTACGACATGATATAGCAAAAACACTTATAAGGAGACATTTTTATGGCATTAACTTATCATGAACAACTGGATCTGAAAAACACTGCTCAGCTCAGAGAACTTGTAAAGGAACTTCCAGCGTTCGCTTCTGATTTCTTCCGCGCCATGGAAATCAAAAAGGCCACCAACACACGGCGTAATTATGCTTATGATCTGAATACGTTTTTTTATTTCCTCCGCACACAAAACCCATATTTTAAGGATAAGGATATCCGTACACTACCGGTATCCATTCTGGACGACATCCAGCCTGTGGACATTGAAGAATATCTGTCCTTTCTTACTTATTACGAAAGGGACGGTCAGCTTTATCGCAACCATGAGGAAGGAAAGGCGCGCAAACTGGCTACTCTGAATACCTTTTTCGGATATTATCACAAAAAAGGAATGATCGAAAAAAACGCTCCTTCTGTAGTAGATGTTCCCAGGGTCAAGGAGAAAAACATTATCCGTCTGGATGCCAATGAAGTGGCGCAGCTGATCGACAATGTGGAATCGGGAGAAAAACTGACAAAAGCGCAGAAACGCTGGCATGAAAAGACACGTGACCGCGACCTGGCAATCATTGTCACTCTCCTGGGAACAGGTGTTCGAGTCACGGAATTGGTAGGACTGGATATCGGTGATCTGGATTTCGACAATGGCGCCATGAGGGTGATCCGTAAAGGCGGAAATGAAGACATGGTATATTTTGGCGAGGAGGTAGAGGAAATGCTCCGAAATTATCTGGATGAACGTCTGGAAATGACTCCGGAGCCTGGACATGAGAACGCTTTATTCATCTCCCAGAACAATACTCGGATCACAGTACGTTCCGTAGAACGTCTGGTAAAAAAATACGCTTCTACAGCCACGGCAAAAAGAATCACGCCTCACAAATTAAGGAGTACTTACGGGACCGCCTTATATCAGGAAACCGGAGATATTTACCTTGTAGCGGACGTCCTGGGACATAAAAATGTAAACACGACCCGTAAGCATTATGCGGCCATGAAGGAAGAAAGAAAACGCAGAGCTGCCAATGTGGTTCAGCTCAGGGAAAAGGAATAAGGAATCACGCCTGGTATGACCACAGATTTCGAATTTGCCGGGAAAGGTCTTCGTAGCTCCACACTCTCCCGCTTCTGGCTTTACAGTTGGGATCATTGATTTGAAAACCATCGTCTGTGTATCCGCAGATCAGAATAAAGTGCCCTGCAGTGGTAAAATCCCCCGGTCCCATGGCACATATAATCGGATGGCCTGCGTCCAGTTCCCTTTTCATGATCCCTTCATCCAGAGAAAGCTCTGTGCCGGTCAGTCCGAAAGCGGCGGCCCCATCTGTCATAAGCGTCCAGGAGGTTCCGGTACCTTCGACATAATAACCTTGTTCTTCTGAAAACTGTGCCATGGACGCGGGCGTGACAGAATCGTCTCCGGTCAGGGCATGGACAGCCATGGACAGACATGTAGGTCCGCATCCGGACATACCGATATTGGAATTTCCATAGGGAAGATATCCCCATCGCTGATCCCACTGGAGGAAAAGAGGATACTGTTCTTTACGTTCAGCGGCAGTAAGCTGAGGATCTGATTCTGCTCCGCTCTGATCCGGATAACCAGATACAAATTCCAGCATTTCCGGATTGTTGACAAGCGCGGCCAGCATTTCCGGAGGATACTCTTCCGCCCTGTCCAGTATTTTACGTATGTCACGACTGGTTTTTGCCATACATTGGAGTTCGGCCAGTACCTCTTCTTCTGTACGCACGACAGGTGCGGATATTTCATAAGCGGCCTCTTCCCCGGCAAACCAACGTCTGACGCCCCAGACGGCCAGGACAGCCACGCAAAGGAGCAGGACGAGGCTGTACAGCCGCTGCAGCCTTTTGCGGCGTTTACGTCTGCGCTGCCTCTCTCTTTTACGTTCTCTGTATTCTCTCTGCTCTTCTGCTCTCATTTCTTCACCTCGTATGTTCCGGAGAGATCCCTTCCGGGATAACCGGTCTGCTGTATACTATCTTAACATATTCGCGGAAAGAATCTCCTTAAAGAATTCCGAAGATTTCTTAAGAAATGACGAAAAAAACCGGTCATACCACAAAGATATGGCCGGTTAAGGAACTGTTATTTATTCCCCAATTTGCGGAATATAATTTTGCGGATCATATCTACTGGTATCATAGTGAAGGCCAGAATCAATACCAGAACCCATCCGGATACGCCAAACGGCACACAGCTGAACATATTTCCAATCCATACGGCAGGCGCTGCCGGGATCAGCGAAATATTGACCAGGCAGAACTGGATACCCAGGATCATGCACATTACTTTCAGAAAATCCGGATTGTCTTTCAGATTTTTGAAAATAGCAAATCCATCGTTTCTGACATTAAATCCGTTAAACAGCGCGCTGGCAATAAACAGGACAAAATAAGAAGTCATAAACTGTGCGTCTGTCTCAAAGAAAGATCTGGCCCAGTCGGACATAAGATAGAACAGACTCATGAGTGTCAGCCAGATGCCCATAATACCGATCTGAGTCATCATTTCTCTGCTCACAAGGCTTTCATCGCGCCTGCGGGGTTTTTCTTTCATATAGGCTTCCAAGGCAGGCTCATTACCCAGCATCATAGCGCCCAGCCCGTCCATTACCAGATTGACAAACAAAAGATGCGTAACTTTTAATGGTTCTTCTACGCCTAGGAATGGCGCGACCGCGCTGACCAATACTGCAGCCACATTTACAACCAGCTGAAATTTGCAGAATTTCAGTATATTATGATAAATAGTTCTTCCATACCAGATAGCGTCTTTGATCGAGTTAAAATTATCATCCAGGATTACAATCTTTCCCGCTTCTTTTGCCGCTTCTGTACCACTGCCCATAGCGAATCCCACATCGGCGCGTTTCAGTGCCGGAGAATCATTGACGCCATCGCCGGTCATTCCAACCACAAGATTCAGTTCCTGGCATATACGGACCATGCGTGATTTATCAGTAGGCAGAGCTCTGGCAATCACACGGATTCGGGAAAGGATCTGTTTCACCCGGTCATCGCTCATAGAATTCAGCTCGGAGGAGGTCAGACAGATATCTTCCTCCGAAGTCACCAGACCGGCATCCGCAGCAATAGCAGCCGCTGTCTCCAGACGGTCGCCTGTAATCATAACCACCTGAATACCGGCCTCCTGTACTTCCCGGATCGCCGTTCTCGCTTCCGGACGCACATCATCCCGGATCGCTGTCAGACCGATCAGTACAAGACCGTCTTCAATTACATCTTCTTCCATAGGATGATCGCTGTATCCGAAGGAAAGAACTCTCATAGCCTTGCTGGCAAGCTGATCAATCTTTTCATTCAGACGTATGGTATCCAACGGGCGGATCTGTCCGTCAACGCTCAGATAATGAGTAGCTTTCTGAAGCAGACGTTCCGGCGCACCTTTGTAATATGTTCTGGAGCCAATCTGTGCCTGGCTGAACTTATTCGCGGAATTGAATTTCTGAGCATTAACTACATGAAGGCTTTCATCATTCTGAAGTTCCTGATAGGAATCTTCCCCCAGAAACTTCATCAGAGCCTGATCTGTGGCGTTACCGCCGATTACCCGGTGGCGTTCGTCATACATAGAAGAAGAATTCTGCCCGATGGCAATCCTCAGATTGTTGCGGACTTCCGGATACTTTTTCAATTCTTCGAAGGGAATGACCAGTCCGTCCGCCGTGAAAAATTCCACGACTTCCAACTCTCCTTTTGTAATCGTACCGGTCTTGTCGCTGAAAAGTATATTCAGCGCTCCGGCAGTCTCGATGCCTTCTGCTTTGCGGACAAGCACATTGTGGTCCAGCATTTTGCTGGTATTCTGCATAAGGACAATGGAAATCATCAGAGGAAGTCCTTCCGGAACCGCGCAGACAATGATTACGATGGCTATGGTTACCGCATCGATCAGATCCATTAGGATATATTCCCATCCCATATTCAGATAAGGCTCTACGCCTCCTGCCATAGAGACAAAATGAATTACGTAAAAAAGTGCGATCAGAATCGCGCCGATGTAACCGATTTTGGATATCTGTCCCGCCAGGATAGACAGTTTCACCTGAAGCGGAGAAGGCGGCTCCTCCTCCTGCATTTCCAGCGCCATACGTCCCATCATGGTCTTGATGCCGACTTTTTTTACCAGCATGACGCCCTCGCCGTCAAAGACAATGGCGCCCCGGAATAAAGACGACTCATCCACAAAGGTGTCTCCCGTAATTTCGTCCGGAAACGGAGTGTCTGAAGCGGCTGCCGTTTTGGGACACTCTTCTGCTTCGCCGTTCAAGGCGGCATTATTCACATTTAAATGACCTGTGATCAGGATACCATCGGCGGGGATCTTATCTCCGGCCTGCAGAAGAACCAGATCGCCCGTGACAATCTGATTGATACCCGTGTTGCAGATATTTCCGTTCCGATAGACCTTGATCTCTTCTTCCTTTACAGAATGCTTGAGATCCCGGTATTTTGTATCGCTCGCCACTCCTGTTTTTGCGGTTACCGTTGCCACTATCAGGATTGCAACCAGCGTGCCGGCTGGTTCAAATATTTCCGCATATCCCAGGAAAAACATGACGATCATCAGTGCAGAGATCGCCAATAGAACCCGGATCATGGGATCCTTGAAAGTTTCTTTAAATTCCTTCCAGAATGTGGTAGGTTCTGAGTCAGGGATTTCATTGCTTCCATAAGCTTCCCTGGATTTCTTTACTTCCAGGTCGTTTAACCCATGTAATTCCATGTGTATTCTCCTTCAGACAATTTTTACTTTTGAAATTATACTTGAACGATTTGTAAATGAATATTCCACAATATCAATATTTGTCTTATTTTTACCCACTTTGCCAAATCTGTCCCAAAAAAGAAATTTTTCTCTTAAGTTGCAGTTCTCGCGGCAGTTTGATATACTGAATTTGTCGAATGGAGGGAAAGACGTTGGCAGATTCTAATATTACGAAAAAGGCGTTGGCGGAATCGATGAAAACACTGCTCGGCACCATGCCGTTTTCCAAGATCAGTGTCAGTGACATCTGCGAAGTCTGTGGAATGAACAGAAAAAGTTTTTATTATCATTTCAGAGACAAGTACGATCTGATCAACTGGATTTTCCATACAGAATTTTATGAAGCAGCATGCGCAAAACCATATGAAGACGGTTGGGAGTTTATTTTGGGTATATGTAAATACTTTTATTCCAATCATGCATTTTACAAAAAAGCATTTGAAATTACAGGACAGAACTCATTCCGGGATTATTTCCAGGAGATTTTGGAGCCGATTTTATTGCAGTACTCTGCGGAGATGTTTGATTTCGAAGATCCGCCGGAATTTTTTATCACATTTATTTCTGACGCTCTGATTATATCCATGATACGCTGGCTTTCAGCGAGGAGTTGTATGGAGCCGGAAGAATATGTAAGACAGCTGAGGGCGTGCTGCTGCAGGATGATATAAAAACCGGATATGGCGTTTCAGAACCATATCCGGCCCATATTATTTTTTAGTGACATTTTCCAGTATATTCCGGAGATCTATGCAGCGGATATTATAAGGACTTCCCTGCCATTTTCCCGTATCGGTATATACATAACCTTCTGAATCGAAAGCTACCGCACAGGAGTCATTGGAGATGACACGATCTATCCGCTGTACGTCTGATGTATAATCTACGAGAATAAACGGATATTCCTGCTGTCCGCGGATCTGTGCGGTTTTTTCTTTTCTCAGCATATCTTCTTCAAAAGAAAACTGATCCTCAGGCATCAGAACGCAAAATGAAGCGCCTGTATCTGTGATCTGTTCCAGATACTCTGATCTGAAGTATCTCTCTTCAGCTTCCCTGCTGCACCGCAGATAAATACCGTAAAGAAACTCGTGTTTTTTCAGTTCATCAGCTGCTTCTGCCATCAGTTCGGAACCGTCTTCCACCAGGATCAGACAGTTGCAGGTAGACTCCAGTCTGTCCATCAGATTGCCTAAAATCTTTTCTGCCGTTACAAGCAGTATAAACGCGCAGTCATTATGTTTTTTTAAAATGGAAATATGTTCTTCCCCGATCGAACCGTCTGCGTTCAACAGATAAATAAAAGTCCCAAGTTCCTTTCCCTGACGGATCAATTTATCCAGATCTTCGCAGGGCAAGCCCTTTTCTCCGAAATTCACCTGGTATATCCAGGGTATATTAAAATGAAGTCGTTCCTCATTATCACGGATCAAAGTGGCGCCGACTGTGCAGGCCTGAAAACCAATATTCATACCGATCGTCATCAGACGCCGGTGATCGGTGTCAGACACTACATTTTTAACCAATGTATAATATGCGCTCTGCTCATTCTTCATCATCTCCTGGAGTACATGAAGAAACTCCTGCTGAAATCTTCCTTTTGCAAAATTGATGCCAAGATCAATCAAATTCCGGATACTGCGATCCGGATCTCTTTCGATATCGCGCAGAGCCTTGTTCAGCATGGTCTCAATAATAGTCCGTGCCAAAACCTCCTGTTTCATATACGCATCCCCTTTTCCGGTTTCTCTTATGTCCCTATCATAATATGACCTTCGCAAATATGATAGGGACAAATACCGGAAAATGTCCGGTTTTAATGGGTAAACCGTTCAGTTTCCTTGATGCGGACAAGAGCTCTGGCAAGCGCCGCCTGGGTAATATGATACTCCTGAATACTCTGTTTCTGGCGCATCTTTTCTTCCGCCCGTTCCAGAGCTTCTCTGGCTCTGACCGCATCGATCTCTTCCGGACGTTCCACCGTGTCCGCCAATAATGTGACTCGGTTATGCGCTACCTGACAGAATCCCGGACTTATAACGGCATATGACCACTCTCCGCCATCTTCGATCTGCATCCGCATTTCGCCTTCCCGAAGTGCCAGAATCATCTCCTCATGATGCGCCAGAATCGCCTTCTCCCCATCAGGAGCAGGTACGATCAGGCACCGACAGGGACCTTCGTAAAAAATACGGGTACTGGATATAATTCTTAAAGAAAAACTAGCCATAATATGCTCCTTTCCCTTAAGCGTTCTCCATCATGCTCTTGGCCTTTTCTGCCACTTCTTCAATCGTTCCCACATTGAAAAACGCGGCTTCCGGATAAGAGTCCATGTCGCCGTTAATAATGGCCTGGAATCCTTTGATGGTATCTTTCAGCGGCACATATTTTCCGGGAACGCCGGTGAAATTCTCAGCCACATGGAAAGGCTGAGACAGGAAACGCTGAATCTTTCTGGCTCTGTTTACCGTAAGTTTATCTTCCTCAGAAAGTTCTTCCATGCCGAGGATTGCGATAATATCCTGCAGTTCTTTATATTTTTGAAGCATTTCCTGAACTCTTCTGGCGGTCTCATAATGTTCCTCTCCCACAACATCAGCCTCAAGAATTCTGGAAGTGGATTCCAGCGGGTCTACCGCCGGATAAATACCCTGCTCTACAATCTTTCTGGAAAGTACCGTCGTGGCATCCAGATGGGCAAATGTTGTAGCTGGAGCCGGGTCGGTCAAGTCATCCGCCGGCACATAGACTGCCTGTACAGATGTGACAGAACCGTTTTTGGTGGATGTGATCCTCTCCTGAAGTTCTCCCATTTCTGTAGCCAAAGTAGGCTGATAACCTACTGCAGAGGGCATACGCCCCAACAGCGCGGACACTTCGGATCCTGCCTGCACAAAACGGAATATATTATCTATAAAAAGAAGCACATTCTGATGTTCTACATCTCGGAAATATTCTGCCATAGTAAGTCCGGTCTCAGCCACGCGCATACGTGCTCCGGGCGGTTCGTTCATCTGGCCGAATACCAGCGCCGTTTTCTCCAGTACACCCGATTCGTTCATCTCGCTCCACAAATCGTTTCCTTCTCTGGAACGTTCTCCGACTCCGGTAAAAATAGAGTATCCGCCATGCTCTGTGGCAATATTGCGGATCAGCTCCTGGATCAGCACAGTCTTGCCTACTCCGGCGCCGCCGAACAGGCCGATCTTTCCGCCCTTGGCATACGGAGCTAACAGATCAATGACCTTGATTCCTGTCTCCAGTATTTCTACAACCGGACTCTGATCCTCAAAAGAAGGCGGATCTCGATGGATACACCATTGTTTTGCATCTGTAATTTCCCGGCCGCCGTCTACCGGCTGTCCCAGCACATTGAACAGACGTCCCAGTGTCTGCTCGCCTACCGGAACAGATATTCCCTTTCCGGTCTGGGCGACTTCCATATCCCGGCAAAGTCCCTCGCTTGCCGAAAGCATGATGCAGCGCACCATATTTCCGCCCAGATGTTTCGCGACTTCCATAACGCACTGACTTCCATGATTATCTACGGTCAACGCGTCTTTAATATGGGGGAGATTGCCTTTTTCAAACAGTACGTCGATGACCGGGCCGGAAATCTGTATGATTTTTCCCTTTTCCATCACACCTGCATCTCCTTTGCTTGATTCTTTTTTTGCTTTTGCGCACGGGCGCCGCTGCAGACCTCTGTAATTTCCTGCGTGATGGCTGCCTGCCGCGCACGATTATACATGATATTCAGATCATGCAGCAGCTCGTCCGCATTGTTGGTCGCGGCTTCCATGGCAACCATACGGGCATTCTGCTCGCTGCAGAAAGATTCTACCAGAGCACCGTAAATAAAACCGGTTATATAACTAAGAACGATCCGGTCGATCGCTTCTTCCGGGGACGGCTGCAGTAAAAAATCTTCCTGATAAACATTTGCCGGCACCTGTATCGGAGAAGACTTGCGAAGCGGAAGAAGCATGGAATCCTCCGTCTTGCTTAAAAGACTGTTTTCCATGCGTGTATAGATTACATGGATTTCCTGAATCTCGCCGCTTAAATATTTTTCAAGAAGCGTTTCTCTGATCCAGCGCGCACGGCTGAACGTAGGATGCTGAGCGGTGTAGAGGAAGTTTTCTTCGATATGAATTCCCCTTCCGCTGAAATACTGCCGCCCTAATTCACCTACTACAAAAAGTTCTACTTCTTTATCAGTATCATCAAGAAACTGCTGTGCAATTTTCAGCACATTGTGGTTATAGGATCCTGCCAGACCTTTGTCTCCGGCAATTACCAGAACTCCGATACGGGAACGAAGTTCCCCTTCTTTCTCAAAAAAACGACTTTCCAGTTCCGGTACGTGCCGCATAACCCTCGCTATGGCAGACTGAAGCGTATAGAAATACGGTTCTGTCGCCGCAAGCGCTTCCCGGGCTTTTCTCATCTTGGTGGAAGAAATCATGTACATGGCGTTGGTAATCTTCCTGGTATCCTGGATGCTTTTTATCCTGCTCTGAATCTCTCTCAGGCCCGCCATTCTACTTCACCACCTGACTCTTATATTCCTTGACCGCATCGATAATTTTATCGGTAAGACTGTCGCTCAGCGTATGCATCTGCTCAATCTCACTGCTGATCTCCGGATGTTTCTGGTCGATCCAGTCCAGGAGATCTCTCTGGAAGGATTTGATATCCTTGACAGGTACATCAATCATCTGCTTATGGGTAGCCGCGCAAAGCGTAATAACCTGTTCATGCAGAGACAGCGGCTGACACAGCGGCTGTTTCAAAAGCTCCATCAAGCCTTTTCCGTACTGAAGCTGTTCCTGAGTGACGGCATCCAAATCCGAACTGAACTGAGTAAAAACTTCCATTTCCCGGTACTGAGCCAGATCAATACGCACGCTCCCGGCTGCCTTTTTCATGGCTTTCGTCTGCGCAGCTCCGCCCACGCGGGATACTGACAGGCCCACATTGACCGCCGGCCGCATGCCTGCAAAGAAGAGATCGCTTTCCAGGAAGATCTGGCCATCTGTAATAGAGATCACATTGGTCGGAATGTAAGCGGATACATCGCCGTCCTGAGTCTCAATAATAGGAAGCGCTGTAATAGATCCACCTCCCAATTCGTCGCTGAGCCGACTGGAACGCTCCAACAGACGGGAATGAAGATAGAACACGTCTCCAGGATAAGCTTCACGTCCCGGTGAACGCTCCAGCAGCAGAGACAGAGAACGATATGCCACTGCATGCTTTGAAAGATCATCGTATACAATCAGAACATCCTGTCCGCGGTACATAAAATATTCCGCCAGAGCAGTTCCTGAATAAGGTGCGATATACTGCAGCGGAGCCGGTTCGCTCGCGGTGGAAGAAAGGACGATCGTATAATCCATGGCTCCATATTGCTCAAAAGTACGTACCAGCTTTGCCACGGTAGATGCTTTCTGTCCGATTGCCACATAGATGCAGATTACATTTTTCCCTTTCTGGTTCAGAATGGCGTCGGTTGCAATGGATGTCTTTCCGGTCTGCCGGTCACCAATGATCAGTTCGCGCTGTCCCCGTCCGATAGGGAACATAGAATCGATAGACAAAATACCGGTTTCCAGAGGAGTATCCACAGATTTACGGTCTACAATTCCGGGGGCCTTATATTCAACAGGACGGTAATCCGACGCCTCGATCTCTCCTTTCCCGTCTATGGGAGCTCCCAGTGCATTTACAACACGTCCGATGAACGCGTCACCCACCGGAATGCCGGCCATCCGCCCGGTACGGGCAACTTTTGTTCCTTCTTCAATACCGGTATCTTTTCCAAACAGAATACATCCTACCTCGTGGGCACGGATGTCCTGTACCATACCTTTTAATCCTCCGTCAAAAACGAGGACTTCTCCATACATGGCATGGTCCACACCGTCAATATAAGCGATACCGTCGCCAACTCTGCTGACTACACCGATTTCCTGGCTTTCAATGTCCACCCCGTCCAGGCTTCCCTTCAGGATGCTGATAATCCCTTTCTGGGCCAGCAAATCTCCCTCTGCCAAACGCATAGAAGCCAGCTCTTTCTCCAGGAGACGCTCTCTTCCCTTCGTACTCCAGTCATATTCCTGGTTGCCTGCGCGGAGAATAAACCCGCTTCCGATCGACTGGTTCTCCTTTTGCCGGAACTCCAACGGTCTTCCAGGATATTTTTGTTTGAGAAATTTGCGGATACCGTCTAGCTGAGAGTCACTGGGAGCAGTCACATATTCAAGGACACATTCCAGCGGAGTTCTCTCTTCTTCCGGCTTTTCCATATATGATTTCAGGATAGAATCCAGAGATCCCAGACAACTGTCATCTGCCAGTTCCAGTATAAAATTCCGGACTTTTTCCGGAAAGATTTTCCGGATAATGTCCTCCTTTTTTTCATGGGGGACGGTAGGATTCTCCAGTTCATCCTGTATCTGGGGAACTGCCTGCAGGATATCCAGCGCATGCTGCAATACATCAGGCTGGATGCGGGCTTCCGCCAGCTGTTCCAAATAATTATTCATTTTCTCCATGACCCGCCTCACCTGTTTTAGTCAAAAATTCGTCATAAAGAGAGCTGTCATTTCCGGAGGACTGCATCGATTTAACGGCAGTATTCAGGATCAGAGAACGAATCTCCTGCTCTGCCTTGGAAACAATCTTGTCTTTCTCCAGCACAGCCTCTTTTTTGGAATTTTCCACAATCTGTTCAGCCTTTTTATTGGCTTCTTCCAGAATATGGTTATATTCCGTTCTGGCATCTTCCTGTGCCTGGTTCATCACCCTGGTCTTTTCCGCCTCAATCTGCGCCTGAGACGCTGCATACTTATCCTTTTCGGCGGCAGCTTCATCCTGAAGTCTCTGCGCGTCCGCATAGCGGGACTGTATAGCCTGCTCTCTCTGATCGATGACACGGTTGATCCTCTTAAAAAGAAATATCCGGATAATCGCATACCAGATCAGAAGATCGATGATGGTAAAGACCAGATTTATATCAAGTCTTAACATGCAAACATCCGCCTTTCTTTAACCTAAAAGGATAATAATCAACAGGGCGATAACGAAACCATAAATAGCGGTTGCCTCGGCCAGCGCCGCTCCCAGAAGGAGGATTTTCGTGATCTTGCCGTCAGCCTCCGGCTGTCTCGCTACAGCTTCCGCCGCTTTGGAAGTTGCAATACCAATACCTACTCCTGCGCCAATACCAGTCAGAACGGCGATCGCCGCGCCAATCGCAATTAATGTACTCATAACTCTTTTCTCCTTTTACACTTTTTTACTCAATAGCTTCTTTGATAAATAATCCGGTCAGAAACACAAAAACATATGCCTGAATCAGACCGTCAAACAGGTCAAAGTATGCGCTGAATACCACCGGAAGAAATACCGGAAGAACGCTTTCAATCAATTTCATAATGACAAATGCACCCAGCACATTTCCAAATAGACGCATACACAAAGACAAGGGTTTGATTATCAGCTCAAGAATATTAATGGGGGCCACGATGGCCACCGGTTCCGCGAAGCTCTTAAGCCAGCCTTTTGCGCCCTTTTTACGGATACCTGCATACTGAATGAGAACAATACTCATAATAGCCAGAGCTGCTGTCACATTCAGATCTTTTGTGGGAGGTTTAAATCCCAGAATACCGATCAGATTGGCAATTCCAAGATAGATCAGGACTGAAGCAAGATAAGGCGTATACCTTTTCCCCTCTTCCCCGATGAAACCGCCGCACAGATTCTGGACCCAGCTTACTGCAAATTCCAGGAGCAGCTGTCCCCGACCGGGATTCTCTACCTTCAGATTCCGGGTCAGCAGCAGACAGACGATCAGAATAACGGCCATGATAATCCATGTGACTACGACAGATTCCGATATGCCTATGCCGCCAATGGAGAATACTGTCTCGCACTGCAGTTCTTCTATCAGCTTTTCTCCCAAATTGCCCATAACTGCACTTCCTTTCTCTCAAAATTCTGTACTTCATGCAATCTATAAATTATACTTGCCTGAAATCCCGAACTCTATTATAATACGAAAAAAAGAAATGTATAATCATTTTTTTTGCGTATATCCATAGAAAAAAGGAATGGTTCTTTGAATAAGACAGATAATAAAATGGACATCAGTTACGATTATTATAAAATATTTTATGAAGTGGCCAAAAAGAAAAATATCACTCTGGCAGCACAGCATCTCTGCCTGACCCAGCCTACGATCAGCAAATGTATTCAGAACCTGGAGCATGATCTGGAATGTCAGCTGTTTTACCGTTCTCAGAAAGGCGTCACCCTGACTCCGGAAGGACAGCTGCTTTTTCGTCAGGTCAGCCGCGCGTGCCAGCAGATGGAACTCGCCAGAAATATGCTGCAGGAATATGTAGACGGACAAAGCGGCAAAATTGATATCGGCGCCAGCGAACTGACTATGCGGTATTTTCTGCTTCCTTATCTGGAACAGTTCCAGCATCGTTATCCGAATGTAAATATCCGGATTCATACTTTTTCATCTCCGTTTCCAGTTACCTCTCTGATGTCAGGAGGATTGGATTTTGCCCTTCTGACCACTCCTCTGGATGTGCCGAAAGGGATGATGGTCACGCAGGTGGCTGATTTTCAGGATATTGTAATCGCAGGCAGTCATTTTACGAATCTTCAGGATCAGACGCTTACGCTGAAAGACCTGCTGCAGTATCCCCTTGTCTGCATGGAAAATGGAACTACGTCCAGAAAGTTCTGGGACGGAATTTTTCAGAGCCAGGGACTGGAATTACATCCCAACATAGAAGTAAATTCCAATGATCTGATCCCGCCTACTGTCCTGCATAATCTGGGAATAGGCTTTACCCCGTATAAGTTCGCGCGTTCCTTTTTACTGAACTGCGGGCTGATTCAGCTTTCTCTGGATTTCCAGATCCCAAAACGGCACATCTGCATTGTGTATAATCCCAAAAAAGAACTTCCTTCTGCTACGAAAGCGCTTCTGCATATGCTGGAGAAAGCAGATGAGGATACGCTGGCGCAGTTTTCCACAGATACAGGAATCGCGTTTTAATCCGTTTGCTTTTCCCGAACATTTGTGCTATACTGGTAAAAACGAATGTTCGATTCACAGGAGGATCTTTTATGGGATATGGAAAAATCACGCCGAAGCAGCAGGAAATTCTCGATTTTATCAAATCGGAAATTTTACATAAAGGTTATCCCCCTGCTGTGAGGGATATCTGTGAAGCAGTCCATCTGAAATCGACTTCTTCGGTTCACTCCCATCTGGAGACTCTGGAAAAAAACGGATACATACGCAGGGATCCGACCAAGCCGCGGGCCATTGAGATTATAGACGATACTTTTCAGCTTACCCGCCGGGAAGTGGTCAATGTGCCTCTGATCGGTACCGTGGCGGCCGGACAGCCTATCCTGGCTCAGGAGAATATTGAAAACTATTTTCCTGTTCCTGCAGAATACATGCCGAACAGCGAATGCTTCATGTTGAAGGTAAAAGGCGACAGTATGGTAAACGCGGGTATCTTCAACGGTGACCAGATTCTCGTGCAGCAGCAGAATACTGCCAATAATGGAGAGATGGTTGTGGCACTGATCGATGATTCTGCCACAGTCAAGACCTTTTATAAAGAAGACGGACATTACCGCCTGCAGCCGGAAAACGATTCCATGAGTCCGATCATCGTGGATGAAGTGACGATTCTTGGAAAAGTTTTTGGAGTGCTTCGGATATTTTAATAATAAAGTGAACGTTAACGGCGGCGCATAAAACACGCCGCCGTTATTTCATTCCACGGAATAGTCTATTCTGTCAAGATATTCTTCCAGAGTGATTCCTTTTTCCATGATTTCTTCCGCTGCTTTCTCTCCTACGTATCGGAAATGCCAGGATTCGTAAGATACTTTTGTGATATCCTCTTTGTCTTCCGGGTAGCGCAGGATAAAGCCGTACCGGCTGCAGTGATCCTGCAGCCACTGAATCTCTTCTGTGCGTGCCTGCTTTTCATCCAGGATCTGATAATCTTTCGCCACAATATCTACGGCCAGCCCGGTGGCGTGTTCGCTGCATCCTACGGGCATGGTTTCCTGAACCACTTCCTCGTAGGCTTCTGACGGTGAACTTCCCTTTTTCATCAGAGCCTCGATATCTTCATCCAGCAGTTCGCGCTGGCGTTCCATGCTTCGGTAGCCGGAAGCGACCCAGAATTCCAATCCTTCTTTTTCACCGTCCTGCAGCATGCTGAGGAGGCTGTCATAGATCTCCCGATCCACTTCTACCCCATAATCCCTTAATTTGACCAGATCAGGCTGATAGGTATTTTCCAGAGGATGATCCTTATTTACCAGTATAATTTCTTCTGTTGTGTCTGAAATATCGTTTTCCTTCTGGGCAGAATAAGCAGGAATCACATCTGCAAATCTTTCTTCCTGCCGGGAAGATACGCTGTCCGGATGATTTTGCAGAGAATGGAGTGCCAGAGTAACAGTCCTCCATCCGAATACAAGAAAAAAGACTCCGACAATTACCGTCATTGTCCGGCGGAAACGCATCCTTCTGATCCTTCTTTTCCGTTTTTCTCTTGATCTGTTCATAACTGATAATCCCCTTATCATAAGTTTTAATATTAATTTTCAGGAACAGAGAACGTGCCTCCAACGCTTTGCAGTCCGATGCCTATCCCCCGGTACCCCCGTCGGCCTGCAGTGAGCGGCCGTTGTTCCATAGTGACTTCTTTTTCTCCGAATGCCAGATGCATAGTTACCGGATAGTTCTGTGCATATGCATCTGCCCAGGAAACTATTTCACAAAAATCAGCCTCATAATAATAAGTACATCCATCCGCAGCCATATACATATTATCCAGAAGAATCCTCTCTGCGTCCTGATCGTATGCTGCCGAAACCTGATCCAGAATTGAACAGAGATAATCTGTGTATGGATTATATATCCAGGCGTAGTAGATTTTATAATTGTCTTCGTTCACAAGAAAGTAATAGTCCTGGTACAACATGTCTGTGTAATGAACAAGCCAAAAATTCAGCATATTTTTCACATGAGAATTTTCGCCGGATGTGTAGACCAGAGAATAATACTCGGCTGATTCTGCGTGATACAGCCAGTCCAGAGTGCTTTCATAATCTTCCCCGTAAACAATAGCTTCGTTTATTGAAGGTTCCAGCCCCATAGCCGCATACCTGTCCGTGATGCCGGTCAGATTCGGAAGCATACCTGATTCCTGGGCATTAAACACCTGATCATAGATTTCCTGAAGCATCTCTTCATTTAGTCTGGTTGTCTGCCGGTCAAAAGATGTGATCAGAGTCAGTTCACCCTTCCCATTTATCAGACTGCGAAATCCCTCGTCATTTCCCGGCAAATCATATGAACTAGGCTCCATATAGGAAAACTGATCCCTGTCTGTCAGGCTGATCCGGTTCAGATTCCGAAGATCCAGACTGCGGCTGATATAACGCGGAAGAAATATGACCCCTGCCGCCAGAAGAACAGTCCCGGTCAGGCAAATAGCAAAACTGCGTTTCATCCGCCGGATCCCTCCTTTCTACCGGGGAACCATAAGGCAATAGAAGTGCCTTTTCCCGGTATACTGGAGATTTTCCATCTGGCACCGTGAAGATCCAGAATCCTGCTGCAAAGAGTCATGCCAAGTCCTGCCCCACCCTCCTTGCGGGCGCGGGATTTATCAACCATATAAAATGCTTCTGTGATACGGGTCAGTTCTTTTTCTTCCATTCCGCATCCATTGTCGGAAATACTGAGCATATACCCTCCGGACTGATTTCTGCCCCGGATCTGTATCTGTCCATATTCTGAGACGGCCTTTCTTGCGTTGTCTAAAAAGTTGGTAAGCATGGATACCAGCAGATCCCGGTCCCCGATCACGGTTCCCTTTTCTATATGGGCAGTCAGACAAATCTCCTTTTCTTTCCTTCCTGTTTCTGTCAGGCGTACGGCGTCCTGAATGAACTCTTCCGCGCTCAGCGGCCGAAAATCATATTCCTGTTTTCCGGTTACAATCAGCTCCAGCAGTTTAAATGAAAGGCTTTCCAGGCGTTTCCCTTGCTGGAAAATATAATTGACTGCTTCAAAAGTTTCTTCTTTTGTACATTCTACGGTCCGGAGCATGTCCGCGTATCCGATGATGGAAGTCAGGGGCGTCTTCAATTCATGGGCGAAAGACGCAGTAAAATCCTCCTGCCTGCGCGCCTGTTCCTCCAGCTCCTGCATTTTTTCCGAGATAGTATCAGCCATCTCATTAAAATCATGGGCCAGTCCGGCGATCTCATCACTGCCCTGCTCCCTGGCACGCGCACCGTAATCGCCTCCTGTAAAGTCCCGGGCTGTACTGGAAAGCTCATGAATGGAATGCGTCAGGATATGGGTCACCAAATATACCAAAACTGCTGTAATTACCGTCAATATCAGGACTACGACAGTGTACCAGTCATAATAAGATTCTCTGTCAAGATAAATATCCGATATATCTTTCATATTTTCCAGATAATAAATATTGTTATTGAGCACGGAACGGCATGCATAGACAAGCCACGTTCTTTTATTTTCCCGTATTAGAGTATAACCGCTGGGACTCTCCTCTGTCAGCTGCAGCCAAAGAGGACTTTCTGCTCCTGTTTCCTGATTCTGATAAATCAGCCCGTCGCTTCCGTAGATTCTGTAAATGTCTCCTGTCCCCGCCAGATTCTGCACTACAGAACTGGCAGTCACAGAAATAATGCCGTCGTTTTGATAGGACATTTCAAATGCCATCTGAAACATCCGGTTGTCCTGTTCTCCTTCTTCCAAAGCTTTCTGATAAGATTTCTCAAAATTAATCTGTATCATCCATATACCAAACAATCCGAAGGAGACCAAAAACAAAGTAGTAAATGAAAAATAGATTTTCCAGAAAAATTTCATAATCAGGTCTCCAGACGATAACCGACTCTGTAAACAGCACTGATATGGTCTTCCCACCCCAGTTTTTTCTTCAGCCTCTGCACATGCAGATCTACCGTGCGGCTGTCCCCGGTGTATTCCCGTTCCCATACCTGTTCGTATAAAGTTTCCCGGTACAAGGCAATATTGGGGTTTCTTGCAAAAAAGAGCAGCAGTTCATATTCTTTTGGTGTCAGCAGAACCTGCTTTCCGTTCTGGAAGACAATCCGGGATGAAAGATCGATCTCCACATCCAGGACATGGATCCGTCTCCCGATTTTCTGGCAGCGCCGGAGAACCGCTTCCACTCTGGCTAAAAGTTCTACGATCTCAAACGGCTTGGTAATATAATCTTCTGCCCCCATCTTAAGTCCTGTTACTTTTTGTCTGGTGGAACTCATGGCAGTGATAAAGATCACCGGCACATCCAGGCTCTTTGCGTATTCCATCACTTCATATCCATTGATTTTGGGAAGCATAATATCCAGAAGCAGTAAATCGTATCTTTCATTTTCCAGACGGTTGGATGCTTCTTCTCCATCATATGCACACTGGCAGTGATAGCCTGCCTTTTTCAGATTTACCCGGATCAGATTTGCGATCGGCTCTTCATCCTCCGCAATCAGTATTTTTATCATATCCTTTTTCTCTCTCTTGTTGATACCCCTATTGTCATACAGGATTGTATCATATTTGCATCTTATGGGAAAGAGAAAAAGAAATGCAGAAGAACCGGCTCTTTTTCATGTTCCGGCCGGTTCTCCTGCATTTGATAAGGGATTTTGGACATCTTTACTATACGATATCCTGACATATAGCTCTACCAAATTTGTGTAAAATATTGTAAAACTTCCGTAAAATTTCCCAGAATCACGCGGCCTGATATCGAAAATCCAGTCGGATCAGACGGTTGCCGTTTTCATCCTGCGTAATTCTCATATAAAAAAGATCCATATTTCTTGCCTGAAACTCCATGACAGCCTGCTCCAGAGATATGACGCGGTATGGTCTCGGCCAGTGACCGCCGCAGGGAATAGAAACTGCATTTTCAGGATCCCAGAGCACCAGAGAGACAATACGGGCATGGCACGCCAGCGCCAGATCAACGGTGCGGTTAAGGCCAAGATATTCTGCGCCAAGGTTGATCAGAAGAACTTCCGAGTCTCTGACTACGGGATTGTGATAATCCAGCTCATAGATTTCCTGTTCTTCGTACTGCTCCAGCTGCTGTCTGTGAAGGGCGTCTAATAAAGCGTACATTCACTGATCACTCCTCATTTTGATTTCTCTTAAATATTAGAAGCAGTTTGTATCAAAAAAGTTTCATAAAAATTAAGAATTTTCATCTTCTTCTTTTTCAAGTTCTTTTTTCTTCCCCTGGATCAGCAGGATACCGCCTACGATCAGGACGCCGGCCACGATAAATCTGGGGATCTGATATAAAAATCCGGCGAATGCCGCAGCAAATCCGGGAGACATCCAGGCGTCAACCATGGACACCAGCCATCTCACAGCCGGTCCCCAGAAAATAGACAGGCCCAGAAGGATCATGGCCCATGCAGCAATGTCCCGTCTGCGTCCTTCCAGCCATTTGGAAGTAAATATCTGATCCAGATGGAACAGATATCCGTCTTCCAGCGCGTAAAACTCTTCGTCGGGAAGCCCTGCTTTGTTATGAGTATCAAAAAAACTGTAAAACCACAGAATCGGAAGCCCGTAAGCTGCCGGATACAGCCCTATCCAACTGTCGCAGGCCAGCAGCACAACGCACAGCGTCATGATGCTGACTCCTTCCCTCAGAAATCCCAGATACATCTCTCCTGCTCCCGGTATCAGAGAACAGATAAAGGTCCAAAATCTACTTTTTCGTCTACTCATTGTTTACCTCCTGATCTTCAATATTCAACAGCCGGATCCCCAGGTCCTTCAGAAAATCGCCTGCCTGAGATCCTTTTTCTTTCATGGTTTCGGTCAGAGACACCGGCTTTCGTACAAGTTCCGAGGCAGTCAGATCAATATGAATCTGGAAAAACAAAAGACACAGAGACGCTGTCAGCGCGAATCCCACTTTCAGACTATACAAAAGCAAACGGGTTTTTTTTGACAGCTGATATACAGTTTTTTCCGTCTGCATTTCCAGAGAACAGGTTTTATCCAGGATCTCGTCTTTCAGATAAGCAGGTGGCGCCGCCGGATCTTCTTCCAATATGCCGGCAAACCGTCCGGCACAAAAACTGCAGGATGCGATATGCTCCATCATGCCGCGGCACTCCGGGGCTGCCAGATCCGCAGTCCTGAGTATATGCAGTTGTTCTTCGGTCAGATGTCCATGAAATTCACTCATTTGGAGATCCCTCCCTTCATCAGTTTTTTCAGCTGGGCTTTGGCACGGTAAACCTGTGTCTGGACGCTTTTTATATTGCGGCCTTTCTCCTCCGCGATCTCCCGCACACTTTTCTCTTCATAGAAATGTGCTTCCGCGATCTCATCGTAAGGAGGAGAAAGCTGTCGGCAGAGCGCTCTCACCATCTCCCTGGACTCATTCATCAGGTACTGACCTTCCGGCCCGCTTCTGTGATCAGGAATTCCCATCAAGGTTTCTTCCTCGAGCTTTTCCGGTTTCCGTTCTCTGCTCTTTAGAAAATCCAGACATTTATTGGTGGCGATACGGCAGATCCATGCTTTTTCATGCGTCCCGTCGAACTCCTCCCATCTCTTCCAGGCGGACAGAAAGGTTTCCTGGGTCAGATCCTGCGCGTCGAATGGATTCCCCGACATCCGCAGACATATGGTATATACCAGTTTCTCATAGTTTTCAAGAAACCTGGAATAAGGTTCTTCCGTATGGATATCATCCGCCTCCCTCCTGAATATTTTCGTTCATATATATCAATTCAGGACGGCGCATCTTCTTGCCCGGCCAGGGCCGGACAAGAAGCATCGGATGTCCATCCGATGTGAAAATGTGGACAAAAGCATGCTTATAAGCAAGCTTAACGCCTGTTTTTGTCCCCATTTTCCCGCCGTCCTGAACTATTACATTTATTATAACGACGGCAGACGGAAAAAGTCTTCAACTTTTGAAAAAAATATTGTATACTGCTTTTGGCGGACACCGCCGGGAGGAGGAACATGCGATGAAATTTATCTATCCTGCTATATTCCGCAAAACGGATGAAGGAAGCTACCAGGGCTTTTTCCCTGACCTGGAATGTTGCTACGCAAAAGGGGATACGTTGGAAGAGGCTGTAGACGACGCTAATGAGGCAGCGCGCTGCTGGCTGACCAGCGAATTAGAAGAGGAAGAATGGATGCTTCCTCCTGTGAGCGATCTGAAAGATCTGGAGTTAAACGAAGGAGATGTGGTGCGGAATATCGCGGTCACGATCCGGTTTTATGAGGGCTGGGATGAATAATCCCGGCCCTTTTCCGGATGTTATTTTAGAAAATAGAAAGGATCCTCATCGGTATGATGAAGAAAATGCATCATCAGGTATCCGCAGTTCATGGACACCCGTTCTTCCCGAAGAATGCGTGCTACCTCTGTACGGTCGGCCAGAACTATATCCAGATCTTCACTAGCCTCCAGTCCGGCCCGGCTGACCTCTCCGTCAGCATATCCGTAAACTGTGGCGCAGGATTCGTCCGTCATGCCGATGGTGGTGTAGAATGGCTTGTGATACATTTCCTCCACCTGGAGCGGCTGAAAATCAAGTCCGGTCTCCTCTTTCAGCTCCCGCGCTCCCGCCTGGGCATAAGTCTCCCCTTCATCCACCAGTCCGGCCGGAAACTCGTAAATATAGTCATCTATAGAAACCCGGTATTGGCGGACCAGAACCAGACGGTCCTTTGCTTTCCCGTAGACGCAGTAAATGATAACGCCATCGGGATGATTCTGGTGAGTCCTCATCTTCAGATCCTTGATCTCCGGCGCTCTGGACGCCAGATAATACATTCTGCGGTTTCCTGTCCGATCTTCAAATTCCACATCGTACATATTCAGGAAACGATTATCTGTCGTCTTTTTTACAGACAGTATTTTCATGGCTTTTTATGCCTCCAGTTCTTCTTTCGTGGTCTCATGACCGTCTCTCCAGATACGCTCCAGATCGTAAAACAAACGGTTCTCTTCATCAAAAATATGAATAATAATATCCTGATAATCCAGAAGAATCCAGTTTGCAGTCTGGTATCCTTCTACCTGTTTGGGTTCCATGCCGGCTTTGTACAGAGCTTCTTCCACTTCATCCGCCATTGCCTGTACCTGGTTCCGGTTGTTTCCGGACGCGATAATAAAGTAGTCAGCCAGGACCGTCACATCCGAAATATCGATGATCCTGATATCCTTTGCTTTTTTCTCCTCCAGTGCATGGACAGCCAGTTTTGCTGTTTCTTTTGAATGCTTCGGTACCATATAGTTCCCTCCTGATTTGATTATATATGATTTTTATAATATTCGTAGGTTTGTCTTGTAATATCGTCGGTTTCGTCATCCCCCTGATCCAGATACTCTACCGTATCTTCCAGAATACGGAGCAGAGCCATATTCAGATCTTCGAAAGCCAGCTGGCGGATTTGCGGCAGATTCGGCGCCTTATCCCGTTTCGGCTCAATATAATCCGCAATATAAACGATCTTTTCCAGAAGCGTCATCCCAGGTCTTCCTGTCGTATGCCAGCGGATGGCGTCCAGCACCTCCTGATCTTCGATGTCATATTTTTTACGTGCCAGGAAAGCGCCCAGCTTCGCGTGGAGCATAAAAGGGTTTCTGCGTTCCAGATCAGTAATTTCCAGATGATTTTTTTCTGCCGTCTTCAGTTTTTTTGCATTAGGCATGCATTTTGCACAGTCATGCATAAGGCCGGCCAGCATGGCTTTTTCCAAATCACAGCCATACCGCATGGCCAGCGCGGCGCACATATACATTACCCCGGTAGTGTGCTCGAAGCGGCTTTCATCCATCTCTTTTTCCAGTTCCTTTTTCAGGTCTCTGATACTAAGTGCATCCGATCTGCGCATCCTCCCTCTTCCTCCTGTATACAAACCATTTTTTTTAATATAATCCGCCACTTTCAGCGGGACCATACCAGAGATAGTTTCTCCGCAGGCAATCCTTCTTCGAATCTCACTGGACGCGATATCCATATTCGGAGTATCCAGGAGCCTGATATCCGCGCCATAACGGTTCTCTAATTCCTCCACCTTTTCTTTCATCTGCGCCCGGTGCCGATGGTCCCTTACGGCGGCCAGGATCACGCAGTCCCGGCTGATCAGCTCCGGTTCCCTCCACGCATCGAATTCAAACAGAGAATCCGCACCCATGATAAAATAAAACAGCATATTGGGATAAGCGCTTTTTAAATGCTGAAGCGTTTCAAAAGTATAGTGGTATTCTTTTCTGGACGTTTCCAGATTACAAAATTTCAGATACGGCGTATCTTCGATCGCCAGCTGAATCATCCGAATCCGATGACGAACATCTTCCTGACGGATCTCGCTTTTATGCGGCGGATTTCCATTGGGAAGCATCCAGACCGCATCCAGAGAAAACTGCCGGTACGCCTGTTCGGCAAGACTTAAATGGGCATTGTGGATCGGGTCAAAGGTCCCTCCCATGATGCCGATCTTTTTTCTTTTATTATCCATACACTGATTCATGCTTTCGGCAGAATTATTTTCTTCTTGTCATCTTTTCCTTCTTTATATAAAACGATCTTTTTGCCGATCACCTGTACGACCTGGGAGCGCGTACGCTCCGCGATCATGGCTGCCAGCTCTTTTGGATCATCCAGGCAGTTCTGCAGCACGCTGATCTTGATCAGTTCCCTCGCTTCCAGGGCCTCCTGCACTGCCTTCGTAAATTCCGGCGTCAGGCTGTTCTTCCCGATCTGAAAAATCGGATCCATGGTCATCGCCAATCCTTTTAGATATGCTCTCTGTTTGCTTGTCATCCTGTCCTCCTGATATCTCTAGCGGAAATATTCGAAACTGAGTCCGTACATGCGGACAGTGTCTCCTTCCTGGATCCCTGCTTTCTCCAAATCATCCAGTATGCCTGTATCTTTCAGGAATTTCTGGAAGAAAGCGAAGCCTTTCTCTGAATCCAGGTTCGTGTAGCCCAGCATTTTCTCTATGCGGGGGCCTTCCACAATATAAGTGTTCTCTTCTTCTGTGGATTTCTCCACTGTATAAGGAAGATTCTCCCGTATCAGCATATCCTCCGGGAAAAATTCCTGTTCAAAGACGACAGTTTTGTCATCCATGGTATCGAGCAGTCCTTTTACATGGTATAAAAGTTCTTTCAGACCCTGGCCGCTGACCGCTGAGATCGGAAATACGCGGATCCCTTTGGGTTCAAATTCCAGGCGGATCCGTTCTATCGGATCGTTTTCGATATCCCAGATGGCGTCGATCTTGTTGGCCGCGATCACCTGAGGTCTGGCCGCAATCTCCGGATTGTAGGCTTCCAGCTCTTTGTTGATCGCATAAATATCGGCAATCGGATCTCTTCCCTCCACGGAAGCGGCATCCACCATATGGATGATGACCTTTGTCCGCTCAATATGACGGAGGAAATCCAGTCCCAGCCCTACGCCCTCCGAAGCGCCCTCGATCAGACCCGGAATATCGGCGATGACGAAACCGTCGCCGTCCAGGTCTACCACGCCAAGATTCGGACTCAGCGTCGTGAAATGATAATTGGCGATCTTGGGCTGCGCGTTCGTAACTCTGGAAAGCAGAGTGGACTTTCCTACGTTGGGAAATCCCACCAGCCCCACATCCGCGATCACTTTCAGTTCCAACAGAACTTCCAGTTCCTGGGCAGGCTGTCCCGGCTTGGCATACTTGGGCACCTGCATGGTCGCCGTGGCGAAATGCTGGTTGCCGATGCCGCCTTTTCCGCCTTTCAGCACTACCTGACGGCGGTTCTCCCCGGACATATCGGCGATCACCTTGCCGCTGGCCGCGTCTTTGATGACCGTGCCTTCCGGCACTTTCAGGACAATGTCCTGTCCGCTCTTTCCATGGCAGTTCCTCTTGCCGCCCTCTTCACCGTCCTGCGCTTTGTATTTGCGCCGGTGGCGGTAATCTGTCAGTGTATTCAAACCTTCGTCCACTTCAAAGATGACGTCGCCGCCTCTTCCGCCGTCGCCTCCGTCCGGACCGCCGTCCGGGACAAACAGTTCTCTGCGGAAGCTTACGTGGCCGTCGCCGCCTTTTCCTGAACGAATGATGATCTTCGCTCTGTCTGCAAACATATTTTGCCTCCTGTCTCCTGTTTATTATATCGGGTGTTTCCCGGCCGCGCAAGCAATATGATAAAAAAGGCTTCAAATCCTTCGATTTGAAGCCTTTGCCATTGCGGATTATTCTGCTGCAGCTGCAACCGGAACAACAGAAACCTGTTTTTTGTCTCTGCCCTTTCTCTCGAAACGAACTACTCCGTCAACCATCGCAAACAGTGTGTCGTCTCCGCCGCGTCCCACATTCACGCCCGGATGAATCTTGGTTCCGCGCTGTCTGTAAAGGATATTGCCGGCTTTCACAAACTGTCCGTCAGCTCTTTTCGCACCCAGTCTCTTGGACTCGGAATCTCTGCCGTTCTTAGTAGAACCGACTCCTTTCTTGTGTGCGAACATCTGAAGGTTCATATTAAACATAGGTCTACACCTCCCTGTGATCACAATATGGAAATATCAATAAGTTATTTGTTGATTTTTTCAATCTTAACAGCGGTGTACTGCTGTCTGTGACCGTTTTTCTTATGATATCCAGTTTTTCTCTTGTACTTGTAAACAACGACTTTTTTTGCTTTTCCGTCGCCGATTACAGATGCTTCTACGGTAGCGCCTTCTACTACCGGAGTACCTACGGTCAGGGTGTCGTCGCAAACCGCCAGAACCTGGTCGAACACATAGCTGGAACCAGCTTCTGCGCCCAGTTTCTCAACGCGGACCACATCGCCCTCAGATACTTTATACTGTTTACCACCTGTTGCAATAATCGCGTACATATGGCACCTCCTGTAATTTACTCGCTGGCTTTGGCGCTGCAAAAACGCAGACTTTCAGCCCCGCCATGCGGCATCTGTTATATATTAACAGGATATAGGCAGGCTGTCAAGCGGATTTTTCCATTTTTACTCCTCATTCACTTCCACCGTCAGATATTCTGTCCCGTAAGACTTTTCGATATTTTCAAGTCCCAGCACCAGCGCGTCCATCAAAAGAGCCGCCTTGTCCGACACGCCGGATGTGAATTCCCAGTTCTGGATCATACCGTCTTTGCAGTCGCAGGTAAAAGCATCCTCTGTAAATTCCTCAATGGAGTTGATCGTATTGATCACCAGAGCGGATACTGCCGCGCAGACAATATCCTGTCCTGCCTCCGCATATTCCGCATGACCGTCAATACTGAATTTTCGATAATTTCCCTGCTTCTTTTCCACGTTTACCTGTATCATAGGATTCCGCACTCCTTTGCCTGTTCTTTCAGTGTTTTTCTCTTCTTTTTGCGGGTCAACTCCATAAGACCTAATGGGGTCAGATCCACGGCGGCAGCTTTCTGAGGATCCCTGCGCAGCAGACGCCGCATCTCTTCCAGTAATTCCTGCCTGTCTTCCGGCAGGGCCATATCGATAAAATCCACCAGGATGATGCCGGACAGATTCCGGAGGCGCAGCTGCCTGGCGATTTCCAGAGCCGCTTCCCGGTTAATCTTCCGGATCGTATCTTCTTTTTGTTTTCCTCCGGTGAACTTCCCCGTATTTACGTCGATCACGGTGAGCGCTTCTGTGGGCTCGATAACCAGATATGCCCCGGATTTCAGCCAGACTTTTTCCTTCAATGCTTCCTCCAGACCTTTTTCCAGACGATACATGGCTTTCAGAGGAAGCATCCGGTCTTCGTACAGCCGGAGCTTTTCCAGATCTTCCGGCATTTCCTCTTCCATAAACTGCCGGATCTGCGCATAGAGATCTGTGTCATCCGTGAGTATTTCCTGCAGGATATTTTCCCTGCTTCCGAGAATCGTATCCAGATAGGGCGGGCGGCTTTTCCATACACAGGAGCATGCCAGACGGTGAACTGCCCGGGTACGCAGGTACTCATACTGTGATAAAAGCCGACGGTGCTCCATCTCCAGTTCCTCTGAGCATGCTTTTGCCGCATTGGTGCGGACGATCCATCCCGCGTCATCCTCTGCCCATTGTCCGGTCAGAGCCTTCAGCCGCTCTTTTTCCTCTGCGCTGAATCTGGAAGAATACCCCATCCTGCGGTTTCCGGTAGTCAACACCAGATATTTTCCTGACAGATTCAGATTCGTCGTGACAGAAGGAGCCTTGCTCTTGACAGCTTCTCTGGAAACCTGTACCAGAAGAAGATCCCCCTCGGCCAGCTGCTCTCCCTTTTTCATGCATGCCCAGACCGGTTCCTGCACATCCTCCAGAGGAAGATAGCAGATCATGCCCCCTTCTACCTCTACAAAAGCAGCGCGTATATTTTTTGCTATATTCTTCACTCTTCCCACGTAGATATTGCCGAGCAGGGATTCCTTTCCGCGGGGAATCAAAGACAGTTCCGTCAGCGTATTGTCTTCATAATACGCGTCTGCCAGCACATCCGGACGAAGGAAGGTGAGTATCCTACGCCCTTCCAATCTCTTCTCCCAACATTTCCAGCGGGATCAGGCGCCGCTTCTCTTCCGTTCCCTGATCGGCATAGAGTTCTCTGCGGTGGATCATCAGTGAAAATGGAGACAGCTCCATCCCTTCGCTTTCAGAGAATGCTTTCATCAGAAGTTCCGGTTTCAGATTGCTTGCGCTTCCCGCGGACACCTGAAGAAAAATAACATCGCCGCACATATTCCAGTCATAGATCAATGGACGGATATCCAGTTCTCTGGAACCTTTTTTCCCCTCTTTTATCACAGTGACGGACGAACGTCCCATAAATATCCGGAAGCGTTCCTGCCATCCGTCTTCCGGAGCGTATCCTTCCCGAAAACGCACATCGTAGTCTGCGGCGGCCACACTGGCCATGGCATTTCCTGCCTTGTCCGGAAGCGCGCGCCAGCTCAGTACCTCGATTCCCTCGACCATCACCGCGTTCAGACGGGATACAGCCTCTGCGGAGGAAGGAGATTCTTCCACACGTACGTCCATATATTCGCCGTTGCTGGTAAGTCCTACGCCCAGAGGAGACGCGAAGGACATGATCATATGGGGACTGAACCCTTCGGAATAACAGACAGGAATCTCTGCCCGGCGCATGGCCTTCTGAAAGTAACGCATGACATCCAGATGTCCGATAAATTTAAGATTCCCGTATTTTCGAAATTTCACTCTAACGTTCAAAGCAGACACCTCCTCCGTAGACAGCGGCGCCGCAGCCGGAACAGGACTGACGGCAGTTTTCCGTCACCGTTCCTTTCTGAGCCCGCTTCCACTCTCTTTCCAGGAACCGGCGGCTGACGCCGATATCGATGAAGTCCCAGGGGAATACTTCCTCCATGGCGCGGGGACGTACGGTATAAAAATCCATGTCCACGCCGCATTCCTCGAACGCCTGCAGCCATAGATCATTATGGAAATATTCGCTCCAGGAATCAAACAGGCAGCCTTTCTCATAGGCGCGCAGAATAACGCTGGCCACTTTCCGGTCTCCTCTGGCGAGGATACCCTCCAGTACTGTAACATCCGCCTCATGCCAGTTATATTTGATGCTTTTGCGGTTCAGCTGATCTTTAATCTCATGATTGACCACATAGGCACGGTGCAGAAATTCTTCTTTGGTGCACATCTGCGCCCACTGGAACGGTGTGAACGGCTTCGGCACAAAGAAAGAGGTGCTGACGACGATCTGACATTTGCCGTTTCTCTGATCTTTCGGGATCTCATAGTACCGCTCTGCGATCTTCTCCGCCAGATGGGCGATCCCTTTCATGTCTTCTTCAGTCTCTGTAGGAAGCCCCAGCATAAAATAGAGTTTCACACGGTTCCATCCGCCTTCAAAGGCCTGTCCCGCGCCGGTGAGGATCATCTCTTCTGTCAGCCCCTTATTGATCACGTCGCGCAGTCTCTGGGTACCGGCTTCCGGAGCGAAAGTCAGACTGCTTTTGCGCACATCCTGTACTTTGCTCATCACATCCAGGGAGAAGGCGTCAATCCTGAGGGACGGCAGGGAGATATTGATGCCCTTGGAGCCGAATTCATCGATTAGAAAGTTCACCAGTTCTCCCAGCCTGGAATAGTCGCTGGAGCTGAGAGAACTGAGAGAGATCTCCTCATGTCCGGTATTTTTCAGCATGGCGTACGCCGACTTTTTCAGCATATCCAGATCCCGCTCTCTGGTGGGACGATACACCATGCCTGCCTGGCAGAACCGGCATCCGCGGATACATCCCCGCTGGATCTCCAGAACCACCCGGTCCTGAGTGGCCTTGATAAAAGGAACCACCGGTTTCTCCGGGTAGTACGTATTGGTCACATCTGTGACGACCTGTTTCTGCACCTTTGCCGGCGCTTCCGGACAGACCGGCATCATCGCTTCGACAGTTCCGTCTTCATGGTAAGAAACCGTATACAGAGAAGGCACATAGATTCCGGGAACGGACGCCGCCATCTTCAGGAAATCTTCCCGGGGCGCTCCGGAGGCCTTCCATCTCTTATACAGATCCATCAGTTCAAAATAGTGGGTCTCTCCTTCTCCGATATAGAACAGATCGAAGAAGTCCGCCAGCGGTTCCGGATTGTAGGTACAGGGGCCGCCGCCGATCACGAAGGGGTGTTCTTTAGTCCGTTCGGCCGCCGTCATCGGAATCTGTGCCAGATCTAGGATCTGGAGAATATTGGTATAGCACATCTCATACTGGATCGTGATGCCCAGGAAATCGAAATCCTTCACCGGATCCTGGGATTCCAGGGCGAACAGAGGGATCTTTCGCTCCCGCATGATCTTGTCCAGGTCTACCCATGGGGAGTAGACGCGCTCACACCAGATGTCATCCCGGCGGTTGAACATATCGTATAAAATCTGAATCCCCAGATGAGACATGCCGATCTCGTACACGTCCGGGAAGCACATCGCGAAGCGTACATCGACCGTTTTCGGGTCTTTCATGACCGCATTTACTTCGCCGCCGATATAACGGGCAGGTTTGTCTACCGTTAATAAAATTTCATCGCTTAAAGCCAGATTTCTCATGATATAACACCTTTTCAAGTACTTGACAATTTGCATAAATTGTACTATATGGATAATGATATGTCAAAGTATTATTCCCGGAAGGTTATGCTGCCGTGGTTCTGCGGGATCAGTTTCAGGAGGTATTTGGTATGATGATCAGACAAGAAGAGAAAAGAGACTGTCATGACATATATGCGATAGTAAAGGCCGCGTTTGAAAGCGCGGACCATTCCGACGGCAATGAACAGGATCTGGTGAACGCGTTAAGGCAGAGCGGCGCTTATATTCCGGAATTGTCCCTGGTCGCGGAAATAGACGGCAGGATCGCAGGCCATATCATGTTTACCAAAGTTCAGATAGGGGAAAGCGTCCAGCTGGCGCTGGCTCCGCTGTCCGTTTTGCCGGAGTATCAGAGACAGGGAATCGGCTCCGCCCTGATACGCGAGGGCCACAAACGGGCGGGGGAACTGGGCTACGGATATTCCATCGTCCTGGGAAGCGAGGCATATTATCCGAAAGCAGGGTATATTCCTGCGAAAAACTACGGAATACTCTCTCCTTTCGAGGTGCCTGATGAAAATTTTATGGCGTGCAAACTGGATAAAAATGTGCCCGATGTCTCGGGGGTCGTTCAATATCCGAAAGAATTCGGTATCGAATAACATTCATGGCCACGCAAAAACGTGGCCGCTGAAATGTATTAAAACAGAACCTTCATATCCCTGTTTTGGATCAATGGAACAGGGCTGTGTTTTTTAATGTATTTTCTTATGAGTTCCGGTATTTCTTCCATTCCTTTCCAGAGAACGGGGCAGTCCCGAAGAGAAGTATATCCGCCGGTGCCGGTTGCCCGATAGTTGCTTAAGCACAGACGGTATTTTTTGTCCCCGAGAGGCGATCCGTCCAGACGGGCAAGATGAACCACCCGGCTTCCCACAGGACGGTGCAGGTCAAAAGTATACGAAAGACCTGCATAAAAGTCGTAATTATAATGCTCTATTTTAGGTTTCAGGAATGCTTCCGAGACGCAGGGGCGCCCGTCCTTCAGTTCAAAATAAGCGGCACACCGCTCCAGGCAATTCCGGAGCACTTCTTCCGTAACTTCCAATACCGTCAGCGTATTGGAGAAAAGATAGGCGGCCGTCACATCCCTCATGGTCACTGAAGAATTGAGACCCGCCGGTTCGTTTCCCAGGCTGGTGCAGGAAAAATCGGCTCCGGTGGCTTCCAGCTGGACCTGGTTGAACAGGTCTGCGAGCCGGCTTCCGTAAAGAGCCGACTTAAGCTTTTCTTCCGGTGCAACAGGATTTTCCAATCGGCCGATCGGCTGATCCAGCCAGGTCTGAACTTCCTGTTCCAGGGGCAAAAGAGTATTATATGGCTCTGGAGGGGTATCTTCGCCGGCATCCAGAAACCTGGATGAAAAATCTGCCGCAGCGGCGTCTGCTTCTCCGGTAATACACAGGAACCGCCCGGCGTTGGCAGGAGGCTGGACGGCAAACGTTTTGGAAATGACTGTGCTTTCTACTGCAAGATGCTGATGGCCTGTCAGAAGAAGATCAAAATCTGTTTCTTCCGCAAGCCTGCAGGCAACGTTCTCTTTACTTTCCGAGAGCAGTATCCCTTTTTCCAGATCCTTTTCAAACCCGCCGTGATAGATACAGATCCGCAGATCACAGAGGGACTTCAGATGTGAGCAGGCTGTTTTTGCCGCCTCTAACGGATCCGTGATCCGAAGACCTTCCAGGTTGCTCTCAGGTTCCCAGACATTTACAAAATCTGTGACTACTCCGGTGAGACCTATCCGAAGGCCGTTTTCCAATGTATGAACCGCTTCCTTCTGTATTCTCAGTTCCCCTTTTAAATCTTCCACATTGGCGCACAGGCAGACAGCTTCCATTGCATTTAAATATTCTTTCAGAACCTGATAGCCGAAATTAAAATCATGGTTTCCGAGGGTATAATAATCGAGTCCCATGGCACGGAAAGCCAGCGCGACAGGATGAAAATGCCACTTTTTGCGGTGATTCAGGTAATAACTGGTAAAAGGCGTTCCCTGAAGAGAATCTCCGCCGTCCAGCACCAAAGTATTGCCGTCCTTTTGTATCCTGGCTGATATATTCAGCAGGCCTGACGCTTCGGATCTGCCGGTTGCATAATTGGTCGGAAAGATGTGTCCATGAGTATCGGAGGTATAGTAAATGGAAAAGTCCTTTTTCATAGTCATCCTCTTGCCAGCTTTACACGAATTTTAGTAGAGATCCATTCTACGATCAAAACAAGGACAATCAGCCCGGCCAGGATCGATCCCGCTTCATTCCAGCGGTAACTGTTCATGGCAAAAATCAATGGCGCTCCGATTCCTCCCGCGCCCACCAGTCCGAGTACGGTAGCGTCGCGAAGATTAATATCAAAGCGGTAGATTGCGGTAGAAGCAAAATTCGGCATAAGCTGCGGAACAATCCCGTAGCGGATTTTCTGCCAGGAACTGCAGCCGGCCGCGTCCAGAGATTCCAATATCTTTGTATCCAGATCTTCAATCGCTTCTATGTACATTTTACTTACCATGCCTACCGAGCACAGCGACATGGTGAGCAGTCCCGCAAAGGCGCCCGGACCTGTCACACGGATAAACATCAGGCCATAGACAAAGGCAGGAACAGTCCTGACAGCCATAATGATGATACGTCCGAGAAAAGCCACCGGCGCCGGAGTCAGATTGGATACCGACAGAAAAGCCAGCGGAACAGATATCACTGCACCCACCACTGTTCCCAGAAAAGCAATACAGATGGTCTCAAGGAGCAGATAGGGGACTCCCTGTGTTGTCAGATTAAACAGCAGGTCTGTATCCGGGTGAAAAATCCCGGCGAGAATATTCAAAGCAATCTTCGCGCCGTTCTGTGTGGTGCCGCTGGTCTCCACTGCGGAACCGCTCCAGACCAGAAGTGCTGCCGTGATCAGCACTATGGCTAATTCGTAAATCCAGCGTTTTGGCCGTTTCGCATATGCTTCTTCTATACGTTTATTCATATGGTCGTCCTCCCTATACCAGCCTCTTGCGTGCTGCTCTGCTTATCGTTTCGATAATAAACACGGTGACAAATAAAACCACCAGAATCATTCCTACGCTGGAATATTCACGCCACCCTATTTTTTCGTTCAGTATCAGCCCCAGGCCGCCGGCTCCCACATAGCCCAGAATCGAGGCATAACGGACGTTCCCCTCAAAGCAGAACAGACAGTTGGACAGATACGAAGGCAGAACCTGAGGAATAATTGAGCTTACAAAAGCACGGGTTTTGGTAGCGCCCATGGCTTCCATAGCTTCAAAGGATCCCATATCCACCGTCTCGATTTCCTCATAAAGAATCTTTCCGATATAGGCAAAAGTAAAAATGGCAATTGCCGTTGTTCCGGCCAGAGTTCCCAGACCAAACACATAAGTTGCGATCAGGGCGGTTACCAGTGTGGGCAGCGTACGGATGATGCTGAGTATCAGACGCATAGCGCTTACTACAATCCGGTTATGTATGATATTTGTGGACGCCAGCATGGAAAAAGGAATCACCAGCACAGATCCGATCACCGATCCCAGAAGAGACATTTTAATCGTATCGAAGAGCGGCTGCCATATCTGTGAGAGATAACTCCAGTTCGGCGGAAACATTTCCCGGAGAATCACAAAAAACTCACCGATTCTTCTGACCAGGACATTCATGTTAAAACCGGTGACTTTTACTGAAAGAACCGTCAGGAATAATAACACAAGAACTGCCAGAGGAGCTCTGGAACGGTATTTAAAGATTTGTTTTCCATTTGGAAGTTCGATAACTCTGGGCGGAAATATCTTGTCATACAGTTTCATGCAGATGCCTCCTCTTTCTGTCCCTGGTAAATACTGTCCAGAATGTCCTGATCTACCTGGGAGGCAGGACCATCATATACGATTTTTCCTTCCCGGATACCTACGACACGGGTCGCATACTGAAGCGCCAGCTCTACATGATGGATATTGATAATCACGGTAATGTTCATATCCTGGTTAATACGCTGAAAATCATCCATAACCTGCCGCGCGGTGATGGGATCCAGGGAGGCTACCGGTTCATCCGCCAGGATAATCTGCGGATTCTGAGCAAGCGTACGGGCCAGGGCCACTCTTTGCTGCTGTCCGCCGGAAAGCTGATCCGCCCGGACAAAAGCCTTGTCCAGAATCCCCATTTTATCCAGAGATTCCAGAGCCGCGATCTTTTCCTCTTTTGTAAAAATACCCAAAAGAGCCCGCCACCAGGGAAGTTCCGGTACAAAAGCCGTCAAAACATTCTTGATTACCGTAGTTCTTGTGATCAGGTTAAAGGACTGAAAAATCATTCCGATTTTTCTCCGGAAAGTCCGCAGCTGCTTCCCCTGCAGTTCCATCACATTGGTGCCGTCTACGGTCAATGTGCCTTCTGTGATGTCATGCATGCGGTTGATCGTACGGATCAGTGTGGATTTGCCGGCTCCGGAAAGCCCGATTACAGCCACAAACTCTCCCTGTTCGATTTTCAGATTGATATTTTTCAGAGCTTCAAATCCGTTAGGATATCGTTTGCTTACATTTTGAAATTCTATCATGTTTAACCCCTTACTTGAAAAAGGAGGAAGCTTTTGCCTCCTCCTCTTCTATTGCTTTCGTTTTTTCCGGTACGTGTTACTGTGCCGTGTTCAGTGACTGAATCATTTCCTGCGCCGCACGTTCGGAATCATAGTCTGAGGACTGTGCCGGCAGATAGCCGTTATGCGAATATATTGAGATCACTTCTTTACCTTCTTCGGTATTTCCAATGTTGATGAATGCTTCGGACAATGCGGATTTGAAAGCATCGTCCATGATCGGAGACGTTTTGCTTACACTGATAGTGTCATTGTAAATAGCCGGAGTCACACCAATCACTGCCGTATCATCCCAGATGCTGTTCGTCATAGCATATTCGCCGGTCCATTCATCCTCATAGTCTCTGCGGGCATCCGCATAGGTACATAAAACATCCACCTGACCGGAGGCAAGTCTTGCAAACGCGCTTCCGTAAGAATCCGACTGTACTGCATGAGGAAGTTCGGTGATATTTGTGCCGTAATTTTCCTGCAGCCACAGAGACGGATAAATATATCCTGCCGGTGAAGAAGAGTTGGCTACGCTCCAGTTGGCGCTGCTGACGTCTTCCCATGTAAGTTCTTCTCCGGCGTTGACTTTTGCCGCCAGTTCCTGGCCTTTTTCAGAAGGGCCTGCGATGATCAGAGCACGGTAGCTTGTTACCTGCTCGGTTGTCGGTTCTGTAGGAGCATTGTCGTTCCAGTCTTTTGGATTGTCGGAATCGATGGACAGTCCGTCTCGAGTGGCAGTCAGAAGAACGTCGCATCCGTCGTCGTAAAGCACATAAGTTCCTCCGGGAATCAGTCCTACATCAGCGGTTCCTGCAGACAGAGCCTCTCCTACCGCCTCATAGCTGGTACCTACAGTTATATCTACATTCTGTACATCATAACCAAGCTTTGCAAGTTCATCTGTCAGAAGCTGCTTCAGCGGTTCTGTAGCTGTGATAATTTCTTCCGGCTCTCTGGACGGAACAAACGCGATACGAAGCGTTTCAATCGTGGTGTTCTCCGGAACACTCTCTTCCGCGTCCGCAGCGGCCTCTGTGGTCTCTTCTGCAGTCTCTGTTTCCGTCTGCGCACTCTCCTGGGTGTCAGATCCCTGACCGCATCCTGTTAAAATACTTGCGCTCAGCAGCCCGGCAAGAAGTATTGTTGCAAGCTTTTTCATTTTGTTAATCCTCCATATTGTTGTGTTGATAAGTGTCATTTGCATGCAAAATATATATTGTAAGGAGTGATATTCTCCCTGCAATCTCTTCTGTGCGGCGATATAGATTTATGCGGTATCGCCGATTTTCAAATGCGCGGGGACAAGCACGGTCACAGGCTGACTGCGCCGCTGACTGATCCGCCCAAAGAGCAGCTCCAGGGCATTCTCCCATACATAATCAGGAAACATTTCCAGACAGGTCCCTGTAGGCCATTTACTCTCCAATGTCTGCAGATCCTGGTAAATAACGACTGCAACATCCTTAGGTACACGGACTCCCAGTTCACGGAATGCTTCCAGAGCGCCTTCTGCCACTTCATCGCTTCCGAGCAGCATTGCTTCTGCCAAAGTCTTCTCATGGTATGCCTTGAGCGCCAGTTCATATCCGCTCTCCCGGCTTATCTCACCTAAATGAATGGTTTCCGGGCGGTATTGATTCCGTGCTTTCAGAATTCCGGTCAGAGCGGCCAGCCTGTTTTCACCTATCCGGAATCCGTCACCTTCATAGATTCCTCCGATATAGCCGATTCCTGTATAACGTTTTCGGTCCAGCAGGTAAGAAACCATCTGCTGCTGTCCGGCGTCAAAATCTACTTTCACCTGATCAAACTCATAACTGTATTGATTAGAATTGATAAATACAATTGCAAACGAAAGGGATCGAAGGAAATCAAGTTCTTTCTCATCAAATTTGCCAAAGGCGATGACGCCGTCGACTTCCGCAGGTTCCCCGAATACAAGTCGCACGAAAGCCACCTCGTAATCATCGGTCATCATCTGTACAATGCAGGCCAGACTGGACAATCGTACATTCGGCCTGTCCGGACGGATAATCCGCCAGTCGGCTACGCCGATCACCAGTTTCTTCTTCTGGGCGGACAGACGCCTTTGCCGCGGAGAAACGTAACCAAGCGAATGGGCTGCCTGGAAAATCCGCATGCGCACCTCTGCGCTTACAGAAATGTTGTCATCTTTATTCAGTACTCTGGAAACTGTAGTCGCAGATACCTGCGCAGCCTGTGCCACTTCTTTGATTGTTGCCATCAGATGTTTCTCCCCTTCCTGATAATCATTATATCCGGCATTTTATATCCGTCAATAACGTTTACTAAATTTTTACTAAAGTTTTACTCAGACATTACATGATCATAAAATTAATAAAGAAGACCATTTCCGCGGACAGAAAAAGGGGCTGTCGGTTAATACCGATTTTAACCCCTGAGAAACAGGGATGAGACGTTCCCGCAGAATTCGGGCTTTTTTCAGCCCGAATTCCTTGCGGAATCGTCTCATCTTTTTCTTGACTCTCTATTTTAGGGCGCAAAAACCCCTTCTCCTTGATGTCCCCGAAATGCCCTTCTGTCTGGATGGAATGTGTCTGGCGTTTCAAAACACCTTCCTCACTCTGGATATTTGCGTTGGATTCCTCCCGCAGCTCTTCCCACCGTTCGTTGATCTTCATCACTTTATTCCGGTCCGGATTCTTTGCGGCGTTGTATTTATAAAGACATTTGGATTTATGCCCACAGCCGCCGCAGTCTGCGCAGCCATATACTTCTATCGTCTGGATGCAGCCGTCCTGTTCTTTGCTTTCCGTCCGGATATGGCGCAGTTCCCTTCCGTCATGGCAGATGTAATAGTGTTCGTCCTCAAAGACGGCGTATGTCATGTTGTAATATTTCCCGATATCTTCTTTGTATGCGCGGGTTTTCCGTTTCTCATGGTCCTGGAGCTTGATGTAGCTTTGTATCCCATTCTCTTTCAGGTACAGCAGGTTCTTTTCACTGCAGTAGCCGCTGTCGGCAGTCACTGCCTCCAGGCTATCCCCAAATGCACCCCGGTGCTTTTCCAGGACAGGGATCAGCGTATTATAGTCTGTCCGGTCATTGCTGATATAGCTGTGGACAATGAAATAGTTTTCTACTGCGATCTGTTTCAGGTTTTTCTGCAGTTTCAGAATCTCAAGCGGGGAACAGTTATCGATCTCTATGACCGTATTATTGGGAAGCTTCTTATGCTTTGTCAGTTTCCGTTTCCTGTTTTCTTCGATGACCTTCCTGACTTTGTCCATCCCTTCGATCACGAACATATGGGCATCCCCAAGGCCGTATGTTGCTCCATACCCATTCTCGTGCAGAAATGCATTATACTTTGCATAAATGGCATCGATCATGTCCAACAGGACGGCAAGATGGTAATTGATGGTCCCCCGCCAGATGAAGGTATACCGGTTTGCATTCGCCTCAATCTTCGTCCCATCGATATAGGCCATAAGCAGCCGGAAGCCTCTGTTCACTGCTTACTCAGGGAAAAAAGGCAGACACATGACGCTGGAAATACTGCCCTGCCGTCTTCAGTATTCGCAAAAGGACGATAAGTTCCGCCTGCTTGGCATATCCGTCCGTCATGGACGCATCGGAGCGCCCATGATCCTGAATCTTGCGCGTATAGAAGGATGTCATTTATCCAGAAATCCGGTCCCTGCCGGTTTTGACTGGAATACACCTTTTTTATCCGAAAACAGACCGGAGCCGGTGCAGATCCGCATTGCAAACGAACGGAATGCCCTGGAACGGTGCATGCTTCATTTCGCCAATTACGAAAAACGGACGGTATATGAACCAGATACAGATAGCTGGCTTTGTTCTCTCTACTATGATCCGTCCGACGAGACGGAACTCCTGATCGAACTCCTTTCTTTCGGTCCGGTCATCCGGATCCTCGGCCCGGAGAACTTTCTGAAGCAGGTGCGTGAACGGGTAAAACGGCAGCATGAACTCTTTTTTTAACCCATCCTTGTCTTATTATTGCATTATAAAAATAACCAGCCGGTAATTCCGTCGCATAGATGGAACCCCGGCCGGGAAATCGCATTTTCAGTTGCAAAAGGTAAGGATTACATCTCGATCAGCTCATATTCCCGTGTGCCCATACCCAGCTCTTCGGCTGCTTCAATGGTATGGATGCCGTTGCGGCTGTTGACCCGCTCCATGAAATGATCACGGCCCGGATCGTCGGAATGAATAACCAGATCCATGCATGCCTGATCGATGGCCACCGGATCGGTGGAAGCCAGAATACCGATGTCTTTCATACAGGGATCTTCCGCTACCGCGCAGCAATCGCAGTCTACGGAAAGATTTTTCATAACGTTGATAAAGACGATATGATCCTTAAAATGATCGGTTACGCTGGATGCCGCATCCGCCATGGCCTCCGGGAATTCTACGCTGCTGGCATGTTGTTTCCACGTTTCATAACGGTCGTCTGTCTTTCCCGCCGAATGGATCAGCGCTTTGCCCGCGCGGGATGCGCAGCCGATTGCCAGCTGTTTCAGAGCTCCACCGTAGCCGCCCATGGGATGGCCTTTGAAATGAGCCAGTACTAGCATAGAATCGTAATTCTCAATATTTTTTCCCAGATAGTTTTCTTTGAGAATTTTGCCGTTTGGAATCGGCCACACTACATCCGGCCCCTCCGCGTCCATCAGATCCACGTCAAAATATTTGTTCCATCCGTGTTCTTCAATCAGCTTCAGATGAGACTCTGTATTGTCGCGCACCCCTCCGGTGGCATCGCCATATGCGGTATTGCATTCCACAATGGTTCCATGGACTTCTTCTACCATGGGACGCCAGAATTCCGGATGCAGGAAATTCTGGTTCCCCTTTTCACCAGAATGTACTTTTACTGCCACTTTCCCCGGAAGTTCCACGCCAAGCGCACGGTACATCTCGACCACTTTTTCCGGAGTGATTTCTTTTGTAAAATAAACCTTTGCCTTCATGTGCTGCTCCTTTCTGCCCTGATATATTCAATAACTCTATTATAATTCTGTCTGGATGCAGTGTCAAATTTTCAATCATTGATAAAAAGGTTCCTCCACTCCGGTTATGGCTCAGGAACAAACTTTTATGATTCCGGTATTTCCACTACAGTCTGTACTTCTCCACGGTCAAGATAACGCAAAGTGATGGAATTACCCTCGCTGTAGCGGATGATCTGCGGAAACTGTGCCACTGGAATATCAAATATTCTCAGGTTTCCCTCCAGAATCACATAATAGTGAGAATTGCCATCCAACACGATCTGCGTGAGAGACTGAATCCTTCCGGTAACCTGGAATGCTTCCTCTATCTCATTCGCGGTCATTTCTTCCGCACCGATCAGTTCCAGATAAGCCCGTTCGCATTCTTCTACCGTATCGCCAATGGCCACATTTTGGTATCTGGTAATATTTACCATGGCATACTGTTTCACCAATCCGGCCGCGTCTTTCAGCGCCATGAAATAGGTCGGCTCTCCCGCCACATTCAAGAGCAGCGGGAAAGTTGCCTGATAACCAAGATGCTGTACCTGCCCCTCCGCCGACGACATGGCGGAATATTCTTCTGCTCCCGGGCACGCGTAGTATCTGGCTTCCATGGTTCTCTGATTCATCAGAACAAAGCCCACGTTGGACTGATCGCCGCTGACAGACGTGACTCCGGTGTATACCCACACATCATCTTCCATGGCCAGATAATTATATCCATCTGTTGTTTTCAGGCATCCTTTCTGTCCAAGCACACTGTTCAGAAAGCCGTTGGCATACAACCCATAATAATCATAAAGCTGAATAAGCAGATTCGCCGAATAGACGGAATCCACCCACTCGGGGCATTCTTCGATGTCATAGCAGACAGTATCTCCTGTAATCGCATTGCACAGCACTACTTTTCCGATAGTCTGTCCGCCGAACAATCCGATATTAAACTGCTTCACAGGACAGATCCAATACGGCGTGCCCTCTTCATCAATTTCAAAACTTAATCTGTCAAAAATAAATGTAGGATACCGGAAACGCAGATGGCGATAGATATTTCTGTTAAAATATTCCGCCTGAGAATATTTAATATACTGTCCTTCTTCCAGACGTACGCACTGTGTATCCTGCGTAGCCATATCGATCATGATATATGCCGGAATACCTTCCCGCATATTGGTCAGCCACTTGACAGGACTGGCATAGACCAACGGAGTAACCCGTACAGGTTTTCCTTGATAATTAATCTGCGTATACAATTCACTGACTTCAAACTGTGATACCATATCGACCAGAGTACCCATCATGCGGTTTCCTAAAAGCGATGCGGAACTTTTGTCCAGGAGAGGAATCTCGTTATAATCCACCTCCTCAATATCTTCTGTAAAAGTGCCGTCTTCTACTTTCATAAGATCATGATATTTTCTTGAATTAATTATAGGCGACGACAGTACGCTTCCTACCACATAAATGACAATCAGCGTTCCCGCCAGAATTAACGCTGCTTTCAGTATCTTGATATCTTTAACCGCGTATCCTTCCCTGAGCTTTCGGATACTAAGAAGTCCGCCGAGTATCACAACCAGAGATACGATAAACAGCCAAAATCCATTGGAGTGGATGTTAAAAGCCGGAATTGTCACATAGTAATAAATTCCTGCAGCCAGAAGCAGTACGGCTCCCAGGAGCAGCTTGAATTTCAGTTTCATTAAAAACAGTCTCCTTCCCTGCCCTGTTAGTTCCGGACAGATATATTTAAGAAGAAGTATAAACGATTCTCTATCTTTTCACAACCATAATCTCCTGCGATTTCTTACAGTTGACAAAGTGCGTATACAGTGGTAGTATTGTTTCGTGAAAAATCTGTTTCAGGGCGAGGTGCAATTCCTCACTGGCGGTGTTCGGCAGTTGCCGTGAGTCCGCGAGCCTGATGTGAAGTATCACAGAAGGCAGAATGGGTGTAACTCCCATACCAACGGTATAGTCCGGATGAAAGAAACGAAGTTCAGTTCTGTTTGGTTGTCCTGAAATATTTATATTTCAGGATTTTTTACGTTCAGGACTCTATTTTCCTGTCAGATTCTTCAAAAATAAATTTTTAGGAGGAATTTGAAATGTCACACGAAATCACACAGTCAGCAACACAGGGAAACACGTTGAAGGTCGTAAAAATGGGCCTGCTGGTGGCTTTGTCCATCGTACTGGTCTACCTTGTGCACTTCCCTATATTTCCGGCGGTCGCTTTTCTGGAATATGACCCTGCCGATATCCCGATTCTGATCGGTACCTTTGCTTTCGGTCCTGCAGCAGGATTGATACTCACAATCGTCACCTCTGTAATCCAGGGTCTTACGGTCAGCGCGGCCAGCGGCCTGTACGGTATCCTCATGCATGTGATCGCTACCGGTGTGCTGGTAGTGACTTCAGGAAGCATCTACTGGAAACATAAAACGAAAAAGAGATCTGTGATCGCCCTCGCGGCAGGCACCTGCGCCATGGCTGTCGTCATGATCGGCGCCAATATGATCATCACCCCCATCTTTATGGGTGTACCGGCAAGCGCCGTATGGGCCCTGATGCCGTTCATCGTCGGTTTCAATGTAATCAAAGCCGGCATCAACAGCCTGGTTACGTTTGTCCTTTACAAGAGAATCTCTCCGCTTCTGCATCAGTAATATCAGGGCGGGCACGAAAAATCCCTGCAGTTTATGCCCCGTATCTGCAGGGATTTTTATCAAAGATAACTTTGTAGTGTTTCCGCGCTTTCTTCCGGAATCTGAAAAACATAATCCGCCACAGAATCCGTCGAATCCAGACTCAGGCTTTGCTCTAAAAACTGAGAAAATAATTCCGCCGGACCCAGTTCCAGCCTCACGCAGGAGCTATCCTCGAAAAGATACAGCCTGCATAGTTCCTCCATTCCCAGATCCTCTTTTCTCTGCCCCAGTTTCCGGGTTTCTACACTCATAAGAACAAACTGACCGGAGACAGCCCCGTCCTCTGGAACGCTTCCCCTCTCCCAGTTTCCGATATCCAGATCCCGTATAAAATCTTCCATGTCATCCGGATCATCCAGCGTCCGAACCGGGCTGTCGCTGTTTCCCGCGTAAATCTGGATTTCCTGTTTCTTTTCATTCTGCTCTTCCGCCGTGTCTCCCGTGCCGTCCGACGCGCAGCCGATGAGCAGAATACACGCCATTGCCGCCAGTAAAATCATTTTTTTCTTCATGATACATCCTGCCTTTCTTACTCCGTTTCCTGTCTCATAAGAAGGCGATAGGCTCTCAGAATGCCGGTCATATAAATACAGAGGAAGATACCGACTCCTGCCGCGGCCAGACCGGCGGCAAAGATGATGTCATCCACCAGCGGAACCCAGGTCGTGATAAGCGGACAGATCAATATTCCCGCCGCGATCAGGACGATTCCTGTAAGCCGGAGAAGATACGCTGTCTTTTTCCGTTCGGAAAATGCCGCGTTCAGGTCCGCTTTCACCTGTTCATCAAAGACCAGCGGTTCTTTTTCGATTCTCCGGTAGGGATTATCCGCCAGCTTTACCGAGAACAAAAGCACGACGCTCACGATCATGAGCACCAGGTACAGGATCATTCCCGGTTCTGTCCACCATATGGAGAGGCAGAGACCTCCGGATATCAGTCCCCATGCGAGCCCGGTCCGGAGAGATTTTCTCTGCCGGAAAGCAAGGAATCCGTCCGCCGTCTCCCGGCTCACATACATCCCTTTCTCTTCATTCTTTCCTTCCGCAAGATCTTCGCTCTGTCCTTCTCCTTCATTTAAAAGATAGTCCAGAGTCACATGAAAGATTCTCCCCATACGGATAATCTTCTCCGTCTCCGGATACCCGCTGTCCCGCTCCCATTTACTGACCGCCTGGCGGGACACGCCCATCTGGTCCGCGAATTCTTCCTGTGAAAGACCTGCCTCTTTCCTGAGCTTTTGTAGTTTCTCTCCAAATGTCATATCGACTGCCTCCTTACGCTGTCAGTATATTTCCATCAGGCCGGAAACGCCACCAAAATGCGGTTGCAAATGCGCAACATGAGGTTGCGGTCGTGATTTTTTTAAGATTTACCGGCGGATCATCTCCACAAACCAATCTTCAAACCGTTTTTCGTCAATATCCATGCACACACTTACGTTGGGAGCGCAGCAGATCTTCATCTTCCGTTCCAGATTCGTCACCAGCGCGCCGGCGGCAATTCCCTCTGTAACTACTTCTACGTAGCGGTCTTCCATCCGGAACATGTCCGGTTCCAGCATCAAAGCAATGGTACAGGGATCATGCATGGCAAGTCCTGCCTCCACATCTCCATCCCGATAATGAGTGAGCAGGGAATACAGCATATGACCCGCTCGTCCGCTGTCCCGCATCTCTGCAAGGCGGTCCTTATGAAGCAGCGCGCGTTCTGTCACGTCCAGTCCCGCCATCCGGATGGGCACTCCGGATCGAAATACCATGGCCGCCGCATGAGGATCGATGTAGATGTTGAATTCCGCCGCAGAGGTCGCGTTTCCCCGGTAGATGCCTCCGCCCATCATGACGATCTCATCGATCCGCTCTTTCACCTCCGGATACATGGCGAAAAGCAGCGCTATGTTGGTCAGGGCGGCGATGGCGACCAGGGTTGTCCTGCCTTCCGCCTCCATAATCACGCGCCGCATGGCTTCTACGGAATGTACCGGCAAAGGTTTTTTCTGCGGTTCCGGGAAATCATATCCGTCCATCCCGCTTTCTCCGTGAATATCCGGGCTGCTTGCCAGCTCGTGCAGGAGCGGACGCTCACAGCCGCGGGCCACCGGTATATCCGCGCCGAAAAATTCTACCAGTTTCAGCGCGTTTTTTGTGGTCTTGTCCACGTCCACGTTAGCCGCAGTGGCGCTGATCAGCCGTATATCAAATCTTTCACTTATGATTGCCAGCGTAATCGCTGCCGCATCGTCGATCCCCGGATCTGTGTCTATGATGATTCTTCTCTTGTCCATTTTGTGCCTCCTCGTATAGCGTGTAATTTAATCTTCAAAGGATTCATGAAGCAGAATATAGCGAATTCCCAAAGGGGTTGTTCTGTCGCACACTACCATTGGGATCCCTTGTTCAATTTTATTATATAATTCTCCAAAATCGGTACCCTTCCACAAACTATTGATTATCGGCCGCATTTATATTATATATAAAATATGGCAGTAAGTACAGTATAATTGCTCCGACTTTTATAATACACCTAGGAGGTGGAAAAGTCTTGACCAGGAAAGAAGCGTACCGGATCCTCGGGCTTCCGGATGGAGCAGGAAAAGAAGAAATTAAGAAAAGATACCGGCAGCTGATGATGCAGGCACATCCGGATATGAATCTGTCCTCAGCCGGACATCTGACCCGTCAGGCTCAGGAGATCAATCTTGCATACGCGACGCTGAAAAAACTTCCGGAAAATCATCCTTCGGAAAACCAGAAAACGAAAAAAAGCGGCGCGCCCGGCAAGAAGCACGTGGATGCCTGGAATGCGCCTGTTAACATACACGCCTACCGGGAACGGGAAATCTTTCATTATGCAGAAGATCCTGAGGGAGGCGTCCTGGGAAATATCTGTATTGCACGGGGAAAATATCTCTGGACCACAGACGAGGATTTTCCGCTGTTCCTTCTCAGCATCTACCGATGCAGCAAAGGTATCCTGGATGAGACAGACGCCCTGCTCCGTCAGGAGCCCTCTCCCGCTTTCCGCCGGGACGTGCAGGCGGAACTTGCCTATCTGCTGGCGCAGCAGTTTATGGACAGTACTGCTCTGCTCCATGAACTTGCCCGGGAAGTAAAGCTGTCAAATACCGGAGAATATGTCTATCATATCCCTTCCATGCTGGAAATGTCCGGCCGGAAAATATCCGTTCAGCCGGGAGAACTTCTCTTCCCTGCCGGTGTCCGCAGGCACAGGCTCTATCTGAAGAACCAGTCCGGCCATGAAGCGGGGTATCTGTCTTTCCATGACGATCGGCTGTACTATATCGTCATCCCTCTGTTTGAGCAGAGGATCGTCCAGGTACGGCTGCAGGTATCGGAAAAACCGTCTTCATCCGGGAAAAACGTCCGCCCGGGATACAGGAATCTGGATCTCTGGGTCAAAACATCCCGTTCAGCCGGCAGCCGGCTGCCGGAAAACCTCAATTTGCAGATAGAATTTCTGTTAAAAAAATATTCACATGGCCTGAACTGACTTATATTTTAGTGTGGAAGTAATTGACTTTTCATCAGACGATTGTTATATTGGAAACTCAGATATGTAAACAATTTCTGCATAAGAGGTAGACAACTATGTTTCGTGAAATGAGAAGAAAGAAACAACAAATGTCAGGAGACGCCTGTGATGAGCTTCTGTTCCGGGGGACTTCCGGTGTGCTGGCCCTGTCAGGAGACGACGGTTATCCGTATGCTGTCCCTATCAGTTACGTGTACGACGGCGAGAAGATCTATTTTCACTGCGCAAAATCCGGCCACAAGCTGGATGCCATAAAAAGGAATCCCAAAGCATCCTTCTGTGTAATCGGGCAGGATCAGATCGTTCCGGAAGAATATACTACCTATTTCCGGAGTGTGATCGCCTTCGGTACCATACGGATACTGGAAGACGATCATGAAAAAATGGATGCCATCGAAAAGCTTGCAGTCAAGTATGCTCCGGAAGATACGCCCGAAAGCCGCAAAAACACCATTGAACGGGAATGGACTCCGTTATGTATGCTGGAAATGACCATCGATCATCTCACCGGAAAAGAAGCCAAAGAACTCAAACGCAACAGTTCAGGACAGCCCTAGCCGGGCAAGAAGATGTGCCGTCTTGAACTGTTACAATCAGACACTAAATTGCTTTTAATAGAGCGCATCGATCTCACGGTCGATGCGTTCTTTTAGCTTTCCGACATGAAAGCCGTCAACAGTCCGGTGATTGACTTCGACTGACAGATGAACCATCAGGCGCCCCTGCTCTTCATAATACCTTCCCCATGCAAGATGCGGCACCGTATCATCTTTATCCAGCTTATGCTCATTGGTCAAAGCAGTAAAATCGAACCAGGGCGTACAGGAAAAATAGATCAGTTCGTCGGTCTCTTTCTCCTGATCCAGAAATCCTGTCTGCGCTTCACTCCGCTCCTTTGCGTGACGGCAAAACTCCATATAGTCTTCTTCCCAGGGCATCGTAATGATCTGAAAGAGTTCTGAACCTTTTTTCAGATAAGTAAAACTGGGATTTGTCTGATCCAGCATCACCACCTGACCATCCCGGACACGAAGCAGGAAATTCGGAACCGAGTTGACTGCTTTTGTACACACCCAGATCATCAGATAATAGAAAGAAATTCCCTTATTTTTAGAAACTTCTTTCACTTTTGTCACATCTACCGGGATCGTAATAGAGTAAAACGGATAATCAGCCGCTGAAAACAGATCAAATATCTCTTTCCGATCCCATGTATTCTGATCAATCACTTTCATAAAGATACCTTTCCTCTGAATGATTTTCTACTCTGTATACTCCTGATAGATGGCTACGTGGTCATAGATACAGCGCCAGCTGCTGTAAGTATCCGCGGTCACGCAGATATAATGTTTGCCGCTGTCAGTCACTTCATAGCTGGCCGCGCAGCTGCCGGACTGCGCCACATATCCTGTCTTGGCGCAGACAACTTCACCGTTCGTCTCTTTATCCTCGATCCTGCGCAGGAACCAGTTGGAGATAGTGATCCCTTCCGGATGCTGTTCCGTCGGTGATGTGGTATAGGTATGCGCGGACAGCACTTCCCTGCAGAGTTCATTCTCCACTGCCGCCTTCAGGATAACAGCCATATCATAAGGGGTACAATAGTGATTTTCGTCATAAAGGCCGACACAGTTGGTGAAATGAGCCGTATCAGAAAGGCCCAGCTCGTCCAGTTTTTCATTCATCAGATCCACAAAGCCTTCCAGAGATCCTGACACATAAAAGGCAAGACCCGCCGCCGCATCCGCACCCGATGGAAGCACAGTCCCGTAGAGAAGGTCTCTGACAGTCACTGTCTCGCCATCACCAAAGCCCACTGCGCTGCAGTCATTGGAATAGCTGTAATCTGTGATCTCTCTGGTGATCGTAAAGGTATCGTCCAGATCGGTAACATGCTCTGCCGCCACCAATACCGTCAGTATTTTCGTCATGGATGCCGGAATCATCCGGTCGTTGGCATTTCGCTGGGCCACCACCGTATTATTGTCCAGATCGACGAGCAGCGCGTAAGTGCTCAGCACGGTCTCTGCGTTGACAGCCGCCGCGCTGTCCGCGCCTTCAAAGGTATAGCCGGACGCGAACGGGATGTCCGGATTTACCGCCGGTTCCTCTTCCTGCTCCTCTTCCGCCGCATCTTCCGTATTCGGCGCAGTTTCTTCTGCAGTCTCTCCTTCCGCGTCTCCCGCCGAAGCCGTCTGAACAGAGGGTGCAGCTTCTGTATCAGTCGCTTCCATATTTTCTGTATCTTCCTGTGCAGATGCCTGCGCAGACGGTTCTTCTTTGGTTGCTGTATTGCCCAGCAGCCTTATGCCGCCCACACCCAGGCATATGATCACAACCGCTCCTGCTATGAGCAGCATCTTTTTGCGCCTTTCTCTCAGTCTTCTCATCTCCCGGATCTTTGCTCTTTTCATCTCTCTTTGCTGCTGTCTCAGCCTCTCCTCTGATTCAAAATCCCGCACGTCTTTTCCTCCGTCTGCTTTTATGCATAAACGATCCGCATAAGAATTAGATCTTATGCGGATGCCGTATCTTCTTTCTGTGTATTTATTTTAGCAGAACTGCGGATCGATTTCAATCGGGATTTCCTGTCGATTTATGTCAAAATCACTGTTCTTCCGGCACAGTATAGGAATAGCAATAATAATCGAACCAGTCGATCCATGATTTTTTCTTCCAGGTCAGCTTAAATGGAGTATTCTGTATAATATATTCATGGCATACCGGATTCAGATAGATCATCGTGCAGGATCTCGGCTTTCGTTTCAGGCTGTCCATAAGATGACCGATCATGACACGGAATACTTCCTCCGGAAACGGGTTAAACAGATAGAAATAATTATATTCGTCATAGTCCTGAAATTCCAGCGCATCTGCCTGGAACGCCTGACAGCGGTCCTCTAATCCAAGCCTGTGAAAATTATTATTGGCTGTCCTGGTCAGGGCTTCTGACAGATCATATCCCCGGACCGCGCCAAATGGATAACGGCTCATCAGATACATGGCTTTTCCCTTCCCGCATCCAATATCCAGGATACGGTCCTCCTGGCTGATCGGATATCTTTTCAGGATACGTACCAGCGCGTCTGTAGACGGCTGATATTGATTGCCGTGGTCCTGGGAGAATCCGGCATTTTCCTGGGACACCCATCCGGAAAAGTCCGCGTTTCCGCGGAATATCCGGTCATTCAGGCGTGCGAACCACTGCCAGATTCCACAGAATATGTCATGCAGAAATGATTTCATGTGCAGTCACTCCTTATATCTTTCATTCTTGGTGTCTGAATTCTCAGACCCTGCCATTAATAATATAAATTGCCATGACTGCCGCGTCTAATACTTAAATTTCATACTAAACAATACCTTTTAGGTATAGAATACCGGCCAGTTTCTGGCAGGGCTAAACTCAAAAAAACGACAAAATTCTATCAATTATCAAAGTAAGGTGTGTAAAAATGGCTATGTCCGCCCTGCCGGAAAAGTCCGTGGTATCTATCATTTACACGTTCTGCCGGATCCAGTTCTCTATGTGTTCTGCAATTACGTCATTATTCAGATCCTGGAACATGAAATGATCATTTCCGGTGATACCCTCTTCAGGCAGATCGACAACCGTACAGTTGCCGCCCTGGGCATTGTAGGCTTCTTCAAAGTCGTAGCATGCCTGTCTCATAGCCTGCCATGCGGCGGTTGCCTGAATCGCGGGATCTCCATTATCTATATAATCGCCGAAATACATGGTGACCGGAATGTTTTTCTCCAGTACGCCCTGAAAATCAGCGGAATCTGCTGCCGGCGCTCCGCCTGGCTCAATCGCTACGATCGCGGCGATATGATCTGTATATTGCGCGGCCGTCCATCCGGGTCCGCCGCCCTGGGAGTGTGTTACCAGTATGGAATCTTTTCCTGTCCGGTCATATACTTCATCGATCGTCGCCGCCACGGCTCTCGCCACCGTCTCGTTGTCAAAGTCGGCGCCCATATCCGATGTCATACCGGTATCGGGAGTCATCTGACGGAAGAACTGGTCCAAAGATTCTTCATCATTGGGGAACTGCGATCCTTCATTCGGAACAGATTCTCCATTCTCCCAGCGGCCGATACGGAATTGTGTATACCATCTCTGGTCCAGTGTCTTTGTACTGATCTCTCCGCTGACAGAAGTCGCTCCTGCCTCTCCTCTTCTCGGCTCGTCGATCAGAAATACACTGTGGCCCATCCGAAGGAACATGTCAGACCAGCCTTCCCGGCCGTCCGGAGTCGTCATCCATCCCATACGGGACTGTCCGTATCCATGAAGAAATACCACGGGGAGTCCTGTCTCGTCTTCCGGAATCTGATAGAGGACATTGGCATGGTCCACGTGCGAAGTCTGCCCCGCGCCGGTCTCTTCCCAGTGATCTTCGGGATTGAAAGTGCCTTCCGAGATCAATGTGATACCTCCCGCCGAGAATATTCCCTGATCCGCAATTACCAGCGGACCGTCTGCCGAAGCGCTGTCTTCGGTGCTTTCCTCATTATTTTCAGCTTCAGAAACTCCGGTTTCGGAGGTATCCGCGCTCTCCTCTTCTGTCACTGCCGTGCTGTCAGCAGCGGCATCTGTACCGGTGCTGTCAGCCGCGCTGCTCCCGCATCCGGTAGTCAGGATCATACCTGCCGCCAGCACGGCCGCCATTGCCATTACTTTTCTGTTCTTCATACGTCACCTCTCTGATCTCTTATTTCTGATCATTAAAATCAATCTGTTTTGCCATATAGGCTTTTGCCGCGTCTTCCAGAGACATATTATAATAGCGGGTGTTTTTATTCACCTGAGCGATCTGCTTCATCTCTTCATCGGTCAGCCGGAAATCGAAGATATTGAAATTATCTTTGATATGTTCCGCATTTTTAGAACCCGGAATAATCACATTTCCGGACTGCACATGCCATCTCAGAATGATCTGCGCATTGCTCTTTCCGTATTTCTGTCCCAGTTTTGTGAATACTTCTTCATTTACCAGGGATCTATCTCCATGTCCCAGCGGATACCAGGCCATCAGGACCATTTCATATTTGGCCAGATATGCTTTCAGTTCCTTCTGCGGGTAATAGGGATGCGCTTCCACCTGCACCATCTGCGGCCGGATCTCACAATGGTCGATCACGTCCTGGATCAGTTTTTCCGGGAAATTGGAGAGCCCCAGCGCTTTGACCTTTCCGGCTTTGTATGCGTCTTCCATCGCTTTGTAACCGGCCAGATAGCTGCCTACCGGCTGGTGAAGGATCAGAAGATCCACATAGTCGGTGCCCAGTCTTTTCAAGGTATCGTCGATCGCTTTCGCTCCGTCTTCATACTCGGTGGACCAGAGTTTTGTGACCAGGAAAATATCCTCTCTCTTGACGCCGCTCTTTTTGATTCCTCTTCCTACGCCTTTTTCATTCATATAGGCATTGGCAGTATCCACCAGACGGTAACCGGCTTTCAGCGCCTGATATACAGACTCCTCCGCTTCTGCAGGCTGTAAAAGAAAGGTTCCGATCCCTTCCATCGGCATTTTTAATCCATTATTCAAAACCGCATATTCCATAATTGCTTCCTCCTTTTTCTGTCTTTATTATAATACCCATCGAAAATTTCAGAATACCCCGATTAGTTTCCCAGTCCATACTCCAGGGTTTGCAGTCAGTTGTTGCTTCCGGAGGCATCCTCCTGTAAAATAGAAAACACAGAAATCTATATAAAGGAGCAGACATGAAGACCATTCGAACCGTTGAACTTCATGACGTCAGCAAGGAAGAAAAGCTTCCGGGGTTCACACCGGAATTTCCGTATATTGCCTCCAGAGTTGAGCTGGATTATTTCAGGGAACATTTCGTTCCCTGGCACTGGCACAGGGCAGTGGAATTATTTTATGTGGAGAGCGGCGAACTGAGCTATCACACGCCGAACGACGAGAAAACATTTCCTGCAGGTTCCGGAGGTATGATCAATTCCAACGTCATCCATACTACCCGGTTCCGGACACAAAACGAGAGAAATCTGCAGATTCTCCATCTGTTTGACCCAGTCCTGCTGGCCGGCAGCTCGGGAAGCACAATCGACCAGAGATACATATCGCCGCTGGTCAGCGCATCCCAGGTGGAGATCATTGCGCTGTATCCGGACTGTCCGGAGCACGCTGACATCCTCCGGCTGATCCGGCAGTCTTTTCAGCTGTCGGAAAAGGACTGGGGCTATGAACTGCATATACGGGAAACTCTTGGTCAAATATGGCTTAGACTTCTGAAACTCTCTGAACCGAGAATCCGTAAGACACAGAGAGCAAATCCGTCTGCGGATAAAGTGAAATCCATGCTGATCTATATCCATGAGCATTATGCGGAAAAAATATCTGTGTCAGAGCTGGCTTCCTCATCATTTTTAAGCGAACGGGAATGCTATCGAGTATTCAGCAGCTGTCTGCACACGACGCCCGGAGACTACATCAGGGACTACCGGCTTCAGATGGCGTGCAGGATGCTTGCAAATGGGCAGGATTCTGTGACCGATATCGGCCACGCCTGCGGGCTGGGAAGCGGCAGTTATTTTGGAAAAACCTTTCACGAACACATCGGCTGCACACCTCTTGAATACCGGCGCAAATGGCGGGATCGTGATAAAAAGTGTCAGAAAAAAGATATATTATGCAAAGATCACGCACTATAATAACATCATAAACTAATTCTCCGGGGAGGACGTATATGATGATTAAAGTGAATATTCTGAACATGAAAAATTTTCTGAAAGTTGTCAATCATTGCAAAGGACGGGTGTTTGTCGTAGAACCGGACGGGATAAAAACAGATATTAACGGACGGTTTACAGTCCAGAAAAGCCTGAACGAACAGTTCCTGAAAAATAAAAAGTATCTTCCGCTCACGCTGGACTTTGATAATCCGAGAGATTACCTGGACGTCGTATCTTACTATGCCGGAGACTGTTAATATATGGAAAAAGCTCCTCTGACTGGAGAAGCTTTTCCCTCAGAAATGAGACATTATACTCTCATTCCATTCAGAGCTTTAACGAAACCTGGGTCATCGTGATGCACAATCTCGCTGTGGCCCAGGTCTTTTTTGGCGATAACCGCCATCTCTTCCTCGGTCAATGAGAAATCCCAGATATCAATATTCTGCTGCATACGTTCTACGTGAACAGATTTGGGGATAATCGATACCCCGCGCTCTGCATTCCAGCGAAGCGCTACCTGTGCGGCGCTCTTTCCGTATTTCTCGCCGATCTTTGTCAGCTCCGGATCCGTAAAGATGCCGTGTTTTCCTTCTGCCAGCGGCCCCCATGCCTGAGGTGCCACGCCGTACTCTTTCATCAGTGCAAGTGCGTTTTCCTGCTGGAAGAACGGGTGCAGTTCTACCTGGTTGACTGCCGGGATGACCTCCACATTTTCGCACAGGTTCGCCAGTATGGCCGGATAGAAATTTGCCACGCCGACTGCTTTGACTAAACCGTCCCGGTAGGCTTCCGTAATACCGCGGTATGCGGCGAAATAATCTCCCATGGGCTGATGAAGCAGGATCAGATCCACGTAAGACAGATTCAGTTTTTCAAGAGAAGTTTTCACTGCCTGGTATGCGGTCTTTTCCGTTTTCTGATCGGATACCCATACCTTCGTGGTGATGAACAGATCCTCCCTTTTTACGATACCGTCCGCGATGGCGCGCGCGATCGCCTTGCCTACCGCGGTCTCATTCATATACGCGGCAGCTGTGTCGATCAGACGGTAACCGGTCTTAATCGCGTTGTAGGTTACCTCTTCACATTCGGCGGCATCCGGGATCTGGAATACGCCAAAGCCTTCCAGAGGCATCTTAGTTCCATTATTCAATGTAATATATTCCATGATGAAAGTCCTCCTTTTCTTTACCGGTATTGTAATTCCGTCTGCGGAAAATGTACAATGCTGAATTCGCAAGGCAGTATAACCTGAACGCATAATCATTTATACATTCCTCACTAGTCCCGCCAGGTTTTCCACGACCGCCGGATCCCGGTGGTTAAAGAAACAGCTGACACCGGTGTCCAGAGCCGCGATCTGTGCCATATCCTCTTCCGTCAGCGAAAAGTCGAATACATCCATATTCTGCTCCATCCGCTCTTTCTTCACGCTCTTTGGAATGCAGACAATTCCTCTCTGCAGCAGCCACCGCAGAACCACCTGCGCGACGCTCTTTCCATACTTGCCGCCAATCTTTTCGAGAGTCTCATTGTGGAACAGATCATTCTTTCCTTCCGCGAAAGGAGCCCATCCTTCCATGGTTACGCCTTTGGACTGCATATATTTCTGCGATTCTGTCTGCTGGAAGAATACGTTCGCCTCCACCTGGTTCACTGCCGGCGTCACCTCGTTGAACGCGATCAGGTCCGCCAGACGGTCGGGATAGAAGCTGCAGACGCCGATGGCCCGTACTTTTCCTGCTTTATACAGTTCTTCCATAGCTCTCCAGGCACCGTAATAGTCGTTCAGGGGCTGATGGATCAGATACAGGTCCAGGTAGTCCAGCCCGAGTCTGTCTAGAGACTTCTGAAACGCCGCTTTTGCCCCTTCATAGCTGGTATCGGAGATCCAGAGTTTCGTTGTGATGAAGAGTTCTTCTCTTGGTACTCCGCATTTTTTGATCGCCTTTCCAACTGCTTCCTCGTTTCCGTAAGACGCCGCCGTATCGATCAGGCGGTATCCTGTGTCGATGGCGTCCAGTACAGCCTGCTCGCATTCCGCAGGGTCTTTGATCTGGAAAACGCCGAATCCGAGCTGAGGCATCTTCACACCGTTGTTCAAGGTTACATATTCCATAAAGCATCTTCCTTCCTGATAAATATTATTTTATTTTTCAGACTTGATCCTGGATCCTCCAAACACTTCCGACATGGGAACCGTATCCAGCATCTTATCCAGGTCTTCTACTTCCTGCGGAGTCAGTACAATATCCGCGGCTTTCGCGTTTTCAATTAACCGGGCATATTTTCTGGTGCCGGGGATCGGTACGATCCACGGTTTCTTCGCCAGCATCCACGCAAGAGAAATCTCCGCGGGCGTGGCATCCTTCTGATCCGCCATTTTTTCCAGATATTCCAGCATGGTCTGATTTTTGTCTATTGCCTCGGGAGTGAACTGCGGCATGGCGCTGCGGTAGTCGGTCCCTTTTTCAAATTTAGAATTTTTATCGTATTTCGCGGTCAAAAATCCGTTGGCCAGCGGAGAAAACGCCACAAACCCTATCTGCAGTTCCTCCAGCACAGGGAACAGGGCTTCATAATCCCGGTACATCATGGAATATCTGTTCTGTACCGCGGTTACCGGGCAGACTTTATGAGCGCGGCGCAGCGTGTCCTCATCGGCTTCCGAGATGCCCCAGTGCGTGATCTTGCCTTCTTCCATCAGTTCTTTCATGGCTCCTGCCGTCTCTTCGATGGGAACATTCCGGTCGATACGGTGTATATAATACAGATCCAGATGATCCGTCTGAAGCCGCTTCAGAGAGCCTTCTGCGGACATTTTGATCGTCTCCGGCCTGCCGTCCGGGATCAGCGGCTTGTTTACCTCCGGAGAGGATTCGTCAAACCGGATACCGCATTTAGACGCCAGCACAATCTGGCTGCGGTAGGGTTTCAGGGCGCTGCCCAGCAGTTCCTCGTTGTCATGAGGATTGTCCGGCGTCCCGTAGACTTCCGCGGTGTCGAAAAAAGTATATCCCAGATCCACCGCCTGTGCCAGAAGTTCCGTCATCTCTTTTTTGTCGGCGGCGGGTCCGTATGCATGGCTCATCCCCATGCATCCCAGTCCGACTGCCGATACTTCCAGATCTTTTCCCAAGATACGTTTGTTCATACTTCTCACTCTTCTTTCTGAAAAATTATTAAAAGCACTCCTGGAAGATCTTCAGGATCTCCTCCGGAGTCATTCTCCGATAGCTTCCCATGGAATAATGGCAGGAATCCGCGATCTCTTTCAGAGATTTCTGATCCTTCATGCCCAGTTCCCTGAGCGTGGAGGGAAGGCCGATCTCCCGGATAAAATCCGACAGCGCCTGAATCCCGTCCAGCGCCAGCTCTTCATCGCTTCTTCCATCCCGCGGGATCTCCCATACATTTCCCGCGAATCTTGCGAATTTGGAAAGGCCGTCCTTGTAAATATGCCTGTAATAGACCGGGAGCAGAACCGCCATCCCCCGGCCATGATTGCAGTCTGTATACGCTCCGAGCTGATGCTCCATCAGATGACACGCGAAATCACATTTCTTTCCCAGCTTTACAAGCCGGTTTTCCGAAAGCGTCGACTCCCAGAACAAATTGCTCCTGGCCGTATAATCTTTCCGGTCTTTTACCGCCGCGCGCAGATCCCGGATGATCCCTCTCATCAGGGCCTCTGCCAGATCGTCTGACACATTATTCTGATCCGGGCCGCTGAAATATGTTTCCATGATATGGGAGAGACTGTCAAAAGCGCCGGATACCATCTGCTCTTTTGGAACGCTGAACGTATAGGCGGGATCCATCAGCGCAAAATCCGGATTGCATCTCGGATAGTCATATCCTGTCTTTATTTTTTTCTCCTCGTTTGTGATGACGGCGGCGCCGTTGCATTCGCTCCCTGTCCCGGCAGTAGTGGGTATCACGCCGGTCGGTACCGGATCGAAATCGATGATGCCTTTTCTTTCCCAGAAATTCTGCCATACATCTTTGCTGCACCGGGCCGCAAGCGATATCGCCTTGCAGCAGTCCATCACGGATCCTCCGCCGATGCCCAGGATCATCTCCGCATGGCTGTCTTTGAACAGCTGTACGCCTTCCATCACTTTTCGGTACGTGGGATTGGGCATGATCCCTGAAAATTCAATGATCTCTTTTCCTTCTTTCATCAGGAGGTTCAGGACTTCATCATAGATACCGTTTTTTTTAACCGATCCCTGGCCGTAAGCCATCATAATCGTATGATAACCCTTCACCAGGCTGGTGAGAAATTCCTTTACACATCCCTTCCCAAAATACACTTTGGTCTTATTTTCATAGATAAAGTTATGCATTCTGTTTTCCTCCTGCCGTCACCTAACCGGTCACTAGCAACTGTTCAGGACGGCATCTTCTTGTCCGGCCAGGGCCGAACAAGAAGCATCGGATGTCCATCCGATGGGAAAACGGGGGCAAAAGCATGCTTATAAGCAAGCTTAACGCCTGTTTTTGCCCCCGTTTTCCCGCCGTCCTGAACTGTTACGTTCATTATAAAAAAAAGAGACTTCGAACAGAAGTCTCGATTAGTTTGCCAGTATATACTTGAAAGTTTATACCTTCTGCAGCGCCTTTAAGAATCTCTTCACCAGATCGGAAGGCTCCGGAGAATACAGGACCCCGAAAGGTATCGTGTACTTCCACTCTACCGGGATCACCTTCAGAAGCGGATGTACCTCTCTCCAGTTTTCGACCACCATGAGAATATCATTGCTGTTCTCGCACTGGTTGAAGATATCTACGCTGTAAATATCAAAATCCACCACATGGATCTGCGGATGGTTTTTCCAGATGTCGTCTCTTAATTCGTCTACGTAATTGCTCCATCCCCGGTGCATCATGAGAAAATTCTCTCCGTACAGATCCTGAAAAGCAAGCATCTCCTTATCGGCCAGCCGGTGGTTGACGGACACCGCGCAGCAGATCCTCTGCCTGGACAGTTCCAGTCCCGCGCACTGACGGAGTTTTAACATGGTTTCATCGAAGATCCCGGCGACCACATCGATATTGGTCCCCAGATTCTTTAATATCTCCCGGGCGTTTTCGAGACTGTTCATATACGGAACCATCTGGATCTTGATGTCCGGATATTTTTTCTGCACTTTGGACCACGCCTGGATCAGAGGCGCTGCCGGCGTCATGGGGGAGGTGCCCAGCCGGATTACATTGTCTTTTTCCTGCATGGCCTTTTTTGCACGTTCCACAGAATCCTTGCAGTATTGAATGATATATTTTGCATCTTTATACAGGGACTTCCCTGCCTCTGTCAGAGTCAGGCCCCGGTGCGTACGGACGAACAGCTTCAGCCCCAGGTCTTTTTCGAGAAGATTGATCTGTTTGGTCACGGCGGGCGGCGTGATATACAGCGCTTCCGCAGCTTTATTGAAGCTGCCGAGGTCCGCTACCACGATAAATGTCTCAAGCTGCAGGTTATACACAGGTCACTCCTCCTCATCTCCATATAAAATGTCTCTTTTATTTTTATACCATGTTGCCGATTAAAAAGCCAGTACCTATTTATTTGCAATTACAATTAAATTATAACAGAAAAAGAGGACTTCCTCAGCCCTCTTTCTCAAAAAGCCAGCCCATGATCTCCCCGTCTTCCGCAAACAGGCTGCCTCCGCCATGCTGGACGGTCACGCCCCGGCTCTCAAAATATTCAGCATCTTTTATGTCAAGCACCAGAAGCCCGCTGATTTCATCATCAGAAAGCCCCTCCTGCTGGTATCGCTCGTACAGATTCGCATAGGCTTCCTCGGAAGGCCCGGAACCATAGTACTCATCAGACTCTCCCACTACAATATATACAGGGGTACGGCTCTCCACCACCGGATCATATGCTCCGTCCCACTGGGAACTGCATTGAAGATACGCGGTGAAAAGCTCCGGCCTCTTTCCCATCACCAGAGACATGGTCTCCCCGCCTCCGGAATAGCCTTCCGCGTAGACTCTGTCCGGATCTATATTGTAATGCTCCAGAAAATATTCCGCCAGGGCTATCGTCTGATCCGCGGAAGTCTCTCCCCAATCAGAGAGCTGCGGAGCTACTATGATCATCTCCGGGTTGTATTCCTGCGCGGTGAATCCGAAATTTTCACTGTACAGGTTCTGCCCGACTCCCTGGAAATACAGTCCCTCATATCCGGGAAGCGTGAAAAATACTGCGTACGGCTCAGAGCCGTCATAACTTTCAGGCACATACAGATTATAATGAATGTCTCCTTCACTCTCTGAGTGCAATACATTATCCAGAATAAAGCCCCGGTACTCTTCTGTCCCTTCTGTCACATAAGAAGTATCAACATCCGCCTCTTCAGACACGGCGGGAGCATGCTCTGAAGCGCCGCATGCGCTTAACAGCGTTGCTGTCCCTATCAGCAGAGCACAGATTACGGTCCTCATCTTTACATGCACTCCATCAGCAGATCATAGATCTCATCGCGGCTCAGTTCCCGCGGATTGCATTTGATCACGTTGCAGGTATCTGCCACGTTTCTCAGGATTTCGGGGGTAATCTCTACTTTGGAGCGGAGTTCTCCCATCTTTGTGGGCAGTCCGCATTCTTTGATAAATGCAGCCAGCGCTTCTACGCTCTCTTCCGCGGAATCCACGCCGAATACTTCCCTGCCGAATCTGCGGAATTTTTCTTCCGCGTCTTTCACAATATGGCGGTAATATGCCGGATGGATCACTGCCAGTCCCTGGCCGTGATTACAGTCTGTATAAGCTCCAAGCTGATGTTCCATCTGATGCGCCTGGAAGTCTGTCACTCTGCCTACTTTCAGGATACCGTTCTCCGCCATGGCGGAATCCCACATCAGATTGCCTCTCGCCTGCATATCATCGATGTTTTTCAGAAGTCGTCTCATATTGACGACCGTATTCCGCATGATGGCAAGCGCCACATCGTCTGACACATTGTCCTGATCAGAATTGCCGAAATAAGTCTCCATCGCATGGCTTAAAGTATCAAATGCTCCTGAAATCACCTGCATTTTCGGAACGGAACTGGTATACACAGGATCCAGGATCGCAAACCGCGGAGCCATGGCGGCCATACCTGCCTTGATCACTTTTTCTTCATTGGTAATGACAGCGCCGCCGTTCATCTCGGCGCCGGTTCCGGAAGCTGTTACAACCGCGCCGAGCGGAAGAGCCTCTGCCGGGAACTGATGGTCCGTCATCTCCATCTCCCACAGATCCCGGTCTGTCAGCGCCTGCGCCGCCACGATCTTGCAGCAGTCCACTACGGAACCGCCGCCTACCGCCAGGATAAAATCGATTTTTTCTTTCTTTGCCAGAGCCGCGCCTTCCTGTACTTTCGCGTAAGTTGGATTGGACATGATGCCGGAAAAATCAATTACCTTTTTTCCTGCTCCTTCCAGAATCCCTTTGATCTCGTCATAGATGCCGTTTTTCTTTACAGAACCGCCGCCGTAAGCCAGCATCACATTTTTACCGTAAGCAGCTGCGGCTCCTGCCAGGTGCTCTTTCGCCGCCCCCTCTCCAAAATATACTTTTGTCGGATACTCATAAACAAATTCTTTCATCGTCAGCCAACCTTCTTTCTTTTTACTGTCTTTATTATAGCTTTTTCAGTAAATAACCAGAAGTTCCGATAAGTTTTGAAGTATATACCCGCGGCTTTTTAATCATGTCCTGCTTACTTGACATATTTTTTCATCAGGCATATAACAATAGTACCAGACAGGCAACAGCGTGTGTCTGTCCAAGCGTTGAAGCATAATAGCGTACCGGAATGCCTTGTTATGCGGAGCTTTCAGTAGGGGTTATGCAACAACCTCAAACCGGAGTAGGCTCTGGCCGAAAGAAAATGCTTAAAACCGTCTTGTGTCAATGCAGGACGTTTTTTTACTATTCATGCTTTAATATTTTCTTATAATCCAAGTCCTTCAACCCACGCCTGAACATCCTCTTCGGAAACTCCAGACCGGAACCTCATCCCTTCCTGCCAATCTCCTGTTCCTGCCAGTTCGGCCAGCAATTCGCCGCTTTCACCCAAGCCGGAGCTTGCTGATGTGCAGAACGGGATCACCGTCTTCCCTGTAAAATCATTGTTTTCAACAAACTGATTTACCGGCCATGCGGCAATGCCCCACCAGATCGGATATCCGATAAACACGGTATCATAAGAGTCCCAGTTCTCAACGGTCGTGGATACCAGCGGAACATCTCTCTGGTCCTCGTTCGCATGTTCTACGGATACTCTGCTGTTATTGTTCGTCCAGTCCAGATCCTCTGAAGTGTACGGCTCTTCCGGCTCCAGTTCAAACAGATCGCCGCCGGTAGTGTCCGCGATGATATTCGCGACTTCTTCTGTATTTCCGGTCGCGGAATAATAGACAACAAGTACATTTCCGGTCTCTTCACTGTCTGCGGATGCCTCTGTACTGTCTACGGTCTCTTCACTCTCTTCTGCCGCCGGTTCTTCTGTCGTTTCCGTTTCAGTCTGTTCCTCCTGAGCCGTGCTCTGCGTCTCTTCCGCAGTATCCTCCTGAACAGCTGCCGAAGAATTCTCCTGGCTGCTGCCCGATGAAGATCCGCATCCCGCCAGCAGTCCGACCACCGCCGCTCCTGTCAGTATCATCGAAATCACTTTTTTTGCTTTCATTTACGTTCAGTCTCCTTTCACCGCCGTATTTACACTGTGCGTTTTATACTTTATATTCTTTTGCTTTACAGGCACAGTATAAAACGCATTTGATTCATATGGAAGTTTCTATTAGTTTAGAAGTATTAACCCGAAAGTTTGCACAAAAGTGCTCCCTTGCCAAACATCCAGGAGTTCACTGGCTTCACTGGGATATGTGGATTTTGATAATCCGAGTGAAATCAGCATCTACCCGGTCGACTTTGACAGCAAAGAACATGTAGCCGAGATCCTGAGCGCATACAACAGCCGCATGGAGGCGGAAGGAATGGACGATCAGGTGATCACGTATACGGACATGGTGGGTACTCTGATGTCCTCCGTCACAGATATCATCGATATCATCAGTTACGTGCTGATCGCGTTTGTGGCCATCTCCCTGGTTGTATCTTCCATCATGATCGGGGTGATCACTTACATCAGCGTACTGGAACGGAAAAAGGAGATCGGGATCCTCAGGGCCATCGGCGCTTCCAAAGGGAATATCTCCCAGGTCTTCAACGCCGAGACTTTCATAATCGGACTGTGCGCCGGACTGATCGGCATCGGACTGACGCTGCTTTTGCTGATCCCCGGCAATGCGCTGATCCATCACCTGGCAGGCACTGACAACATCAATGCGTTCCTGCCCGCCGGATACGCAGTCATCCTGATCGCGCTGAGCGTCTTTCTCACGCTTCTGGGTGGACTGATCCCTTCCAGAAAAGCGGCCAAGAGCGACCCGGTGACGGCGCTGCGGACGGAGTAACTTTTCGCTTTTTAAATCATCATGGTCATATAGGCAGGTATATACATAATACCATCCTGATAATTCAGATCTTTGGTATATATGATATACCTGTCTTCCATTTTCATCTGGTATTTCTTTACCAAATAATCAAAAGATTTATGGGACAGGTAATTGGAAGATTTGACTTCTATCGGACATATTTTTTTCTTTTTTACTACCAAAAAATCCACTTCGTACTTTTTTTCCATGGCTGATCCATCCGGCTTGTAGAGATATTCGTGAAAATATAATGAATATCCGGCGGCCCTCAACATCTGAGCAACCATATTTTCTAAAATCATTCCCTGATTAATTCCTAACCGGTCAATGATCAAGGACTTATACAGATCTTCATCTAAGTCGTCCCGGTTTTGCATAATTCTGGTTACCAGAAGTCCTGTATCCCCCATATACAATTTAAAATTACTTCTATCCGCGAACAACTCCAACGCAACTTCTGGTTTTGTAACGTTAATGCATTCATTTCCTATCATCGACTCCGAGATAAAACTGACCGCATCCATGTAATTCTGGAATCTCGCATTTTTATTTATTAAAGACCATTTAAAATGTGAGTTTTTGTTTTCCAGCTGTTCCGGTATTGTTTTATATATGACGGAAGCCTTTTCTCTATTTTCATCATCGTATTTTTTCAAATCTTCTTCGTACAAATCCAGAATATTTCTTTTTATAAAATCGATTTGTGCAAAAGTTCTGCCGTTTACAAAAGCTTCCACAGCCTGAGGCATTCCTCCTACCGCCATATACGTACGAAAATTTTTCATGACTTTTCGGTGAATGCTGTCTCCTAATGGCTTTTTCCTTTTAAATGCATCCTGAATGATCGGAATTGTAACAGTATCTCCTAATGCCCAGAGATATTCTTCAAAATCCATCGGATACATTTTGATGCGATATTCTTCTGATGGGACCAGAATATCTTTTACATTTTTTTTGATTGAGATCAAAGATCCTGTCTCTATATATTCATATCTTCCATCCGCCACCAGATATTTAATTGCTTGTCTGGCAAGAGGAAACAATTGAATCTCATCAAAAATCAAGGCACACTTTTTCCCCTGAAGCGCTCTTCCTTTAAGCAGGAACAAATTTCGAAAAAAAGTATCCAAGTCATTTATGTTTTCTGTGAAATTATTCCGAATATCTTCGCTCTCTCTGGCAAAATCAAGGATCATATAATCATCATATTCATTCTTGGCAAATTCTTCTACGATTGTAGTTTTACCAATACGCCTTGCTCCTTCCAGCAATATGGCCGAAGAACCCGCAGACAACTCTTTCCATTCCAAAAGTTTATCGTATATTTTCCTTTTAAAGATCACTTTATATACACTCCGCTTTCTTTTAAAAGCATTATATCACGAAAAAAAGAAAAGTATACCTTATATTTTTAACGAAAACAAGAAATGTTTATATCCATATCCCTTATCTCCACACAATATCCGCCTTTTTCCTGGGAGCTGTCCTCTTATAGGATACGGCCGGATATCCGATCAGCATACAGCAGACCAGAGGCGTATCCGGGATTCCAAGCCACTCTTCCAGTTCCGGACAGGCTTTTATGATCCGGGTCAGATATCCGCTGTAGAGGACGCCCAGTCCTTTGGCAACCGCTATATTTTCAATATTGGCTGCCGCAAGCCCGCCGTCCAGCGCGTTATCCGCGGCGATCATGATACAGGCGGGAGTATTGAAAAACAATCCGTCATCCTCCGGGTGCCTGCTCCGTCTGCGGTGCATGAATTTAAACAGCGCGGCATAATGGGGCATCTCCGTTTTCATCTTCTCCACCATCTCCGGAACCTGATCCCAGAGCAGGTCTTTAAACTGATCCAGTTCCTCCTGAATCACGATAAAGCGGCAGGCCTGCCTGTTCTTCGCCGTGGCAGTATATCTTCCGGCCTGCAGAATCTGCTCCATGCAGTCTTTTTCGACCTTTTTATCGCGGAAATTACGGATACTTCTTCTGAATTTTACCGCGTGAAGAAAATTCTCCGGAGCGACAGTAAATGTTTCCGCATCATATTCTTCCACATCCGCCATATCGTACTCCGGAATACTTACCGCTCCTTTCGGACAGACAGCCACGCAGTGGCCGCACTGGATACATTCCGGTGTGTAGACCGCTTTTCCGCCATGAACCGATATCTTCGCCGCAGGACAATCCTTGGCGCAAAGACCGCATCCCACACATTTTTTCTCATCAATTTCAATCATACCGCTGCTCTCCTTTTGCCATAAATTATTAACTAAGACTTCCCATACTTAAAATGGGCTTTGCACCTTGAAAATTCAATATTT
>ERZ1643249.187-NODE-187-length-78969-cov-46.522049_pt1 | contig 78969 bp, 78 predicted proteins | sample MGYA00579263_ERZ1643249 | MGnify/ENA primary metagenome ERZ1643249 (study PRJEB29033, sample SAMEA4952264) | chicken gut metagenome | biome: Broiler Chicken; feature: Gastrointestinal Tract; material: Caecum | place: Ireland | collected 2018 | study: Broiler...
TTTTTTCAGGGAATTCTGACGCTTTTTTTCGGTAAATTTAGTGTATCATAAACACCCTTCGACAATGACCAGACCACCCGGAGCCACTGAGACAGAGTAACAACCGTGCCAGACACATTCATTAAAGCCGTAATACCGACGGGAATAAGTACAGTCTTTACAACGGAGATCAAGACCAAATTCACGGTTTAAAATAGCAACTAATCTCTTTTTACCTAACATAAAAACACCTCCATGTGACTTATAAAATGAAACCTTAAATTAAATACATAAGCTAGGGCTTAAATAAACAATATCACAGCTTAATAAACAAGTCAAGCTATAGTTTAAAAATCTAATTGACAATATAAAATTGATAACCTATACTTATAAAAAATAAACTATAAATTAAGAGGGGTGAATAAATGATTAGATATTACAAATTATTTGATTTACTGAATCGTAGAGAAATGAAAAAAACAGAATTATTAAAAGTTATTTCAGCCCCAACACTAGGGAAATTACAAAAAGGGGAGATAGTGAAATCAGATACTATTGATAAAATATGTTTGTTTCTTGACTGTCAACCCAATGACATTATGGAAGTGTTCCAAGTTGAAGAATATGAAATAGACGGCAAAAAAATAGAGAATAGAACACTTGCAGGAGCACATCAAAGAATGATTGATGAATATAGCGAAGAAGAAAGACTTGAAAAAATAAGAAAGCAAATGCAAAAATATGAGAAATAAAAACTCCCCTTCCAGACCGGAGGGGGAATTTTTCGGCAAGATACAGTTATGAAAGAGTGCCCTAACCGGCCGCACGGGCACTCGCGCTCCGCGCAAGGACAATGACCTGTGAATTGGGATCGAGCAGAGGACATATTATAAAGGGGAAGATTACGAGCTCTCACCCAGCCGGTCACATGGTCATTGTCTGGCACGTTGCACCGTAAAGAAATAAGGCGTGTATACGGCGCAGAGAGGGCTGTAATTTAATTTGTTGTGAAAAAGGGTAAACCTATATCAAAGAAGCCATAAACAGGCTGTATAAAGGCAGAGATACACATATAAGCCGAATATCAACAACGACCGGAGACATGCAATACCGCCAATATAAGAAGTGAAAAGGGGAATTTCTATGCGATCTACACCGATCGCCCGCAGGGGGCGATACATTCACGGGAAGGGCTTGGCATCTGTAGCCTTGGCATGTGGAGACATGGACAACCGCCTATTCGGCGTGGAGAACCTGCGAACCCTATGGACAGCTTGTGCACAGTCCATTGACGTCGCTATGCTCCGCCAACATCCTGCACACAACCTGACCCACATGAACCGCTACGGTTCACCACACCTCATAAACAGGCGGTTGACCACATCACCACATACCCGGAGACGGCTCCAGATCGGCACTATTTATGCCCAAAATAGTCAAACTCTTAATCAGGGTGTCCAGGGTTCGAGCCCCTGAAGACGCAGGTTAGAGCACTGTTTTTGGGACAAGGAAGCCCGGGGGCGGTGTTCTTTTTTTGCGATACGGGAAAATTGAGACGAGAGGTGTGCAATATGCACACAGGTAAAACATTTATATGATAACGCAGGTATTCTGCGTGTTGTAAACGCGTGTTATATTTAGTATAATTTAGCAAAAAGAGATGGACTTTTCAAAATCAGTATACTATGATGAGTATAAAGACGGACAAGCTGCATATGTTTATATGGTGAGATGTGAGGATAATTCCATCTACACCGGAATTGCCCGGGATCTGAGACGGCGGATGAGAGAACATTATTACAGGAAGAAATCCGCTGCCAAATATACGAAGAGCAGACAGCTGCTGTCGTTGGAGATGGCCTGGACCGCTCCTGGCTGGCCGGCGGCCGCGAAGCTGGAAGCGCGGATCAAGCGGCTTTCTAAAAAGAAGAAAGAGGCTCTGATCCGGGAACCGGAACTGGCAAATATCTGGTTTCCCGAATTGCGGGAGGAAGGCGTTTACATGCCCTGCGAAGGCATTTCGCTGGAGGATTGTTTGAAAGAAGAGGAGAGTACATCGATGGACAGGCTGGAAGAGCAGATTTCCTTTCTATTGGAGATAGATAAGCAGAAAGAGATCATCCGTCAGACTTATCTGGCAGACGGGAGCCGTAAGGAGACAGACGCGGAACATGCCTGGCATATAGCGGTCATGTGCATGGTGCTCAGCGAGTATGCCAATGAACCTATCGATGTGCCGAAGACGGTCATGATGCTGCTTCTGCACGACGTCATCGAGATCGACGCAGGCGATACTTACGCCTATGACGAGGCAGGCAACGCGACGAAGAGAGACCGGGAAGTCAGAGCCGCGGAACGTATCTATGGATTGCTGCCGGAGGACCAGAGGGAATATTTCAGAGGTCTTTGGGACGAGTTTGAGGCCATGGAGACGCCGGAAGCGAAGTTTGCCAATACTTTGGACAAGATCCAGCCGGTACTGCTGACGGACCGTGCGAAAGGGAAATCCTGGCTGGAGCACGGGGTGCGCAGCGATCAGATCCTGAAGCGGAATGAAAGGACTCATGAAGGTTCTGAAGTTTTGTGGGATTATGTACGGGATATCATTAAAAAGAATACGGAGGGTGGTTTCATAAGGGGAGAAGACAACGGAGCATGAGGGTCTTCTCCCTTATAAAAACCATCTGGGATCATTATATACAAATATGAGATACTGGCAATAATGGCAGGTGGACCTGGAATTCTGTTCCCTTGTCCACAGTGGAACGCAGATGGATGGTGCCGTGGTGGGCGGAGACGATCCGCTGCACGATGGCAAGTCCCATTCCGGTGCCGTTTTCTTTGTGGGTGACGAACGGGCGGAAGATTTCCTCCTGCTGTTCGGGCGGGATTCCGCATCCGTTGTCTTTCACAGCGATCATCAGCCGTTTGTCATGAGTGAATACCTTGAGGGTGATGCGTCCGCGCTCGGTGATGGATTCCATGGCGTTCTTGATCAGGTTGAGGAACGCCTGCTTCAGACGGACGGGATCTCCGTAAAAATCCGGATAGGCGTCGTCCAGCTTGACCAAAAGAGGAATGTGCTGCCGGATCAGTTCCGGCAATAAGGTGTCCTTCAGATCGTAGGCGAATTCTTTCGGATCGATCTTGCTGAAATTGAGCTGATCCCCGTTGTTAAAGGCAGATATGTCGTCCAGCAGAGTACGCATATACTGGAGATCATTCTTCATCTGACTCCAGAATTCGAAACTTTCGACTTCCGGATGCATTTTCTGGATCCATTGCATGGAACTGTTCACGTAGGTAAGAGGATTCCGGATCTCATGTGAGATCTGGGAAAGAGTAAGATGATAATCATTCTTGATGGCAGTTACTAATTCTTGAAATGTCTGATCCTTTGCCATCATCCGCTCTATCTTTTCCTGTTCGTCATAAGTTAGCATATGATCACTCCCTGATTGACAATATAGCAGAAATGTCAAAAATTGGCAAATGAATTCGTTCGACAAAATTCGACAAAACCCGATGAAATTGTATAATAAGAAACTTTAAAGTGTCAGAAGAAAAGAGAAGGAGGAGATTGACATGAAAGACCAAAACTGTATTTTCTGTAAAATCGCGAATGGAGAGATTCCGTCCACTACATTATATGAGGACGAAGATTTTCGTGTAATACTGGATATGGGTCCTGCCACCCGGGGACACGCGCTGCTGCTTCCCAAAGAGCATTATGCCAACCTGTTCGAGCTGGACGATGAGCTGGCGGCGAAAGCGCTGGTGACGGCGAAAAAGGTAGCGGCCAGGATGAAGGACGCACTGGGAGCAGATGGCTTTAATCTGGTGCAGAACAACGGCGAAGCAGCCGGACAGACGGTATTTCATTTCCACATGCATCTGATTCCGCGTTATGAGAATGACGGCGCCGGCATCACCTGGACGCCGGGCAGTACGACTCCGGAAGAGATGGCGGAAGTGAAGCGGCTTGTGGACGAAAAATGAGCCGGAGGGAAGAACCCCGCAGAGAAGATCAGGATCAGCGTCTGGAAGAATATTTTATGAAATACCATACGATGGTGATCCGCAATGTGTATCAGCGGATGAAGGATTATTATGCAGCCGAAGATATCTGTCAGGAGACCTTTATACGGCTGGCCGGTCATCTGGACGAAGTACCTCCGGAGAAAGTGAAGGCATGGCTGATCTGTGTATCGGATAACCTGGCACTGGATATTCTGAGGAAACACAAGAGCAAAGAGGCGGCGCTGGAGCGTATGCAGGAGGAGGTCAGGAGAAAACAGGGAACAGAGCCGGATAAGGTGATGGAACGTCTGGAAGAATTCCGGGAAACCGGCATGGCCCTGAAAGAACTGAAGGAGATCCGGCCCAACTGGTATGAAGTGATCAGGATGAGCTGTCTCGAAGATATGGATACCCGCGCCATCGGAAAGGCATTGGGTGTGCGGCCTATGCTGGTCAGCAAATGGAAAGAGAGGGGGCGGCGCTGGCTTCGGGACGCGTACAGGAAGAAAAAAGAGGACGGATAAAAAATGCGGCATGTAAGAGATGAAAAACATGCGAAGAAGATGCAGGAAATATATCAGCAATACCGTACAGCGGTAGTCCGGCATGCGTATTCTATGCTGCAAAACCGTGCGACAGCGGAGGATATCTGCCAGGAAACATTTCTGCGCCTGGACAGAGACCTGCATAAGATACCGCCGGAAAAAGTGAAATCCTGGCTGTTCAGCGTATCCGGCAGACTGGTCCTGGACTATCTGCGGAAAATGGGAAAAGTGGAGGTCTCTGCCGAAACGGTCGAAGAAAAGAGACAGACCTGCCAGGATGACCGGATGGAACCGGAACGGGTTCTGGAGCGGATGGAGCAGGCGGGTACTTATAAAAGGGTTCTGGAATACCTGAGAGAAGAGAAACCCCTCTGGTACCAGGTGGTTTGTATGGCTTACCTGGAAGAGAAAAGCAACCGGGAAATCGCAGAAGAGCTGGGAATCAGCTCCAATCTGGTCAGCCAGTGGAAGCGCAGGGCCTCCGCCTGGCTGAGAAAGGTATATGAAGAACGGGAAAATGTATAGCGTCAGCTGCAGACTTCTTCAAGGACGCCCATGATCGTGTCAATGGCGTCGGACTGCGGGCACTCTTCCATGGCCTTCAGATAGTCCTGCCGGTGTTCCGAAAGGTGTTCAAGGGCAGAGAGAAGGCTTTCCTCTGTCAGTTCATCCTCTTCCAGAACCATGGAAAATCCCTGGCGTTCAAAGGAACGGGCATTCAGGATCTGGTCTCCGCGGCTGGCCTTGGCGGGAAGAGGGATCAGAAGTGCAGGTTTGCGCAGCGCCAGCAGTTCACAGATCGCGTTGGCCCCGGCCCGGGAGATCACCAGGTCGCACAGGGCGAACAGGTCGGCCAGCTCTTTCTGAATATATTCATATTGTATATAGCCGGTGATATTGGTCAGGGATTCGTCCAGCTTGCCCTTGCCGCACAGATGGACGATCTGCCAGTGCTCCAGGAGCTTTGGAAGGGCTTCCCTGACAGCATGATTGACGGCGGCAGCGCCGAGACTTCCGCCCATAACCATCAGTACAGGCTTGTCCGGCGTAAAACCGGTCATGTTGAGGGCGCGGATACGGTTTCCTTCCCGCAGCTCCTGACGGATCGGGCATCCGGTCAGTACCGCCTTCCCTTCGGGGAGATACTGCAGGGTTTCCGGGAAATTACAGCAGACTTTTGTGGCGGAAGGAAGACTCAGCTTATTGGCCAGGCCGGGCGTCAGGTCGGATTCGTGGCAGACTACCGGGATATGGAGCCGGGAAGCGGCCACCACCACAGGGACGGCCACAAAACCGCCTTTGGAAAAGACCACATCCGGTTTTAATTCTTTCAGGATCCTGGCAGCCTGACGGTAGCCTTTCAATACCCGGAACGGATCCGTGAAGTTCTTCAGGTCGAAGTAACGGCGGAGCTTTCCGGAAGAAATACCGTAGTAAGGAATGTCCTGGGACTGGATCAGTTTTTTCTCGATCCCGTCCATGGAACCAATATAAAAGATCTCATAATCTGCGTCACGCAGACGGGGAAGCAGGGCGATATTGGGCGTTACATGCCCCGCGGTGCCCCCGCCTGTCAGTACGATTCGTTTCATAATCATGCCCTCCTGGCAAATGCTTTCTACTCAGATTATGATATAGGAAAAGGGAAAAGTCAACGGTAACAATGCAGCAGATGAAGTGGAGAAAAACATGAAACGTGACAAAGACGACTGGCTGGACCAGAAAATCACAGAAGAACTTCTCGCCATGGCGGACGAGAGGGAAAAAGAGCTGATGGAGATGGAAGAGCTCCAGGACATTGATATGCCCATCGAAAAATTCGAGGACATCAAGAGGGAGGCTGAACGCCGCAGGCGGAAAAGCCGCCGCGGTATCCTGCGCCCCCGTACAGCGATCATCGCAGCAGCGTTGCTGGCTCTTCTGCTGGGAGTTGGTGTGGTGACTGTGGGAAGCAGGGAGTATAGGCCGGAGATTCGAGAATATGAAAGCGGAGATGGGAGTACGACGAGGATAGAGAATTCGGATTCTGAATTCAGAACTTATAGTGAAGAGGAAGTGTGTCAGGAGATTGAGGAAAAGTTAGGGGTGATTGCGCCGAGGTTGGGATATCAGCCAAGAGATATGGTATTGTCTGAGTATTGGATTGATATAGATGCGGGAGAAGCAACTTTAAGATATAGACATGGGGAAGATGAACTAAAAATATATATTAGCAAAAATTACCATGATGCCAGTTCTAATTTTGAAATGGATGGTGTTGAATTGAAATCCGTGGAAATAGTAACAAATGGAGTATTGGCTCCAATATATGAGTATGTAGATTCCACAGGAAGAAAGTATTATCAGAGTGAATTTGAACTGTATAATACATATTATTCAATCATGGGAATGATAGAACAAAACGTGTATGAGAAAATAATTGAAAATATTGCAATAAGTAATGTATAATTTGTCATTTTGAAAGAAATAAAACGTTATAATTATGTAGGCGTCTATAAATTTAAAAGGAAAGGAGTGAGTGACATGCATTGTAGGAAGATTGGAGCAATAGCCGTGATGGCTATCACATTATTTGGCTCTTGTCTGAGTGTATCGGCAGAAGAGATAGAACCGGCAGGATATCATGTATACGATATCCAAGAAGATCAGGCTTCTGATAGTTGGTATGGAGTTGCTCGTGGAGATTTTTTACAGGCTGCCGTATCGAAAGTTACAAAAGGAAGCGCAGCAAAATACGCAACTTGTTCTGGAACTACATTTGCTCATCAAGATTGTGATAGAGTATTTGTACGGATTTATCTTGATCAAAGCGATAATGGAACAGATGGATGGTGGACAGTGAACTATTGGACGGGAGAAAATCATAATAGTTCTATGGCACATGTTTCAGTTGCAGATTATGAGATTACACGAGATAAGTACTATAGCGTGAAAGGTTCTCATTCGGTTACAGAAGGTGGAACAACAGAAGTAACTACGACTTGTACCAACGCACTTTATTTTGACTGAGTATCAGATAAAAAGCTTCTATTTTCCCGGATCTATTTGTATGGTTGTTACAACATGAGGGGAAAATCAATTAACGAAACACCCAGCAACCGTGTCAGCGCAAGGCAGGGTTGGCTGAAAACTACATAAAGCTATTACAACTGAATATGGATTTTATTTTGTGATCCGGCCGGATCCAGACATATCTGCATAAGCAGAAAAACCAAAGAAAAAACCAGACTGTTGTGTAAAACAGTGGTTATACAGAAGCTGGAGTTTTGAACTACACTTCAGAACTTATTTAGTCATTCACAAAAGCAAGAGGAAACAGCTGTCCCGCGCCATCGGCGCGGGACAGTCCTTTTCTGCATATTAGTATTAAATTCAGCGGTCTCTCAAGGTCTTAATGTGATGAATTCCGTACAGGAGCAGAGAGATTGCAAGCATAACAGCGCAGGCAACGATCAGGATATCGGACACGATCATAGGAATTTGAACCCAAAAAACATGCGCGAACATGGTAATATAGAGAAGAAAAGTCGCTGCCTTGCCGTGCCAGTCCGCGCTGAACACCGTTTTTGTTTTATGGATGACCAGCAGTCCGGAGATACTCATAAACAATTCTTTAAAGATCATGATCACAACCAGGATAAGCATGAGCGGATAACGGGTGACGAGGCAGATAAGCATAGATATCTGCGTCAGTTTATCCGCAACCGGGTCGAGAACTTTCCCTACATTGCTGACCATATGAAAGCGTCTGGCGACAAAACCGTCCGTAATATCCGTAATGCCGGAGATCAGAAGCACCAGTCCGGTGTAAAAATATTTTTCCTGAAGGTACAGCCAGACAAACAGGGGAATCAGTAAAAGCCGGAATGCAGAAAGCAGATTGGGTATAGTTAAGATTCGGTTTTCAGGCTGTATATTGTTCTTCATGACGATATGATCCTTTCTCTGATGAAGTGTATACTGCATTTGCCTCCATTCTAGTACCAAATAGGAAGGATGTCAATTTGCGGACGAAGAGAAAAGTTTTGCCCAAAAGGTTTTGACAGGGCCTTGAAATCCTGCCAGGCTTATGGTATGTTTCAGATACAGATCGAACAGGAAGTGTTCTGCTTCCTGCATTCCATTTAGACAATTACACAGGGGGAGTTTGCATGGGAAGAGACAACGTGATTGTAAACCGCTGGCTCTCGCAGAAGGAGCGGTTTGCGGATCTGATGAATGGCTGTCTGTTTCAGGGGCAGCAGGTCATATTGCCGGAGCAGCTGGAAAAGATTGACCGGGAGACGGACCTTTTCATTCCGGAAAAGTCCGGCACAGAGACTAATCAGGGAAAAGGGATACAGCGCTACCGGGATGTGGCGATGCGCTGGGAAGACAGAGCAGAGCTGGCGGTCCTGGCATTGGAGAATCAGGAGCGGATACACTATGCCATGCCGGTGAGGACGATGATTTATGACGGGCTGTCTTACGCGGAGCAGATCGAAGAAAGCTGGAAAAACCGGAAAGATACCGGAGACAGGACAAGCCGGGACGAATTCCTCTCACATTTCCGGAAGACAGACAAACTTTATCCGGTCATTACGCTGGTATTCTATTATGGCTCCAGACCATGGGATGGGAGCAGGGATCTTCACGGAATGATCTTTCCGGAAGGAGCCGGATGTGAAAGAGAGGGTCTCCGGAAATACATACCGAACTACAGGATAAACCTTGTGGACGCGGAGCGGCTCCAGGACATAAACGTGTTTCAAATAGATTTACAATATGTATTAAATATGATAAAATACAGGCAAAAGAAAGAGAAAATCCTGGAATATGTGGAAGTGAACAGATCGTAATTTCAGAGAATGAACATGGACACTTATCAGGCATTGAGCGTATTTTTAAATTCGGAGAAATGGCTGGAAGAGATAAGCGTATCGGAAGGGAAAGGAGAGATGGATATGTGTAAGGCATTGGAAGATATTTATGAAGATGGAAAAATAGAAAAACTCAGAGAACAAGTATCCAAGAAACTTCAAAAAGGAAAATCACTGGAGACTATTGCCGAGGAACTGGAGGAGAGCGTAGAGACAATCGGTCAGCTGGCAAAAGAATTATCAGCAGTGGAAGCTGCGGCAGAGAAAAATAATTTATGAGTGTACGGGCAGAACATATGGATGTCAAATAATCAGCAAATTGGATTTTTGACATCCATATGCGGACAAATTTTATTCTCGCGAGCAATGAGCCAAGCGGATATGCTTGCATCGGGGTTTTTTACTTTCTCCTTCGCCGTACTATATAATAAATGACAGCTGCGCCTATGACTCCTATCGTGATCACATATAACGGAACCGGCGGTGCGATCCGTCCGGCGAGAAAGATGCTGGTGGGGCCATCCGCGCCGCCGATGATTGCCACGGAACTGTCGAGGGAAACAGATAAACGGATGGTTCTTTCACAGAGTGAGTACAGGCTGGCAGCGGCAAGCAGGGCGCTGGCAAGCACCAGTATGATTAACACAGGATCTTTTTTCCGGAACTGTTCCGGGGCCGCGGCAGACAGGATCTCTCTGGCGGCTGCTTTCGGGGAACCGATCCGGGAGACGGCCTCTTCCTCCGTCATGTGATGCTCGGTCATGTCGGATATCATTTCATCATAATAACTGATGTTTTTCTGTATTTCGGTCTTTTTCAGACTCTTCAGCTCTTTTCTCAGCGCGCGTAAAAAATCTGCTTTATTCATGTTTTTCTACATCCTTTCCTGAAATAAATGCGATGACCTGGAGCAGCTGATCCTGTTCGGATATGAACTGTTCGAGATGTTTCCGACCTGCGTCGGTGATGCGGTAATATTTCCGGATCCGGTTATGATATTCTACATTGCGGGTATCCACGTATCCGCCCGATTCCAGCCTGCGCAGGATAGGATACAGGGTAGACTCGGAGATTTCGATACAGACAGAGAGATCCCGGATGATCTGATAACCGTAAGATTCTTTTTTCTGAAGTTCAGCCAGAACGCAATATTCCAACAGGCCTTTTTTTACTTGAGCGTCCATGAAATACCTCCATTTGCATATTACTATATTATACATAGTATATAAAGTCAATAGTTCTTGTGCTTTAGAAAGAAAGGATTTATAATGAAGAGAACATATGTTTTGCAACGCGAATGAAGAAATGAGGGCGGAGAGTATGATGGAGCAGTTAAGCCTTTTTGACGACCGTCAGACCAGCGCGCCGTTGGCGAGCCGTCTGCGGCCGGAGACGCTGGATGAATATGTAGGGCAGAAGCATCTGCTGGGAAAGGGAAAGATCCTGCGGCAGCTCATCGACCGGGATCAGGTCTCGTCTATGATTTTCTGGGGGCCGCCTGGCGTGGGCAAGACGACGCTGGCAAGGATTATCGCAAACCGGACGCAGGCGTCCTTTATCGAATTCAGCGCTGTGACCAGCGGGATCAAGGAGATCCGGGAGGTGATGGCCCAGGCGGAACAGAACCGGAAAATGGGGATCCGTACGCTGCTGTTTGTGGACGAGATACACCGGTTCAACAAGGCGCAGCAGGACGCATTTCTCCCGTATGTGGAGAAGGGCAGCATCATTCTGGTGGGAGCCACGACCGAGAATCCGTCGTTTGAGATCAATTCCGCATTGCTTTCCAGATGCAAGGTCTTTGTACTGAAGGCGCTGGAGGAAGGAGATCTGCTGGAGCTTCTGCACCATGCGCTTGAGAGCCCGAAAGGTTTCGGAGATATGCAGGTGACGATCGGAGAAGAGCATCTGGAAGCCATTGCCCGTTTCGCCAACGGAGACGCCAGGACAGCGCTGAACACGCTGGAGATGGCGGTGCTGAACGGGGAGATGGATACGGACGGCCTGATTCATGTGGATGATGAAGTCCTGGCGCAGTGCATGAACCGCCGTTCGCTGCTCTACGATAAAAATGGAGAAGAGCATTATAACCTGATCTCCGCCCTGCATAAATCCATGCGCAACAGCGACCCGGACGCCGCGGTCTACTGGATGTGCCGGATGCTGGACGGAGGAGAAGATCCGCTGTACATCGCCAGGCGGCTGATCCGTTTCGCCAGCGAGGATGTGGGCATGGCCGATCCCCAGGCGCTGCCCCTGGCGGTGTCTGTCTATCAGGCGTGCCATTTCCTGGGCATGCCGGAGTGCGACGTGCATCTGACCCACGTGGTGGTTTATCTGTCCATGGCGCCGAAATCGAATGCGCTCTATACCGCGTGTGAAGCCTGTAAGAAAGACGTGAAAGAACTTCCGGCAGAACCGGTGCCGCTGCAGATCTGCAACGCGCCTACCGGTCTGATGAAAGAACTGAATTACGGAAAAGGCTATATCTATGCCCATGACACAGAGGAAAAACTGTCCCGGATGCAGTGCCTCCCGGACAGCCTGGCGGGGAAGCGGTATTATTATCCTACAGAGCAGGGACAGGAAGGAAAGGTAAAAGAACGGCTGGAAGAGATCTTAAAGTGGAAAAATGAGGAGTAAATATATCACCACCTTCTCCGGTATTCTCCCGGCGTGACGCCCTCGACTCTTTTGAACATCCTGGAAAAATAGTTGGCGTCGCTCATGCCGCATTCGTGCGCGATCTTTTCCACGGGAAGATCTGTAAAGCGCAGCAGCTGCTTGGCGTGGGTGATGCGTACCTGCGCCAGATAGCTGTTTATGGAAAGGCCGAACTGCTCCCGGAAGATGCGGGTCAGGTAGAATTTATTGATATAAAAAAGTTCCGCCAGGCCGTCCAGGCTGATTTTCTTCTGGTAATTCTGATCCAGGTATTCCTTCACATTCTGGAGATCCCTTCTGCGGGACGCGCTGTGGGGGCTTCCGGAAGGGTTCCAGCTCTCTTCCATGAGATGGGTCAGAAGAGATGTAAGCGTCTCATAGATCTTCATATCCCGTATATAGGCGTTGGAGGACGCGATTTCGTAGAGCCGGTCCAAGATCGATATATAGGTTTCCGGATTCCTGCTGTGAAAGCAGGGCGCGCCTCCCCGCTCCACATATTTTTCATAGATTCCGTTCATGTTGGGTCCATAAAAATGGGCCCATTTCAGTGTCCACAGATCCTCCGAGGTGCGGTGGGAATAGGGCCTTCGGCAGTCCAGAAAGACACAGTCTCCGCCGGAAAGGGGATAAGTGCGCCCGTCGTATTCCAGCGTGCCGGATCCTTTTTCCACAAGGAAAAACAGATAGGAAGCAAGATTTTCCCTTTTGCTGGTGTGAGGCTTCTGTGCCTGCAGGGTTCCGGTTTCCTGTAAGTGGATCAGGTTGGTCTTGGCGAAGACCGAAGGCGTATAGAGGATCCGGCTGGAATTGACCAGATTTCCCTGAAATAACGATGCATCCATAAATGTTCTCTCCTTTTTCGCGCAGCGCGGAAGCGGAACCGCCGCATTCATTTACAGGTCTGAAGTAAGTATAACAAAAAAGTCAATATAATGCTAGCAGTCTGCAAGATATACACTTATAATGCACGGACGACTTGATTAGAATAAGTAACAGAATGTTTTTAACTGTTAAATTGTCATGGCGCGGACGGCCCATGGCTGAAATACATGAGAAAGTTGAGGAATCATATGAAAAAAGCGTTAATCACGGGTATCACAGGACAGGACGGATCTTATCTGGCAGAGTTTCTGCTGGAAAAGGGCTACGAGGTGCACGGCATCACCAGACGCGCATCCATTTCCAATACATCGAGGATCGATCATCTGATCGAGAAACAGGCAGTGACGCTGCACGACGGGGATCTGTCGGATTCTTCGTCGCTGATCCGCATCATCGGCCTGGTACAGCCGGATGAGATCTACAATCTGGCGGCTCAGTCCCATGTACAGGTGTCTTTCGATGTGCCGGAGTATTCCGGAGAGGTAGACGCCATCGGGGTCCTGAGAATCCTGGAGGCAGTACGGATCCTGGGACTTACGAAGAAGACAAAGATCTATCAGGCGTCCACATCGGAATTGTACGGAAAAGTGGAAGAGGTGCCGCAGAATGAGAATACGCCGTTCCATCCGTACAGCCCGTACGCGGTGGCGAAGCAGTACGGTTTCTGGATCACGAAAGAATACCGGGAGGCTTACGGGATGTTCGCGGTGAACGGCATCCTGTTCAACCATGAATCCGAGCGCCGGGGAGAGAATTTTGTGACCAGAAAAATCACTCTGGCAGCAGGAAGGATCGCCGAGGGGCTTCAGGATCATCTGGAGCTGGGCAATATGGATTCCCTGCGCGACTGGGGATACGCCAAGGATTACGTGGAGTGTATGTGGCTGATCCTGCAGCAGGAGGTGCCGGAGGATTTCGTGATCGCCACAGGCGAGCAGCACACCGTGCGCGATTTTACGGAGAGAGCGTTCCGCGCCAACGGCATCGAACTTCGCTGGGAGGGAAGCGGCTTGGACGAGAAGGGATATGACAAAGCCACCGGAAAGATGCTGGTATGTGTAAATCCGGCATGGTTCCGCCCCACAGATGTGGATAACCTCTGGGGAGATCCCACCAAGGCGAAGACAGTGCTTGGATGGAATCCGCAGAAGACCAGTTATGAGGAACTGGTGCGGATCATGGCGGAGCATGACCGCGCGCTGGCGAAGAAAGAAGCGGCCATGAAAGCGGCAGGACAGGTATAACAGGATATAAGCAGGAGGATGAAGACGATGATGGAAAAAGACGCGAAGATCTATGTGGCGGGACACCGGGGCATGGTAGGCTCGGCGATCCTCCGGGAACTGAAAAAGGAAGGATACCACAATTTTGTGCTGAGAACCCATAAAGAACTGAATCTGTGCCGCCAGGATGAAGTGGAGAAATTCTTTGCCGAAGAAAAACCGGATTATGTATTCCTGGCAGCGGCCAAAGTGGGCGGTATCGTGGCAAATCAGGAAGCGCTGGCGGATTTCATGTATGACAATATGATGCTGGAGATGAACGTGATCCACAGCGCATGGCAGAACGGCTGCAGGAAGCTTTTGTTCCTGGGATCCTCCTGTATCTACCCCAGGATGGCGCCCCAGCCCATGCCGGAGAGCTGCCTGCTCACTTCGGAACTGGAGAAGACCAACGAGGCCTACGCTCTGGCCAAGATTTCCGGGCTGAAATACTGTGAATTCCTGAACCGCCAGTATGACATGGACTATATTTCCGCCATGCCTACAAACCTGTACGGACCCAACGACAATTACCATCCCACCCACAGCCATGTGCTCCCGGCTCTGATCCGCCGTTTCCATGAAGCGAAGGAGGCAGGGCTTGCGGAGGTGACCTGCTGGGGCACCGGCACTCCGCTCCGGGAGTTCCTGTATGTGGACGACCTGGCGGAAGCCTGCGTATTCCTGATGAACAATTATTCCGGAAACGAGACGGTAAACGTGGGTACCGGCAAGGAACTGACGATCAAAGAGCTGACGGAGCTGGTGGCGAAAGTGATCGGATATACCGGGGAAATTAAATGGGATCCGTCCAAACCGGACGGCACGCCCCGCAAGCTGCTGGACGTATCCAAACTGGAAAAACTGGGATGGAAATATCATACGGAGCTGGAAGACGGCATCCGTCTGGCATACGAAGATTTCCTGAACAACCCCATGCGCGCGGAGCGGTAAGGAGAAAGGACGGCATCATATATGAATATTGTATTATTATCCGGCGGATCCGGAAAGCGTCTCTGGCCCCTTTCCAACGATATCCGTTCCAAGCAGTTTATCAAGATCTTCAAGAAAGAAGACGGAGAATATGAGTCCATGGTACAGCGGGTATACCGCCAGATCCGTTCCGTGGATCCGGACGCCACGGTGACGATCGCCACCAGCAAGACCCAGGTATCCGCGATCCACAACCAGCTGGGCGAGGGGGTGGGTGTCTGTGTGGAACCCTGCCGCAGGGACACGTTCCCGGCGATCGCGCTGGCAACCGCGTATCTCCATGATGTGAAAGGCATATCGGAAGAGGAGGCTGTGGTCGTCTGCCCGGTGGACCCTTATGTGGACCAGGATTATTTTGAAGCATTAAAGGAACTGGGCAGGCTCGCCGAGACCGGAGACGCCAATCTGGTGCTCATGGGAGTGGAGCCTACCTATCCCAGTGAAAAGTACGGTTATATCATACCTGCGGACAAGGAAAAAGTAAGCCGGGTGGATACTTTCAAGGAGAAACCGGACTCGAAGACGGCGGAAGAATATATACGCCAGGGCGCCCTGTGGAATGGAGGCGTATTCGCCTATAAGCTGAAGTATGTGCTTCAGCGCGCCCATGAACTGATCGATTTTACGGATTACGAAGATCTGTTCTCCAAATATGAGGGGCTTACGAAGATCAGCTTTGACTATGCGGTGGTGGAGAAGGAAAAGGATATCCAGGTCATGCGTTTCTCCGGACAATGGAAGGATCTGGGTACCTGGAATACGCTTACGGAGGCTATGGAGGACGCCAGCGTGGGCCAGGCGATCTTCAATGAAAACTGTGAGAATGTGCATGTGGTCAATGAACTGGATGTGCCGGTGCTCTGCATGGGTCTGAAAGACGTGGTGGTGTCCGCCAGTCCGGAGGGAATCCTGGTATCGGATAAAGAACAGTCCAGCTATATCAAGCCGTTTGTGGACCAGATCGATCAGCAGATCATGTTTGCGGAAAAATCCTGGGGCAGTTTCCGGGTGCTGGACATCGAGGATGAGAGCATGACGATCAAGGTGGTGCTGAATCCGGGACACCGCATGAATTATCACAGCCATGAACGGCGGGACGAAGTGTGGACCGTGATCTCCGGAGAGGGCAGGACCATTGTGGACGGGATGGAACAGCCGGTGAAGGCCGGGGACGTGGTGACTATGCAGGCGGGATGCCGCCATACGATTATCGCCGACACAGAGCTGAAAGTGATCGAGGTACAGTTAGGCAAGGAGATCAGCGTCCATGACAAACAAAAATACGAACTGGAAGTATAATCGTCCTTTTCTGCTGAAACCGGCCGGGAAGGACTATCTGTGGGGCGGCAGCAGGCTCAATGATGATTTCGCGAAAGGGATCGATCTGGAGCCGCTGGCGGAGACCTGGGAATGCTCCACGCATCCGGACGGCCCCAGTCTGGCGGCCAGCGGGGAACATGCGGGAAAGCTTCTGACAGAGGTCCTGAAGGAACATCCGGAATATCTGGGCACCCATCCGCATACGAACGGAGAGCTGCCGATCCTGATCAAGTTTATCGACGCCAGGCAGGACCTGTCGGTGCAGGTGCATCCGGACGACGATTATGCCCGCGAGCATGAGAACGGTTCTCTGGGGAAGACAGAGATGTGGTATGTGATGGACGCCACGAAGGACGCCCGGCTCATATACGGTTTTTATCATGACATAGATAAGGAAACGCTTCGGCAGAGTCTGGAGCAGGGGACGGTGGAAAAATATCTTCAGAAAGTTCCCGTAAAAAAGGACGACGTCTTTTATATCGAGGCAGGGACGGTGCACGCCATCGGAGCGGGCGCTCTGATCGCGGAGGTCCAGGAAAGTTCCAATCTGACGTACCGGATGTACGATTACAACCGGGTGGACAAGTACGGCAGGCACAGAGAACTCCATATTGAGAAAGCGCTGGAAGTGGCCAATCTGCATGGCAGCGCGGAACCCAGACAGCCCATGCGCGTGCTGAGATACAAAAAGGGATGCGCATCGGAGCTTTTATGCAGGTGTAAATATTTTCAGGTGGAGCGGCAGCTGATCAATACGGAACGCTATCGGGAGATGGCGGATATCCGTACGGGGAGCAATTCTTTTCAGGTACTGCTGTGTATCGGCGGATGCGGTGTGCTTTTTGAGGAAAACGGAGAGTCGCTGAACTTTTTTAAAGGGGACTGCCTGTTCCTGCCGGCGGATTCCGTGCCGCTAAAAATACACGGCAGGGCGCAGATGCTGAAGGTAAGTTGTTAGGAGGAGACAGATGGAAGAGAGCAGAATCATGGAGCAGTACCGGATCTGGCGGGAGAATGCCAAGGCGGATCCGGATGTGGTGAAAGAACTTCAGGAAATAGAAGGAGACGGAGCACGGATTGAAGACGCGTTTTATCGGGATCTGGATTTTGGAACCGGCGGGCTGCGCGGCGTGATCGGCGCGGGAACCAACCGGATGAATGTGCATACGGTGGCAAAAGCGTCCCAGGGACTGGCGGATTATGTGAAAAAACATTATGAAGGCGGCGCGAGGAAGATCGCGGTAAGCTATGATTCCCGCATCAAATCGGATCTGTTCGCACAGGTGGCGTCCGGAGTATTCGCGGCCAACGATATTCAGGTGTATATTTATCCGCAGCTGATGCCCACTCCGTGCCTGTCTTTTGCGGTGAGGAATCTGAACTGCGCGGCGGGAATCATGGTGACGGCTTCCCACAATCCGTCCAAGTACAACGGATATAAAGTCTACGGAGCGGACGGCTGCCAGATCACGACGGAAGCAGCGGCAGAAATTCTGGGTGAGATTGAGAAACTGGATATTTTCAAAGAAGTACAGACCATGGACTTTCAGAAGGGTGTGGATGAAGGAAAGATTCATTATATCGGGGAAGATGTCTATACGGCGTTTGTGGAAGCGGTAAAAGACCAGTCCATGCTGGATGAAAAGACGCCGGTGGACAAGGATGTGGCGATCGTTTACTCTCCGCTTAACGGAACCGGATTAAAACCGGTGCTCCGCACTTTAAAAGAAAGCGGATACACGAATATCACCGTGGTCAGAGAACAGGAACAGCCGGACGGCCATTTCCCGACCTGTCCGTATCCGAATCCCGAGATCCGGGAGGCGATGGCGCTGGGCATGGAATATGCCGCAAAATACCAGGCAGATCTTCTGCTGGCCACGGATCCGGACTGCGACCGGGTAGGCATCGCGGTGAAAAACCAGGATGGGGAATATGTGCTTCTGTCCGGAAATGAGACAGGCATGCTTCTTCTGGACTATATCTGTTCCCGCCGCAGGGAGATGGGGACGATGCCGGAGGATCCGGTGGCGGTGAAGACCATCGTGACCATTGATATGGCAGAGCGTATCGCGGCCCACTATGGCGTGCGGACGGTCAATGTGCTGACCGGATTCAAATTTATAGGAGAACAGATCGGGCTTCTGGAGAAGAAGGGAAAAGCGGATTCTTATATCTTCGGATTTGAGGAGAGCTACGGATATCTGAGCGGCTCCTACGTCAGAGACAAGGACGCTGTGGACGGCGCGTTCCTGATCTGCGAGATGTTTGCGTACTATAAGACGAAAGGCGTCAGCCTGCTGGAAAAACTGGAGGAACTGTACCGTACTTATGGATTCTGTCTGAATACGCTGCATTCTTATGAGTTTGACGGATCGGCGGGATTCGCGAAGATGCAGGAGATCATGAAAGCATTCCGCGCGGGTCTGACACATATCGGGTCGAAAAAAGTGGAACGCTGCCTGGATTACGCGGACGGGCTGGACGGTCTTCCCAAGTCGGACGTGCTGAAATTCCTGCTGGAGGACAACTGCTCTGTGGTGATCCGTCCTTCCGGCACAGAGCCGAAGCTGAAAGCTTATATTTCGGTGAGCGCTCCGGACAGAGCGGAAGCGGCGGCAGCGGAGAGCCGGATCGCGGAAAGTCTGAAAGAAATCATAAAATGAATCTTTGCGGAATAAGTTAAAAAAAAGAGAAATGAGGAGAATCGTTTGGAGTTTTTCTATTTTCTCTCGGATTTTATGATTCCGTTTGTGATCTTTTATCTGATCGCCTATGGCCTGACGGAAAAAGTACAGGTATATGATGAGTTCGTCGCCGGAGCCGCGGGCGGGCTGAAGATCGTCCTGAAGATTATGCCGACTCTGGTGGGGCTGATGGTTGCCGTGGGGATGCTGCGGGCGTCGGGATTTCTGGATCTGATATCCGGCCTTCTGGCTCCTGCGGCATCCTTTCTGCACTTTCCGGCGGAGCTGGTTCCTCTGACATTGATCCGGATGTTTTCCTCTTCAGCCGCATCCTCCATGGTGATAGACATCTATAAGTCTTATGGGACAGATTCCTATATCGGAACACTGGCGTCGATCATGATGGGATGCACGGAGACGATCTTCTATACTATGAGCGTCTATTTTCTGACCGCGAAAGTGACGAAGACCCGCTGGACCCTGGCCGGAGCACTGGCGGCCACCTTTGGAGGTCTGGCCGCCAGCGTGGTGCTGGCGGGGATGATGGGGTGATTTCTCCGGCGTTGAAGAGAAAAGAAAATTATGCTATACTTGCACCAGATAAGATGAATTTCTGTGAAGAAGGTGGGGCATGAACCGGGAAGAACTGTTGAATCAGCTGCTAGTAATGACATTTAATGAGATTATGGACGCAGAGAACCGCGCGTTGATTACCGGCGCGTTCAAAGAGATCTCTATCAATGACGTGCATATCATCGACGCGGTCGGAATCGCGGAGCCCAGAAACATGTCCACCGTGGCGAAGAAGATGTCGGTGACGGTAGGCACATTGACTACCGCCATCAACAATCTGGTGAAGAAGGGCTATGTCTCACGCATCCGCAGCGCGGAGGACAAGCGGGTCGTCCTGCTCTCTCTGACCGAGAAGGGCAGGAAGGTCTACCGGCGTCATGCCGCTTATCATAAAAAGATGGTTCAGACGGTCATGGAAGGGCTGGGCGGAGAGGAGATGGACGTCCTCGCCCGCGCCCTGGAAAAGATCCGGGGATATTTCCAGGAGGTTTAGCTGTTCTTCCAGGAGGAAAAAGGGCGCAGGTCCTGTGGTCAGGAACCATTCATGAAAATCTGATATGGAAATTTCCAGGGAGAGTGCCAGCGCGCTCTCTTTTAGTCTGCAGATTTCCAGATATCCCAGATAATATTTCAGATAGTTGGAAGGTTCTTCCAGTATATCTGTGTAAAGAGCACGGACCTGCTCTTCATCAGTGACGCCGAAAGAAGAAAGGTAGTTCCGGCATTCTTCCTCTGTCCATCCTTCCGTATGGACAGCCAGATCCAGAGTGGCGCAGATGGCATAATTCAGGGATGAAAGTGCCCGCAGGAAACCGGCTTCTGTTTCGGTAAGGCCCAGGAAACCGTAGGCATAGAATTCGCTGTACAGTCCCCATCCTTCTGTATACCCTCCCACATAGACCATGGAACGGATCGGGGCATACGCGCCTGCCCGTTCAAACGTATTCTGGTACAGATGGCCCGGATAACCTTCGTGCGCCAGAGTGGTGACCAGTTCTTTAGAGTCCGGTTCATAGGACGGATTGATGTAGATATTGTTTTCTTCCGGCTGATCCAGCGCGGGGACCATGTAAAAAGCGGGACTGAGCCAGTCCTCTAAAGACTCCGGGACTTCCTTGACCTGCCAGGATATGTCTTCCGGAATTTCGGGAAAATCATCTTGAATCCGAACCGTCAGATCTTCCAGTATCTCGTCCGCGGAACTGGCGGAAGGAACGCTCCTGGTCAGATTTAAAACGTCGGCTCCCTCGTGGATGGCGAAAAGGATCGTCTCATAATCGTCTGCGATCTGTTCTTCCAGCATACGGCGGATAACCGGCACGCTGAGATCCGTTCCAATAGAATAACGCAGAAGGTATTCATAATAAGAAATACCGTCCGGCGTATAGTAGAGACCGCCGGTGTTGACACCGGTTCCGCGAAGCTTTTCCAGGGCCAGACAGAGCTGCTGGTACGCGGGACGGAAATATTGGTTCAGCGCATTCAGATTCTGCACTTCATAGGAAATCTTCTGATCCGCATCCAGAAAACTGCAGGCTTCCAACCGTTCGGCGAAGGTGGTGACAAGGAAATGTTCGTTGTCAATTTCCATGATGGAACGGCACTGATTTAATATCTGATCCAGGGTTTCATCTGTCATAAAGAGCCCGGCACTGGATTTCTCTTCTTCAAATCGGGCGATCTGCATGAAATAATCAGGAAGTTCAGCGAGAAGCTTAAGATAAGTATCAATATCTTCCCGATTCCGGAAAGAGTATTCTGCCAGCAGTATGGGAAGCTGGGCCTGGGTACCGAGGGCAGGTCCCAGGGGCTCCTGATAATAATAAAAATCTTCCAGTGCCAGCTGGGCATCAACCCACCAGGACAGGAGAGCCGCGGCGAGCTGTTCTTCTTTGTCGAGTTTTTTCCCCAGATATTCATCCAGACGATCGCGGCATGAGGCCAGCCAGGTGTGTTCTTCGGCTCTCGCTTCCGCGGAAAAATCTCCAAGTGTGGGTTCTTCTTCACGGATCCCGTAAGCAGAAGGCTCCGCCAGCATGTAGTGCAGGCTCAGAGTATCTGCGGACAGTTCATGGCGGAACATTTCCATGGCGTAATCCTGGAAATCCTGGCCCAGGCGGAGGAACCAGGAAAAGACAGAGGTGTGTATGGTAAGCAGCAGAACCATCCCTGCCGCAAGGCATCTGTACATATGCAGTCACTCCTGAAAGTTTGTCAGATAAATATATGCGGACGGAAACAAAGATATGCACTTTTTTGCGATTGACAAAAAAGTGCATTTTTTTGAATACAAGTTTTTGCTTTTTGACAAATATTTTAAAAATGATGGCAATTATCTTGAATTGAATGAAAATATTGCACAAGATATAATTTTTACAGGCATCAGAAACAGGAAAAATTGCTGACGCCTGCAACTATCCATACAAAATACAGATACAGGGAGGAAAGAAAAAATGAAAAGAAAAGTCATTAGTGTCTTGCTGTCACTGGGAATGATCTCCGCGCTGGTGACAGGATGCTCTTCTTCGTCAGGAACGGAAGAAACGACGAGCACCGATACCGCTGCAGAGGCTTCCGCCGACACAGAAGAAACGGCGGACGAAGCGGCAGATACCGATGAGGCAGCTTCGACTGGAGAAGCTTCCGCGACTGCCGGCGTGATCTGGTACAACTTTGCGGACACCTTTATCGCGAATGCACGTCAGTGTCTGAATAATGTTGCCGCCGCAGACGGCACGATCTCCATTACGGATGCCGACAGCCAGAACGACATTGCCACACAGGATAATAACCTGAATAACTTTATTACACAGAAACCGAAATATCTGGTAATCAACAATATTAATAACCCGGCGGCGGATACCATCGCGGCTACCTGTACGGAAAACGGCATTATCCCGATTTTCGCCAACACAACCAGTCCTTCCGACGAGGCTTTTGAGGCAAATCCGGATCTCTGGTACGTGTCTTCTGTTTCCGAGCAGTCCGGTGAAAATATGGGCAACGCGATTGTAGAATATTTCAATACCCATGATAACTGGGACAGAAACGGCAACGGAAAAGTAGACTTCATCCTTCTCCAGGGTATGCAGACTTTCAGCGATACCATCAATCGTTCTTCCTACAGCCTGGCTACGATTGAGGCGGCAGGATATGAACTGGGAACCAACATCGGCGGCGATGATGTAACCGGAGTTCAGGGCGGAGATTCCATCAATGGCGTACTGTGCAATTTCTCCCGTTCCGAGGCTCAGACGAATGTGGAAGCGTTGATCGCGAACTATGGCGATGACATCGACTGTATCCTGGCGGATAACGACGATGAGGCGCTTGGAGCAATCGCGGCTCTGCAGGCGCATGGATATTTTACGGATGACAGCAACTATATCCCGGTTGTAGGTGTGGACGCAACAGTGGCAGGATGCGAGGCGATCAGCAACGGCACACTGCTTGGCACCAGCCTGAATAACCCGGTAAAACTGGCGAAAGCGGTCTACAAAGTAATGTATCTGCTTGAAAACGGAGAAGAAGTGACCACGGAAAGTCTGGCTATGGACGGTGTAACCGTAGAAGGACATAAGGTTCTCATCGATTATATCCCCATCTCTGCGGACAATGTAGACGAGGCAACCTACGACATCAACGATACGAGCTTCTGATAAAACCTGTTGTTTCATGAAGCATGAGCCATAGAGGATCAGGCTTTCCGGCCTGATCCTTTTCGATAAATAGGAGAAAATCAGATGAGTGATACAAAATATGTTTTAGAGGCGACAGAGATTACTAAGACCTTCCCGGGAGTGAAGGCTCTGGATAAAGTGTCGCTGCGCGTAAGACCGGGCACGGTTCATGCTCTTATGGGAGAAAACGGAGCCGGCAAATCTACACTGATGAAATGTATCTACGGGATTTACAGTCCGGATGAGGGAAATATCCGGGTAGGCGGCGAAGAGACTCAGATACATAATCCCAGGATGGCCATGGATCTGGGAATTTCCATGATTCATCAGGAACTGCATCCGGTGCGTCCCCAGACAGTAGCCGAAAATATTTTCCTGGGGCGGATTCCCTACAAGAAAACAGCCGGTATCCGCTGGGTGGACAAGGAAAAACTCGTGAGCGACACGCAGAAAGTGTTTGACCGGCTGGGGCTGGATATTGACCCGAAACAGAAGGTGGAGGAGCTTTCCACTTCTTACTGTCAGCTGATCGAAATCGCCAGGGCAGTCTCTTTCGGCGCAAAGATTATCATCATGGATGAACCGACCTCTTCTCTTACCGAAACAGAAACTGAGATTTTATTCCGGATTATCAAGCAGTTAAAAGAAGAAAATGTAGCGATTATCTACATTTCTCATAAAATCGATGAGATTCTCCAAATCTCGGACGAGATCACCATCATGAGAGACGGGCAGCTGGTGGGAACCTGGCCCGCCGGCGAGATGACGACGGATCTGATCGTCAGCCGCATGGTGGGTCGGGAGATGAGCGACCGTTTTCCGCCGAGATCCCACAAGCCGGAGGAAGAAGAGCTGCTTCGGGTAGAAGGGCTCACCAGCGCCAATCCCCATTCTTTCCAGAATGTGAGTTTCTCCGTCCGGAAAGGAGAGATTTTCGGAATCGGCGGCCTGGTCGGATCTCAGAGAAGCGAGCTGATGGAAGCCATCTTCGGGCTGAGGCAAATTGAAGATGGGAAAATATATATTAAAGGGAAAGAAGTGCATATCAGACGCCCGTTCGACGCGGTCAGAAACAAGATGGCGCTCCTTACCGAGGACCGGAGAAAAACAGGTAATATCGGACCGGCATCCATCACAGACAATACTCTGGTGGTAGAACAGAATGTCAATCCGAGAAGATACTGGAGGCATGGCCTTCCTTTTGTAGATTACGCAAAAAGAAATTCTGATGCTCAGAAATATGTGGATAAGCTGTCAGTAAAGACGCCGTCCCTGAAGACGCAGATTCAGACCCTGTCCGGAGGAAACCAGCAGAAGGTGCTGCTGGGCAGATGGCTGCTCTCGGAGCCGGATATTCTGATTCTCGACGAGCCTACGCGGGGTATTGACGTGGGAGCCAAATATGAGATCTATGAACTGATGGAAGAGATGGCGCGGGATGGTAAGTGCGTGATCATGATCAGTTCCGAAATGCCGGAACTGATCGGAATGTCTGACCGGATCATGGTCATGTGTGAAGGACATAAATCAGGGATACTGGAAGGAAATGAAATTCAAGAGGAAAGGATCATGCTGCTTGCGAGCACGTATAAGGCAGATGAAGCAGGGGAACAGAAATGAAAACGAATAAAATAAGTAAATTGCTGGTCAACAATATTTTGTACATATGTCTTCTTTTGATGATCGCGGCCATCGCGGTGGCTTCGCCGTCATTCCTGTCGCTGCGGGTGCTCAGCGATGTAATGATTCAGAGCGCGCCCAAGATCCTGCTTGCCATGGGTATGCTGGTGGTTATCATCGCCGGCGGAATGGATATGACCGTGGGCCGTCTGGCCGGTCTGGGAGCGGTCCTTTCCGGAACCTTCGCGCAGCAGGCGACATATTATCTGAAATTCTGGCCGAGTCTTCCGGAACTTCCGATCATCGTTCCGATTCTGGTGTCCTTTATCGTGGGACTTGTAGTGGGATGCGCGACCGGCGTGATCATTTCCAAGCTGAAAGTTCCGGCTTTCCTGGCCGGTCTGGGCATGCAGCAGATCCTGTACGGCGGCAACCTGCTGCTGCTCAGGAAAGAGCCGAACAGTTCCCAGCCCCTGGCAGGATTTAAACCGGAATTCACCGCATTTGGGACGGGTTCTGTGTTTGGAATTTCCTATCTGATTATCCTGGCGGTAGTCGTGATGGTACTGATATTTATCCTTTTGAACATGACGACCCTCGGAAAGAATATCTATGCGACCGGAGGCAACCGGGAAGCGGCGAAAGTGGCCGGCATCAACGTATTCAAGATTGACATGTTCGTGTATATGCTTTCCGGAGCGCTGGCTTCTCTGGCAGGATGCCTGCTGGCGGCGCGTACCGGAAGCGCCAACGCTACTTTCGCGGAAGGCTATGAGATGGATGCTATTGCCAGCTGTGTGATCGGCGGCGCGTCTTTTGCGGGCGGTATCGGAAATGTGCCGGGAACTTTCCTCGGTGTTATCATTTTCAGCGTGATTAATTATGGCCTGACGTTCATCGGCCTGAGTTCTTACTGGCAGTATATTGTAAAAGGCCTGATCATTGTTGTCGCAGTGGCACTTGACATGAGGAAATATTCGTCTAAAAATTAATACATGAAGATGAATTACAGAAAAGTATTGCCGGTACTGTGCGCGGCTCTTGCGGTATTGATCCTGGCGGGCGTTTTTCTGGCAAAACGGCCTGCCGGGAGCGATTATCCGGTGACCAGAGTATCGGTAATTCTTCCTCACAACGATGACGCGTACTGGAGTCTGGTCAGAAACAGCATTGAAAAAGCGGATCAGGAGATCGGCGGCAAATACAATATTGATATTAAAATATATGTTCCGCAGCTAAATTATAATATTCCGCAGATGATAGAGATCCTGAAGCAGCAGGTGGCGGCCAGAGTAGATATACTGGTTATCCAGGGCAACGAGGATGAACAGTTCAGAACGGTCCTGGAAGAGGCGCGCAAAGAAGGAATACAGATTATCTGTGTGGATACGCCGCTGCGGGATTTTCCTTATGACCTTTATGTGGGAACCGATAACCGGACGGCAGGGGAGATGATCGGGACAGAACTGGCGCTGCTGACAGATGGAAACGCGAAGGTGTCGGTAGTGTCCGGCTCCGAAGGGTATCTGAACCTGGAGGACAGGCTGGCAGGGTTCCGGGACGCGGTCAAAGATTATCCCGGAATACAGATTCAGGAAATCTGCTATGACGAATATGACGGTCTGACCTTCATGCAGCTTTACCATGATCTGAGCGAGGATGCGGACGCGCTGGTCTGCCTGGAAGGGACCGGAGGACAGACTTTATACCATACATACACGGAAAGGGACGACACCTATGAGGCGATCATCGGTTTTGATTCTTCAGACGGAGTCAGGAGCGGTGTGCTGGACGGAGTGGTGAAACAGGATACAGATCAGATGGGACGAAAAGTCGTGGAAGAGATTGCCGGGTATATAGAAAACGGCAGATACAGCGCGCGCGAGATCTACACGGATATTGTGTGGCTCACTGCAGAAAACTATGACGAGGTCATGAAAGAATGAAACACCTTCACTTTTTGAACACGGTGGGGAAAAAATATACTACCGGGTATGTCATTATGGGGTTTTTTGTGCTGTTGTTTCTGGCTATCAGCGCATTTGAAAGTTTCTATGTGTCTGACAATTATTCCAGGGCCACTTCCGAACTGGTGAATGTGAACAGCCTGGAAAGTTCCGTTAATTCGCTGAACGAGACGGTAAATATGGCATATCTGTACCTTTCGTCCGACGGTATAGACGCGTACGACGATGCGAAAGGCATCGTGGAAAGAGATCTGGGGGTTATAAAACTTCAGCTGGAGGAAGAATACATACGGGAACTGGCAGACACAGAGAATACCGTGGAGACTTATCTGGAACAGAGCGACCTGCTCATAGAAAACCTTCAGAAATATCTGGACAGTGACCGGAAGGATACGGCAGTCTATGTGGCGCTGGAAAGTAATTATGCGAATCTGCAGTCGACCTACAATTATGTGAACCATATGTTTCAGGAATCATATACCGCCAAACTGGCGGATTTCAGCGAACTGCAGGTCGAACTGAAAAAGCTGCACAGCCGTATGGCTGTCTTTCAGGCTGTAATGATTCTGGCTATGACTCTTATCTGCGCAGTTTATCTGTATAAAGTCATACGGGAAGTTTCCACATCTATCCGGAAAATGAAAAAGGGCGTCGAGTCCATCAAGGGAAACGTATTTTTAGCGGAACCGATCAAGGTAGAGAGCAATGACGAATTTGATGAGTTCGCCGAAGCTTTTAACGGAATGATCAAGCTGATCCAGGCACAGATGAATAAGATCAAGGAAAATGCCGATGTGAAGGAACGCCTTGCGGAGCTGGAGATTGAAAATCTGCGTATCTACAGCGAACTGCAGAAAAGCCATCTTAATTTTCTTCAGTCCAGGATCAATCCGCATTTTCTTTTTAATACGCTGAATATGATCTCATCTCTGGCACGGATTGAAAACGCGGACAAGTGCGCGGATCTGATGGAGATCACGGCCTCTTTTTTAAGATATAATCTTGATAATATTTCCAAAACAGTGACGCTGGAGAAGGAGATCGAAAATCTGAAAGATTATGTGGCGATCCAGGAGTACAGATATGACGGGAGATACCGGTATTTTTTTGATATCAGCCGGGAATGTCTGGGATTTCAGATGCCATGCATGGTACTGCAGCCGCTGGTGGAGAATGCGATCCAGCATGGAATCGCCATGATGCTGGAAGGAGGATGCGTATGGGTCCGGGCGTATGGGCAGGAGGGAGATGTCTGTCTGGAAGTCAGCGATAATGGCGTTGGGATGACAGAGTCCCGTATTCAGGAAATTTATGAGGATTTTGAAAAAAATAATCCGTCGAACACCCATATCGGACTTCGGAATATTTACCGGAGATTGAAACTGTTTTATTCCGGGAGGGTGAAATTCGAGATAGAAAATCTGCATCCGGGCTTGAAAATCATGATTCGGATCTATCATGGGGAATGAGAAAAATATGAGTTATACAATGGTGATTGCCGACGATGAGCCGATCGTATTGAAAAGCCAGGAGCTGTTTATCCAGAAAGAATTTCCGGAGATTGACATCGTGGGAATGGCAAAAAATGGGATTGAATTAAAAGAGATGCTGGAAGCCTACCGGCCGGATCTGGCTATTGTGGACATCCGCATGCCGGGGCTGTCAGGAATAGAAGTTATGGAACTTCTGAAAGACAAGGAGCTGGGAACGCATTTCATCATCAACACCGCTTACAGCGATTTTGAGTATGTGAAGAAAGCGCTGGACCTGCGGACCGACGGATACATATTAAAACCGGGAAAGAGGCAGGAAAAGATAGATACGATCGGAAGGCTTCTGAAGACGGTAAAAGAAGAACGTGAAGAAAACATCAAAAAACAGTATCTTGACGCAGCGCTGGATGTGGTGAATCCGGTATTTGGAAGCGAGATCCTTCTGTCTGTTTTTTCCGAGAAATGTGACGAGGAAAATTTTCAGGCGTATCTGAAGATTAATTCTATTCGGTTTTCGGCAGGATGTATTCTGACTTTTCTATCCAAAAAGGATATCAGCCGAAGAAAGATCAATCAGGAAATGGACGGTCTGCTGGACGGGATCTGTGACTTCCTTGCCACAGTGACAAAGGAAGGAACGGTTGTCATGCTGTTTATTCCCGAGGAACTGGGTGAAGAGCGGCAGGAAAGCTGGAGGGACGAGGTGGCTGAACTGATCGCAAGGCATATAGACGAAGTGACCGGCGGAGAATGTCTTTATGGAACGGGAGGAATCTACCGGTCATTCGCGGATATGAAACTGTCATACCGGGAGAGCATAGAGCAGCTGAAATCCGAGTCTTCCCTGGAAACATTTCCGGCGCCCCAGGAAGAAAACGAGGAAAAAAACAAGAATTATGTACAGAGCGCAGAGCAGTATATCAGGTCTAATTTTGCCAGGGATATTGCCCTGTCGGACTGCGCGGAGTATGTGGGGATCAGTCCTTATTACCTCAGTCATATATTTAAGGACAAGACAGGCAGGACGTTTATAGAGTATCTGACAGAGGTGCGCATAAATTATGCCAGGGAACTCTGCCTTGACCAGAGTCTCAGCATTAAAGACATATCGGAGCGCTGCGGATATCTGAATACTACCTATTTCTATAAGGTATTCAAAAAGATGGTAGGCAGTACGATAGGAGAATACAGAAAGAAAAAACAGAAAAAGGGGTAAGATTATGTCAGCAACAAGTGAGAAAATGAATCGGGAATGGAAAGTAAACGATGCGAAACGGGACGCGGGGCTCACTACGCCGGAGAATATTGTCCGTTATGATGATCTTCTGTACGGTCCGGATGAGAAGATAAACCGTCTGGATGTGTACCGCCCGAAGGCTGCGGAGGGAAAGACCATACCGGTGATTGTGAGCATCCACGGCGGCGGCTGGGTATATGGCGACAAGGAACTTTATCAATTCTACTGCATGTCCCTGGCCCAGAGAGGCTTCGCGGTGGTGAATTTCACATACCGTCTGGCGCCCGGGCATAAATTTCCGGCTCAGCTGGAAGACACTAACATGGTGATGGAATGGGTATTTGCCCATGCGGGTGAGTACGGCCTGGATACCAGAAATATCTTTATGGTGGGAGATTCCGCAGGTGCACATCTCCTGGGACTCTATACGGCGATGTGCACATCTGACGCATATGCGTCAGATTATGAATTTAAAGTGCCGGATGGATTTGTTCCGAAAGCCATCGCGCTGAACTGCGGAGCTTATGAAGTGCTGGGAGGGCGTCCCCATGAGGGAGATACCATGAACAGTGAATTGATTCTGGAAGATCTGCTCGCAGAGCACGGATCGGAAAAAGAGAAGAGTCTGATCAATGTGCCGGATCATGTGAACCCGGACTTCCCGCCGGTATATCTTATGACCTGCTTCGGAGATTTCTGTATGGATCAGGCGCCGGTGTTGGAAGAAAAGCTGAAAGAAAAAGGAGTAAAATATGTTTACAAGATCTACGGATCGGAGGAGGAGCCGCTCTATCATGTATTCCATCTGACGGTGCAGGAAGAGACCGGACAGAAGTGCAATGACGAGGAGTGTGCTTTTTTTAGGGAGCAGATGTGAAAAATTACCGTCCGGCTGAAGAGATGAAATATCAGTCGGGCGGCAGCAGGGATGCCTGAGCGGATGCTGGAACTACAGCAGAAGCTCAGGCTCTTTTTGTTTTATATATGCCTCTAAAGTATCCTTATCTATTAAAGCAGAGGTGACGCCCTGTCTTGTAATAGAAAAACCGGCCGCATAAGTGGCAATTTTGGCAGCAGCAACCAAATCATATCCGTAAAGCATATATGAAACCAGTGCGCTGATAAAGGCATCACCAGCGCCCGAGCTGTCTACAGATACAAAGTCCACAGCGGGAAGGCTGCATTCACAGTCATACTCTCGGCTTTTGATGTAGCATCCGGCAGCGCCTAAAGTGACAATTACAGTGCCGATTCCGCATGAAAGAAGAAAATCTGCTTTTTCTTCCATGGTTTCAGGAACAGGACAAAGTTCGTTGAGCTCATCTAGATTAGGTACGATGATATCCGTCATACGGAGCAGCTCATTAGGAAGTTCCGAACAGGTGCTCGGTTTTAACACTGTACGCATTCCGTGGCGTTTTGAGGTTCGGCAGGCTTCTATTATCGCCGAAAGAGGGACCTCTGTCTGAAGAAGACAGTAGGATGCATTGGAGAAAAGCCGTTCATTATCCGTTATGCAGGAAGTGTCCAAAGTGTTATTTGCCCCAAGTATGATTGAGATCATGGAGTCTCCGTCTTTTTGAACAAATATGTATGCCTGTCCGGTCTGACAGCCCTGGCATCTCTTGAGTCCCACGGTATCGATGGGATATTCTTTCACCAGATCATAGATGATATCTGCATCTGCATCGTTTCCCACATTTGCTATGATCGCTGCATTGTGTCCGAGTCTTGCAACTCCCAGAGCTTCATTCAGACATTTGCCGCCCGGATGCAGGGAAGCGGAAGGTGTGCTGACAGTCTTGCCAGTATGTGGAAGTGTATCAAAATTCAGATAATTGTCAATGTTTACGCTCCCTACAACGACTATTTTTTTGGAACGCGACAGAAATGGAATATCAATAGAAAATTCGTTGTCTATCTCTACAGGTATATCAAATAATTCGCTGGAAGCTGTGGAAATTGGAGCGCTCTCCTTTTTTTCAATAACATCAATGAGATACTTTGTGACCAATTTCCCGAAATCATAGTGGGGTATGGTAAATGTAGAGATAGGAGGATAATCGGATTTAATTCTCGTGTCATCCTTCAAAGACACTATGGACACGTCGTAAGGCGTATTATAGTGCAGCCTGTTCAGCGATTCGTATATTTTTATAGCTGCTGCATAATGGGAAATTACTAGCCCGCTGATTTTGTGTCCGCTGATTTTCCCCATAAGAAGGCTCTCGGGATAATTATCATTTAGCTCAATTATAAATTCGTCATTTAAGTTTATGTTGTGATCAAATAAACATTTTTTATAGCCTTTGAAAAAAGCTTGTGTCTGGGTCCCTTTGCTCAGCAGGCATGCAATGTTTGTATGATGCTTTTTTATAAGAGCTTCCGTGGCACGGTATCCCAGTTGTTCGTAATTTATATTAACGGATTCCATTTCGTTAGAATTTATGATCTGGTAAGGGATGGAACCGGCCCGAATTGTTGCTTCGTTTTCGGGAGCAACAGGTTCCCAGAGAATACCGTCTACTTTTTTTGAAAATAAAAGAGATATATTTTTTAATTCAATTTTTGGAGAATTTTTGCTTTCACACATAATGACAGAGTATCCCAGTTCGCCTGCCGCCTCAAGAATCCCGGTCATTGTCATGGTGATATCCGATGTGTTGCGGAGTATGACACCTATGGTCAGGGATTTGATATTAGAGGAGATTACAGATGAATATGGTGTATAATGATATTCTTTTGCGATTTTAAGCACATGTTCTCTTGTTTCTGCGCGTATGCTGTCGTCTTTTCCGTTCATTATTTTTGAGACTGTAGAGACAGATACACCTGCCAGTTTGGCGATTTCCTTGATTGTCATATTTTCCCCAATATTAAAATAGTTGATTTTGTCAAATATTATATAGCATGATATGGAAAAAGTAAATAAAAAAGCATAATGCACAAAAAAACCATATAAAATTTATGAAATTAATACGAAATTCAAGAATGTACATATATTAAAGTTGACAAAGCAAGGAAATTTGTTATAATTTAACTCAAGAAAATAGTTTCGGAAAATGTTTTCTTAATCAAATTTAACAGGGAGGTAGAGTATGTTTAAGAAAAAAGTGAATGCATTTTTAGCATTGGTTCTTGCTTCGGCAATGCTTGCCGGATGCGGAGCTTCCGGAAACAACAGCGGAGAAGAGGCACAGTCTGAGAGCACTGCGGAAACTGACGACAGCAAACCGTCATTCGTGTTTGTCTGCACGGGGCAGCTGGGAGACAAGTCTTTTAACGATTCCGCAAATGAAGGCGTTATGGAGATTGCGGAATCGTTGGGATGTGAGACTAGAGTCATTGAGGTTGGAAGAGATCAGACAAAATGGGAGCCTACTTTTCAGGATCTTGCAGAAGAAGGGGAGTATGACGTTATCATCTCAAACGGCTCTTCTTCAATTGAGACGATTCAGAAAGTAGCGGAGGAGTTTCCTGAGCAGAAATTTGTTGCATTCGACTGTACGATTGAAACGGACAAATATCCGAATCTCTATGCAATAAGCTACAAGCAGAATGAGGGATCTTATCTGGCGGGTGTTTTGGCTGCCCTTGTAACAAAATCGGATATGGAAAATGCAAATGAAGAGAACAAGATTGGCTTTATTGGCGGATCCGAGCATCCAATCATAACAGATTTCCTGGTCGGATATATTGCAGGAGCAAAATCGGTGGATCCTGATATTAAAGTTTATGTGTCCTATATTGGATCCTGGGACGATACGGCAAAAGGTAAAGAAACCGCTATTGCTCAGTATAACCAGGGCGTAGATATTATCTTCCCGGCAGCAGAGCAGGCGGGTCTTGGATGTGTAGAAGCTGCTGTGGAAATGGGAAAATATATCATCGGTGTAGATTCTGATCAGTCCATGCTCTTTGCAGGGGTTGATGAGGATAAGGCTAATGTGATTCTTACATCTGTTCTTAAGAATGTAGGAGATTCTCTTGTGAGAATGGCAAATATGGAGATTGAAGGAACAGTTCCGTGGGGATCCTATGAAGAACTTGGTATTGCTGAGAATGGAGCAGGCCTTGCAGACAATGAGTATTATCAGAAAAATGTTCCAGATGAAATTAAAACAGTAATTGAAGAGTCGAAGCAGGAAGTGATAGACGGTAATGTTGAAATTCCTACCGCTCTGGGAGATGCAGATCAGGCAGAGGTTCAGGCACTTATTGATTCGGTGGCTCCGTAAAATATAACTGTCGGGATTTTTAAGCTGAATAACGGAATGAAGCGGGCACCGGGGGCTGCTTTCGGAAAGCCCTTTGGTCCCGCTTTTGTGTTTAAATTAAGGTATCGGAGAGTTGACTATGGGAAATGAGATTTTACGAATGGAACATATAACGAAGGTCTATCCCAATGGCGTCATGGCCAATAAAGACGTGAATCTCAGTGTAAAAGAAGGTGAAATTCATGCTCTGATGGGGGAAAATGGCGCGGGAAAGAGTACCCTCATGAAAATACTTTTTGGTGATGAAGAGGCAACAGAAGGTAAAGTTTGGTATAAGGGAGAAGAATTAAAAGTTAAAAATGCCTCGGATGCTATCAAGAAGGGGATAGGGATGGTACATCAGCATTTTATGCTGGTGGATTCCCTTCGTGTATACGAAAATGTTGTCCTCGGAATGGAACCGAAAAAAGGGATAATGACAGACTCCAAAGAAGCTATTCGTCTGGTACAGGAGACTGCGGACAAGTATAATTTGAAAGTAGATCCGATGGCTGTGGTTGGAGATATATCGGTAGGACAAAAGCAAAAAGTTGAGATACTTAAAGTTCTCCTGAGGGGAGCAAAACTTTTAATACTTGATGAACCGACAGCTGTTCTTACTCCACAGGAGACTCAGGAGCTTTTTGAACAGCTTCTTATGTTAAAAAAGAATGGGCACACTATTATATTTATTTCACACAAGATACGTGAAGTTATGCAGATATGTGATAATCTTACGGTGCTCAGAGCGGGAAAAACTGTTGGCTCCATGGAAGTGAAAAATGCAACAGAAGAAGGAATTTCACGTTTTATGGTAGGACGTGATGTTGTTCTTAAAGTTAATAAAAAACCAGCAGAATTTGGAGATGTTTTGCTGTCCGTAAATAATCTTAATTACACAAATAAAGAAGGCCGTAAACTCCTGGATAATGTAAGTTTTAAAATCAGAAAAGGTCAGATTCTGGGAGTGGCAGGAGTTGAAGGCAATGGACAGAATGAGCTTGCAGAAACTATTTTTGGGTTTTATCCTGAAGCGACCGGAAGCATTATGTTTGAGGGAAACGAGCTTCTGGGCAAAAGCATAAAAACTATAAGGAAAAATGGGCTTTCTTATATTCCGGAAGACCGGATTAAAACCGGAGCTGCCGGGAATTTGCCTATCTGGGCTAACTTGATTGCTGATACCATAGATACACCTGAACTGAAAAAAAGCGGACTTCTCGATTATAAGAAAATACATGCGAGGGGCAAGGCACTTATTGAAGATTTTACTATTTTGTGTAAGAACGACGAACAGCCTGCAGGGATGCTTTCAGGCGGAAACATGCAGAAAGTAGTTGTTGCAAGAGAATTTTCCTCAGATCCTAAACTCCTGATCGCTAACCAGCCTACAAGAGGAATTGATGTCGGAGCGAATGAATTCATCTGGAAAAAGATTGTTGAGCAGAGGGATGAGGGTAAGGGAGTCATGCTCGTATCTGCTGATTTGAATGAAATTATGGAATTGTCAGACAGTATATTGGTAATGTGTGATGGACATGTAGCGGCTTATTTTGAGGATGCATCTTCGGTTACAGAATTTGAGTTAGGTAATTACATGCTGGGACTTAAAAGACAGGAGGATATTGAAGAATGAAGAACAAAAAACCTCTTTCTGGTTATATAGAGATGTTCAGGATGATGTTGGCAATATTTATTTCACTGCTTATTGTATTTGCCATTATTCTACTGATCAGCGAAGCGCCTTTGGAGGCCTTAGGGGATTTTGTGTTCGGACCGTTGACAAGTCTGAGACGCTTCGGCAATGTGATTGAGGGGATGACCCCGCTTATATTCACGGGACTTGCAGTAATTATTCTTTTTAAACCAGGACTTTTCAACTTGTCCATGGAGGGTTCTTTCTTTATGGGAATGGTGGCTGCCTGCGGCGCGTCGCTTGTTTTTGGCCTTCCGGGAAAGATTAATTTGATTGCGGCCATGGCTTTTGCGGCACTCATAGGCGGAGCCGTTTGTCTGATTCCGGGTGTCCTCAAAGTAAAGGCGCATGCAAATGAACTGGTGACGTCACTTATGATCAATTATATATGCCTGTATTTTGGCCTGTATGTGATTAATGAATTTTTCTATGACCCAACGCAGAATTCCAGTTATTCCTATAAATTTCCGGAAGGAACAGTTCTTGAAAACATTATTGACGGAACAAGAATAAACCAGGGAACCATCCTCGCAATACTTGCGGTTGTCATTATATGGTTTCTGGTAAATAAGACATCTTTCGGATTCAAAGCGAATTTGGTGGGTGAAAATAATAATATGGCCGATTATTGCGGAGTTAAATCGGGGAAGATCATTATCATTACACAATTTGTCGGCGGAATACTTGCAGGTTTTGGAGGAGCGGCACATCTTTTTGGAATGTTTGAAAGATTTCAGTATTCAGCACTTCCAGGATACGGATGGGATGGAGTACTAATTGCCATTGTCGCAAAACATAAAGTTCAATATGTACCTTTTGCGGCATTGTTTTTGTCGTACTTAAGAGTAGGTGCCGATATTATGTCTAGGAATTCCAATATTCCTTTCGAAATTGTCAATATTATTCAGGCGGTGATGGTTCTGCTGATTTCTGCGACTGCAATATTAAGCGGGGTAAAGAAACGGCTGATTGTCAAAGAAACCAGAGCCCTGGAAGCTTCCAGAGAAGGAGGAAGATAATATGGGTATCATTGAAATTATTTTTTCGACTGACTTTTTCTTTACTTCCATAAGGCTTATGACTCCAATATTATTTGCCGCTCTGGCCTGCATGACATTTTCTAAAGGAGGAATCGATCCGATAGGTACAGAAGGTATTATGCTGCTGTGTGCATTAGCAGGTCCCGTTGGAGGATATTTTACCGGAAATGTGGTAGGCGGAGTTCTGGTAGCAATGGCGGTAGGCGTTGCCATGGCATTTGTGTTTGGATATTTTACGTTAATTCTGGACACTAACCCGGTACTTGCGGGTATTGCATTGAATACATTCTCAGGCGGTTTGACAATTTTCCTGACGTATTACCTGACTGGAAATAAGGGTTCAACTCAAAGTCTCAATAGTCCGGTTGTTCCCAATATTGACATACCAATAATAGAGAATATTCCTGTGATCGGCCCAATCGTTTCTGGGCACAGCATTTTAACTTACGTAAGCTTATTGCTGGTTGTGCTGCTCACATTATTTTTCTGGAAGACACCTTATGGTGTCAGAATAAGAGCGGTTGGGGAAAATGAAAAATCAGCGGCTTCTGTCGGGGTCAATATTATGAAATATAAATATATTTCCCTTCTCATAGCAGGATGCCTTGCCGGCCTTGGTGGAGCGTATATGTCAATGAGTTATGTATCTATGTTTTCCAGAGATATGATAGCAGGACGCGGCTGGATCGGAATGGCAGCTGAATCTATGGGATTCGGAATACCCTGGAGAATAGCAGGCAGTGTATTTATCTTTGGCATGGCTGATTCTCTGGCAATAAGGCTTCAGATGCTGAACCTTCCTACACAGCTGATTTCATGTATTCCATATATAGTAACAATAATTGCTATTTCTATATATTCCTGGCAGAGAAGCAGAATAAAAAAGAAAAAAGCAGCGTGAAAACATATATTGAAAGGAAATGTACAGATATATGAAAGCATGGATTTATGAGAGAGAGTTGACTGATAATGCAATTCCTCCCGAGCCTGTGGATGACAATGAGGTGGCTTGGAGCAGTTACATAAAAGAGGGAAGGGCGGCAGATAACAAACTCTTTAATGACTGGATTAGTGAAGTCCCGGGTTCCAAGGCACCATGCGATGTCGTGGCGGCCGCGGTTCAGAGTATGTATAACAGAGGATATGATGTTTCCGAAGCTGAAAAGTATCTTGAAGAGGGATTGACTGCGGCGCGTGATAAAGATGGAGCGATACTACAGGTGCTGACAGCCAGAGTATTTAAGGCTCTTAATAAAGCAGAAAAAAGAGAGGGAAATAAATATGACAGCTTTACGGAATATTTGGATTTTTCACAGATAAAGTCTGCCATGAATTTTACAGAGGCATATCCATATGATGTATATTCAACTGATTTTAGCGAAAAAGTAAAAGCAGGATGGTGGGGGCAGTTGATCGGAGGATGCCTTGGCACACAGATAGAAGGATACACGACCAGGAAAATAAGAGAGAAATTCGGTGATATTACAGGCTATCTGAGAAAACCGGAAACATATAACGATGATATTACATACGAACTGGCATATCTGGATGTCTTTATGAAAAAAGGCTATTCTGTAACATCAGAAGATGTGGCTTTTGCCTGGCTTGAGCTTATTTCAGACGGATATTCGGCAGAAAGAACCGCTCTTGAAAACTTAAGAAAGGGTATCATGCCGCCCGAGAGCGGAAGATTTTGTAATTATTTCAGCGACTGGATAGGGGCTCAGATGAGAACCCCTATCCATGGAATGCTGGCTCCGGGCAATCCTGTTCTTGCAGCGAGACTTGCAGCAGATGACAGTGTTATATCACATTCCAATAATGGTGTCCTGGGTGGAATATTCAATGCGCTGCTTACTTCTCTGGCTTTTACCGAAAGAGACATGAAAGAACTTCTGAGGAAAGCGGTTGACATGCTTCCTCATGACAGCGAATATTACGATGTAGTAAACAGCACATTACAGATGTGCGGCACTGAGAATGAATGGGAAAATGTCTGGAAAGACTGTGAAGAGCGTTATAAGGAATACAACTGGATACATGCATATCCGAACGCTGCCGCAGAGGTAATTGCACTGTGGTACGGAAATATGGATTTCAACGAAACATGCAGAATTATAGCCGCTGAAGGTCAGGATGTGGATTGTACGGCAGCTCCTGTTTTAAACGCGTTGGCAATTATGATTGGACTTGGAAAAATTGATAAAAACTGGATAAGCCCTATTGGAGATGTAATACTTACAACAATGCGAAGGATGCAGGAACTGAAAATTACGGAACTGTGCGATATGACGGTGAAGTCTGTGCGGGATGCAGTGAAAAACTCCGGAAAGAAAGGCGTATATGAGGTATGGTAAAAATATTGAATTTTGGATCGCTGAATATTGACTATACATATAAAGTGGATCATTTTGTCAGAAAGGGTGAGACCATATCTTCCAGGGCTTTAAATGTATCTACCGGGGGCAAAGGCCTGAATCAGTCTGTTGCCATGGGAAAAGCAGGTGCTAGAGTGTATCATGCGGGAAGCATAGGGACGGATGGAATGTTTCTCCTTGAAGTTATGTGGGATGCAGGAGTAGATACGGAATGCGTCTTTATCAACCAAAATATAAGGACAGGAAACGCCATTATACAGAATGATGAGGAAGGCGATAATTGTATCATCCTTTACGGCGGTGCAAACCAGGCAGTGGAAAAAGAGCAGATAGACAGTGTCCTGGAAAGATTTTGCCCTGGCGATTATCTGGTACTTCAAAACGAGATAAATAATATCGGATATATAATTGACCAGGCGAAGGAAAAGGGAATGACGGTGATTCTTAACCCGTCGCCGATGGATGATAAGATAAGAGAGCTGCCCTTAGACAAAATTGACTGGTTTATTTTAAATGAGATAGAGGCTTCTCAGTTTACAGGCGTCGATTCCCGGGATAAAGAGTTTCTCGCTGAAAAGCTGCGTGAAAAATTTCCGAGAGCCCGATTTGTTTTGACTTTGGGTTCCGAAGGCTCCTGCTGTTTTGACGGGAAGGAATTGGTTACTCAGGAAGCTTTTCAGACCAAAGCTGTCGACACTACGGCGGCCGGAGATACTTTTGAAGGTTTTTTTCTGGCGGGGATTGTGAAAGGCATGTCTGTGGAGGATTCTTTGAGATTGGCGTCGAAAGCAGCATCTATTACTGTTTCAAGACCCGGAGCAGCGGTGTCGATTCCAAGCCTCGAAGAAGTAGAAGATACTTTATAAACAGATATCTAAGAGGAGACGGAGAATATATGCTTAAGCAGGAGACGGTACGGATCCCTGAAGCGGAATATATATATCGGGTAACCCATAGAATCATGGAAGGGGACTGTCAGATGGATCATGGTCCCAGACTCGTTAAAGTGGGACCATTGGAAGCGGATGTGTACTGTGTGACGAATGCCATGTATCAGAAATTTCTGGAAGAAAGCGGATATAAGCCTAAGGATGATGCCGGATTTTTAAGACATTGGGAATCGGGGAGATGCCCGGAAGGTTCTGAGGATTTGCCGGTGGTATATGTAAGTCAGGATGACGCAAAAGCATATGCAGAATTTTATGGAAAAAGGCTGCCGACGGAGGAAGAGTGGCAGTATATGGCGTCAGGACCTGAAAAGTTTAAATGGCCTTGGGGAAATAAGAAAATTTATAAGTATTGTAATGTCTTTGGAGAGAGGCTTGAGCCCGTTAATGTTCACCCTGAAGGAAGATCACCGTTTGGCTTATTCAATATGTGCGGGAATGTGTGGGAGTATACCTCTGAAAAAATGGATGAAGCTGACCATTCACATCAGTTTATTGTACTCAGAGGAGGAAGTTATTATACTGCTCATTATTACTGGCATTCTGAAAGCGGAGCTATGCGCAATAACAGCCATTTGAAAGTACATCTCATGAGCGGCGCCATGGACAGATATGGGACAGTGGGGTTCCGATGCGTAAAGGAGGTCACTTAAATGGGAAAAAAATTCTCCATTGACACAGGAAGTATGCTGCTCCAACTGGATTTTTCAAGTGACTATCCTCTGCGTGAACTGATACACAAAGACAGTGGAACCATATCCAATAAAGACAGGGAACTTTTCCAGATCAAGATTTATGGAAGTGTGCTCAGCAACAAAGATTTTGAACTTAAGCAAGTCTTATGCGCTGAGGATGAAGTGGAAAAATTGATTGGAGTCCATTACGCAAAAGATGAAGATCAACTTGAGGTTAAGGTGTTTTTTATATGGAATAAAAGAAAGGAATGTGAAGATAAATCACTGCGTATTTTATATCAAGTATATGATGGCTATAAATATGGAGTGCCTTACGATTCTTTTATTCGAATACCGCTTGTCTCCGATATTGAGTATGACGGCGGGAGAAAGGACACGCTTTTGCCTCCCGGCTGCCAATTCAGAAATTCTGCAGGGAAACCGGTAATCGTACCGATGTCGAGCAAAGAATTCAGTTCGGATATAAAGCTCCCATTAGTCCTTCTTGGTGAGGATAAAAAGCATGGGTATAGTATTACATTTCCAAACTATTCTGATTTGGAAAACGAAGGATGTGTCCAGAATCAAAGCAAGTTCTTTGCGCTGATGGACACAGTCTCTGCTGTTAGAAGCGGATTTGTACGAATGGCTCCGGATGCCTCCTTCAATGATACTGTGGAAATAAAGATAAATGCGATCGATCATGGATGGCCGGAAGCGTTTGATAAATATCGGGACGACTGGGCTTCCGAATACGATTTTTCCGAATATGAAAGAAAAGACCTGCAATGGATAAAAGAGACAGCGGTTCATTATTTTCTGTTTTTGTACGGGAATGAAGGATTTGATCATAAAACTGGAAAGTTTGATATACAGGGTCTGCTCGAAAGAGGGAAGGAATTCGGAGGATTTGATACTGTAACTTTTTGGAACCAGTATCCCCGACTTGGAATTGACGAGAGGAATCAATGGGACTTTCATAAAGATTTTCCGGGAGGTATAGAAGCGATTAGAGAAGCTATAGGAGAACTTCATAAAAGAGGAATCAAAGTCCTGCTTCCTTTTATCCCCTGGGACAGAGGAAATCAAGAATCCACTGACAGTATGGGAACGCAGTTCGCGGAACTTATTAAAATGACAGATGCGGATGGATATCAGATGGATACAATGTATAATGTCCCGTTTTCGTTCAGAAAAAAAACAGACGAAATAAAACAGGGCGTTTTACTCCAATCGCAGTTTCATCCCGTAAAAAATCATCCTACTGAATTCATTACGTCATCCTGGGACGAGTATTGGGCTCATGAAGCGATGCCTGAAGTAGATGTTTTTCGGTTTATGCTTCCTGAACATATAGCGCCTGTGATTTCGCGCTGGCAACGCTGCGAAGGAAAGACAGAACTGATTCAGCGAGCCATATTCGATGCGGCGCCTATCATGATTTGGACGGATGTATTTGGACGTATAATGTCATATACGGAAGAACAGAAAAAAATGATCCGTGAATGGAAATCTGTCTATATGAAATTCAGAGGAATTTTTCAGGGCAGTAAATCAATACCCCTATATCCTATAAGCAAAGAAGGATTGTACTGCAATGTATATTCCGATGGGAACGGCTCCGATATCTATGCAATATATAATGAAACAGAAGAGATGACCAGCGGGGAAATTGATCTGTGGCATGATTCTTCGCGTGTCGATGTGATTCTCGGATCGGGCAGGATGAAGCTTTGTGAAAATAAGTTAAATGTGCAGCTTTCCGGTAAACAGATCATGCAGGTCCTTGTTTCCAGGTGATGCTTGATTAATACATTCCATTTTCCTGGGGGCGGAAGAAAATCTTCCGCTCCCGGAACGTGGAATATTATCCCAATATTTTTTTCAGCTCCTGGTCTGTTAAACCGGTCAGAGAAAGAATTTCCTCTTCTGGCAATCCCCTGCTTTGCAATCTGGTAATAAATTTTCTGGTAACCTCGTCGGTGATTTTGTCTGTTAACTTCTCGGTCAGTTTTGCAGTCAGGTCTCTGGTTAATTCTGCAGTCAGGTCTCTGGTTAATTCTGCAGTCAGGTCTCTGGTCAATTCTGCAGTCAGATCTCTGGTCAATTCTGCAGTCAATTTTTCGGTCAGTTCTTTTGTCAATTTCCTGGTCAGTTGTTGTTCTACAATGTCTACATCCAGAATTAATGCTTCTTCTGCCATCTGATTCACACCTGCCTTTTCCAATTCGTCATATTTTTCATAGATATGGCGGTAGAGCTGTAAAGTGATCCGCTGCAGTTTCTGCCCTTCGATTGCGGTGATATTGCCTGCAGCCATGTTTTCTTTGATGGTTCCAATTATATCATGCTGGATTAAGTACTTCAACTGTTCTAGGTTTTCCGGCGCCCGTTCTTTTTCGATAGCCTTCCGAAGCCGCAGAAGCTGAAATGGGATCAGGACGATCAGCTTCCGCCGGTTCAGTTCGTCAAGGTTCATTTTCAGATATGAAAATGTAGGGACGCGGTACACAAATTGCCCCTGATCTCCAAAATAGATGGTCAGTTCGTGATAATCAGGAGCATTTCCGTCTTCATAAAGATAAAGAATTTTTGGGGAAGGGAAGAGAAGAATATCTTTTCCCTGGCGATTGGTGACAGCATGGTGATATCCGTATTCAAATACCCGCATGACGATTTCCTGGTCGGGATACATCTGGATTTCTATGTGGTAACTGTCGAGATGGTTAATGGTAATGATTGTGTCTGCCAGTGTCCGGTTCAGGTCCTGGTCTTCGTGCTCTGTCCAGTGATAAGTGACTGCGCTGTCCGGTGGATAGTCCTTATCGTACAATCCGTTGATGAGCAGAATTGTACTTTTTTGGGACAGTGAGAGACAGCGTTTACAGGCACGGTCGTAGATGTCGTGAATATTTCTCAAGCTTTCTCCTCCTGCTTTTTATGCTATATGAAATTGTAAAAAGGGATGGGGGAAGAAGGTTTCCCGGGATGGGGGTATTATACGATATCAGGGAACAGATTTCAAGGCGGAATCTGTTCCCTGATGTCATTTTTTATGAGTATGATGATATCTAATCAAGAAATCTCCGCGCCTGCCGGCATCTCTTTTTCCGGCGTTACCAGAGAAAGGTTTCCATTCTCATCCTCCGCGCACAGAAGCATGCCTTCGGACACGAGACCACGAATCTTTCTGGGTTCCAGATTTACCAGCACCATTACCTTTTTGCCAACCATTTCTTCTGGAGAGTAGGTATTGCGGATTCCGGAAACGATCTGGCGTACCTGGCTGCCGACTTTTACCTGGGAGCAGAGCAGCTTGTCTGCTCTCGGAACTGCCTCGCAGGAGATGATCTCTCCCACCTGGAACTGCAGTCTTGCAAAATCGTCGTAAGAAATGTTTTCCTTGGGCTCAATGTCAATGACAGGTTCTTTCGGCGCTTTGGCCGCTTCTTCCGCAGCTTTGCGTGCTTCTACTTTTTCCAGTACTTCTTTGATGTCCATTCTTGCGAACAGGATCTCCGGCTTATCGGTTACTTTAGCGCCGGACCGGTAAAGCCCGAAATGATTCATCTGCTCAATTGTGCGCGGTTCGGCGTTCAGCTGTTCCAGAATCCTGCGGGAAGTAGACGGCATGAACGACTCCAGAAGAGTTGCTCCATAACTGATACTTTCTACCAGATTGTAGAGAACTTCTGACAGTCGGTCTTTTTTTGTCTCGTCTTTTGCCAGCGCCCAGGGCATGGTTTCATCAATATATTTATTGCAGCGTTTGAACAGCGCGAAGATCTCGGTAAGCGCGTCTGCCACACGCAGCTGGTCCATTTTGTCTGTGACTTTTGTCAAAGTGTTCAGAACTGTTTTCTTCAGGTCCTCATCTACTTCTTCTGCGGCGCCGGTCTGTGTGACGGTTCCGCCGAAATACTTATTGGACATGGAGATCGTGCGGTTTACCAGATTGCCCAGCGTGTTTGCCAGTTCGGAATTCAGCCGTTCCACCATAAGTTCCCATGTGATGACGCCATCGTTTTCAAAAGGCATTTCATGCAGGACAAAATAACGTACAGCATCTACGCCGAAGAAATCTGCCAGTTCATCTGCATAGAGAACGTTTCCTTTGGATTTGCTCATCTTGCCATCACCTTGCAGGAGCCATGGATGGCCGAATACCTGCTTCGGCAGAGGGAGATCCAGAGCCATCAGGAAGATCGGCCAGTAAATTGTATGGAAACGGATGATATCTTTTCCGATCAGATGCAGATCGGCAGGCCAATTCTTTTTGAATAAATCGCTGCTTTCTCCTTCGCAGTCGTAACCGATGCCGGTGATATAGTTTGTCAGCGCGTCCAGCCATACGTAGATGACATGTTTGGGATCGAAAGTAACAGGAATGCCCCAGGTGAAGGAAGTCCTGGATACACACAGATCCTGCAGACCGGGCAGCAGGAAGTTGTTCATCATTTCGTTCTTTCTGGAGACCGGCTGGATAAACTCCGGATGGGTATTTATATAATCGATCAGACGATCCGCATACTTGCTCATACGGAAGAAATATGCTTCTTCCTTAGCCGGCTGGACTTCCCGTCCGCAGTCCGGGCATTTGCCGTCTACCAACTGGGATTCCGTGAAGAAGGATTCGCAGGGAGTGCAGTACATGCCTTCATAGTATCCTTTGTAGATATCTCCTTTGTCGTAGAGATATTTAAATATTTTCTGTACCTGCGCTTCGTGGTCCGAGTCGGTGGTACGGATGAACTTGTCATAGGAAGTATTCATCAGATCCCAGATTTCTTTGATCTGTCCGGCTACTTGATCTACATATTCTTTCGGAGTGATCCCTGCTGCTTCCGCTTTCTGTTCAATCTTCAGGCCGTGCTCATCGGTGCCGGTCTGGAAAAAAACGTCATAACCCTCAAAGCGTTTATAGCGTGCGATACTGTCTGCCAGGACGATCTCATAAGTATTGCCGATGTGAGGTTTCCCGGAAGTATAAGCAATCGCGGTGGTCATATAAAATTTCTTCTTTTCCATTTGATTACCTCTGTTTCCTTATATTTCTGCGCTTAAAACCATTATTTACAGATTAGCACAGGAGGTAGGAGAAGTCAATAAATGCTAGGTGAACCACAGATTCGGAATGGAAGTGGTGATGTTGGAAGCACCGCAGTGAAGCGCAGTTTCCACCTCTTTCTGAGAATTTATAAAGCCTCCTGTAATAAAAGGCAGCCGGCAGTCGGAGGACAGGTCACGGATTACGCTCGGAATAACGCCAGGAAGGATTTCTATGGCGTCCGCATTGCATGCCGCGATCTGTGTGCGGATATTATTCTGAGAAATGGCGTCGAATACAAAAAATCGCTGGATACAGTACAGTTCCAGAGTCCTCGCCCGCTTAATCTGCGCGTTTTTGGTTGTCACGATCCCTGCCGCGCAGGTATAGTACTTAATAAAATCGACAGCGGCTTCTTTGGCGGACAGCCCGTCAATAAAGTCAATATGAATGAATGGCAGGATATTGGCTTTCTTAATTCGTGAAGCGATTGACGGGAGAGATTGAAGATCTCCATACAGTATGAAGGCGATCCTCACGTTGGACAGACACAGGTCGTCCAGGTCGCTTTCCCGGCAAAGAGATGCAATAATTGGATTTTTTGCTAAAATGTTTTTCAAGTCTGATTTCATGGTCTTATCCTCAAATTGTATAGTTCTGCTGGAATGTAAAAATGTTTGTCAGAGCAGCTGTTATATGATTTCCACCGTGATAGTCTGCGGGAAAGCAGACACGCCGTCTATAATATCTGACTGACAGAGATTTTTATGCAGTTGTACGGTAAAAATAGCGATATTTTTTTTGTCGTCTTTTTTTGTTTTCTTGATGATTTCTATATCTAAAATTCGGATGTTTTCCCGCTTGAAATATTCCAGAAGACGATATAAATATCCGGCTCCGGTATATTCAATGTAAAGATTCAGCTCTGCCAGTCTGGTCCGGAGAAGGTTTTCCAGCCGGCTCAGGACCAGTTCGGCAAATAAAATTAACAAGGTTGCCATGATGCTGCATTCATAAAAACCCATGCCGACAGCCAGACCTACCGTAGCGGTCGTCCAGAGCCCGGCGGCAGTGGTCAGGCCTTTTACCCGGCTGCGTTTTGACACGATGATGGTACCGGCTCCGATGAATCCGATGCCTGCGACAACCTGGGCGCCCAGCCGGCCGGGATCCGCGGCCAGTTCCAGATCTGTAACAAGAAACTGACTGGTCAGGGTGGTGATCGCCGATCCCAGGCTGATCAGGATATGTGTACGAAAACCGGCAGGCCGCCGTTTGTATGCCCTTTCAATGCCGATGACTCCTCCGCAGAGTACCGCGGTAAGCAGTTTACACAAAGTGGAAAGAAAATCGGTGCCTCTGACAATATCAAGAAATTCCAGCATCATGTTATGTCCTCAAATCTCCTCAATCCGTAAAACATATTCCAGATCTGACAGAAACGCGATAATCGGCGCATGATTCTGTTTCCGATCCAGCCGAAGGGAAAAAATAGCGGCCGGATAATCAGCAGGCATGCCTTTTTCACTCATGATCTCCACTTCATAGATCTGGATATTCTGTTCTTTTATCAGTGTCAGGATAGGGTGGATGTGCGTCAGTTCATCAAATTCCAAAAAGACGTTCATATTTTTGGAATTACTCATCAGGTGCCTTTCAATATAAGGCAGAAGACGGAAACAGATGATAATTAATCCGAACCCGATCAGAGCGCACATATAATTTCCCGCGCCGATGGCAAGCCCCATACAGGCGGAAGCCCAGAGTCCGGCGGCAGTAGTCAGGCCTTTGACTTCCTGATGCGCAGTTACAATGATGGAGCCCGCTCCTAAAAAACCGATTCCGTTGATAACCTGTGCGCCGAACCTGGAGACATCCAGGGAGGTGAGACCGGATATGCAGTAAAATTCATACTGACCAAGCAGCATGGTGATGCATGCTCCCAGACTCACCAGCATATAAGTACGGAAACCGGCGGGGCGGTTTTTGTTTTCCCGTTCCAGACCCAGGACGCCGCTGCACATAATGGACAGGAACATGCGGAAAACAACGGAGCCTAAGTTAAACTGGCCTGTCAAAATTATCAGCCTTTCACACCGCTGCTGGTGATGCCCTGTACGAAGTATTTCTGCAGCGGCAGGAACAAAAGCACAGGTACGATGGCCGATATGGCAGAGCCTGCAAAAATGTAGCTGAAGTATACCGCGTTCTCATCCTGGAAATAGGACAGCGCTACCTGGATTGTCCGGAATTCTTCCGTCCTTGCCACCAGCAGAGGCCAGAAGAAGTTATTCCATTCATTGACAAATACCATCAGCCCTGCCGTGATCGTCACCGGAATGGACAGGGGCAGTACGACTTTCGCAAATACCTGCAGCCAGTTGGCTCCGTCGATGCGCGCCGCTTCCAGAAGGCTCTTCGGAATCTCCTTGAAAAACTGGGTGAACAAAAACATGGCAAGCCCGCTGGCCGCGCTGGGCAGGATCAGGGATGCGTAGGAGTTCACAAGCCCCAGCCTGGAGATCAGGTTGTACAGGGGAAGTACGATCGCGTCTATGGGCACCATGAAAGAAATCAGGCACAGAGCGAACAGAACGTTCTTCCCTTTGAAATCGAAGAACGCAAATACAAACCCGCCCAAAGCGGAGATGCATAAGGACAGCGGAACCAGAACCGCAACTACGATCAAAGTATTGCGGATAGCCAGCCCGAAATGGAATTCTTCGAAGATTGCGACATAGTTGTCAAAAGTCCATTCCTGAGGGATCAGGGTCTTCCAGGTAAATGGAAGCGCATAGTCGAAAATTTCGATATTGGTCCTGAAGGACGCCATCACGATGTAAAAGAGCGGGAAGATGGCGATAACAGCGATGAGGGCCAGGACGATATACAAAAGTACAGTCTTTAAAGTATGATTTTTCTTCGTCATGTCCGTCCTCCTACTCTTCTTTTTCGTTCAGCATGCGGAACTGTATGATGACCACAGTCAGCACAATAATCAGAAGGATGGTGGTCAGTGCGCCCGCACGGGAAGCGTTGCCGTTCTGGAAAGCGGATTTATAGACTTCATACATGAGTACGTTGGTACTGTTCTGAGGACCGCCTTCGGTAATCAGCTGCATGGGAGCGAACAGAAGCATGTTCGCGGAAGTGTTGGCGACAATGACGAACAGCATGGTTCGCTTGATCAGCGGGAGGGTAATGCTGAACAGAGTACGGAAGTACCCCGCGCCGTCCAGCCTGGCGGATTCATAGATGGAGGTGTCCACGCCTTTGAGCCCGGCAAGGATATACATCATCCACATACCGCATCCTTTCCAGGTTGCCATGACCACGATGCACCACAGGGCCTGGTTGGCATCCGTGAAAAGCCCCTGGCGTCCGATCCCCAGGGCGGTAAAGAGACTGTTAAATACACCGTTGTTGTAATTCGCCATAAGCTCCCAGGTGATGGCTGCCACAGAGATTGCCATGGTCACCGGAAGGTAGTAGATGCTGCGGAAGATCCCGATTCCCTTGACCGTGGAGTTTACCAGAAGCGCCAGCGCCAGTGACAGCACAATCTGAAGCGGAATCATGACCAGGTTCATTTTGATCGTAGTCCACAAAGACATCCAGAAGGTCCGGTCTCCCAGAAGGATCTCATAGGTCCGGAACGTGAACTGCCCGTCCCGGATAAAGGATGTGATCATAACAGATACGATCGGATAGATTTTGAATACAAAGATAATGATCAGTGCCGGCGCCAGCATCAGATAGGGCAGTACCTTTCTTGGCACCGCGAATTTACGCCGCGCGGCCTGAGTTGGTCTTTCAGTCACTTTCTCCCTCCTTCGTTGTTCATATATTTAGGGAAACGCTGATTAAATCAGAGCTTCCTTTAGAAGGATACCCGCAGAGGGCGGACTGTGCGGAAACGCGCAGTCCGCTGCGGAATGTTTTATTGATACTCTGCGAACGCAGTGTTCAGTTCGGCGATACAGTTGTCCACAGATTCATGAATGTCCGCGCCGTTGCGGATGTTGTCCCACATGGCGTCCATAGCCGTGGAGTACTCGTTGTATGCCGGAGTGATCGCGCGTACCAGGGAGGTGTTCATAACCTCATACTGGGCCATTTCCATAAACGGTTTTTCCGCGATCAGCTCATCGGTGAACTGACGGGTCAGTGCCGGAACCATGCCGGAAGCGTTGATATATACGTCCGCTCCATCATACAGAGTCAGGTATTTGATGAATTCTGCGGCTGCGTCTTTTTTGTCAGAGTAGACATTCATGCCGATGGTCCAGCTTCCGCAGGAAGTTCTTACCTGGTCTTCATGTCCTTCAAAGCAGGGAACATAGGTGTATCCATAGTCCGTAAATCCATTCTCTTCAAAGGTAGCCGGAAGAGCGGTGGTACCCAGATAGAAAAGAATCTGTCCGGACTGGAAGTAGCTGCTGGTCTCGGTAGCGGAGATGCCTCTGGTAAAGATGCCTGCGTTTACATTATCCTGATAGAACTGCAGAGCCTCATACCACGGATCGGTATTGATGACCCCGTCCACACTCAGTCCGTCATCGCTGATCTGAGCGCCGCCCAGGGAGTTGGGAAGGACATTCATCTGATAAACACGTCCCACCTGCTGGAACTCGATGCCGTAGATGCCGTTGGAGCCGTCGGGATCCAGGACATCCAGGGCCTGCTGCGCGTAGTCTACCAGCTGTTCCCAGGTCAGACGGTTCTCCGGAGTGATAGATTCAAAGTCGATATTCAGCCCGGCCTGCTCCAGGAGAGCGGTGTTGTAGTAGAGAACCAGGGAAGAATCGCCCATGGGAGCGCCGTAGAACTGGTCGTTCACGGTACCCTCGGTGATCATGGAGTCGGTGAACATGGCGATTTCCTCATCGCTGAACCACTCGTTGAGGGGTTCCAGATATCCGCGGTGAACATAAGCGGACACGTTGGGGCCGTCTGCGGCGAACACATCATACTCGGTAGACTGGTTGCTCATGAGGACCTCGAGGTTTTCGAAGACGTTGTCAAAGGCGACATAGTCGGCTTCGCAGCGGATGCGGCCGGCGTATTCCTCGTTGAAGGCCTCGACGGCGGCGCTGACGCCAAGTTCCTGGGAATTGCTCATCATGAGATGGATGACCACCTCATCGCCGGAGCTTTCGGTGGAAGCGGAGTCGGCGGAGCCGGAGTCAGAGCCGGAGCCGGAGCCGCCGCAGGCGGTAAGGCTGAGAGCAGCGGCAGTAACCAGGAGCCCGGATAACAGTTTTTTGAATTTCATAAACTTTTTTCCTCCTTTTGTGTATAATTTTATCCTTTTTATGAAAAGGACAGGTTCTGTAATTTGGAGAACAGATCTTCATAGATCAGATCCCGGTTAATATGGTAAACGTATTTGATAAAGTGTCTGGTATGATCCCAGGCATATCGAAGGTCATATTCAAAAATAGGGCTGTGCTCATAGCGGTCATCGGTGAAAGAGGGATCCAGAAGCCATGCCACGGTCACCACGTCCCAGAGAGGCTTGGACCAGGTGCGGGAAGAGGAGTGTTTTTCCATAAGGGTCAGAGTCTGGTCCAGAAGATAGTCGCAGAGCACGTTTTTCCCTTTCAGCCAATATTCCAGTTCTATTCGGGATATGCGGAATTCCGAGACGACGCCATTGCAGGGAAGCTGGACGACAGCGGCACCGCAGCCAAATACTACACGAACAGCCGCAATATCCTGAAGAGCGTTGAAGTCATTACAGGTTTTCCAGTCGAAGCTGTGTCCTCCCAGCCACACTACGACGATACGGTCGATAATATCCGGCGCAAGCAAGATGGCGGATGCCACATTGGTGAGTACGGCGATAGATATAATATAGAGGGGGTGTTCCGGCGTGTGTTCTCTGGCCAGCCGGATCAATTCCCTTGCCGCTGGTGAGTCTACAGGAGATGATTCTCCGGCCAGACTGCTTTCTGATCCTCGAAAGACTTTGCCGGTCAGATCGTTGCGGTTCATTACCTGAAGCAGTTCCAGGATCGCAGTATAACTTTGCTCCATGCCCTCTTTCGGACTGTTGTTCTGCCGGAGCCGGCCCAGGTGGGGCGGACTGTAAAAAGGAGCGGCAAGAATTGCCTGAAGATTCAGCCTGTCCTGTGACAGGAGCAGATAGGCAATGGCATACAGGTCGTCGACCTGATTATAGGTATCTGTGTCGATTACTACGTCAGCAGGCAGAGACGGCTGCTGGAGGCGATGCAGATAAGTGGTGTCATTTGCTTTCATTTGTTCAATTCTCCTAATGGCATTTGGCTTCAGAACTGTTCGAGGGTACAAAAAAAGGACAAAACCTTACTTCCGTAAGATCTTGTCCTTGACACACATACACAGGAACTTTTCTTACTGCCATCTTAACATATTTGTTGATTTATTTCAATTGCTCATAAACAACAAAAAAAAATTAAGTTAATTGTATATTATCCATAAAAATGTGTGTCGCTGAATTATCAGCCTTTCACACCGCTGCTGGTGATGCCCTGTACGAAGTATTTCTGCAGCGGCAGGAACAAAAGCACAGGTACGATGGCCGATATGGCAGAGCCTGCAAAAATGTAGCTGAAGTATACCGCGTTCTCATCCTGGAAATAGGACAGCGCTACCTGGATTGTCCGGAATTCTTCCGTCCTTGCCACCAGCAGAGGCCAGAAGAAGTTATTCCATTCATTGACAAATACCATCAGCCCTGCCGTGATCGTCACCGGAATGGACAGGGGCAGTACGACTTTCGCAAATACCTGCAGCCAGTTGGCTCCGTCGATGCGCGCCGCTTCCAGAAGGCTCTTCGGAATCTCCTTGAAAAACTGGGTGAACAAAAACATGGCAAGCCCGCTGGCCGCGCTGGGCAGGATCAGGGATGCGTAGGAGTTCACAAGCCCCAGCCTGGAGATCAGGTTGTACAGGGGAAGTACGATCGCGTCTATGGGCACCATGAAAGAAATCAGGCACAGAGCGAACAGAACGTTCTTCCCTTTGAAATCGAAGAACGCAAATACAAACCCGCCCAAAGCGGAGATGCATAAGGACAGCGGAACCAGAACCGCAACTACGATCAAAGTATTGCGGATAGCCAGCCCGAAATGGAATTCTTCGAAGATTGCGACATAGTTGTCAAAAGTCCATTCCTGAGGGATCAGGGTCTTCCAGGTAAATGGAAGCGCATAGTCGAAAATTTCGATATTGGTCCTGAAGGACGCCATCACGATGTAAAAGAGCGGGAAGATGGCGATAACAGCGATGAGGGCCAGGACGATATACAAAAGTACAGTCTTTAAAGTATGATTTTTCTTCGTCATGTCCGTCCTCCTACTCTTCTTTTTCGTTCAGCATGCGGAACTGTATGATGACCACAGTCAGCACAATAATCAGAAGGATGGTGGTCAGTGCGCCCGCACGGGAAGCGTTGCCGTTCTGGAAAGCGGATTTATAGACTTCATACATGAGTACGTTGGTACTGTTCTGAGGACCGCCTTCGGTAATCAGCTGCATGGGAGCGAACAGAAGCATGTTCGCGGAAGTGTTGGCGACAATGACGAACAGCATGGTTCGCTTGATCAGCGGGAGGGTAATGCTGAACAGAGTACGGAAGTACCCCGCGCCGTCCAGCCTGGCGGATTCATAGATGGAGGTGTCCACGCCTTTGAGCCCGGCAAGGATATACATCATCCACATACCGCATCCTTTCCAGGTTGCCATGACCACGATGCACCACAGGGCCTGGTTGGCATCCGTGAAAAGCCCCTGGCGTCCGATCCCCAGGGCGGTAAAGAGACTGTTAAATACACCGTTGTTGTAATTCGCCATAAGCTCCCAGGTGATGGCTGCCACAGAGATTGCCATGGTCACCGGAAGGTAGTAGATGCTGCGGAAGATCCCGATTCCCTTGACCGTGGAGTTTACCAGAAGCGCCAGCGCCAGTGACAGCACAATCTGAAGCGGAATCATGACCAGGTTCATTTTGATCGTAGTCCACAAAGACATCCAGAAGGTCCGGTCTCCCAGAAGGATCTCATAGGTCCGGAACGTGAACTGCCCGTCCCGGATAAAGGATGTGATCATAACAGATACGATCGGATAGATTTTGAATACAAAGATAATGATCAGTGCCGGCGCCAGCATCAGATAGGGCAGTACCTTTCTTGGCACCGCGAATTTACGCCGCGCGGCCTGAGTTGGTCTTTCAGTCACTTTCTCCCTCCTTCGTTGTTCATATATTTAGGGAAACGCTGATTAAATCAGAGCTTCCTTTAGAAGGATACCCGCAGAGGGCGGACTGTGCGGAAACGCGCAGTCCGCTGCGGAATGTTTTATTGATACTCTGCGAACGCAGTGTTCAGTTCGGCGATACAGTTGTCCACAGATTCATGAATGTCCGCGCCGTTGCGGATGTTGTCCCACATGGCGTCCATAGCCGTGGAGTACTCGTTGTATGCCGGAGTGATCGCGCGTACCAGGGAGGTGTTCATAACCTCATACTGGGCCATTTCCATAAACGGTTTTTCCGCGATCAGCTCATCGGTGAACTGACGGGTCAGTGCCGGAACCATGCCGGAAGCGTTGATATATACGTCCGCTCCATCATACAGAGTCAGGTATTTGATGAATTCTGCGGCTGCGTCTTTTTTGTCAGAGTAGACATTCATGCCGATGGTCCAGCTTCCGCAGGAAGTTCTTACCTGGTCTTCATGTCCTTCAAAGCAGGGAACATAGGTGTATCCATAGTCCGTAAATCCATTCTCTTCAAAGGTAGCCGGAAGAGCGGTGGTACCCAGATAGAAAAGAATCTGTCCGGACTGGAAGTAGCTGCTGGTCTCGGTAGCGGAGATGCCTCTGGTAAAGATGCCTGCGTTTACATTATCCTGATAGAACTGCAGAGCCTCATACCACGGATCGGTATTGATGACCCCGTCCACACTCAGTCCGTCATCGCTGATCTGAGCGCCGCCCAGGGAGTTGGGAAGGACATTCATCTGATAAACACGTCCCACCTGCTGGAACTCGATGCCGTAGATGCCGTTGGAGCCGTCGGGATCCAGGACATCCAGGGCCTGCTGCGCGTAGTCTACCAGCTGTTCCCAGGTCAGACGGTTCTCCGGAGTGATAGATTCAAAGTCGATATTCAGCCCGGCCTGCTCCAGGAGAGCGGTGTTGTAGTAGAGAACCAGGGAAGAATCGCCCATGGGAGCGCCGTAGAACTGGTCGTTCACGGTACCCTCGGTGATCATGGAGTCGGTGAACATGGCGATTTCCTCATCGCTGAACCACTCGTTGAGGGGTTCCAGATATCCGCGGTGAACATAAGCGGACACGTTGGGGCCGTCTGCGGCGAACACATCATACTCGGTAGACTGGTTGCTCATGAGGACCTCGAGGTTTTCGAAGACGTTGTCAAAGGCGACATAGTCGGCTTCGCAGCGGATGCGGCCGGCGTATTCCTCGTTGAAGGCCTCGACGGCGGCGCTGACGCCAAGTTCCTGGGAATTGCTCATCATGAGATGGATGACCACCTCATCGCCGGAGCTTTCGGTGGAAGCGGAGTCGGCGGAGCCGGAGTCAGAGCCGGAGCCGGAGCCGCCGCAGGCGGTAAGGCTGAGAGCAGCGGCAGTAACCAGGAGCCCGGATAACAGTCTTTTGAATTTCATAAACTTTTTTCCTCCTTAAGTAAGAATGAATGTTTTGACTCAGAAGCGCGTATGGAAGCAGGGATATGATCTGCCAAGAAAAAAGGACAAAATGCTACCCCTGTAACATCTTGTCCTTACCCATACGCTAGAACTTCTGTTAATTTCATACTAGCATATGTATGCCTGGAATTCAATTCGCCATAACAACAAAGATTTCTGCCGATGATTGTGTACATTAGACAAAGGTTTTCCCCGGGAGTAAAAAGCGCGAAAAATCAGGTAAAATACATGTAAAATCACATAAAAAATGTGTGAAACAAAATTTCACACAAATCAACCGGAAACAGAATCCAGAAGTTCCGCCTGGCGGAGCAGAAAACGGTAGCGCATCTGTACCGCCTGCAGTTCGTAGATGGAACAGTCGATCAGGTCCGGGTCGACGACATTTTCAAAATTGGAATAGGCGCAGTCCAGCGCATACTTGGTTTTACGGATATCTTCCAGGAGCTGTTTTCTGCGGGGATCGATATTTTCTTTCTGTTCCGAACGTTTCATCTGCATCTTCCTTCCTGTTCTGGGAAATATCGGGTTACTAAAAGTATAGTCGGCAGTTCCCGGATTTATACAGAGAAGGGCATATTTTTTGGATGTCCTCATATATTTTAAAGAAAAAAGAGATCGAAGAGGCATTGATTATGGAAAAAGATATGGGTATGGCAGTTATCGTGGGAGCCTGCCTGGTGGTGCTTTTTCTTGTGGCAGTGAAACATAAGGCCGAATTTATTCTGAATTTCTGCCTGAGGGCAGTTGCGGGCGGAATTGCCATCTGCGGTGTGAATCTGGTACTGGAGTCAATGGGAATATCCTGCGCTGTGGGGATTAATCTTTGCAGTTTGTTTACATCCGGAACCTTGGGGTTCAGCGGCGTTTCTCTTCTTTATGCAGTTGCGGCTTTTCATTTTTTGTAAGTATTTCCTAAAATTGTTAACAAATTGTAAAACCCGTAGACGCGAGGAACAAGAGTTATTATAATTAAAATCACGATAAACGTTTATCCATTAGTGGCGTTCGCCACGGGCTCAACGATTTATTCTGAGCCAAATTCCATTATTAATATTGCAGCGTGGAGAAAAGCTTTGTGTTGCAGGAGGTTATTGTGAAAAGTGCAGGATTATGGATTGCGGATTCACAGGAGGCCTATGCAAGGGCTTTCATGGAGTATGCGAATCTAAAAGAAAACCATTTGTTTCAGGTACGAATGTGCACCAGAGAAGAACAGCTTCTCCGGGCGCTTGCCGAGGAAGAAATCGAGATATTGCTGATAACAGCAGAATGGTATCCGCTTTGCAAAGAACGAATTACCAGGGAGTGCGTGATTTTCCTGTCCGAAGGCAGCCTTCCGTCAGAGCTGAGGATTTATCCGGCGGTGTACAAGTATCAGTCCGCGGAGAATATTCTTCGGGAAATTCTGTATTATTATTCTGAACAGTGCGGAGAAGATTTCTGCCTGACAGGTACGCGCAGGGACAACAAAGTGATCGGGGTATACTCTCCGGTGGGCGGTAGCGGGAAGACAGTGTTTGCTTTGACTTTGGGGCAGGTTCTCGCGGAGAGCAAGAATGTTTTATATCTAAATCTGGAAGAATGTTCCGGACTCGCAGAGCTTTCGGGGAACAGCAACTGGAATCTCTCAGATCTGATTTATTTTTTCAGACAAAAAAATTCATCATTTCTCTACCGGCTCAACAGTATGGTCCGAAAATGGGATCGCCTGGATTACATTCCGCCCTGTGACTCCTATATGGATTTCCGACAGGTCGCCGTGGACGAGTGGCAGAAGCTCCTGTACTGGATTCGCACCCGGAGTGATTATGATGTCGTTGTATTGGATTTGGGCAATATGGCGGGGCATGAGCCGGAGATTCTTCGTCAGTGCGACGGAATATATGTACCGGCCGGGCAGGATCTTCTTTCTCAGGCAAAGCTGGCCCAGTGGCAGAGATACATTCAGATCTTAGACGGAGTGGATGTGCTGGAAAAACTTCAGGTTTTGGAACTGCCTTCTCCCGGAGAAAAGATCGGGAGCGAAGAGGAATTATTCGCGCTGCCGAGACAGACATTGGGAACCTATATACGGGGACTGCTGAGAGAGTAGGAGGAACCATGGAATATGAGCAGGGAGAAGCGGAAGTCTTTGGAAAACTGAAAGGACAGATCCTGGAAAGAATTGATCTGAGCCGGGAAGTGCCGGATGAGGAGATGCAGGATCTGATTGACCAGGTGGTGCTCACTTGCGGAAAAGAACAGCATCTGCCGCTGAATGAGCGGTGCCGGCTGAAAAAGGACTTGTTTCAGGCGCTGCGTCGGATGGATGTGCTGCAGGATCTGCTGGAGGAGACGGATGTCACAGAGATCATGGTAAACGGAATGGACGGTATCTTTGTAGAAAGAGATGGGAAGATAAGCCGTTATGACAGAAATTTTCGTTCCGAAGAACGGATCCTGGATATTGTTCAGCAGATGACAGCCGCCTGCAACCGGACGGTTAACGAATCGCAGCCAATTGTGGACGCGCGGCTGGCCAATGGGGACAGACTTCATGTGGTGCTGCCGCCGGTGGCAGTCAATGGGCCGATCATCACAATACGAAGATTTCCAAAAGAGCCCATGACAATGGAGCGCCTGCTGAACCTGGAAAGCATATCCGAAGAGGAAGCATCATTTCTGGAACGGGCCGTACAGGCCGGCTGCTCGATCCTGGTGGCCGGCGGTACCGGATCTGGGAAGACTACATTTTTGAATGCGCTTTCGGAATTTATTCCCGCAGATGAGCGGGTGATTGTTATCGAAGATACAGCGGAACTGCAGATCCGGAGTGTGGAGAATCTGGTAAGGTTGGAAACACGCCCGGCCGGAGCGGAAGACAGCAGAGAGATTACGATCCGTGATCTGATTCGGGCGTCATTGCGTATGAGGCCGAGTAGGATAATTGTAGGTGAGGTGCGCGGAGCGGAAGCTTTTGAACTGCTGACCTGTCTGAATACAGGGCATGACGGGAGTATCTGTACCTGCCATGCCAACAGCACCCGGGATACGGTAAGCCGGTTGGAAACTATGGTCCTGATGGGGATGGAATTGCCTTTGCAGGCGATCCGGAGGCAGATTGCGTCCGGGATTGATTTAATCGTTTATCTGGGAAGGCTGCGGGACAAGAGCCGCAGACTTCTGGAAATCACGGAAGTGGCCGGTATGGAAGGAGAACAGGTGGCGTTTAATCCTCTGTTTTCCTTCCGGGAGACCGGAGAGAGTTCCGGCAGGGTTGCCGGAGTACAGGAAAGGATAGGAGAAATGAAAAATATCGAAAAATTTTTGCGCGCAGGTATGGAGGCAGGATAGAAAAGAGCTGTTAACGGATATGCTGCAAGGATCTGTTCTGGTGCTCGTCGGAGCAATTCTGTTTTATGATTCTTTAGTTGCGGTACCGTTTCTTTGTCCGTTGTTATGGCTGTGGCACAGGGAGCGGCGGGAAGGAAGACGGAAAAAAGAGCAGGCGCGTCTGTGCTGGATGTTCCGGGAGTGGATACTGCTTCTGTCTGCGTCGCTGTCTGCAGGATATTCGGTGGAGAATGCCTTTCGTCAGTCTTATCGGGAACTGCAGCTGATGTTTCCGAAAGGCGGACCCATGCTGAATGCGCTGAAGGATATGTTGGCAAGGGCGGAGAATAACCAGGGCGCGGAGGTCATGCTGAAGGAATTTGCCGCCGCTTATCCGCTTCCGGAGATCCGGAGTTTTGTGGATGTCTTCTGTGCGGCAAAATACAGCGGCGGGAGTCTGAATCTGGTAATCCGCAGCACCGCGGCGCAGATCGCGCAGATCATGGATACCCGCAGGGAGATTGAAACCATGCTGTCTTCCCGTGCCTATGAACAGAAGATCATGTCTGTGATGCCGGCGGCAATTCTTCTGTATCTGAGAGTCGGCTCGGCAGAATTTCTGGAGGGTCTGTATCACTGTCTGCCGGGGGCGGCGGTGATGACAGTCTGTCTTATCATATATCTTGCCGCATATTTGTTGGGAAAGAGACTGGTGGATATTGAAATATAGAAAAAAAATTTTATGTACGGCTGTAGCGGGAGGAATACTGACATTATATTTTTTTCTGCATGCCTGGAGTAATCAGGAACAGCTCAGGGAACTGGAACGTCCGGGGTATGGGGAAGGGGATCAGGAACAGAGTCTGCAGGTACAGATGGAAGACGGATCGTATTCGATAGACCTGCTTCTTGCGGAACTCCCGCTGGGGGAAGAGGAAGCGCAGGAGTGTCTTGCAGCTGCGGCGGAGGGGCTGGAAAAACTGATGTTAAACGGAAATGAAGATTTGCATCAGATACAAACAGATCTCTATCTGCCTTCTGAGATTCCGCAGACCCAGGTGACTGTGCAGTGGTATCTGGATTCCTGGGAATTGATCGCTCCGGACGGCACGGTATACAGCGAACGGGTAAAAGAAGCGACGACAGTCCGGATACAGGCGCTGCTGAGCCTTCAGGGAAATACATTGACATGGGAAAGGGAGGCCCGGGTCTGTCCGCCTGTGTCTCCGGATTCAGGACAAAAACTTCGGATGCTGCAGCGGCAGGTCCAGGAAGCGCAGGAGAAACCAGACAAAAAACTGATTCTTCCGGAAACAGTGAATGGGGAAGCTGTGGTCTGGTACCGGAAAAGGGATGACAGATGGATGCTTATCGGTTTATGGACGGTGGCTGCTCTGTGCGCTATGGCAGCCGGAAGACACAGGGAAGAAGAACTGAGAATAAGGGAGAGGGAACGGAGCTTGCAGTTGGATTATCCGGATATTGTCAGCCGTCTTAGTCTGTACATGAGCGCAGGGATGAGTACGCGGAAGGCCTGGGAAAAAATCGTGGACAATTATGAAAGACGGGAAGGAAAAGGAACAAGAGCAGCTTATGAGGAAATGTGCAGGACTCTGCGAGAGATGCAGAGCGGAATTCCCGAGACGGCAGCATATGAGAGATATGGAATGAGATGCAGGCTTCCGTCATATTTAAAGCTGGGCACATTGCTGGGGCAGAACCTTAGAAAGGGAAACAAGGATCTTTCACGGCTGCTGGAAGAAGAATCAAGGGAGGCATTTGAAGACCGAAAAGCGCTGGCAAAAAAGCTGGGAGAAGAATGTGAGAGTAAACTGTTGCTCCCCATGCTGCTTTTGCTGGTCACGATTCTGATCATGGTAATGTATCCGGCTGCAGTATCTTTTCAAATATAGGGCTGTAGAACAAGGGAGGAGAATATGAAAAACAGAATTAGAAACTGGTGGTACGGATTCTGCTGGGATGAAAGCGGTATGGGGGTCGTGGAGGTGATTCTGATTATCGTGGTATTGATCGGACTGGTGATCATTTTTAAGAATCAGATCACAGGAGTGGTAAATGATATATTTGAAAAAATCGTCTCTCAGAGCAGCAGTATCTGATGAGTCAGGAGGAATTACGGCTTGGCTTTCTCTTTGTTTTCTGGTATTTCTGGCGTTATATCTGGCATGTCTGCAGTCTGTTCAGAGACAGTACCGCAGGCAGCAGGCGGAACAGGCGGTAGAAGCAGGAATGTTTTCTCTGTTTTCTGAGTATGAGCCGCATCTTCTGGAGCGGTATGATCTGTTCTGCCTGGATCTTTCTTTTGCAGGAGGCGTTCAAAGAGATGACTGGCTGTGCAGCCGCCTGTGGAAGCATATGGCCGGTCAGCTGGCGGATGCAGCGGGCAAATTCCCTGAAGGTCTGGAACCGCAGGGGATATTTATACAGGATCCGGAACGGCTGACCGATGACGGCGGAGCAGTGTTTTACCAGCAGGCGGTCAGGATTATGAAAGAAAAAAGCGGCGTCTCGCTGGCACAGGATTGGATCCGGCAGCAGGAGTTTCGGGAACAGGCGGGAAAAAAAGCGGAACGTTTTCAGGAGGATTGCGAGAAATATGAAGGGGTTGTGCAGAACTATGAAGAAAGTGAAGAAGGAGAAATGGAAGCAGAAGCCCGGCAGTGGGATGGGCTGCGCAGCAGCTTTTTGTGTACCATGGCGATTCCGGGACATCAGGAAATATCCGGTAAAACGGTGAATCTTTCAGAGGTTCCTTCTGTACGCGTATTGTCTGCGGGGAGCGGGAACGCAGATGGTACGGAAGGGGATTTGCTGGAAAAGCAGTGGTTTATTAGTTATCTTTGTGAATATTTTCCGCAGGCGCAGGAAGTTCTGGCCGGAAAGGAACACAAGGGGGAACGATGGCTGGATTATCAGATGGAATATGTGCTTTGCGGACATGCGTCGGATCAGGAAAATCTGGAGCAGGTAATCCTGCAGATTCTGCTTTTGAGAGAAGGAGTTAATTATGTATTTCTGCTCAGTCATCCGGCGTATTCTGACCAGGCCCAGATGCTTGCAACGCTTTTGGCAGGGCTCACCGGAAATGCAGAACTGATTAAAGGGTTAAAACATCTGATCCTGCTGGGATGGGCATATGGGGAAAGTGTTGTAGAACTGCGTCAGCTTCTGGCGGGATATGAATTGTCTTTCCTGAAGACAGAGGAGAACTGGCAGGTGCCGCTGCCGGGGCTTCTGGCTTTGATTGGAGATCCGGACAAATATGATATTCAGGACGGAAAACAGCAGGGTATGGATTATGAAGCGTATCTGCGCATGTTTCTGACACTTTTGCCGCCGGAGACACTGGCTATGAGAACGTTGGATGTGGTCGAGGGGGAACTTCAGCGGATAGACGGATGCAGCAGGATTCATGTGGATCATTGCGCAGATCGCCTGACTGCCCGGATCTGGTTTGAGGATATTTACCTGGAAAGGACATATGGCTATGAATGATACAGACAGGGAGCATGCGGGGGGACCCTATGAAAAGCCTTCAGATGAAAAAAAGAAACTCCAGACACCCCACAAAATCAGATGCAGTGCAAAACAGAGGGTTTCCCCGCATGCTCCCTGCCGGGGCAGCCTGACGCTGGAAACAACTCTGGTACTTCCCCTTCTTCTCTGCGCGGTGGCCGCGCTGCTGGCGATGTTTTCTTTTACGGCCATACAGGGGAAAAGATCTCGCAGCCTGATGGAGCGGGCACAGGTTCTTGCGGTCACAGTAAAAGCGCCGGAATCAGATCCTTATGTCCGGCTGTACGATTATAGCCGACTGGAACTTCCTTACGCGGCGCTTGGATTCAACTCCCGTCCGACTGTGCAGAAAGCGGTGGTTCGCGCGTGGGTTGGCCGCACCGAAGAATGTATTTCCGGAATTCATGAAACTTTTGTATATGTGACTCCGGATGGCTCTGTGTACCACAAGAGCAGTGAGTGTACCTATCTGAGATTGAGCATTCGGAGTATTTCGGGAGAAAGTCTGGACAGAGAAAGAAACCAGTCGGGAAGTAAATATAGTCCCTGCGAGACCTGCGCAAAAAATGCTGTGCCGGCACGGACAGTTTATGTAACAAATTATGGAGACCGTTACCATAACAGCAGATCCTGCAGCGGTTTGAAAAGGACTGTGATGATGACACCGCTGAACCAGGTGGGAGGAAGAGGAGCATGCTCAAAGTGTGGAGGGAATTGAGCTGGTGGTGGGTGCTGGCTTGTCTGATCGTGCTCGCCATGGAAGATATTCGGGACGGCTGGCTGTCTATGCCTGTGATCGGAATACTGGGAATCACAGGAATTGCAGGAGTGCTGCTGCTGGGAAGGCGTCCGTCGCTGCTGCCGGGATTGATCATTTTGGGGGCAGGCTTTTTTTCGGAAGAGAAGATCGGATATGGAGACGGATATCTGATGCTGGCGCTGGGCACATGGCTTGGAATTCTTGAATTGCTATGGATTCTTGGAATAGGTCTATTCATGGCGGTTTGTATATCTGTTGTGACACATAGAAAAGAACTGCCATTGGTTCCGTTTCTGACAGCGGCATATATACTGGGGAGATGGTGTTGAAAAAAAGAGGAAGATTTGTTGTGGAAGCAGCCCTGCTGGTACCGGGGATCTGCCTGCTGCTGGTATATACAGTGTTTTTTACTCTATATGTGCATGATTATGCTGTATGCGCGCATGCGGCACTGGAATCCGGGATCAAAGGTGTCTATCGGGATGGAGCAGGAGCCTCCCAAAAGGAGCAGAATATAGAAGCTGATCTGGAACAGAAGCTTTCACAGCGGCTTTTGTGGATGAAAGAAAAACAGGTAGAAGTTCAGGTAAGCCCTGTGCGCGTGAGGATCCGAATCTCAGGCGGAGGGTATTATTTCCCGAAAGAGAGGATAGAGGTAGAACGAACGATATATCGGACAGCGCCCTGCGAAACCATACGCAGGAGCAGGTGGTTGAAAGAATAGAGGGGGAGTGCAGTCATGGAAGTGCGGTACAAAAGAGATTTGAACAGTAATTATATGATCCTGGGCGGAGACGGTATAGAAGACGGTGGATACGAACTCCGTATGGTGACAGAGAACCGGATTCCCGGATTTTTGCCCTGCGTATGTCAGAGACATGAAAATCGGACAGAATATTATTACGAGATAACCGGAAAACAGAGTATGGCGTTGATGTATGAGCGCAGGAAGCTTGGTTTTGATCAGTTAAAAAATCTTTTAAAGGATTTGGAAAAGGTTCTGGAGGCTTCCAAGGAGTATTTGCTGAGTCCGGATCATTTTCTGCTGAAACCGGAGTATATGTATCTGCATACAAGAACGGAAAAGCTGTACCTTTGCTTTGATCCGGAGTACCGGGGAGATATCAGAGAGTCATTTCTTGACTGGACAGAGTATCTGCTTGGGAAATTAGATAAAAGTGATATGAAAGGCATCGAATTTGGATATGAATTGTATCAGAGCGCTTTGGAACCGAATTTCAGCCTGCTTGAAATTCTCCATAAACACACAGAAGAAGAACCGCCTGAAATACCTGAAGAACCAGCCGCGGCCGCTGACGTACAGGAGGAAATTCTTGAAAAAACCGGAAGTTGGAAAAATTTCTTCCGGAAAAAGAGCCGCAAACCGCAGATAGAAGATTATGTGGCGGAAGCGGAACGGATGAACAGCGGATCGTTGCTGTTTCTAAGAGAACAAGGGGCGCCTGCCAGAGAAACGGTCTGCCTGTCGGAACAAAAAAGAGAAGGATTAGTGCTGCATAGCCTGGACCCTGAGTATCCGGATTTTGTGATTCAGGAAGAGAATTACATTATTGGGAAGAAAAAGGAGGGGGTGGATGGCTGTATTCCCGCCTCTACGGTCAGCAGGCTTCATGCCCGCATTACCTTCGACGGTACTGTCTATTATCTGGAAGATCTGAACTCTACCAATGGTACCTGGGTGGACAGGGAACAGCTCGACCCGTACGAACTTCGTCCACTGGCAAATGGAAGCAGAATTGTTTTCGCCAGTGTGGAGTATGAGGTACAACTGTAAAATGATATTTTCAAAAGACCGCCGGAATCCGTATTGATGGACTCCGGCGGTCTTTTAACGTATCTTGGGGTTTTCATCAAATTCGAACTGATTCATGTCTCCCCGATAGTGTGAGAAAGCATAGTCTATGATCTTCCCCTGCGTTGTTGTGGATACTGTGTGGGAACACAGTATTGGGGAATTTAATTTAATATTCATTAATTCCCGGTCTTCCGGAGTGGCATTCCGGGCGGATACAATGGTTTTGGTACTGGCAATCTGGGTTTCCGGGTTGGACATAAGCAGTTCATAGAGCGAGTGGATCCGAAAATCATAGCTTAATATAAAAGAGCAGAGATCATATGGAATGTAATTTTGCAGAGTGACAATGGGTACTTCGTCGGCAAAACGACGCCGAAACATGGAAATTACTTTTTGATCCGGTTCAAGCTGCAGTTCCTTGGCGATCTCCGGGGTAGGCGTAATAACATTCAGATCAATCAATTCTGTACGGGGAGCTTTCCCCTGCCTTTTGATCTGCTGGTAAAATGGCTCAAAAGAACGAATAAAACCGGATTCCTGTTTTGGATGTGTAACAAATGTACCCTTGCTTGCTTTTCTGGTCAGCCATCCTTCCTGTACCAGAGCGGAAATTGCCTGACGGACGGTGGAACGACTGATATGATAGTAATCCACCAATTCATTTTCGGTGGGAATCATATCTCCCACGGCAAACTCATTGTTTTTGATGTCGTCGAGGATCATACTTTTTAGCTGAAAATACAGAGGAATCGGAGTGCTTCTGTCCAGCTCTTTGTGAAATAACTGCATAACATTTTCTCCCTGTGTCTGTTCTGTCCATATATTACGAAACTGAGAATCATAATGTACGAACAATAAAACAAATATATACTTATCATATTCTATATGGGAAGAAAAAGCAACCATATTTTTAAAATTATGATGGTAAAATATAACCTTAGTCAAAAGAATAAGAGCAGACTTCTTGTTTGTACATCAAAAATACACAGAAAATAGAAGGTTAAAAAAGAAAAAATATATCTTTTTGATATTTTATGAAAAAAGGTGTTGACATTTCTTGTCTATTATGCAATTATACATATGTACGAACAAAGGAACAAACGTATAATATAATAAATTATAAAAGGATGACGGAACATGAAAGCACTCTGCGTAGGAATGATGGTATGCGATACATTAATTTCTCCGGTCCCTGAAAATATACTTGAACTGGACAGCGTCAGAATCGACAAACCCAGGATCTGCTGTGGAGGAGACGCGTTGAATGTGGCCATGGGATTGGCACGGTTGGGATGTCCTGTTTCTATTATAGGACGAATAGGAAGAGACGCTAATGGAAGTTTTATCCTGAAAGAATGTCAACGAAATCATGTGGACAGTTCCAGAGTGATTTTTGACCAGGAGTGCGGCACGGCCGCGTCCTATGCGTTGATCGACACAAAAGGGGAAAGGCATTTCCTGACTGAAAAATCGGTATTTTACCGAATATCAGGCGCGGATGTGTCAGATGCAGCGATCAATGACGCGGATGCAGTATATATCGGATCTGCGATGGCGCTTCAAAAAATGGATGAAGGCGGGATACGGGATGTGTTTACAAGAGCGCACCGCATGGGAAAGCTGACGCTTATGGATGCGGCGGTTAATATGGAAGATGCGGAAAAAGACTGGATGGATCTGCTGGCGCCGGCGTTTCAGGAAACAGATATTTTTTTTCCCAGCATGGGTGAGGCAGTTAAATTGACCGGTGAAACGGAACCGGAAAAGATTGCAGATTGTTTCCGAAAATTTCCGATGAGACTGTTTGGCATTAAATTGGGCGGAGACGGATGTTTTGCCACTGACTTTAAAGAAACACATTATATCAGGTGTCCTTCTGGAATGCCGGTAGTGGATACTACAGGGGCGGGAGATTCATTTATGGCAGGTCTTACCTGCGCTTTACTGAAAGGCTGGGATACGTTTGAGGCTGTTCGGTTTGCTTCCTGTGTGGCGACTAAAAATGTGGGAGCGGTAGGAGGAACGGCAGGAATTCCCAGATATGATGAGGCCGTTCAATTTTATGAAGACTGGAAAGATATTTTGTAGAAGGCAGTTTCAGTTCTGTAAAATGGGTGCAGGATATCATGCATGCAATGCGGAACTGTTTGCATAGAAAAACAGTCTGTAGAGCAAGAACTCTCAGAACATGTAAAGAAAGGAAGAAAAAAGTTATGAGATTTGCACCAATGAAAGAGATTCTGGATCTGGCAGAGGAGCGCAAGATTGCTTATGGAGCATTTGTGACGGTGTCTTATGAAACTGCGCTGGCTGCCATTGAAGCAGGCAGTGAGATCGACTGCCCGGTCATCTTCATCACCGGAACAGATTGCTGTGACCTGATGGGAGGATTTGAAGGAACTGTAGAAACTGTTAAGCGGGCTATGGCTCATGCGACTGTGCCTGTCGCGCTTCATCTGGATCACTGCCGTACTTATGAAGAATGCGTGCAGGCAATTCAGGCCGGATATTCATCTGTGATGATCGATGGATCTTCTCTTCCGTTTGAAGAGAATGTGGCGCTTACGAAAAAAGTGGTAGATTACGCCCATACGCTGGGAATCACCGTAGAAGGAGAACTGGGAAAACTGGTCGGGGAAGAAGGCGATCTGATCGTGAAGGGGCCGGAAGCAGCGCAGACGGATCCGCAGGAGGCAAAAGAATTCGTAGAGCGTACCGGGGTAGATTGCCTGGCGGTCAGCATCGGAACTCAGCATGGGCACTATATTGCAGCTCCGCATCTGAACATTGAGAGACTGAAGGCGATCAAAGAGGTGGTAGATGTGCCGCTGGTACTGCACGGAGGTTCTGGAACTCCGCTGGATCAGGTGCAGGAAGCAATCCGCTGCGGTATACGTAAGATCAATGTGGCAACGGACGTGCTGACCGCAGTGGCGGACTCCTTTGAGACACTGAAAAAACAGCCGGGATTCAAATACAATACCGCTATGTTTATTAATTCTAAGAATACTGCAAAAGAGTTCATCAAAGGCAAGATGAAAGATTTCAGATTCGAAAACGAATAATATGGCTCGACCGGCGCCCCAATATGCATCCGGGCTACAGACATCATGAAAAAACTGGGCGCCGTCCGGGTAACCGGTAAATATATTTAACGAATTGGAGGATGAAAGGTATGAAAAGGAAAGTAATCAGCACTCTGTTGGCGGCTGCCATGGTATGCTCTCTGGCAGCATGCGGATCGTCGGATACGACGACGTCGGACACGACCGATACGTCAGGAACCACACAGGAGAGTTCTTCCGGCGCGGCGGACGAGGAGACTGCTGATGCCGAAGAAACTGCAGAGACGGCTGGCTCCGGAGACAATGTAAATGCAACCGTGATCTGGAGAGCATTTGACGACCAGTTCCAGAGTGGTTTCCGTATCATTATGGAAGGACAGGCAGAAGAACTGGGCGGCATCACGCTGGATATGCAGGACGCGGCGAACGATGTATCCACTGCAAATAATAAACTGGATGCTGCCTTGACAAAGGGAACTGATGTGGTAGCAATCTGCGCTCCTGACCGGGAGAGTACGGAAACCATGGCGCAAAAGTGCGACGCAGACGGAGTTCCGGCAGTATTCTTCAATATGGAACCGATGGAGTCCACAATGGAAAGCTATGACAATATCTGGTATGTAGGGGCGGAAGCTGCTCAGTCCGGAGAAATGTGTGCTCAGGCGCTGATCAACTACTGGAACGAGAATACAGAAATCGCGGATAAAAACGGAGACGGAGTTCTGCAGCTGGTGATCCTTCAGGGAGAAATCGGACAGCAGGATGTACAGCTGAGAACACAGGCGTATGAAGATACGCTGAAGGCTCAGGGGATCGATTACGAGATCCTTGCTATGGATACGGCAAACTGGGATCAGGCTCAGGCGCTGGATAAGATGAACGCATGGATCACCGCATATGGCATCGACGGTATCGAAGGCGTGCTCTGCAACAACGACAGTATGGCCATGGGAGCTGTACAGGCATGTATCAATAATGGCTATAACTCCGGAGACCCGGAAAAATTTGTGCCGATCGTGGGTATCGACGCGAACATTGACGCACTGGAAGCCATGAAGGCAGGATCCCTTCTGGGTACTGTTCTGAACGACCGCCAGAATCAGTCTATTGCGATCATCAACGTGATCAAAGCAGTCAATGCCGGACAGGAGATCACGGAAGACGTGGTAGGCGTCGACTGTACGGTAGACGGAAAATATATCTGGGTACCGTATGTCATCGTAGACGAGAGCAACCTGGATGCAACGCTGGAACAGATGAGCGCTCTGTCTGAATAATGCGGCAGAAAAAGAGAAATATCTTTGCAGCCATGCGGCGCCTGTGGGTACGGGCGCCGCATAATAGAAAGGAAGGATATTACTTTGGAACAATACAGATTAAAAGTAAGTAATATGTCGAAATCTTTCCCTGGCGTAAAGGCGCTGGATCATGTTCAGCTGGAAGTCAAACCGGGTTCGGTACATGCGTTGATCGGAGAAAACGGAGCCGGAAAGTCCACTTTGATGAAATGTCTGTTCGGCCTCTATCATCCGGAAGAGGGAACGATCGAGCTGGACGGGGAGAAGGTGGAAATCGATAATCCACATACGGCGCTGAAACTGGGGATATCCATGATCCATCAGGAACTGAATCCGATACCTTACCGGAATATTACGGATAATATCTGGGTGGGAAGATTTGAAAAGAAAGGCATCGTTGTAGACGAGACAAAGATGCGGTCTATGACGGAACAATTATTAAAAGATCTGGATTTTGATATTTCTCCGGATGTACTGGCGAAAGATTTATCCGTATCCCAGCTTCAGGCGGTGGAGATTGCAAAAGCAGTTTCTTATAATGCCAAAGTTATTATTATGGATGAGCCTACTTCTTCTCTGACCGTGGCGGAGACCCAGCATTTGTTTCAGATCATAAAGCGGCTGAAAGAGGAGGGACGGTCTATCATCTACATATCTCACAAGCTGGAAGAGATCTTTGAAGTTGCGGACGAGATCACCGTCATGCGGGATGGCCAGTATGTGGGGAAATGGGCCATATCGGACATTACGATTGATGAACTGATTCACCAGATGGTTGGGCGTGATATGGAGGAACGTTTCCCGCCGGCCGAAGATGTCGTTACAAATGATGTAATCCTGAAAGTAGATGACTTTACCAGTGTTGATGAACATTCTTTTCAGCATGTGAGTTTTGAGCTTCACAAAGGAGAAATCCTTGGCGTGGGAGGTCTGGTAGGGGCACAGCGGACGGAATTGATGGAGGCAATATTCGGACTCAGAAAGATTTCCGGCGGAACGCTGATAATGAATGGAAATGAGATCCATAACAATACGCCTCAGGACGCGATCCGCAATAAATTTGCTCTTCTTACAGAAGAACGCCGGGCGACCGGCATAATCCCCATGTTATCCGTATGGGACAATATTCTGGCAGTTGCCTATCGAAAACTTGCAAATAATATCATTGGATTTATAGATAAGAAAAAACTGAATGAACCGGTGGAGACCGTCTGTAAAGATTTAGACGTGCGGACTGCCGGCATGGATACATTGATAAAAAACCTGTCCGGCGGAAATCAGCAGAAAGTGCTGGTGGGCAGATGGTTGTTGTCGGACTGTGATATCCTGATCCTGGACGAGCCTACACGCGGTGTGGATGTGGGAGCGAAATATGAGATCTATAAAATCATGAGAGACCTTGTGAGAAAGGGGAAAGCGATTATCATGGTTTCATCGGAGATGCCGGAACTTTTAGGCATGTCTGACCGTGTGATGGTTATGTGCGAAGGCCGGCTTTCCGGCATCCTGAACCGGGAAGAAGTGACTCAGGAAGAAGTCATGAAATTTGCCACCAGATTCTCCAATAAAGCGAAAGAGGTGATTTCCTAATGAAAACAGTGAATTTGAAGAAACTGCTTATCGATAAATCCCTGATCATCGTGCTTCTTCTCATGATCGTCGGGATGATTATCATAGAACCTTCCTTCCTGCAGTGGAGGGTGTTTACGGATATTCTTACCCAGTCCGCGGTAAAGATGATCTGCGCGTTGGGCCTGATGTTCCCACTTCTGCTGGGCGGCACTGACTTGTCCGGCGGCCGTCAGGTAGGTCTGGCGGCGGTACTGGTGGCATCCATGTCTCAGATGATGGATTACTCCAACCGCTTCTGGCCAAATCTTCCTTATCTTCCGATTATCGTGCCGATTCTTGTTACACTGGCGGTTGTGGCAGTGATCGGAGCGGTCAATGGATTCATGATTGCAAAATTGAAAATGCTTCCGTTCATCGCTACATACGGCATGTCCACGATAGTATATGGTATCAACTGCCTGTATTTTTCAAAAGAGCCGAATAACTCCCAACCTATCGGAGGGATCAGGGAGGACCTGAAATTTCTCAGCAGTTATAAACTGTTTGGACAGATCAGCCTCCTGGTAGTGATCGCGGTTGCGGCGATCATAATTGTATGGTTTGTGCTGAACAAGACAGTGTTCGGGAAAAATATTTATATCGTAGGAGGCAGTCCGGAAGCGGCAAAAGTATCAGGTATTAATGTCCACAAAATCATCATTGCCGTATTTATCATTGAAAGCTGTCTGGTAGGCCTGGCCGGTATCATGGAAGTAGCCAGGACGGGGGGCGCGAACAGTTCTTACGGCAATGCCTATGAGTTCGATGCGATTTCTTCCTGCGTGGTCGGCGGTGTATCTTTGAGCGGCGGCGTTGGAAAAGTGTCCGGAGCGGTGATCGGTGTTATCATATTCACGATCATCAGCTATGGGCTGGCATTCATCGGCGTCAATGCCAACTGGCAGCTCATCATCAAAGGTCTTATCATCTGTATTGCAGTGGCTCTTGATATGAGAAAAAATGCATAACAGGCTGAATAAATAATGAAAGTGCGAAAGGAAAAAATATGAGTACGAATATGGTGAAACTATCGGAAAAACTTTCAATCTCTCCGATTGTGCAAGGATTTTGGAGATTGGAAGACTGGAAATGGAGTGATAAGGAGCTGGCGTCTTTTATGAATGCCTGCATTGAGAGAGGCGTTACGACTTTCGACACAGCGGAAATCTATTCCGATACGCTTTGCGAAAAAATGATGGGCGAGGCATTTGCCGCAGACCCAACGATCAGGAGCCGGATACAGCTGGTATCAAAAACAGGCATTTTCAAAGAGGAGTCTTTCGGATATTATAATACGACTTACGAACGCGTGATGACTTCCTGCAAAGAAAGCCTGCAGAGACTGCATACGGATCATCTGGATCTGTATCTGATTCACCGGGAAGATCCGTGTCTGGATCCGTGGGAGACCGCCCGGGCATTAAAGGATCTGAAAAAAGAGGGTCTGATACTGGAAGCAGGAGTTTCTAATTTTGACCCGTTTAAGTTTGACGCTTTGAATACGGCTATGGGCGGAGAACTGGTCACCAATCAGATCGAGTGGAACCCGGTATGCTTTGAGCACTTTAATACGGGTATGATGGATTATCTGACCGTACGAAGAATTCATCCTATGATCTGGTCTCCTTTGGCAGGCGGCCGCCTTTTCAAAGGGGAAGATGAGCAGTGTCGGAAGGCTATGGACAAGATTCGCGAAATTGCCGGCAGACATGGAGAAGATCCTTCGACAATCATCTACGCATGGCTGAAATATCATCCGGTTGGGGCTGCACCCATTTCCGGAAGTAATAAATTATCCAGACTGGATCTGGCGCTTCGGGCGTTAAATGTAAAACTGGAACATTATGAATGGTATGAGATCTATGTGGCGAGCGGCCAGCAGGTGCTTCGCTGACAGGATATATTTATGGTGCTGTCGCATCAATGATTCAAAGATCATAGATGCGGCAGCACTTTTTTGCGCACTGATCAAAGAGATTGCGTCCTTTTGGCGCTTTTGATATAATCGCTTTATCAGCTATTGACGCTGTAAAATATGTTTATATAAAATGGAGGCCGCAATGTTAAAGATTATATTTGGAAATTGTGAAGATGCGATTTATAATACGGCGGTATATTTCAAGAATTCTTATAAGGATGAATGGATAACAGACAGATTATCTGTTGAGATGATAAAAGATATTGATAAATCGGTTGTGGTTGGCCCCCATATGATAGAAAGTCCCGTTCTTGGAGCTATTTCACCTAAAGAGTTATCCGGCGGAGTAAAAACGCTGATTCTGATCCATAAAGACAGAACGAAAATCTTTAATGCGTCAACTTGCGGTGACAACTGTGCTAAATGGCTGTTAAAGATGGGAAAAACGGATGATATAACCATTAATTTGCGGCATATCATGGATTTTGGTGACGGTGAATTTGAAATCGAAATATTAAATAATCATCAAATAGTGCGAAATATGAAAGAATTGGTTGATATAGCAGGACCAATGATTTAGGAGAGAGTGCTTTGAGAGGAAAATATTCAATCACAGTAAAGAATAATATTCTCTGTTACCGATTTGAGATTAGACGTAATATTACCATTATCAAGGGTGACAGTGCAACTGGCAAAACTACTTTGATTGATATGATTCGTGATTATTATGAAGATGGTGAACAAAGTGGTGTTTCTCTGCAGTGTGCAAAAACATGTGCAGTGTTAGAAGGACGTCAATGGAAAATACTATTGGAAAATATTCACGACTCTATTGTTTTTATAGATGAAGGGAATCAATTTGTCACAACAGATGAATTCTCAAATGCGATAAAAAAGTCAGATAATTATTATGTAATTGTTACACGTGAAAGTCTTCCGAATTTGCCGTATAGTGTGGAAGAAATCTATGGGATAAAAATTTCCGGTAAGTATGGAACATTACAACAGACTTACCAGGAATTCTACCATATATATAAAAACACGAAAAATAATATTTCATTCGATCCGGATATTCTTTTGGTTGAAGATTCCAATGCAGGATATGAATTTTTTAAAAGTGTGGCAGAGCACAAAACCTGGAAAACAATAAGCGCAGGTGGGAAATCCAATATTTATAAATGGTTAAAGAAATATGAGAACAAAAAAATTCTTGTAATAGCAGATGGCGCGGCTTTTGGGCCTGAAATGGACAGGATTATGAAAATAATAAAACTATCAATTAATAAAGAGATTTTTCTTCCTGAGTCCTTTGAATGGCTAATATTGAAAGCGGATGTGATAAGAGACAATTCTGTTAAAGAAATACTGGATAATCCGGGAGACTTTATTGAAAGCAAGGATTATATGAGTTGGGAAAGATTTTTTACGGCACTTTTGGTTGAAAAAACGAAAGACACATATTTAAGATACTCGAAAAGCAAGCTTAACGACGCATATAAGAATAAAAAGATTCAGAAAAAAATAATGAAAGAAGTTCCTGAACAATTAATATAGGAATGTCAAAAATAAGCAGAACAGGAGAGAATTATCGTGATATTTGACAGCCATGCGCATTATGATGCTGAAGCGTTTGACAAGGATAGAGAGGAACTGCTGGGCGGTCTTGCGGATGCGGGCGTCGGGACTGTGGTCAATGTAGGCGCCAGCCTGGAGGGAGTCCGCCGGACGGTGGAATTGACGGAGAAATATCCATTTATATATGGCGCGGCAGGCGTGCATCCGGACGAAGTGGGCGCGCTGAACGAAAAAACCTTTGGATGGCTGAAAGAGCAGTGCGGACGGAAAAAGATTGTGGCAGTAGGAGAGATCGGACTGGATTATTACTGGGATAAGGAGGACCATTCCATACAGAAGGAATGGTTTGTGCGCCAGCTCCGGATGGCAAAGGAGCTGAAGCTGCCGGTGATCATTCACAGCCGGGAGGCGGCGGCTGACACTTTTGAGATTCTGAAACAGGAGAAGACATCGGAGTGCTCTATGGTAATGCACTGTTATTCATACTCTTCCGAAATGGCGAAGGAATATCTGAAGATGGGCTTTTACCTGGGTATCGGCGGAGTGCTTACCTTCAAAAACGGGAAGAAACTGAAAGAGACCGTGGCGGAGGCTCCCATGGAACAGCTGCTGCTGGAAACGGACTGCCCCTATCTGGCGCCGGTGCCATATCGCGGAAAACGAAATGATTCCAGAAAGCTTGTGCTGGTAGCAGAGGAGCTTGGCAGGATCAAAGGAATCTCTGCAGATGAGGTGATCCGGATTACCGAAGAAAATGCCAGGAGATTTTTCCGGCTGGAACAGGAGGAGAGATTATGAGCCGTCCGGCGCCGACTCTGGGGAATCCCCAGAATACCATAGAAATTTTGAACAAATATAAATTTGTGTTCCAGAAAAAATACGGCCAGAATTTTTTGATCGATTCCCATGTGCTGGAAAAGATTATCCGTGCGGCACAGATTACCGAAGATGATTTCGTGGTTGAGATCGGACCGGGCATCGGGACCATGACACAATATCTGGCCGCCTCAGCCAGGGGGGTAGCGGCGATCGAGATCGACCGGGCCCTGATTCCCATTCTTCAGGATACGCTCAGCGCATATGATAATGTGACTGTGATGAATGAAGACGTGATGAAGGTGGATCTGAAGAAGCTGGCGGAGGAGATGAACGGCGGAAAACCGGTAAAGATTGTGGCGAATCTTCCATACTATATTACTACGCCGATCATTATGGGCCTGTTCGAAAACCATGTCCCGGCAAAAAGCATTACGGTCATGGTGCAGAAGGAAGTGGCGGACCGGATGCAGGTGGGGCCGGGAACGAAAGATTATGGAGCTCTATCTCTTGCGGTCCAGTACTACGCAGAACCGGAGATCGTGGCAAATGTGCCGCCCAACTGCTTTATGCCCCGGCCCAATGTAGGGTCCGCGGTGATCCGTCTGTCGGTTTATGAAGAGCCGCCGGTGAAGGTGAAGGATGAAAAGCTGCTTTTCGCGATTATCCGCGCTTCGTTTAACCAGAGACGGAAGACGCTCCAGAATGGTCTTGGCCATGTACCGGAACTCGGTATCCCGAAAGAGATGACGGTACAGATTTTGGAGGAGATGGGACTGCCTGCATCCGTGCGGGGAGAAGCATTGACTCTGGAGCAGTTTGCCGGTTTTGCCAATCGCGCGGCATCGTTGAAAGAGCAGTCATAAGCAGGGACGGACGGGCATAGAATACCCTGAAAGAACAGGAGGGAATTCTATGCAGGGATATACGAGAAAGATCGCATACCTTTATGAATATAAAGACGGGGAGCAGATGAAGAGCGCGGGCTTTGTGAAAGTGGAGGCGCGCGGCGGGGTCTGCCGAATCGATATTCACCTGAAGAGCTACTGCCACACCGGGGAAGAAGCAGGGAAAGTTTATATTTATTTTTATTATCAGAAACATCCGGTAGGAATCTGCCTGGGAGCTCTGGAAAGCCGCAACGGCGCATTGGAGTGGCAGGGGATATTGGACGCGGAAAATATTCAGGACAAAGGAGTATCTCTTGCGGAAACCAGAGGAATCTGGATCCGGAGGCCGGATCATCGCCAGTATGTGGCGGACTGGGACGACTACCCGGTGGATGTGAGACGTTTTCTGCTGTTTCCAAGCGGAGGGAAAAAATGTATCCGCTGCCCGTGGTTTGGAAGTTGTGAGAGGAGCATGGAACATGCCGCTGACAGAAGAGGAGAGATATATGAAGGAAGCCATCCGGCAGGCGCATAAGGCCTGGAAGCTGGGGGAGGTCCCCATCGGATGCGTAATTGTGAGGGACGGGAAGATCATCGCCAGAGGATATAACCGCCGCAACACAGACAAAAATACGCTGGCTCATGCGGAACTGCAGGCGATCCGCAAGGCCAGCCGTGCGGCGGGAGACTGGAGGCTGGAAGACTGTACGATCTATGTGACACTGGAACCCTGCCAGATGTGCGCCGGGGCCATCGTACAGGCCAGGATCCCCCGGCTGGTGATCGGCAGCCGGAATCCCAAAGCAGGCTGTGCGGGTTCGGTGCTGAATCTTCTGCAGGTGCCGGCATTCAACCATCAGGTAGAAATTACGGAGGGCGTGTTGGAAGAAGAGTGCTCTCTCATGCTGACGAACTTTTTCCGGGATCTGCGGGAGAAGAAGAAAGAAGCGCGAAATCATACGGAGGATAAGAAATGAATCGGTTTGATGTAATATTATGGGACGTGGACGGCACCCTGCTGGATTTCCTGGCTGCGGAAAAGGCTGCGATCCAGAGTCTTTTTAAAGAATTCGGGCTGGGAGAGTGTTCGGATGAGATGCTGTCCCGGTATTCGAAAATTAATCGGGAATATTGGAGAAAACTGGAACGGGGAGAGATGGAGAAGTCTCAGATCCTGGTAAAGCGGTTTGAAGATTTTTTCCGTGAGGAGGGACTGGATACTTCCCTGGGAAAAGCGTTCAATGAGGCCTATCAGGTGCGGTTGGGAGATACCATCGTGTTCTGTGACGACAGCAAAGATCTTGTGGCGTCTCTGAGGGGAAAAGTCCGGCAGTACGTGGTGTCCAACGGAACCGTGGTGGCCCAGACGAAGAAACTTCGCCGTTCCGGATTTGACAAGCTGATGGACGGCGTTTTTCTGTCCGAGGAACTGGGATACGAAAAACCTGCAAAAGAATTTTTTGATCTGGTATTTCAGGAAATCCATGTGCCGGAAAAGAACCGCGTACTGATTGTGGGAGATTCCCTTACCAGCGACATCGCCGGCGGCAACCGCGCCGGCATCCGGACCTGCTGGTATAATCCGGGTGCACAGGTGAATGAAACGGGTGCGAAAGCGGATTATGAAATTCGGAATCTGCAGGAGATATGGGAGATAATCTAAGATATACCAAGCTGAAAAGAAAGCCACCCCACCAATGAGTGTGGAGCGGCAAGTTGTTTTTCATTTAGCGTCTATTAAGCTGAAATCAATCTCCAAATCATCATAGATCCCGGTTTTGACAGCCTCAGAAAAAGTATATTCTGCGGTATCGTCGGACTCAAAAGAATAAACCATGATCCTGTTTTTCTCTGGATCAACAATCCAGTATTCACGAACTCCGGCAGTACGGTACTTGAACAACTTGGTATAATAGTCTGTTCGCCTGCTGCCGGGAGAGACAATCTCAATGATCCAATCCGGCGCACCTGTGCAGCCTTTGTCTGTGAGCTTGCCGGGATTGCAAATAACACTTATATCCGGTTCGACATAGTTTTTATCATCTGCATTCAGAAATACGGCAAATGGGGCTATATCGACCTCACAGGGGCCGCCTTTATCCTTAATATAGTTATTGATGACGGTTGAAAGCTCCAGTGTGATTCGCTGATGCCTCCGCGTGGGCGGCGCCATCATATACATCTGCCCGTCAATCAGTTCTGCACGTTGTCCATCCGGCAGGGCATAGATATCATCAATGGTATACTCTTTGTTCTGTTGCAGTAATGGCATAGTAACACATCCTTTCATGGTGAGAGTGTTGACAGTTGCTTGAGGACTGCTCTTCATCATTCCAAAAAATCTCGAACATTATTGTTCGCGCTCCATTCGCTCATTGACAGAACGAACAATAAAGGCATTCACGCTTTCTCCGTGTCTTCTTGCGTGATCTCTTATTATTTTCTTTTGTCCTTTTGGAAAAGTAACATTAATTCTATCATAATTGTTCTTTACATATTTATTTACTGCTTTTTGCTGTGCTTTGCTAATTTTTGATTCTTCAGGCATCTGGTCTCCTACTTTCACTAATTTATAGATATACTGCATCTATTCTATAGAGATTATAACCCCAAAATCTATTGATGTAAATATACAATGCTGATAAATATATTGGTGCGAACATAGTAATTATGTCAATGAATTATTAGTGTAATAGTAACTATAATGCAGACATAAAAAGTTTGATACATACCCTTCATCCCTTCTTCACATTCTTTACCTGCATCTTACATGCTGTATATTTCAGAGGAACTGACCATCCCTCACGGTCAATCTGATCATCTTTCA